>Ga0209538_1000694_pt1 | contig 19122 bp, 18 predicted proteins | sample BarGraNGADG00211_2_FD_184492 | JGI IMG/M metagenome (GOLD analysis project Ga0209538, IMG submission 184492) | Arctic peat soil microbial communities from Barrow, Alaska - Barrow Graham LP Ref core NGADG0004-211 (SPAdes) (version 2) | ecosystem: Environmental > Terrestrial > Soil > Wetlands >... | reverse complement strand
ACGCATCTCTTTTTCTTTCATGCCCCTCGTAGTTATCGCCGGAGTGCCGATTCTAATTCCGCTTGTGATCTGCGGCCCTTGTGTGTCAAAGGGAATGCCGTTTTTATTTACAGTGATAGCGGCAAGGTCAAGCGCTTCTTGAGCATCTTTTCCGGTGACACCTTTAGCTGTTAAATCAACCAGCATCAGATGATTGTCCGTGCCGCCGGAAACAAGACGGAACCCTTGATTTTTCAACTCATCGGCCATCGCCTGCGCATTTTTTAGAATCTGTTTTTGGTATTCCTTAAATTCCGGCAGTAACGCTTCCTTAAAAGCAACAGCTTTGGCCGCAATAACATGCATTAAAGGCCCTCCCTGCATTCCCGGGAAAACCCGGCTGTTCAAAGTTTTGGCGTAAGCTTCTTTGCACATGATTAACCCGCCGCGCGGGCCGCGTAATGTCTTATGGGTTGTCGATGTGACATATTCACAAATGGGAACAGGCGACGGATGCAGACCTGTAGCGACAAGCCCGGCAACATGGGCAATGTCGGCCATAATGACCGCGCCGACTTCATCGGCAATCTGGCGGAACCGGTTAAAATCAAGAAGACGCGGATAAGCGCTGGCACCGACAATAATCATTTTGGGCTTATGTTCTTTAGCCAATTTTTCTACTTCATCGAAATCAATAGTTTCTGTTTCTTTGCTTACACCATAAGGGATTATTTTATAAAGTTTACCGGAAAAGTTGGCCGGACTTCCGTGAGACAGATGCCCGCCATGAGATAAATTCATTCCTAAAATGGTATCGCCAGGTTGCACTGCCGCAAAATATACGGCCATATTGGCCTGTGTCCCGGAATGTGGTTGGACGTTGACACTTTCTGCTCCAAAAAGCTTTTTACAGCGGTCAATTGCCAAAGTTTCTACAATATCGACAAATTCGCAGCCGCCGTAGTAGCGCTTACCAGGATAACCTTCAGCGTATTTGTTTGTCATAATAGAGCCCTGAGCTGCAAGGACTGCTTCACTGACAAAATTTTCGGACGCAATCAATTCCAGTTTCCCCGCCTGGCGGCGTGTTTCCAGTCCGATTGCCCGGGCAACTTCCGGATCAACTTTTTCCAAAAAAGACATTAATTATGCTTCCTCCTCAGGTTTTTTTAATCGCGGTATTTCTTTACTATTAAAACGGCATTGACGCCGCCAAAACCAAAGCTATTGGACATGGCCGTGTTTATTTCTTTATGCCTGGCGACTTTTGGCACGAAGTCGAGATTGCATTCCTCATCTGGATCTTCCAAATTAATAGTCGGCGGGATGATTCCTTTCTGGAGAGCCAAAATGGAAAAAATGGCCTCCACGCCGCCGGTTCCACCCAGCATATGGCCGGTCATGGATTTTGTCGAACTGATTAGAAGTTTATAGGCATGTTCACCAAAAAGGGTTTTAATGGCCTGGGCCTCGTATAAATCGTTGAGCTGCGTTGATGTGCCGTGAGCGTTGATATAGTCAATATCCGTTGTGTTCATGCCGGCATCTTTAATCGCGACTTTCATGCTGCGGGCAGCGCCTTCATGTCCTGGGGGCGGGGCCGCAAGATGGAAGGCATCGGATGTGCAACCATAACCGGCAACTTCGGCGTGAATACGCGCGCCTCTTTTGAGGGCAAAGGATAATTCTTCCAGGATCAGTATGCCGCAACCTTCAGCAATGACGAAACCATTGCGACCCTTGTCAAACGGACGGCTGGCTCTCTGGGGATCATCATTTCGAGTGGAAAGCGTCCTCATGGCGGCAAACCCGCCAACCGCCAGTGGCGTGATGGCCGCTTCAACACCACCAGTGATCATGGCATCTGCGTAGCCATGTGCAATCGTTTTATAGGCATCGCCTATGGCTGATGTTCCTGCGGCACAAGCGGTGACCGCGCAATTGATGGGGCCCTTGGCTCCAAAACGAATAGAGACGTGGCCGGAAGCCAGATTGGCAAGGATTGCGGGAACGGCGAAGGGGGATATCCTGCGGGGGCCGGATTTGTATAGCGTTTTTATTTCCTGCTCCAAGGTCGCAAGACCGCCGATAGCGGACCCGATAATAACGCCAACACGCTCAGCAATTTCCGGACTGATCGTTAAGGCCGCATCCGCCATGGCCATATCGGCAGCAGCCAGAGAATAAATGGCAAAGTTATCATAGCGCCGGACTTCTTTTTTATCGACAAATTGCAGCGGATCAAAATTCTTAATCTCACCGGCGATTCGGGAATTGAAAGCAGAACTGTCAAACTTGGTAATCGCGCCAATGCCTGATCTTCCGGCAATTGCGCCTTCCCATGATTCATCAACAGAATTACCCAGGGGAGTTAATGCGCCCAGACCTGTTACGACGACACGCCTTTTCATTGGCTTAAATCCTGATCTATAAACTAATTAATTCCCTTTTTTTTAAGGAATTCTATAACGTCTTTGATTGTGCGAATCTTTTCGAGCTCTTCGTCGGCTATCTCAACACCAAATTTTTCTTCCATCTCCATTATCAGTTCAACGAGATCAAGTGAATCCGCTCCTAAATCGTCAATAAAAGAAGCCTCCAAAACGCACTCTTCTTTTGTAACATCCAGTTGTTCCATCACGAGGTTAATAACTTTTTCTTCTAACGTCATGCAAAATCCTCCTCTATATCTATTGGTACCTTAAAATTTACATTTTCACGCCAGCGTCCTTTTGTCGACGCCATTAAGCGCTTCCATTTCAAAGCAGTTTATTCTTTGGAAGCTTTTTCCGTCGATATAATTTCCCTGCCCTTATACGTGCCACATGTGGGGCAGACGCGATGAGGCAATTTCGGTTCATTACATTGCGGGCATAAAGATAATGATGGCGGCGTCAAAAAATCATGAGCCCTTCTTTGATTTCTCCGAGTTTTTGAATGTCTCTTTACTGGATTTGGCATAAATTATCCTTCTTTACGATTAATTTTTAATTTTCAAATTTTTTAATACCGCCATTCTATTATCAACAACAGCTAAATGGCAATTACAGGAAGAAGTATTTAAATTAATACTACATCCTGAGCATAAACCTTTACATTCTTCCCTGCAAAGTGTTTTAATCGGTATCTGCAAAATTATCTGCTCGCAGATAATTGATGTAAGATCAATAAGATCTCCCTGGTAATGGCTTATTTCCAGTTCTTCCGCGGTTAGTTCCAAATCTTCCCTGGTTTCAGCTTTTGCGGGAATCAGAGTATATGCAAAATTGCCGCCGATGGGAACGCTGATATCTTCCAAACAGCGACTGCAATTACTATCAATAATTGCAGAAAATTCACCTTTAATAAAAACCGTGGTGGACGTTTTTGTTACCAGACAGTCTAAATCCACTTTGCGCAGTTTAAAATCAGTGTCAGCAGTATCACTTAAGCATTCCTTAAAACGCGAACCATCTTCAGAAAGAACATATTTTAGTCCTTCCTCAGGAATAGTTGCAACATTAATTTTCAAAGAATTCGGTATCAAAGCTTTACTGCCTTAGCAAAATTACGCAATCCGCGCTGCGCTAAGTTGGTGAGTAAATTATAATTTCTTTTCCTTGTCAAGGATAATTTGTGATAAATAATGAACCTCCCCGCAGCAAGCTGCGGGGTATCTCAAGGTTGGTAGCAGCTCTAAAAACGAACCAAGCTTCGGGGAATATAACCCGGAGAGATTTAAAATACCTTGTTGCAATCATTTTCCATTATAATCAGCCACTTTGCCGCTAGTAAAAACTACATCTAATGAAACCGTAAAAAGTCAACCCGGTATAATGCCTAAAAACGGGGTCTCATTTAGTCAATATTTCTTGAATAATTTTTCTTTTGAGTATTTTATTAATTCCACGGTGAACTCTGACTAATTCTTTCAAATAGGCAAAACAACCATCCAGCGAATTTGTTGTATTCGGAATATTGAGTTCTGAATATTTCTGATAGGTAAACAAATAAGGCAGATTAATTTTCAAACTTCTATAAGCTGAGCGAAGTCTTTTGTGCGTATAAAACCATTTGCCGGTTAATGGATCTGTTGTTCTTTCTTTGAGAAAAGAATACCATTTTTGATGCCAGTTATTAATAGCGGATATAAAATCTCTTTCATTTGTCTGGCAAAGAGTAATGGTTATTTTCTTTAATTCAATGCTTGCTTCTAATTTTGGATTATTAGTCAGATAACGGGTAACAATCTGTTTCTGGTGGAAGTGACACATCTGTGTGGGGATATCAGAAAAGAGCTGTCTCACGCCAGGCCTGCCATCCAACACGATAGCCTTGAAGGTTGTAGCCTAGTTTTTCTAAATCAAATCTCCCCTGTCTGTATGCATCAACAGATTCACTTTTGACTTCTTGAGCATAAATATTTATTTTGAGATGCGGTGCTCTAATTACACACAAGCCAAAATCTCTCTTGAAAAATGTTACATCGGCAATGGCCATTATAGGCTGAGGAACCTGACTTTGCTTTTTTACAGGTACATCTCTGAGGTGTGCTCTTATCCGGTTTTTACCTCGCTTATATTTTGCCGCTAACTGACGTATTGTCTGTCGCGGATATACGTATTGCTTCCAGATTGTCTTTTCTAATCGTTTATTCCGGCTATGATTTTGAAACTGCTTGCCGCATGAATTGCATAGATAACGCTGTCGTTGGTTATTATAAAACCCTTTCTTTTTTGTCTTATTTGAGCAGCAATATGGACATTTTTTTATTCATCTTTCAGCCTCTTGAATTTTTATCAATATATACCATTGTTATTATAAGACTATTATCCCATTTCAGACCCCGTTTTTAGGTATTAAGCCCTTCCTGATAAAATCGGCTGTTTCAGGGTCTATATCAAAAAACATATCCGTCGTTTCGTAACTTATTCTCTCAGTCATATTGATTGCTCCCGCTTCGCGAGCTGGCGTTCCAGTGCCGCCGGATCATCCTCAAGAGGCTCCCTGAAAGCTTCATGGTCTGTTTGTCCGATGGGCCGGTCAACCTCCGCGGCTACGTATTCAGAGTTGGAAGACAGGTTGTATGTCCTTCCAGTAAACTGCTGATCTATTTTTCAACATACCGCTTTATTGCCGCCATGTCATCTAATATCATGTCCCGAAGGGATGCTGCTTCCATCTCGCTTAGTGGCTGCTTTTCCTGGTATAAGGTGTTGACCATTTGCCGGCAACACTTCAACAAGACCGTCCATACCCTTGCTGCGAAAAGCCGAGGCAAGTTTTTCATCAAACATTTGCATATCGGACGGCGAATATTCAAACGCGAACGCCAACCTGCCATAAAATCCTTTTCCGACATTTCCACCTTGGACAGAAGTATCTCTTTGAATATGGCGCACATAATCAACAAAGCAGACAAATAGGACCTCATCACGGTCAAGAGCTCCTTCCGGTGCAGTCTCCTGCATGAGTGCCGCTCCTTAAAGGCTTCGGCATTCCGCTTATGATCAAGCCCAAGCAGAGCAGCAACGACTTCGTCGACGGAAACAGCCGCAGACATTAAGAGCCGCCGCTGATGCTCATTTACGGATATTTTGGATGCCCGTTTGCAGAATTTGATAGTCTGCTTTCCAACCTTGCGGTAGTGGGTTCTTTTTGTCCCAGACAAAAAATCTTGAATGACAGTAATTACAGTAATTATAGACATATCCAAATGCAACCCGTGTTAAATCCAATATTAGAATATGGAGTGCCGATATAGTTAACTTGTATTTAATAATCTAATGCATATCGTCCCGTTCTTCCATAGTTCCGATGTTATTTCCTGTCTCGAACATAGACACGATGGAAGATAGCTTTTCGGCATTCCCCGCGTATGCTGAGCTGTCACATTCATTTGAGCAAGCATGTCATTAACCTGATCAATTCTCTGAGACTGTTCTCGAAAGGCTGCTGCAATCTCCCACATTATTTCAACTATTTTCCTAACTTGTCAAGACATGATTAAAAGCGCCGCTCGTGATTTGAACCAGATTTTCACCGCACCTTAAAATCCCCGGAAGTTGCCCGTCCTCCCGGGAATTTAAATTCACATTTACAACTAAACAAACGTGCTGCTCTTAGAAAGTAAGAGTCAGCTTGTTGATCAGTATGTAGTTATTGGTGACTGAGTTTGCATTGTTGTCGCCTTTGTAATAATCACCGGTGAAGAGATAACCGACGCCCAGCATGTAGGAGAGGTTATTGGTGAGTTTGTAAGTACCGGTAACGTCAATTTCCCAACCGTATAATGAGTTGAGGACACCTGCCGGTTTTTTGTCGGCTGTCGCGTAGGAAAGTGATGCCATGATATCCAACGGGGCAATCGGACGCACACCAACTTTGCCCTGGCCAAACCAGGCATTGCTCATCGGGCTGGAGTTAGAGGTTATAGCACTACCAGCAGCATAGCCATTAATTGCGCCTGCCCAGTAGGTAATATCCTGATTGAACATGATCAAGCAAGGATTCCAATCCATGCCGCCGTCAAGGAAGCTTTCCGATTTATCCTTTGTGTTGGGATCATCACCGGAGATGTAGGCAAACGTGCCGCCGGCATAAACCATGCCGAAATCGGCTACGGCATTAACGTAAGCCATCAGACTTTGGATGTCTACATCACTTCCAATAACTCCATCTTCCGCCTTGGTCTTGCCCCACGCGTAGTCTAGTTCCGCTTCCACAGAGACTGGTCCAATTTTGACTTTGGCGTAAGGCTCTAAAACGTGAAAGGTCGTCAAACTGCCATTAGAAGGAGAGACCCCTGCTCTATCCATCGCATTACGTACGTAGACATATAGTAAACCGACGTTGATGTCTTTGTTGATATTATACATACCCCACAGGATATACTTATCCTTATCTGTATCTGTCGTTGTTGAAGGCGTCACAGAAGTTCTGCTCAATTCACCCTCTTTAAAAATCATGGCACCAACAAGAAAATCTTTGATAGGCAGCATATAGCTGATTTGCCCGGCGGGAGCTCCGCTCGCGCTATCGCCGAAAACGGTCCCCCACGTATTATCAGAATTATAGCCGGCTTGGAAGATACCGATGGGCGATGCATATTCAACGTAGGCCCACTCGAAGGCGATGTTTTGATTTTCCGCCCGAGTTCCTGCAGATTGCGAATCCGCAGTTGTTCCGACATCAGATCTCGCACCTCCCCAGATTCTTTCCATGGCATCAAAGCGGGTGACCAGCTTCAGTCCCGGAGAAACGATAAAATCAGTCTCGACGCGCAGTCTCTGATGGTAGAACGCTGTGCTGATGTTGTTATCTTTTACCAATGATGTTTTATCCAGATATATTCCGGCTGCGTAAAACGAGCCGCTAAACTTGACATCGACGGCCATAGCCGACGCGCTGAAAGCCAGGACAAGCCCCAGCGACAGCAATACTAACCAAAATCTCTTCATTTTTTCCTCCTTGGGAATTAATTTAAGAGTTTTAATAAACCGCCTTTAAAAAACGGGCATTTTTAAAAGGCAACCCCTGCGCTTCCACCTTGAGCCGGTGAGCCGGTACTATTTTTGTAGTACACCCATCCCAAGATATAATACGAGATCTTTGCACAACTAACCATTGTTCACAGCCAATTTATAGTGTATTTTGGTGTTTAAAATATGGTTAAGTAACTCTATATTATTGATAATATTCATTATAATCATTGATATCGTCTTTGTTTTGTGGCATATTTCCTCTAAATTCTAACTGCTTACGGAGGATATATGGGCTACAAACAAATGGACAGCAACTTCTTCTTTACAGATTTATCTCTCTTTAACTCCATGGAGCATAAACGCTCAAAGTAGAATTTGTGGTCTTCACAGTCAAATAATTTTTCAAAAAACGTCCTCATTCTTAATCACCACCGGAATATCCTGTTTTGCAAAGGTCTCGGAACGAGCTTAGATTTCCCGATGTTTCGTGATCCCTTTGTTATTTACTTGTTTTTTTCGCTCTCGCCTCAGCCAGTTTGGCCTGCAGCGCATCGATTCTCTGGTGATTGTCCTCGGAGCCGATATACGTTCTAAATAGCCATTCCTGAACTTTCATGGCACCATCGAGATCTTCATCGAGAACGTGGTTGGAAAGCTGCTTGGTTTCCTTAAGGCACATCCTGTCAGAGGTTGCCATCTCCCTGGCAATGACCATGACCGATTCAATCAGCTTGCCTTCAGGAAAGACCTTACTGACGTAGCCCATACGCTCCGCTTCATGGGCGTCGTAGATTCTACCCGTAAGCGCTACTTCCTTGGCGCGGCCCAAACCGATAATCCTCCAGAGAGGATCCATGATGGGGGTCAGCGAGAGAACGATTTCCCTCTGTCCGAATTTCGCCCTTTCCGATGCATAGCGGATGTCGCACATAAGCGTGAGATCGAATCCTCCGGCTATGGCGGGACCGCCGACGGCGCAGATGACCGGCTGATCGCAATAAAGGATAGCACGATATGCACGGTGGAACAGAGCCGTATACGCCTCATTGGATACCTTCTCCAACTTGCGGATAATATTTAGATCAAAACCAGCTGAGAAATATTTCTCTCCCCCCGTCAGCACGACAACGTTCACATCCTGTCTCTTGGCCAGTTCAGTGAAAATATATTCTACTTCCTGAAGGACTTCAGGCGCCAGAGCATTTCCCTTATCGGGACGATGAATCGTTACCGTCGCCACTTTATCCTCTACCGACAATAACAAATACTTCATTTCCATAAACGATACCCTTTCCTGATGCTTGTTATATGTTTACCGAAGGACTCCCGCCGCAGCCATAACCCGCTGGATTTCATTGACCCCTTCGTAAATTTCCGCCAGCTTCATGTCACGGAAAATCCTTTCCACGTTGAATTCTTTTGAATAAGAGAAGGCGCCCAGTACCTGCATGGCGTTGCTGACCACGCGATGGCACGCCTGCGAGGCAAACAGACGAAGCCTGGCTGAATCGAAGAGAATGTCTTTCTTCTGAGATTTCCAATATGCCGTTGCATAGGTGTAATAACGCGCAGCCTCCACATCAGCCGACATTTCACCCAGCAGCCACTGAATGGTCTGGAAATTGGCAATCGGCCTTCCCCTCTGCATTCTTTCTTTGGCATATTTGATGGCTTCTTCGAGAGCGCCCTGGGCCATGCCGACGCATTCGGCGGAAATGCCCAGCTTGCCGATGGCAATTTCCGAGGTGAGAATGTTGAACCCCCTGCCTCGCCCTGCTTCGCCGCCGGTTGTGTTTTCAAAGGGCACACGCACGTCTTCCAGGACGACATCGGCCACTTCCATGCCATGCATGCCCATCTTTTCCACCAGTTTCGGTGTGGAATAGCCCTTTACATCCTTGGGCACGATAATGTTCGTGATCTTTCCGTCCTTTTCCACGTCTTTGCAGAACACCACGATGTAACCCGGTAGGGTGGAATTGGTGATGAAGATTTTTTCTCCGTTGATGACCCAGTCGTCGCCGTCCCGGACACAAGTCGTCCGGATCGCGCCGAGATCGGATCCTGTTGACGGCTCGGTGAAGGCAAAGCTTCCGACCGCATCTCCCGCCACGATCTGGGGGAGATATTTTTTCTTCTGTTCCTCCGTACCGAAATCATTGATAGTGCCAGCGCAGAGACAGTTGACGGAGATATGACCGCCGATGGAGCAATACACGCGGCATATCTCTTCAATAACCATGACATATTCGAGATAGGTACTCCCCACACCGCCGTATTCAGCGGGATACTGGATCCCGTAAAAGCTCAGATCCCGCATCTTCTTGATCAGCTCCCGGGGGGTGCGCTGTGTATGCTCCATCTGCGGAATAAGCGGCGCTATCTCCGTTTCCGCAAATTTTCTTGCCGTCTCCTTAAACATGGTTTGTTCGTCAGTCAAACGGAATTCCATACTATCCTCCTATTTTACTAAATTAATATTATGTCAGGCCCCACCGGGACCTCGATTTCCTGAAGACCTACCCGGCTTAAAACCAGGAACACCCCCGGCACATGCCCTTCGCGCCTCCCTCCTCGATAGGTATGCCGGCAAGCTTTTTAGCGATATTCTTCGAATGCTCGATATGATGGTCGCGATAGATGGCCACCTTTTCAATGACGGGTGAACCGCCGCCGTGAAGGGCGTCAATGAGTTTATGGCCGCCCCAGGTGGAGGTCATCATATCCTGAAACAGGCGGAACGCACGATGCTGATTTTCCGCAGAGATATCGGGATTACGCATAATGTATTTTTCCAGATAAGGACCGATCTTCGGATCATAGAAATCGGCCTCGTCCGGCAATGTTACCGCCAGACCGCCGGCGATGGCGGCGAGGGACTCAAATTCATGGTATATCGATTCACCTGCCAGCATCCGGCCGGCATTGACGTAATTGCTGTCGGGGACATACGTGCCCGAAGCGGCCCGGGTAGCACTCACCGCGGCGGCGATTCCCGCTGCGTAGATGAGGTCGACGATCTGAATCATTTCCGCCAGTTTATGCCGCACATGCGAGGCGTTCCCAATGCCGTTGTACTCGGCAGCCAGGGCCGTCGCCCCCATCATAACCTCCGAGAGGGCCGCTTTACATCCGGTGTAGCTGTGGCGATGGTAAAGAGCAAAATAGAGGGCAGCCTTGCCGGCCTCTTCCGTTTCGCCGCAGAGGAATACCCGCTCCCAAGGAACAAACACATTGTCGAAGACCGTTAAGGAGTGGGAGAAGCCGATATGGGAGTGGGGCGCTTTCAGCTTTGTTCGTCCGGGCGGATGGAAAGGAGCGTTAATAAGGGTAACGCCTTCCCAATCGGCGGGAATGGCAAAGGCCACCGCCCAATCGGATTCGTCGGACATCATGTTGCGGTAAGGCAGAACAATGATCTCGTCGGCATAGACGGAGGCGGAATTGTGAGCCTTGGCGCCGTTTACGATAATGCCGTCCGGCCGTTTTTCGGTGACCCGGACATAGAGATCTGGATCTTTCTGCTTTCCCGGACGCAAGGTCCGGTTGCCCTTGGTGTCCGTCTGGGCGCAGACGAGGCAAAGGTCTTCCGCCTGGACTTTTTTCAAATATTCGAGGAAAGTCTTATTGTATTGGGTACCGTGTTTCTGATCGGCATCATAGGTGGCGATGGAAAGGGCGTTCAGGCCGTCCACTCCCATGCAGCGCTGGATGCAACCGCCGACTTCCTGAGCGTAGAGCCTGGTCATCTTCTGCTTGTTGAGCAGGTCTTCCATGTTCTGATGAATGTGGGTAAATCGATTGATTTTCTCCCCCGTAAGATGGGACGTCGCTATGCCGACGCCTTCAAATTCCGGATTCTGGGCAAAATCATAGGTTGTAGACATGACGTTGATCCCGCCGATGATGGAGGGATCGAAACGGTCCGCGTATTTCCCTTTCTGAAATACGTTCGGCTTGAGTTTGGCGATACGTTCTCGGTATTGCTTTCCGGTAATCATTTTTATGCTCCTTTCAGCTTATTTTTTACAATTCCTTCTATGTTCATTTAAATTTTTCTTCCTTTAAATGGAAATAAGCAGGTTATCGTAAGCAAATTGTTTACAATATTGTCGACACGATTGATCGATATCTTTTTATGTAATTATTGTCAAGCTTTTTTTACAGAACTGCTAAAAAAATAAACGTCTGTGAGGATGCCATTCCGGAAAGACCACGCAAGCGGTAGCGGATAGCATATTCTCATGTTTCTGCCACAAAAGCCTGGCTTGTCGAATCATCGGCAAGGCATCCCTCTCGGCGGATGAGTTTAATTTTCTGTTTAATTTTCTTGACTCGCAAGGACCTTTTTGTTATAATTTAAATTATTTAAAATAATCTCTTAAAGATGGGCGGACCATTGAAGAAACGACGCCGCATCTCTGCCGGAGTTCGATTTTGAGATCCTCGGCCTGAAATGGAAACAAGCGCCATGAATGAACATCCGTCCCCCCGTCACGTGTTGTTTTTGGGTAACAGCCATACCTACACCCACGATATGCCGAAGCTGATCTCCGGCCTGGTCAAAACCGCAGGCCGCTGGAATGATCTCCATAGAGAAACCAACACGGTAAGCGGCGTCAGTCTTGAGTGGCACTGGCAGAATCCCCGGAGCAGGGATTTGATCGCCCAAGGGACGTGGGATTACGTGGTTCTTCAAGAACGGAGCGGCGGCCCACTGGAAGACCCGACAAAGATGTTTCTCAATGCCAGGCTGCTGGACAGAGAGATTAGAAAAACGAACGGGAAAACGGTATTTTATATGACGTGGGCCAACCAAAACCGTCGCGACTCGCAAAAGGCCATTGCGGAGGCCTATGATAAGATTTCCCGAGAGCTTGAGGCCACGCTGGTGCCGGTGGGATGTGCCTGGGAGAACGCCCTGAGCGCGGATTCCCATCTGTCCCTGCATGCAGTGGATGGACGACACGCGAACCCCATCGGCGCTTACCTCACCGCTTGTGTTTTCTATGCCGTTATCTATGGCGCGACACCCGAGGGGTTGCCGGGAACTTTATCCGACCAAGGCGTGGTCCTGAGCGACCTGCCGATGGCGCAAGCCCGGTTCCTGCAGAGAATCGCCTACCAGACCGTATCGAACCCATAGAACTTCCATCAACACACCTTGGAAAAAATACTCGATATGATCGAGAAGGCCCTGACCTGCAGTGTTCATAGGCCGAGATCTTTATTATTTGTGGATTTGTGATCAGGCATGTCCGGTTAGGGACTTGCATATAGAGTTGAAATTTTCGGGAGCAGCCCCTGGAACAAAAACCAAAAGCTCTCTTCCTTTCAACTGACCGAGGTATTGAATGATGAGGAACATGACTCAAGACATCACCTCCTGCAGGTTCTGTAACAGGGTGCCTTTGCCAGAGAAAACATTGCCCCGGAAGGAGGAATCGAGATAATCATCTTTTTTGAGAATATTGGCTCCCGAGGGCTTGAACAGATGGTTCAGGTTTTTGAGCATCGCTACACCAAGGTGGAAAAGATCATTCCCCCTAGTGAGACAGGCGCCATAGATCGCTATTACCAATGCCACAAGAATTTTGATCAATGGATAAGAGACAACAAACATTTTATCTGCCGTATCAAGATCAGCACCAAGAAGACCGTTTGCAGGATGACTCAGGTCCATCCGAATGGTATTGTCTTCTATGACGCTGTTGTTCTTCTTGGCACGCCAGGAATCAATCAGACGGAAGAAAAAGTCCGGGCCGTTGGTTACCAGGTGGACGGAAACGGCCTCTCTTCTCGATGCGGAGGTGTACCATTTCCATCATCTATCTGATTCGCCACGGCGAAACGGACTGGAATCGGGACAAGCGTATCCAGGGCCAGACCGATATCCCCCTGAATAAGCGTGGAAGGCGGCAGGCCGAAGTCTTAGCCGAACGCCTGGCGTCCATCCCCCTGGATATGATCTATACGAGCGACCTGGGCCGGGTACGTGAGACGACCCAGATCATCGCTGCCGCACAGCCGCGGGAGGTTTTGGTCATAGCAATGCCTGAGCTTCGCGAATGCAACTACGGCCTGTGGGAGGGGCTTACCCGCGATGAGATCGCCCACCGCTTTGCGGAGGACTGGGACGATTGGATCCGCAGAGGAGGGGTTGGTAAACCCACCGGTGGGGAGGATTACATCACTTTGGTGAAGCGATCTGGCCGCCTGTGCGATGCGGTGGTACGGGAAGGAAAAACGGTCCTGATTTCCACTCACCTCGGGCCACTTCGGGCGATCATCTGTCACACGCTGGGTTTGGAACCCTTGTTTCTGAGCCGCTTCTGGGTGACGAACTGTTCACTCTCTACACTGGCGTGCTCTCCGGGGGCTAGGCCCCAGCTCATCCTTCTGAACGACACCTGCCATCTGGACGGCGTAGCGTAGAGAAAGATTGCCCCTGTAAATTCAACTCATCTTCACATGGCATTAACACAAATGGCATTAACACACTTGACAATGCAATGATTAAGTGCTTATCTGTAAATAAAAGTTTACCTTTTTAGAAAACCACGTTATAAATTAGCCATAAGCAATAGTCACACTATTGCCTCATAAATAAATGTTACCGAGAGATGAGTGGTTTTAGGTCACCGTAGAGGAGGTTGATTTATGGCAAAGCGGATACCGTCATGGGTGTTCGGATTCTTTCTGGGAGCGCGTTAAGTGTTAAAGTAATACTTGATAATGCTAACAATGTTGGCATGATAAGTCGAAGATTTTCATGACGACAGACCCCTATGATTCCATGGTCAAATCTAATTGCATGGGAGGTTCAAGATGGCCAGTTTACAGCTAGATAAATCGATACGCCAGGATATCTATGAGAGGATTAGAGACGACATCGCATACGGACGTCTCATGCCTGGTGAACGGCTGACCGAAAAGAAACTGTCGGATATCTACAATGTCAGCCGCAGCCCGATCCGTGAGGCTTTGAGACAGCTCGAAAGCGAAGGGTTGATTAGTTATGAAAGGAACAAGGGCATGGAGGTCAGCAAGCTTTCCATAAAGCAGATGCAGGAGATTTATGACCTTCGAGCATTGCTGGAAGGATATGCAGTGCGTATCAGCATGGAGCAAATGACCAATAAGGATATTAACTCTTTGACAAGTATTCATAAAGATTTAATCAAAGCCGCCCAAAACAAAGATATTCAAGCGTGGGTCCAGAACAATGCACTTTTTCATGGCTATTTCAGGGATAAGGCAGGTAACGGAACCCTCAGTCAAATGATTGTTCTGCTTAAGCGAAGGACCTATCATTATCAAAACATGTCCTTAAGCTATGATCGCTATTTCGAGACGTACATTGAGCATCATGCGGCCATCCTGGCAGCTTGCAAAAAGAAGGATGCCGATCTGGCCGAACGGTCCATGAGGCACCACGTGCAAATGACCAAGCAGGCGATTGTAGAATTCGTGTCGATGAATCGTGACTCGATATAGATTGAGAAGTTTACAACTTGTTCCAATGAACCTCCCCGCAGCAAGCTGCGGGGTATCTCAAGGTTGGTAGCAGCTCTAAAAACGAAGCAAGCTTCGGGGAATATAACCCGGAGAGATTCAAAAATCGTTTTCGCTCTCCTGCCTCAATATTTCCTTTTGCCAAGTATTACAGAAAATTCTAAAAGGCAACCTATTTATTCTTGACTATGAACCTGATCCCATCAAATATCCGCTCTCTGATCCTCGACATGGACGGCGTCCTGTGGAAAGCCGATGAGACGATTGGCAATCTGCCCGCCATCTTTGACCGCATCCGTACCCGTGGACTGAAGGTGATTTTTGCCACCAACAACGGAACACGCACGCCCGACCAATACGTCGAACGTTTGGCCGGGTTCGGCGTAGAAGTCGAGCCGTGGCAGGTTGTGACATCTTCTCTGGTGGTCGCACACTTACTTGGCCGGAGATTTCCTGCCGGCGGACCGGTCTTCGCCATTGGCGAAGAGGGTCTTAAGGTGGCTTTGTGCGAGAAGGGCTTCGTACCGCTTTCCGTAAAGGAAGCCGAAAAAGCGCAGGCGGTGGTTATCGGCATTGACCGACAGATCAACTTCGACAAAATATGCGAGGCCACTTTGCTGGTGCGGCGTGGCGTGCCGTTCTATGCCACCAATCCCGATAAATCTTTCCCCACCCCACGCGGTGAAATCCCCGGTGCGGGAGCATGGGTCTCCATCATTGTTACGGCTACAGATGTCGAGCCGATCTATGCCGGGAAACCGTCACCCACCCTGATCGAACTGGCCCGCCAGCGCTTGGGCACGGCGAAGGAAGAGACCCTCGTGGTCGGCGACCGCCTTGACACAGACATTGCCGGGGGACAGGCGGCCGGATGTCCAGTAGTGCAGGTGCTGAGCGGCGTGTCCTCGCGGGCGGAAGGTAAGGCATGGAGACCGGGTGTGGATGTGATCGCGGAAGATTTGGCTACACTGGTAAACTGACGTTCTTTTTTACAGGACCCCTTCTTCCTCCAGTCGTTTCACTTCGGCCGCATCAAGGCCAAGGTATTTACCCAGGATCAGTGCATTATGCTCGCCCACCAGCGGCGACGGGCGCTCGACGCTCCCCGGGGTTTCGGACATTTTATAGGGGATCCCCGGAATTTTGGCTCGCCCGATGATGGGATGCTCGACCTCCACAAAGTAGCCGCGCTCATTCAGGTGCGGATCGTCGACGACCTGCTGAATGTTCAAAATGGGCGAGTTGGCCACACGCCCATGGTCCATCATCTCCCCGACTTCTTTCACCGTGTACTGCGCTGTAATCTTCTCGATCTCCTCCAGGAGGACGTACTTCTTGTCCCAGCGCTGCTGCTTTGTGGCGTACCCGGGATCGTCCGCCCAATCCGACCGGTTGAGGGCCCGGCAAAAGCGCTGCCAGTGCTCATCGCCTACGGTACAGATGACCAGATACCCGTCCTTGCAGAGGTAGGCCCCCATGGGGGCGTCGTTGGGGTTCATGGACCCGATGGGGGCCTGAATGACCTTGCCGATCGTCCAGCGCACGACGGCATTTTCAAGGATCGAAACCAGCGCCTCCTGCATTGACACGTCCACATGCTGCCCCAGCCCGCTTTTATTGCAATACCACAGTGCCGTCATCACTGCGAAAGCTGCATGAACTCCGGCGTTGACATCACCCAGAGAAGTCCCGGCTTTTGTGGGTGGATTATCAGGATGGCCAGTGAGTGATATCAGACCACTCATGGCTTGAGCAACAACATCAAAGGCCATTTTCTTCGCATAAGGTCCATTTTGTCCAAAACCACTTATGCTACCCAGGATGATTCGTGGGTTAATTTCCTTCAGAACGGGATAGTCGATCCCCAGACGCTTCATCACGCCGGGCGTATAGTTTTCGAGCACAACATCTGAGATCTTCACCAGATCTTTGAAGATCTGCAAAGCGCGAGGGGTCTTCATGTTCAGCGTGATCCCATATTTGTTCCGGTTCAGCCCCAGAAAATAGCCACTACGACTTCGAGTATGTGGTCCTCCTTTGCCTTTTTCAACTTCCGGGGGGTTATCGCGCATCGCCTCACCGCCAGGAGGTTCGATCTTGATTACTTCCGCACCCATATCTGCAAATAATGTCGAACAGTAAGGTCCTGCGTAAAAGCGGGTCAAATCAAGGATTCGGATCCCCTCAAGCGCTTTCTGCATCATTATGATATCCTCTCAATGAACCTCCCCGCAGCAAGCTGCGGGGTACTTCAAGGTTGGTAGCAGCTCTAAAAACGAAGCAAGCTTCGGGGAATATAACCCGGAGAGATTTAAAAAAATATATTTAAGTCGCCTATTTTACATATATATTATCAAATACTCTTTTATACAAACAACACAGGAGAGGCAAGTCGTTATACTCATCTCTCCTATGCTGTTTCGATCAATGCATGCACTGTCGCAATGACGACGACAGGTTCGAGGACAAAGTTAGTTTCTCATCAATTTTGCAAGCTCATTCACTGCCGTTTTTGCGAATATAGGATCATTAATGTGAGTGTCTACTTCCATAGCAGAGCATTGAGGCTGCCCTCTAGACCGACGCAAACAACTTTAGATAATTATAACCCATCTAAAGAAAAATAGTATACCACAACCGTAGTTGTGAGATACCCCCAGCTACATTTAATTACTCCCTTTACAGTTAACTTTTGCCTTCCTTAAGAAGCTTTAAGAATATTGGTATGATAGTATCTACAAATTCAGGATCATTAATATGTGCATCAACCTCAATCAACTCAATATCTTTACGCAGATTCTGCTTTAGGGTTTTTAAAAGGAGCTGATCTCTTTCCGGATTAAAGATGTCTGAAACTCCTTCTTTCCCTATGGCAGATAAACCTCTTAATGGGAAGGCCACTTTTGTGGGTCCTTTAGACTTATTAAGTCTCTCGGCCATTATTTCCCCAACCTGTTTAATTTCATCGTTGCTTAGAGTGACAAGAGTGCATGTTCTATTATGATAATAGTAGGGTCGGCCCTGGAATTTTGGTGATAGTTCATCGAGCGCTCCGAGCGTAGCCCAATCCACACAGCCCGGAACAACTAATTGAGGCAGACCAGATAGCGGACCGGCTGTTAATCTATTAGCTACAGAATGCATACCGCCTACAAGATCATCTGCAATTTCATGTGTGGTAACATCCAAAATCCCACAAAAAGCGCCTTGCTCGACGAATTCTTCCATGGCTCTGCCGCCGGTACCATTGGAATGGAAAACAATTACCTCATAACCCTCTTTTTCCAACATAGCTTTTGCTCTTGAAACTGCTGGCGTTGTATTACCATACATCGTGGCAGCTATCCGCTTTTTGCTGGTATCGCTGGCCATATCCGCGACACTTCCCACATTCTCATCGATCATACCTACTACAGCTGCAATTGCGTTATCAAATATTTTCTGACTGATAGAGTTTATGCCTAATATATCGATAACCGAATGCATCAGCATTACATCTTTTGTGCCAGTATATTCTCCAAATGCTTGCTGACCGGAGGCCATAGTGGAGACCATGACTTTGGGCACACCTACAGGCAGCGCTTTCATGCCTTCGGTCCCAAGTATGGTACCCTCTGCCCCCCCTACTGAAAGTATTCCATGAATCTTACCTTCACTGTAAAGTTGTTTAATGATACGGGTTATACCTTCGGCCATAGCCTCAACAGCTTTACCTCTACTAGCCGCCTTAAGTGTTTCCAAATCTGTACCTGCTGTTTTGGCAATCTCTTCACGTGTTATGTCTGCTTTGATCTTTTGGGGAACTCCCAAGATGCCCCCATCTAAAACAATAACATTTTTTCCTTTTGATATGATCTTATCCCGTAGATATTCAGCTTCTGCCCCCTTTGTATCCAGGGTCATAATTAAAGCAACAGTTTTATTCACTATTCACCACCTTTTTTTATCCACATATTTCAATAATAGATGCTGTATAAATCTTACAACAATCGACAAGCTCCTGTATTGTTACATATTCATCAGGACGACCGAATCTCAGCATTCCTGGCGCTGTCCATACAGTAGGTATATCATTTCTCATGTAAAATGGGCCATGGGTTGAAAAAACACAGCCTATCAGTTGGGGTTCTCGACCACGCACATATGTTATTACATTTTGTAATAC
>Ga0209538_1000693_pt1 | contig 19130 bp, 14 predicted proteins | sample BarGraNGADG00211_2_FD_184492 | JGI IMG/M metagenome (GOLD analysis project Ga0209538, IMG submission 184492) | Arctic peat soil microbial communities from Barrow, Alaska - Barrow Graham LP Ref core NGADG0004-211 (SPAdes) (version 2) | ecosystem: Environmental > Terrestrial > Soil > Wetlands >... | reverse complement strand
GGCCATGAGAGCCGTGGTGGGCAAGAAAGCTCTCGACAGGAACGCGGCGAGCTCGCAGACCGTCTCTCGCTTCGAGACGGAGACACTCGCGACCGAGCAGAACATCGAAGCGCTTTCCTCCATCAACGCCGTCTGGGTCGAGAAAGCAATTGCCCGCACCAATACAAAGAAGATAGTCCTTGACATGGACTCATCCGAGTCCCCGGTGCATGGTGCCCAGGAGGGCTCGGCCTACAACGGGCACTTTTCCTCCAGATGCTACCACCCGTTGTTCGTGTTCAATCAGTTCGGGGATTGTGAAGGCGCTGTCTTGAGGCCGGGCAACGTCCACTCATCCGATGGATGGAGGAACCTGCTGGAACCCATCATTAACAGATACAAAGGCAAGAACAAGAAGCTCTACTTCCGAGGAGATGCCGCCTTCGCCGCCCCTGACGTTTACGAGTACCTGGAGGATAACCGCATCCTCTACGCCATCAGGATTCCCGCAAATCAGGTCCTCTCCAGGGAAATAGAGCACTTGATGACCAGGCCTGTCGGAAGACCTCCCAAGAAACCAAGGGTCTTCTACCATGACTTGTCCTACCAAGCGGCCTCCTGGAGTAAGCCCAGGCGGGTGATCGCGAAGGTGGAGTGGCACCAGGGCGAGCTGTTCCCGAGAGTCGGCTTCATCGTCACCAACATGAGCGCGAAGGCAAAGAACATAGTGAGGTTTTACAACAAGCGGGGCAACTGCGAGCGATGGATAAAGGAGGGCAAAGCTCTGTCCTGGACCAGGCTCTCCTGCACTCGCTTCACCTCCAACCAGGTGAGGCTCGCGCTATTTGTTCTCGCCTACAACCTAGGCAACTTCCTCAGGCGCTTTGCTTTGCCGAGCAAGGTGGCCCACTGGTCGCTTTCCAGCATCCAGCTGAAGCTGATAAAGATTGGAGCAAAGGTCGTGAGCCATTCCAGAAGGACAATGTTCCAGATGGCGGAGGTCGCCGTTTCTGAAGCGCTGTTCGCCGCTCTCCTGGAGCGTATCCGTTGCCTGGCAGGCGCGCCAACTTGATAGACACAGGTGCTGTTCACATGAAAGCAGAGACAACGGTCAATGGTCCTCAAACGTCACCGAAGAAGTCCTCGACCGGCACGCGGTAGGCGGCGACTTCGAGAAAGAGAGCCGCGAGCGGGGTTGCGTCTCGGAAATCAGCTTCAAGGGGGTATAATGATGGCGTCGGCAGCTGGAAATGGGAAATACCGGGGCAAATGGATTCAATGGACCCTCGGCGCAGGGTTCCCCGCTAGGGGCGTACACACGGCGCAGGACGCGAGCAAGGGATACAATGCAGTGGGAAGTATCGACCTGGAAGCCACGGCCCGTCTTAGGGCTTCTCAGCGAAAGGGGAGGCTTATGGATTGCGCGGCAAGGTTCATACTGACCCCGGAACACGCGGCGAGCACTCACGGTTCGTAGGTTATGCTGGCAGTAGTGGCTGACTGAGCAAGGGGGAATAATGAGGAAGACAGCCGTTCTCGGGCTCCTGATTTCTCTGGTGGTAGGGTGCTTTGTAATTACAGGATGTGGAAACAAACAGGAAAGCAAGAAAAGCAATACAGCAGCAAACCTACTCTCCGCGCAGGACTCGTCGCTCGAATCCGCCGGGGTCGGCGGATGGCATGCGGCCTATGCCACCTGCACTCTTGCCAACAGTACCACCTGGGCGGCTGTTGGAACACACAGTCTCAAGATAACGCCCACAGAGGGTTACGCGCCCTGGTTTGCAATAGATGTAACGGCGGTTACCTCTGCGGCGACCCCATATACAGTCTCGTGTCAGTTCAAAGGCATCTCTGGCAAGTGGTATCCGGTTATCCTGTATGATGATGTTTTAGGGTTGCAGTACGGACCCAATTTCCAAGCCGATGGAACCACACAGAGAATGACTTTTACGTACACATTCGGCGCGACTTCAACGTACAGACAGTTGGGTTTCGGCGCCGCAGAAACCCACACCGCGGCGCAGGTCATCTACGCTGACAATTTCCGTGTGCAAGGGCGGTAGGATGCGAAAATCATACTTCAAACTAGGAACGGGAGCGCAGGATCTTCTGCGTAGAACATGGGACAGAGCCGCTTACAGGGGCTTGTTCTGGAACCTGGCTACAGGACGCCAGCCTGAACCAAGAGAAGTCTGGGACGAAAAGAAAACCATTACCGATAGTGAGGCATCTTGCATCTCAAATGAGCTAGAAAGGCCTGGAGTACATGTAATCGAGTATCACTACGATGATGAACAATACTCTGAGTATCTGAGTATGGCTGACTACGAAAATGCGCCCGCATTTTATGGTGCAAGAAACGGGCCGGTCTTTGAGGAGAAGTCACTGGAGCACTACCTGTCATTCCAACTCCTTTCCTTGAGCGAGTCCGACACGTACATAGACATCGCCAGCGAAAGTTCTCCTGCGCCGGAAATCGCAAAGGCGTTGTATGGCTGCCGCACCTACAGGCAGGACCTCATATATGAAAAGGGGGTTCACGGGGACAGGATCGGGAGTGACGCGACTCGTCTTCCTGTCCCGGATGGCTTCGCCACAAAGATTTCGCTCCACTGCTCGTTCGAGCATTTCGAAGGTGATGCTGATGGCAGGTTCGTGCATGAATGCTCCAGGTTGCTTGCCCACGGCGGTAAGGCATGTATTATACCGCTGTATTTGAGCCCGGTTTGTCGCAACTATACGGACCCCAGCGTCACCTTTCACAGGAGGCCCGTCTTCGACAAGGGGGCCGTTACTACTTGCGTGAAACGGGACCATAACCGTTTCGAAAGGCACTACGACGTCGACTCTTTTCTGCTTCGCGTGGTCAGTAACCTGGGCGACCTCGATCTGACGGTCTTTGATCTGCGTGAGGTCAGGATAAAGCATCCTGGAACGTGGGTGTCATTCGCCGCTGTGCTCGAGAAGCCAGTGCATTGAGAATCGTCTGAAACGGCAGCAGACCGACATGGCTCTGCCCATCGCAGCCGGGCATTACTTACCGGCCCGATGCTTCAACTTGATTCGAATGATTGCGAGAAGCATGGCCGGCGCCACAGTCCACATGTGGATGGTTGAATCGGGCTTCGCCTCCCATATTGTAGGGACTTCCTCTACCCTGAATCCCTTTTCATTCAACAGATACAACAGTTCGACGTCAAAAGCCATATTCGTTGTATCGAGGGAGCCGATTACCGCGTCGACCGCCTCCCTGCGAAAGACCTTCGCGCCACACTGGGTGTCGAGAAACGGGAGGTGCAATAGTTTGCGTACGATCAGATTGAACGCCCTGCTTGTAAGCCTTCGCAAGTAACTCTGTTGCCTTATCAGCATGGTCGGGTCAATCCGGCGTGACCCTATTATCCCGTCGTAATCTCCCAGCAGGTGAATGAGTCTTTCCAACTCGCTTGCGCTGGTCGCTCCGTCGGCGTCGACAAACGCGACAACACCGCCTTTTGCCCTTTTGAAACCCTCGATCACCGCTCCGCCCTTGCCCTTTATCCAAGGCTCATCGATCACGCGTAGGTTCTCGTGGGACTTGAACGAAGCGACGACTGTTCCGGTGTTGTCCTCACAACTGTTGAGAACAACGATGATCTCTGTGTCAGTCCCGAAGTGGCGCAAGTACTCGTCGAGTGTCGGGCCGATCCGCCTTGCCTCGTTCCTTGCCGGAATGATGATTGTTCTCGAGAAGCGCCTGGTGGCGTCACTGCTGGCGTCAACGGTGCCAGGCTTCTTGCTGTTCTTCACATCGTCACCCTGTGGAACCAGAGTCGACGTTCGACGGTGGTCTCGTTCTCATTTCGGCGACGGAGCGCACGTAGTCGATGAACTGCAAGAGGATCCCGATCGCAAGGAAGTAATAGGCCCAGACAGCCAGGATTTCAGCGCTGCTGTTCTGTTTGATGACCAGGAGAAGCGGGCTGACAAGAAGCAGTATGAGCGCAATCGCAAGTGGCACACCGCTGTCTATTTGGAGCAGTAGCCCAAGAAGGAAGAATGAGATCACGATTGCAGAAGTCAGGCTAACGAGCGTCGCGAAAAGGACAACAATAAGCACAGCTACCGCCCAGAATATGACTTGCTTGTTTGACCTGAGCCAGTGGCGCATCTGTTTGCTCTCGCTTGCATTGCCCTTAACCCTGCTTCGGGGATAGCTTGTGTAATTTCGGGGATTGCGCAAATGATATCCCACTGGCCCGAGCAGGCTCTTTGTCCACCGGCGGACCCCCGCGAAGACGTCACGCGCCCTGGCGCTGGCCCCCACCCCCGGGTTCTTCACTTTGCTTCTGCTGCGAAGCGGTCTTAGATGAAATTCATTTGCATGTATTGCCGACACAATGCGTCTTGAGATGCGGCCGGATGGGCGAACCAGTCGCGAGAACTTCCCGCCGCGCCTGATCCACAAGATCAGCAGACAGAGCAGCGAAAGAAACATTGCGATCAGCGATATCCCCAGACCGACCGAAAACCACTCCTGCGGTTGGTACTCAAGGGTCAGGTCAAAGTCGCCCTGTCGGTCGATCGGGAAGCCGTTGATGGTCTTATACATAGGGACAGGGTCTATCTTCTTTCCGTTCTCCATCCTGACGACCCAGTGGTTGTCAAAGGCCTCTGCCAGGACAAGGATGAACGGCCTGGTTGCCCCTTTCACACTTACTGCATACTTCTCGGAATTCACCCTCTTGAAGCTGACGTCGGGCGGTTTCCCGCCGTTCGTCATGTCCGAGAAGAGGCTGCTGTCCACCTTGGATAGCTTCACGTTGTCAAACCAGCTGATCGCGGGCCCCCGGGCAGGGTCCTTGGCCCAGCCGGCCCCCAGGGCGGGCCTGATGCTCGAATAACCGGCCGGGACCAGAAAGGAGCAGGAGTATTTCTTCCACCCGGCGGTGCCACCCAGTATGTTCGGGCATCTGGCAATCAGTACCCACTGGTGAAGGTCCGGCCTGTAGCCCGAGATTGACGCATTTGTCCAATCCGCGTTTTGATACTTCACTTCGGCTTCGAAGGTGTACATATCGCCCGCGTGCTGCACAGGTTCCTCCCACGTGGTCACCCAGCTGAGTGAACCCGCGTCCTTGGATGCATTTACAACTCTGAGGCTGCTCTTTCCGTGCGCTGGCTTCGTGGTCGAGTCGATCGAGAAGTTGGTTTCCTTGTTGGTGAGGAGCTGGTACCAGCCGGCGGGCGTGCCTCCGGCCTCACTCTTCTCAAAGCCACTGTTCACAGTAAGCGGGATCAGGTATTTGTTCAGATCGATCACGCCGTACTGGTTGCCGATGGTCGAAGGGCCCCCGAAGTAGGAGGGACCATTGAAGAAGGCTACCTGTCTGAGTTGTTCATCTGTCAGCTTCTGGATCAGAGAGAGATTATCGAAGAACGTGTTTACTTTGACAGTTCTCGCAGCCGCGGTGATATACCCGGGGTCGTAGTCTGTTTTATATACGCTGAGGAACTTCGTCTTGAGAACTCTCGTGAGGCTCGCATCGGCCTCCAGGCTGTTCCCGAAATCAAACCCGTCAACCGAGCTGTCGAATATCAGATACTGTGACGCAAACGGGGCAAGGAGACGCGATGTGACGCCATTCCCGGACGTCGCGCCCGGATCAACTATTTGTACAGGGGGCATTTCCTGTTTCAAGTAGAGTGACTCGAACCATTTGAAATAGGAATTGCTGTTCAGCACCTCCTGTATGCTGCTGAGAGACGGATTTGATGTGATCACACTGTATGGGAAGATCTTCTTCTCAGGAGCCCACTTGTACACGTAATTCCCCGGTGGGAAGAACGGCAGCCACGCCACCCTGGGCTCTCCCCCCTTCCTGTTGACGAAATTGTCCGCCTCCTGGTAATCGGACGGCACTACGACCGGGCTGAATACCTTCTGGGCGAAGTCGTGGGCGACAGGGTAAAGGGAGACGAGTACGATCGCTATCACAACGATAGCCGCAGTGAGGTTCCTTCGATACCTCATGGTGGCAAGCAACTCCAACTTCTCCGCCTTCTCGTCCGGCGTCCCACCGGTTTCAGACGGCGCCTCGGGGGTGTGCTTGTCCCCCGAGGCAGAGTCCTCGTCCTCGCTACGATGGATCCTGCTGATATCGCGCCACCGCAACGCTTGGGGCCTCTTGACCAGGAACCACGCTACAAGCAATCCAAGCATCAGGGCGAAGAAGACCGGTACGAAGAAAAGCCATCTCTCGGGAGCGCGCAGCGTCCAACCGAGCGAAGCAGACCCCGGTGCCTTGAACGCAAGGTAGTTGTACGGCCCGCGCAATATGAATGAAGTGCCGGTTGCGAGCAGCAACCCGCCCAGCGCCATCAGGGCCCAGTAGTTGATTATCCTGCTGCGCCTGATCTGGTGTCGGAGCAGAACCAGGGCGAGTATGGACAAGATTGGAATAGCAAAGACGAGCACCTCCAGGGTCGTGCCGCCTCCCACCTGGCTGAGTCGCCAATCCCAGTTCGAAATCAGCCGCAGGTTGTTCATGATTGTGTTGTTCGCGGAGAAAGCTTTCAGCCATACCTGACTGAATCCGGGGGCATAGAAGGGAACGAAGGGCTTACCGGATATCAATGACATCGCCGACGGGACGAGCCAGATCGCGTTGAAAAACAGGTAAAACACGAGAATCCCGAAGCCCGCTTTGAAGGCCTTCTTCACGCTTTCCCTCTCGAACCGGTTGGATGCCAGGTGGAAGATGAAGTACGTCACCAGGATTCCCCAGAACCAGTACATCAGATAGGACGTATTTACCACGGCGAGGAACAACGAGAAGAGGATAATATTGCGCAGTGATGGGGAATCAATAGTCTTGACCATTGCGAGGAAAAGCAGGGGCATAGCCGCATATAGCGGATAGACAAAATACGGTCTGAAATACTGGAGCGACCAGGGATTATACATGAATATCAGCGCCGCAAATACAGCCCCCACGAATGGCGCATACCTGGCGCTCTCAGGCAGCTTTATCCGACCAATGGTGTGATAGGCGAGGGCATACATGGAGATGCCGGCGAAGCTGAACGTGGCAAGAAAAACGACCAACATGTACTGTGGCGCCGAGAAGCCGACCAGCCTTGCGACCAGGGAAGAAGGGTATATCCAGAAGAAGCTCATCAGGTAATTTGTAGTCGGGAAGCTTCCATACGGATACCAGGCATTGGCAACCTGGAAACTCACACGCTGCATGGAACTTGGCCACGTCATGTCCGTATACATGAGCGTGCCGTGGAATGGGAAGTTCTTATAAAACAGAAAACTAGCGGCAGCGATGATGACGAGCACAGACAATAAATGCCAGACTGGTCTGAATTCCCTCTCTGTGATTGCCGTCCTCAACCGTCCCGTTAGTGACCTCAGTCTTCAGTCCTTCCGAAAAGCGAGCGTGAAACGGGTAAACTGTTTCATGTAGTACTTGATGGGCTCGAGCTCCCGCATGACTCGAAGACCTTGTCGCTCTGATTGATCGACGATCTCTTCTTTCGAGAAGAAGCCGTGACTCCTGAGAATCGGCCTGGCCAGCTTCCGCGGAAGTCTACCGTACAGGAGATCGTACAGGATGTAGATTCCCGCGGGTTTCAGGACTCTCGCGGCTTCAGAGATCACCTGCGGCCAATCCAGTATGTGGTGTAGAACCATCAAGGATACAACCAGGTCGAATTCCCCGTCGTCGAAAGGCAGAGCCGTGGCATCCGCTTCGATGAATCTCAGGCGCTCGTTCGATCCCCGGCGCTTCATGGCAAGCTTGATCTGGACAGGATCGACATCAACCCCGACAACGTCCATGTTGAATCTGCTGTTCAACGCCGCTGCCGTCACGCCCGACCCGCAACCTATCTCCAGGACTTTTCTTACCTGTTCCAACTCGCTTTGCGCCAGTACTTGTTCCACATGGTCGGTTTTGATCTCAGAGTGCAGAGGACTGTTGACGTATATCCTCTGAAGACGGCTCATCTTCATCTAGGCCTCCGCACCAGACTTGGTTGACATCGAACAGGGCCCGTCTTTGCGTTTCCTTACTCCGAGCATATAGCAATTGTCCCTGTATAGTATCTGTTTGACCGTTACGCCGTCACCGAAGCACTCCAAGACCTTACTCAACGACCATGTCCTGACAAAATAGAGAAGCGGCACCCTCTTGCCGGTCTTGCTTATGGGCGCAAGGATCAAGATGCCATCGTTCGCCAAACATCCAATTGCATTATCCATCGCTGACCGCAGTTTCTCGGGACTGAGAATATGCTGGATTACGTCAATCATCAGAATGAGGTCGTAACTTCCTGAAATGCTCTCGGACGTCACGTCCTTCCGGATGAAAACAAAGCCTGGATACCGCTCTTCTAACTGGCGGAAGAAAGCATCTGTGATGTCCACGCCAGTGTAGTCAGTGACACCGCCTGCCTTGATTGCCTCAGTAAAGAACCCGGTACCGCATCCAATATCGAGTACGCGTGCTGAACTCAGATCAACACCTTGTTCCACGCAGTAAGCGAGCAGCAACCGCCGGGCCGCCTCGTGCCTTTCCCGATTCGCCATCTCAGAGAGTCCCTCATCGCCAACAGCGGTGAGCGTGAGCCCGTGTCGGTTGAACCTGTCGTTCCAGAATCTGTAAGCATCGTAGTCTGCCCCCTTGGAGTACTTGAGTCGACCCACTGTAAGGTGGCACAGGGCGCGCCTCATCGCTCCCAGCGGGTCTTTTCTCAGCTTTGCGGCAAACTGAGTGATTAATCCCATATCCAGGCCACTCCTCGTTCCCAGTGGTTGAGCAAGTCTCACCGGCCTGCCCCAGCCACGCACTCGAGTGAGTCTCAGTGAACTATTCCTGCAGTGGACTTCGAAGCTTGAGCCAGAATGAAGCGCCGTGCGTCTCTACTCCAATAAAGTTGGCGCTCGTCCACAGGGGGTCCAGTATCTTGAACAGCTCCTCGCTCTTCGAAACATGATAAGCGGGTAATTGCACAAAGTAACGTTTGCTGGCGAATAGCAGGAATACGGCCAGCAGGTATTGCTCGGAGTAGTATAGCCTTTCCCACTCCGGCGGGTAGTCATATGGTAGAAAGACGTCGTGGAAACCCAGATTCACGCCACTTGCCACGCGCGGGAGAGCATCCAGGAAGAATACGGTAGGGCCGTTATTCATGAAGACCCGGTGGCCGTTGTCGACGAATAGCACGTCTCCTTCCTCTAACTCCTCGAACTTTGTCATGTCGAGTGCCTCGAGTGGGACCCTCAAAATTTCATCACATATTGAGTCTATGTCCGAACGCGGGTGGGGGTCTATCGAGGTAATCCTGGTGGCAAGCCCGTGATCAGTGATCGCCTGTCGAGCGAACCTCGTTGAGTGCCCGGATCCTATCTCGAAGTACCTCTGCGGATTGAGAGTGGCCAGCAGACAATACAAGGAGACGGTATCAAGTGCCGGGATATAGCCGTTGCACCAGTACGGCCCTCGGTAGGACGCGGAAGGCGGATGCGCTGGTATTTTCAGCAGGAAATCGGAGTAATCAAGAAAAGTGGAGAGCATCTGTTCGTAGGAATCAGCGTTCTCCTCGATCAAGGCAAGCAGCCGGCCATGAAGAGGGTTGCCGTATCCGTACCTTGGCGTCGGATTGACAGGGTAGTCTAGATATATCAGATGTGCCTTCATCAGCAGCCTTCCCAGTGTGTTCATCACGGAAGGATGTTGCTGAAAGAACTGAGACATATAACTGCTTGACGACACGTTCAAATCCCTTCTCCGACCAGTAATGAAATTGTAAGGCTCAGCGCTGACCGGTGTCAAAATGTCACGGGCGCACTGAAGCTGTCATGCGAGGCGAGCAGGGGCCTCCGGACCGCATCAAGTCGGTCCTAGAAGGGCACCGGCTCAAATGAAGACTTGCCCCGCTTCGCCGACGAGTCCTGGCGCAAGACTGAAGGCGATTTTGTTGCTTCCGGAATCGGTAGTCTAGCCCTCCGGCAACCTGGAGATCTCCTCGAGCTTGTCGACGTCTCCGCTGCAAAGGACGCCGATGCTCCTGCGGATCATGTCTTCAGGCCAGTCCCACCACTTTATCTCGAGCAGTCTTGCTATGTCCTCTTCGGAGAACCTCATCTTTATCACCTTGGCGGGATTTCCGGCCACTACACTGTAGGGGTCCACATCGGAAGTGACCACGGACCCCGTGCCTATCGCCGCGCCGTCTCCGACGGACACACCCGACATGATAGTGGCGCCGCTTCCGATCCAGACGTCGTTTCCGATCGTTACATCTCCTTTGGTGATGAGGCTCGTCTCAGTGCCTTTCGTATCGGGCCAGCTTGGATGAGTCGGCTCGAATGGATACAGGGAGATCCAGTCCAGCCTGTGATTGCCTCCCAGGAAGATTGTCACCTTTTGGGCTATCGAGCAGAACTTGCCTATCTTGAGGTTGCCGCGGGGATATAAGACCCTGGGGACACCGTACGTGTACTCACCGACCTCGTAGACCAGCGTGCTGTTGCCCCACTGGTTGACGACCTTCCAGGCCGCCGCCCCGATATTGAATATCAGGGTGGAGCCCAGTTTCTTAAAACGGTCTATCCAGATACTCAGCTTGTTGTTCGCCATCAGATTCGTAACCTGGCTCGTCATTGCTCTCGGAGAGAAGCGGCCGCTTCCGTACCAGCCCACCGTTTATGTGACATGTCCGGTCGATTCCCGTGCGCGCCCCTCTTTTGGAGATTCTAGCACACCATGAGCCAGACCCCTTGAACGCGAAAATATACCAACGGCGGACTTTACAGGGCCGATATTCGCTCAGGATCTCGTCTCAGGGACAATTGCCACAGGCAACCTTCTCGACGAAGATCACACAGTTCCAAGTCAGAAACTCGCGCAAACAAGGTATGCGAGTGATGAAGGCAAGTTTCGGGTAGTAACGTGGCAGGATGCTAAGGATGTGCAGCCTGGGGTTCCTCCTTATCATCCGTATCGTTTGACCTATAGTTGTCGGGAACAGTGTTACGTAGGGCGTGTGGATCCGTTCACGCCCAAAGAGCCGGTCATATACGCGGGGCCCGCAGTGGGGGCCAAGGTAATGAAACGGAGAGAAGTCCTGGCCGCCCCACGGCGAAAGCCAGTTAGTCCAACTGAGGTACAATTTCCCCTCGGGTTCGAGTATGCGATCGACGGAGTCGAGCAGTTGGGCGGGCCTGGGGATGTGTTCCAGAACATTGGAGCAGATCACCAGGTCGTAGGTGTCCAATGTCCCAAGGTCGTCCTTGTCGATGTCAATGCTCACAAAAGGGAGGTCCTGATACTCCGGCAGCAACTGGTTTGTCTCATCAGCGAAAGTGACCGGGCATCCCCGGCTGAAGAGTTCGCCTCCAATGATGCCGTGGCCGCAGCCGAGGTCGAGAACCGAGGTTTCGCAGCCCAGTTCTACACCCGACTTCTCCAGCCACCGTACCGTATCTTCCGCCTGCAGACGGTAGAAGCCTTCATCATCCTTATGCTTGAGGTATTGAAGTATCAGCTTGTGAAAAATCATGGCCAGTTCTTATTCTCGTGTCCGTGCTTACGGCCAGATTGTATCAGAACCAACCAGGTCATCGATTGAGGTGGCGCCGCCGCACCAGGACGAGACCGAGGTACGCCAGGCACAGGAATAGGACCACTAGAGACAGGATCATGCCGATGGTGAACCAGCCCTGTGGAATGTACTCGATAGTCATTTTAAAATCGCCGCGCTTGTCGATCCGGAACCCGTTGATGGTGGAGTACAGTCTAACAGGGTCAACCGTCTTGCCATCCAGCCGCGCGGTCCACAAGGGGTCGAAGGCTTCACCGAATGCGAGGACGAACGGTGCCGTGGCCGCACGCACCGTGACCTCGTATTTCTCGGGGCTGACCTGCTTGAAGCTCACCTCGGGCGGGGCAGGGACCCCTGACAGCTCAGTGAAGAAACGGTTGCTGATCCGCGAGACCTTCACGTTGTCAAACCAGCTGACGCCCGGTCCTTTCTTCCTCTCATGGGCCCAGCCGGCCGAGAGGACCGGCCTTATCTTGCTTATGCCCGCCGGCATGTAGAACGAGCAGGTGTGTTCGTGCCAGCGGGAGGTGCCGGACCGGATCGGAGGGCAGCTGGCGAGCCGAGTCCATTTGCCCGTCGCATCGGCCAGCCCCTCGACCCTCACATGAGTCCACTCGGCGTTCTTATACTTCACGTGCGTTTCGATGTTATAGATATCCCCCGGGATAACAGGTATCTCGTCGCCAGCTATGGAGTAAGTAGAGAGGTCGGTGAACGAGTAGTTCGAAACTTTGAGGCTCCGCTTCCCTCCTATCCTGGCGACCGTGTCCAGCAACATTGTCACTTTGGCGTTGCCTGATTCCGGCCTCATAGTCGGCGGGATCGTCTGCCCGGGTTCGACCCCGGCGGGTACATAAGAGTCAACTTGCGGTAGCAGAGTCCACCCGACTGGATTGCCGTCGGGTTTCATTTCTTCAAAACCCGGATTCGCATTCATCCTTTCTTTGTAATTATCCATAGCCAAGGTTCCGAGGCGCTTGCCGGCGCCTGCCTCACGGCTGGTGAAGGACGTCCGTAGAAGTTGCTCGGGACTCAATTTCTGGACCAGCGCCAGCTCATCCCAGTAGTTGTCTATCAATATCGTCGTGGTGGTGGGCCGCACAACGGCCGCGCCGGTGTTGAACTCGAATACCTCGAGGTCATCTGTCTTGAGCACACTTCGCATGCTTGTGTCTTCCCTGAGACTGTCCCCGATGGCGTACCCGGGCACGGTGGAATCAAAGACAAGGAACCTGCTGGAAAGCGGGATGAAGAGCCTTGAGGCCAGGTCTTTCTGCAGCATCAGCTGCCTGTTCAGAACATCACCTGGACCCAGGAAAGTCTTCGAGAAGACGGATTCCAGCCAGTAGTAGAAGTTGTCCTGGTTGAAAAGATCCTGGAGGTTGTTAAGCGAAGCATTAGATGAATAGACGTCAAACGCTCCGATACGCTTCTCGGGAGCCCAGTTGTACCGAAAACCGTCTTTGGAGAACGGGAGCCATACCGGCCGTGCGCCCGGGGCCGTGACCTCGATGAACTCGTTTGCCTCTGCGTAGTCCGCCGGGATCTGTGTCGGATTGTATACATACTTCGCATACGAGTTCGCCAGCGGGACGAAGGACACGAGCACCAGCACTGCAATCACCTGCGCCAGGAGTGTATAGGAGGGCTTCCAGTTGCGGATCAGGTAGGCGATGAAGAGGCCCAGGATCAACGCGTAGAACACCCCGGCAAACACGAGCCACCTGTCCGCAGCGCGGAACACCCATCCGAAACTGGACAACCCCGGGGCACGCAAGACGAACCAACTGTAGGGGCCCGCCAGGATGAACGATGTGCCAGTGGCCAGCAACAAAGACACGACGAACATGATAGACCAGAAGAGTGCCACACCATCCCGGATCACCTTCCTCCTGAGCATGACGACCGCCAGCAGCGCAAAGGCCGGCAGCGCGAAGCTCAAGATCACCCAGAGCGTTCCGATCGGCTCCGGGTTCACCGGCAGGCCCCAGCCCGCCGTGAACCGCAAGTTGTTGAGCAGGCTGCCGCTCGCAGACAGAGTGTCCAGCATCGACCGCGAGAAGCCGGTTATGTAAGACGGCGTGAAAGGCTTGTTTATGACCTGCGAGGCCGCATATGGCATGACCCACGCCGCGTTGAGAAGACCGTAGAGGCCGGCAACGGGAAAAAGCACTTTTCCCGTGGTCGCCAGACTCTTGCGGTTGAATCGCCTCGTGACCAGGTAGAAGAGCATATACGCCAGGATCATGAACCAGTACCAGACCGCGTTGATCGGGCTTGTGCCTGCTACGGTTATCAGCAAAGCCAGAAGCACGACGCTCCACACCTTCGGCGAGTCCATCACTTTCACGAGCAGGAGGAAGACCAGGGGCAGGACCGCGTACCCCGGGTAGCCGAAGTACGGCCAGAGGTGGCTGACCGAAAACGGGTTGTACATGAAGATGAGCGCGGCGAAGACTGCCCCGATATACGGTGCGTACTGGTTGGTGCCTCCGAGCTTGAAACGCTTGATATTGAAATGCGCCAGGGCGTACATGGACACACCCGCCAGGGCGAAGGTGCCTATGAACAATATCAACAGGTACCTGTCAGTGGAGATATTCAACAGCTTTACGGCAGCCAGAAGCGGGTAGGTCCAGAAGACACGCTGCACGTTCCAGATGTTCTGAACGCTGCCGTACTGCCACCAGGTGTGATTGTAAAGCGCGAAGTTTCGGCTGATCGTCGCAGGGAAGGTCATATCGACGTGCATGAGCATCCCGCGCGTGGCGAAGTGCTTGTAGAACAGAAGCAGTGCCACCAGGATGATGAACGAGATTGAAATCGCGTGCAGGAGGACCCTTCGATCTTTGGGGCCTTCGGAAGCCTGCGATGTGCCGGTTGCGCTGGTCGTCACGTGTTGCGGACCTGCCCTTTCCTGATCGACCCTACGATGATTGCATCAGCCCTGAATGCACGCATGTTATAACACGCACCGAGCACCGAACCGAGATCCTGCTGCCGCCACCTGTTCGTGTGCCCTATCCTTTCGAGAGCATCGATGGTGTCAAAGGGGATCTTCCCATTCTGCAACATGCTGTCGAACTCGGGATTGTACCCCAGCGGCGCGGTGGCGAAGAACTCGCCACCGGGGGCGAGGAGACTTCTCAGATTATCGATGGCGGCTATGACTTTCTCCGGGCGGCGTGGGGACTCGTCCCAGCCTATGTGCTCGAGGGTCGATATGCTCACTATCAGGTCGTAGCGTTTTGCAGGCTGAAAGTCGGCCGCATCCTCGTTGATGACTCCGGGCGCTTCCTCATACCTGTCCAGGATATCGTGGCCACTTTCACCATAATGGGACAGGACGTTGCCGACTTCGAGGATGGCCTTACCGTGGCATGACAGGAGTCGATCTCGGGTCAGCGGAACCTCGACCGTGCGTTCGTTGCGCCACGCCAGGTTGTAAGGGTGATAGAAGTAGCGGTACTCGCGACCGTTGAAAGTGAAGGTCCGCCCTGCTCTGAACGCCCGGCAGTAGCCGACAGCCAGCATCTTGACCGCCTCTTTGAGGGATGCCGGCGGTGCATCGAGTATTCGCCTCACCTTCTGTTCGTCCATATGAGGTAAGCCAATCCAGCCGGTTGTATCCGGTGAGGCGTGGCACCTCTAGAGCCGGCTTGCTTTCTAAACCGGGCGCTTCGAGCTTCTGGCTCGAGCTGCCCCTGCCACGATGAAGACTGCACATAATAGTAATGCCACACCGCTCAATGAATAGCCAATGAGCAACGGGACGTCCAAATAGTAGATCCGTAGTCTGGATGTCGCCGCACCGCTGGCTGCCCGAAACGCCGTCACTACACCCAGATGCTGCAGGGGGGTAGCATCGCAGGCCCCTTCAGCTCGCCAGTTTTCACTGTAAGGTTCGCTGAACAACACCGTTGAGTCGTTCCCGAGGGTTTGTTCCTCAACCGGGGTGAGAGATGCCTCGACGGTGTTCGAAGATGACCATCGGTGCGGTATCGCCCTCCCTCTCGCTTGAGGAATCGACGTAGTTCGGCCTCGGGGCAGGTAGGAACCCACAAGGGCGCCACCCCGGGCCTGCTCACCGAGGGCGCTCCAGGTCTGAAAAGAACCTGTTGTCTGCGTAAGGGTGAGTCGACTGACCGGCACCCTGTTCTGCAGCAGGACCAGGTCTCCCCAGCGCCTGACCACTTCGAGGTCGGCCTGGTGCTCGACGAAGGTGAAGAGCCTGCCAGCCTCGTTGAGCGGCATCAGAACGTATTTGACGTCCAGCGGCGCCAGCATCGCTCCGAGGTTCCCATGATCCCGCGCGGAATCGAGGGACGCCTGTACGTAGGAGTCCAGCGCCTGCTGGTCCAGTTTGCGCCCCCCAACCTCTATGGACCTGAGAGGAACGCTGCGGTTCTTGAAATACAGCGGCATGGGGTTGGTGATTGTGTAGGCACTTCCCGTGAAGTCAAACCTCATGTACCAGAAGGGCGGCAGGTACAGAGCGGACCAGTCGCCGGTATCCCGCTCGAGGACGGCCTGTGCTTCAGCCCACGACCTCGGGTATGCGACGGCCTTCGCCTGCCCCCAGAGGCTCCCGAACATACGGAAGCTGTACAGACACACGAGGGCGACCAGGATTACGCAAGTCACTGTCCGCACACGTCTGGCGGCAGCGGACGGACGCATTGAAAGAGACCTGCGCGAGAGTATCCGGTCGAGGCCGGATGCGCCCAGCATCGAGTAAGCCAGGACCATGAGCGCAACGAACTTCTGCGGTTCGCGGAACACCCGGAATGGCGTGAAGTGGTCGAACAGCGCCGCGAAAAGCGAACCGGTTACAGGCGCCCGCGCGCCCAACGCCAGGAAAAACCCCAGCAACCCGAGAGCAGCAAGCGCCCCCAGCCCGGGTCCCCTTCCAGGCTCGCTCCAGTAGCGTATGAGCCCGAGAACGCAGAGCGCCAGTCCTAGCAGACCGAACAGCGGCCAGGCCGGCACGTACCGGCGGGGCATCAGGGCGTCGATCTGGGTCTTCCAGTAACCGTAGAGGCCGATGACGGACACTGCTACACCCGCGCGAGAAGTCGAACTCGTCTCGAAGGCCTTGAGATCTGCCCTGCCGATCGCGTTTGCGGGGCCGCCGCCGTTAAGCGCCGGCACGAGCCAGAACCCGCTGAGAAGAGCGAAGAGCAGGAGGACCGCCACGCCGGCTGCCAGCGCGCGACGCGCCCGCGCGCGCATCCGGGCCAGTTCGAAAACGGCCGTCACAACGGTTATGAGGAGTGCCAGGGCTCCGGCGTGAAGGCTCAGAACAGCCGTACCCGCAAGCCACAAGGCCGTCGTTGCGCAACGGCGCGCGCTTGGCCGGCGGACCGTCTTGATCGTCGAAGCAAAGACGACCGGAAGCAAAGCATACCCGAGCAGAAAGCCCCATTGGCCCATGACCATACGGGTGTAGAGGAACGGGTTGACCGCGTACAGGGTACCGGCGAAGACCCGGGACCACTGATGCGTCGCGGGAACGTTGCGATACATCAGGTAGCCTGACAGGAACACTATCAGGAAAAGAATCCCCTTCTGGAGGAGTACAGTCCCGATCAGACGGGAGACCAGCCATGCGAGGTTGTAGACAAGGATGACGTCCATCGTGCCGTGTGCCGGTCCGAGAAGCGAGGCCGGAGGGTGCATCGCGGGTGTGAAGACCATGTCACCCAGCAGCACGTAGCCGTTCTGGAACAGCGAAGGCGCCCATACTGCTAGCGAAAGGACCGCAAAATAGACCGCTGCCCAAGCCCTGGGGGTAACGCGTTTTAGGATACTGCTACGATATGCTGATGTCATTGCTGTGGTTGACTGTATAAGTTGTTACCGGTCTAAAGCAACACCGGCGAAGAAGCTGAGCGAGGATAGGAATAGTCATCTCAGGTGGGGGTATCAGCCTGAGTGCTCCACCGCCTGTTCGAGAACCTCGATAGTCCTGCTGGCGGTCGTGTCCCAGCTGAACCGCAACGACCAGTCGCGGGCTCCATCGGAGAGAGTTGCCCTGAGGGATTCAACCTGCAGTATCTCCACCAGTGCGGAGACAAAATCGCCGTCACATGCCGCGAGCCTGCCGGTCTTCCCATCGACGATGGACTCGTTGAGGCCGGGGACGTTGAATGAGACCGCGGAGGTGCCGCACGCGTTGGCCTCGATTACTGTCAGCCCCCATCCTTCTACCATGGAAGCGGTTGCGAGTACCCACGCCTGCCTGTAGAGGTCGGCTTTCTCCTCCTCGCTCACAAAACCAAGGAAACTCACGCAGTCTTCAACACCGTGTCTCCGCGCCGCTTCCTCCGCGTCAGGCAGCGCGTCTCCCGACCCGACCACCATGAGCCTTGCCTGCGGCACCCGCTCCCGCACCTCGGGCATCATGGCGATCAACTTCGGGAGCTGCTTGTACTTCTTGAGCCTGCCCAGGTACAGGATCGTGGGCGCCTCGAAGCGCCTGGTCTCCGATTTCGCATAGTGGTTCTGAGAGATGCCGTTGTGGATTACCCTGATGTCCAGCAAGTCGCCCTTGTAGAGATTCTTTCTCATGGATGAGGCTGTTGACTCGGATACGCAGATGAACGGTTTCTTCCTGTAGAGCACGGGCACGACGTACTGCTCGACGAGCTTGCCGATATGTCCCAGCATTGGCCCCAGCTCTATCACGAACATCTCGCGGTGGACGTGGTGCACCAGCGCGACGATCGGCTTGCGTGAATACAGCGGTGTGAAGAACGGGATGCCGTTGATGATATCCAGGACCACGTCAGCCTTGCGCCGGAGGAGGAACAGATACGCAAAGGGGGCGAGGAGGTAGATCGTGAAGCGGCCGCCGGCCCTGTAGATGTCCATGCCGTCGGCTTTCTCGCGCCGTTTCATCCCTTTGAACCTGGTGGTGAACATGGTGACTTCGTGGCCGTCCGCCACCCAGCGCCGGGCCTGTTCGTGGATGTTGACCTCGGAGCCCCCGGCCCAGGGGTGCTTAATATCTTTCCAGGAAAAAACGAGGATTCTCAATGCCGTCCCAACTCCTCGACGCGGCCGGCGGAATCGCCGGCATACAACTATTCACACAGCGTCTCGTTGTCAGATTACTGGTGGGGAACAGCCAACAATCAAGCCATGTGCTCGCTATTGTGAGGGACCCTGAGCCCTTCTTCTACCGCCCCATCAGCCGACTAGTAGCTGAACGGGGCAGGCAGTACGGTGTCATCGCCACGGATCAGGTAACCTCTCGCGGTGAACCCGAACACCGAGATGTAGTCGCCGGTCTTGATGTCTTTCGACTGGCTGTCGCTGCAGAGGACCGCGACGACGTCACCCGGCTTGAAACCGAGGTCCTTCACAACCTGGCTGCACTCGACGATCCAGATATGGACCGCGCCGGTAGTCTTGGAGACGACGTAGCCGGAGAGCGCGTACGGAAAACCGTTGAAGACCCTGGATCCGTTTGAGGATGCCGCGGGGTTGTTTCCCGCGGATGAGGCTACGAAGAGGCCAAAGGTCCACTCAGGCCCGGACAGACCTGCTAC
>Ga0209538_1000691_pt1 | contig 19167 bp, 16 predicted proteins | sample BarGraNGADG00211_2_FD_184492 | JGI IMG/M metagenome (GOLD analysis project Ga0209538, IMG submission 184492) | Arctic peat soil microbial communities from Barrow, Alaska - Barrow Graham LP Ref core NGADG0004-211 (SPAdes) (version 2) | ecosystem: Environmental > Terrestrial > Soil > Wetlands >... | reverse complement strand
GGTCGGGGTCGGCCTTCGCCTTGGCCGGCTGGTCCGGCGGGGCATCCGGGTCGACCCAGTCGCCGAACTGGAAGCCGCCCTCCCACAGGTATCGCTCGCCCGCGATGCCCAGGAGCTGGTCGACCCAGGCCTTCGCCGAGTCGTACTGCTCCGTCAGCACGCCCGCGTCGCCGAAGCGCTCGTACAGGACCCACGGAAGGATCGTGGCGACATCGCCCCAGGCCGCGGCGGGCATCTTCGCCGAGTTGAGCACGTCAGGGACGATGAACGGGACGCCGCCACCCGCGCGCTGCTCGAGCCCGAGGTCGACGAGCCAGGACGCCAGGAAGCCGTCACAGTCGTACAGGTAGGACGCCGTGGGGCTGAAGACCTGGATGTCACCGGTCCAGCCGAGCCGTTCGTCGCGCTGGGGGCAGTCGGTGGGCAGGTACAGGAAGTTGCCCCGCATGCCCCAGACGACGTTCTCGTGGAGCTTGCTGACCATCGGGTCGGAGCAGTCGAACCACCCGGTACGGCGCATGTCGGACCCGATCACCTCCGCGGTGACGTCAGCCGGGTCGAAGTCGCCGGGCCAGCCGGAGATCTCGGCATAGCGGAAGCCGTGGAACGTGGAGGTCGGGGCCCACTCCTCCACCCCGGTCCCGGCAAGCGTGTACGTGTCGGTGGCCTCGGCCGCGCGCAGCGTACGGACGCCGAGCTCGCCGTTCTCGAGCACCTCGGCGTGCCGCAGCGTCACGGTGTCGCCGGCCGCGCCGTTGACCCGGATCCGGAGACGTCCGACGAGGTTCTGGCCGAAGTCCAACAGCGTCGCGCCGGAGGGGGACGTGACGATGTCCGCGATGGGAACAACCTGGGTCACGCGTACCTCAGGGGAGGTACGGGCGTCGGGCACCGGCCCGGACGGCAGCGCGGCGGCCGACTCCCAGCCGTCGGCTGCGAAGCCGGCGGCGGCCCATTCCGCAGGCAGCTTACGGGCGTCGTACCGCTCGCCCAGATAGATGCCCGACTCCACCCACGGTCCGTCGCCGAACGCCGTCCAGTCCGGGCCGGTCACGATCCAGTCGGTACTGCCGTTGGTGTACTCCAGCAGCAGCTGTCCGGCGAATGCCGGCTGTTCGCCGTAGAAGGGCCGAGCCTTCTCCCGGAAACCGAAGATCTCCGTGTACCAGCCACCGGCCAGCGCCACCCCGAGGGCGTTTCGACCGGCCACCAGCAGGTCGGTGACGTCAGTCGTCTCGTGCATCAGCCGGGACTGGTACGTCGTCCAGCCGGGCTTGAGGATCTGGTCGTCAACCGCGTGGGAGTTGAGGTGCGCCTGGTACACGCCGTGGGCGGTGGCGTACAAGGTCGCCCGTTCGAGGCCGGGAGCCACGTCGAACTCGGTCCGGAGCAGTACGGGCTGTGCGTGACGCGCCGGTGCCGACAGCCCGATGAACTGCGCCCGCCACTCACCCTCCCCGAGGAAGGCGGACACGACCGGCTGCTCGTCGCTCCACGTCGACCAGCCGTCCGGTCCCTGCACCCGTACCCGCAGAGTTCCGCGCTGCCGTGCTGCAAGCGGCGGGAACGGCCAGTCCACAAGCACCGACGCACCGCCGTCGAGGTGGGCGCTCGCCGTGGTTGAGCCATCGTCCCACTCCAGCTCCGCGGCGTCCTGACTCCACCCCGGCACGTCCGACACGGTCACCCACGACACGCGTGGTACGGCGACGGGGACTTTCATACCTGTCTGGTACTCGAGTCGAACGGAATGGACAGCGCTGGGCATGGCTCTCTCTTTCGGGTGGGGCTAGCGAGTGTGTTGAAGGGTCGAGCGATCTAGCCCTTGACGGCGCCTGACGTCATTCCGGCGACGATCTGGCGCTGGAAAACGATGTACATGATCAGCATCGGGATCGTGATCACAAGGATGTTGGCGAACAAGAGGTTGAACGAGTTCTGGCTCTGGCTGATGTAGTTGAAGAGCGTCAGCTGCACGGTGGCGTTGGCGTTACCGGGCAGGAAGTACAACGGGTTCTGGAAGTCGTTGAAGACGAAGATCGACTGCACCACCACGATCGTGACGATCACCGAGCGCAGCAGCGGGAAGATCACCTGGAAGAACAGCCGCATGGGGCCGGCGCCATCGACGATCGCCGCCTCGTCGATCTCGCGCGGGATGGTCGCGATGAAGGCCCGCATGATCAAGATGGTGAACGCCAACCCGAAAGCCACCTCGATCATGATCAGACCGGGCAAGGTCTTGAAGATGTGAAGGCTCTGCATCACCCAGATCGTCGGCACGACGGCCGGCGGGATGATCAGGCCGGCGAGCACCAAGGTGTTGACCAGCGGGTGGAGCTTGGACTTCCGCCGCTCGAGGACGAAAGCGATCATCGCACCGAGAATCACCATGATTGCGACGCTCGCGACAGTCAGAATGGTCGAGTTGATGAACGCGATGACCAGCATGTAGTCGCGCGATTGGAACACCTGGACCACGTTTTCCCAGAGCTGGAAATGCGTTGGCCAGGAGAACTGCAGCTTGCTGGCCTCGTTCTCGCTCTTGCCAGCCATCGTTAAGATGAACGCGAACGGCACGATGAAGAACAGCGTGGTGAAGAAGATGCCGACCAGGCCGATCAGCCATCTGGTCGATTTGCGCATGGAGGTCACAGCACCGTCTCCCTTGAGTTGAGCCAGCGCGACAGGGGGTAGATGATCGCGGTGACCACGACGAACAGGATCACGTTGCCGGCTGTCGACAGCCCGTAGAAGCCTGCCTGATAGTTCTTGTAGATCACTGATGCGATCACGTCGGACGAGAATCCAGGGCCACCCTGGGTCGTCGTCCAGATGAGGTCGAAGCTCCGCAGACCACCGATGAGGGACAGGATGATCACCGTCGAGGTGGCCGGGAAGGACAGCGGCAGGATGATGCTACGGAACATCTGCAACGGGGTCGCGCCATCCACTCGGGCCGCTTCGAAGTACTCGTTCGGGATGGCTGCGATCCCTGCGATGTAGATCAGGGTGGCAAGACCGATGCCCTTCCACACGTCGATGGCGGCGACGCTCAGTAGAGCGATGCTCGGGTTGGTGAGCCAACCGGGTCCGTCAGCGTGAGTGATCGATGTGATCACGGCGTTCACCACTCCGTGGAACGGATTCAAGAGCACCTGGAACGTGATGCCGACCCCGACTGTGCTCACCAGCACCGGGAAGAAGGTCACTGAGCGCAGGTAGCCGCGTGCCACGATCGGAGCACTCAGGACGACTGCGAGCAGCATCCCGAGCACCACCTTCGCTGCGGACGTGATGAAGCCATAGATCAGCGTGTTCGTCAGCGACCCGATGAGGCCGGGCTCTTGGAAGAAGAGCACGAAGTTGTCGAACCCGATAAAGGTCGCCTTGAACAAGGTCCATCGCGTGAAGGCGAAGTAGAACGAGGACACCGTCGGCACGATGAACAGCGTGAGGAAGATGACCCCGCCGGGAATGAAGAACCACAGTGGATATGTCTGGTCCACGTGCCTTGCTGACGCCCGTGGCGGTCGGCCGAGCGTCGCGGGCCCGCTGGTGCGGGCGCTGATCTTGGGTGAACTCATGGCCTTCTCGTGTCTGCTAAGTGGCGCCGCGTCGGGCAGGTGCCGTAGCGGCGCCACCGGGAGTTGGACGTGGGTAGAGGCGTGGGGGCCGGCCTTCACCGGCCCCCACGATCGTCACCAGCCGGCGAGGCCGAGCTGCTGGGCCTGCTTCTTGACGTCGTCGTCGTAGCGCTTCGCGCCATCAGCGGCGCTCGTTATGCCGGAGCCTACCTCGACGGTGATCTTCTCCAGGTTCGGGCCCTTGATCGGGGACAGGAACTCGAGAGCCGGGCTGACGTTGCCGTCGTCGAAGAACTTCTGCAGGTCGTTCACAGCAGCCGGCAGGCCGGAGGGAAGCGTGCAGCCCTTGACCATGTACGGGCCGGAGGGCGTGACAGCCTTGGTCTGCACGTCGCACGCATCCTTCGTCGCCGTCCAGGCGACGAACTTCTTCGCGGCATCGAGCTTGGCGCCGGTGGCGGTGGTCGGAATGTAGGTGCCACCCGGAGTCCAGACAGTGAGGCCGTACTTGCTCGCATCGTCGCCGGGCTGGGCGTAGAAGCCGATGTTCTCAGCGGCATCGGCAGACATGGTGACGTAGGCCGAGATGGTGAACGTCAACATCGGGTACTGCGCGCCAGTGCCCGCGACCAGGTCCTGAAGGCCCTGGGTGTTCTTGATGGACGCGAAGTCCTTGTTGAGGTAGCCGGCCTTCGACACGTCTTCCAGCCGCTGGAAGCTCGTCAATGCGGGCTGGTCGACGTACTTGGCCTTGTTGTTGGTGTAGTTGGTGGCCCAGTTGGGATCGGTCGCGGCGATGTTGTGGAAGTCGGCCAGTACGAACAGCTGCGAGGTCCACGTGTCGCCGTAGGTCTGGATGACCGGGTCGATGCCTGCGGCCTTGATCTTGGCGTTGTTCGCCATGAAGTCGGCCCACGTCTTGGGAACCGAGAGTCCGAGGTCGGAGAAGACCTTCTTGTTGTAGAGGATTCCGCCGCCCAGCGCAGTGCCGAAGGGGACTCCATACACCTGGTCCTTGTACGTGACGGCCGTCTTGAACGAGTCCTCCAGGGTGGACATGTACGGCTCGTTGGTCAACGGGACCAGGTTCTTGGGCGGGTCGAGAGCTGCCATGAGGGAGCCGGAGTTGTAGGAGAAGACCTCCGCCATTTCGCCGGTCGCCAGCTTGGTCTTCACAGCGTTGTCGCCGTCAGCCCCTGCCGGTCGCGTCTCGAGCTTCACCGTCACGCCTTGGTTGAGCGCGTTGTACGCGTCGACCAGAGCATTGGCCGTCTTGGCGGTGGTGTCTCCGTTGTCCACCAGGTATGTGATGGTGACGTTGTCCGCTGCTCCGCTCGAACTCGAACCCAGCGAACCCGCGCTGCACGCGGATAACGTCAATGCGCCGACCGCGAGGCCGACCAAGGCCACACGGGCCTTCTTGGGGAGTGACACTTCGTTGTACCTCCTGGTTGAGGAAGCCACGGGTGTGGCCGCCGGTTACATGGGTTGTGGTGTCGGCAGGCGCTTGGCCTGCGGCTTCCTTCCGTCCCCTCCTGGGAGGGCTACGGTCGTCTTGCGAGCCATCAACTTCGGCGTGATGACTTCGTGAACCGGCTCAGTTCGGCCGGCGATGCGCTCCAGCAGCAGACGGACGACGATCTCGCCCATCCTCGTGCCGGACTGGTTGACGCTGGTCATGGACACCAACGGATGGGCCGCGATCTCGGTGTCGTCGTAGCCGACCACCGAGACGTCTGATGTCGTGAGCCCGAGCTCTGCGACCGCCTCCAACACTCCGAGGGCGAGCTCGTCGTGGCCGGCGAAGACTGCCGTGGGTCGGCCCGAATCCCTGAGGATCGCCAGCGCGGCCTCTCGCGTTCCGCCCTCCTGGGGGACATACGCGATTCGCGTCCGGTCCGCGAGGCCCAGTTCAGCCATCGTCTGGCGGTAGCTACGAGCGCGCACAGCATGCGGCCCGGTCGGCAGGTGGTTCTCCCACAGCGGATCGATCGTCACGTGCGCGATGTCGCGGTGCCCGAGGTCGTAGAGGTGGCGTACAGCCAAACGCGCGCCCTCCAAGTCATCGTTCACCAGGGTGTCATAGTGCGTCGAAGCATCGTGACGACCCAGCATCACGAGAGGAATGCGCTGCGCGAGATCCTCCAACCATGCGGGATCGACGGCAGTCGAGACGGCCAGAATGCCGTCCACCTGACGATCAGCAAGCACTTGGATCGCCTGTGGACCACCGTCGTGATGCGGGCCCGCGGGAGCGATGATGAGCTGGTACCGGGTGCCCTCGAGCGCGCTAGCGGCACCGCTGATGATCTTGGTGAAGAACGTGTTCTTGATCGTGGGGATCTCGATGCCGAGCGTGTAGGTGGCGCCACGCATGGCCCGCGCCGAGACACGAGGACGATAACCGAGCTCGTCGATCGCTGCCTCGACCTTGGCCTTCATCTCGTCGCTGACGCCGTACGCGTCGCGGATGACTTTGGAGACGGCCGCACGCGAAACGCCCGCAGCTCGCGCCACGTCCTCGATCGTGATCGAGTGGTTCACCTGGATCGCCATTGACCGTCTCTCGCCATTGTGTAGATCGCTCTACAGGACTTCGTAGAGCAATCTACGCAGAGTGTCGACCGTTCTACAAGATGGCGACACGAAGAGGTTCTATAACGATTCAGTAACGAGGTGTGGGCGAAACGTACCGCCCGGCTGGGCAAACGCTGCCCGCCTCCGAGACGCTCGGATCAGGGCTTGGTGAGGCAGTACGTGCGGTTGCCGGCGGGGAACTGCCAGGACTGGGTCCCGTCGGGGCAGGAGTAGTCGGAGCCCTGGTTCACGCTGATCGATACCTTCATGGAGGCGCGGACGTCAGTGCAGGGCACGTCGAAGTAGAAGCCCTTCTCGTCCTCGTACAGGCACTGTTCGGCGGTCAGGTTCTCCATGAGGCAGTAGGTGTTGGCGACAGCGTTCTTGCTCGTGAACGTCTGGACGTACTGGCTGTCCGTGTCGCAGGCCGCGGCGCCGGCGAGCTTCGACACGACCTTGTAGCTGACCGGCCCGCCCGGGGTGGTCTGGCACTGGCTCGACGTCCACGTCACGTCCTGCTGATCGGTGCTGCCGGACGGGTACGACAGGGTGACGCAGGAGTCCACCGCCAGCGCTGCGGGCGCGGACGAGGTGAGGTGGGTCACAACAGTGGAGAATCCGAAATACCCCGCGATGAGCACCAGCACACCGACGACGGCGATCACCGCCACCATGAGCTTGCGCTTCCCGCCGTTGCTTCTGTCAGGAGCCGCGAACCGCTGCCCGTTCCCGGATGATGCAGACGATCCGGGCATGGCGTGCGTGGGCAACGGCGCGGATGTGTACGGATCGATGGGCGGCGGTACGTAGGGCGGCGGAGCAGCGATCTGTACCAGCGGCGGGTTGGCGGTCGGCCGCGAGAGGACGAGATCCTCGATCGCGGACACCTCGTTGGTCAATTGCCGCAGCAAGGCCTGGTCGTCGGGGCTCAGGCCCTGAGCGGACATCGCGCGGAGGTAGTCGAAGTGGTCGCGGATCGGGCCGCGGATCTCGCACAACCACTGCTTGCCGTCCCAGTGGCGACCGATGCCGGGCGGGTCGCCAGGGCAGGCGTACCACCCGGCGGGTGCCGGGACGAACAACGGCTGCTGAGACAAGTCGATGCCTTCGCTTATTGGGAGGTAATGGAAGGCTAGGCGCTGTTCGCGAGGGCACCTCCTGACTGTGAGAGGACTGTCACCACGACGCGGACGGTGTGGCATCAGCCCGCGTGGCGTGGCAGATGGCGACGACGATCTCGCGGCGGGATTCCTCAGGGTTAAAGAAGGAACCTACATTCAGTGGCACTGAGGCGGTCGCCGATTCGTATACGCACCGGCGACCGCGTATCTGCCACTCAATGTAGATCCGGCGGTCGGTCGTGGGCTCAGCCGAGGAAGCGATAGCCGTAGAGGTCCTGCTGCTCACCGTTGATCCACAACTCCTGCCCGTCCGGACCGGCGACGCGGAGTGTCCGGTTGTACGCCTCGTCGACGATCTCGGCCGCGTAGCTGGCATTGTCGAGACGGGGAGGCCGGCTCATCGAGATCGCCCGCACATTCAAAGGACAACTCGGTTGCTCGGCGGGACGGACGGATCGCCGGGGGTCGACCGCGAGCCGCCGGACACGGTGACACGCAGCTCGCCCGACGTGACCGTAAAGCATCCTGCCCACGTTCGCGAGCGTCGTGGAGTCGACCTTGGCACCGGCGGCCATCGCAGCGTCGTCCACGGCAAGGTCGAGTCAGCGACGCGGTAATCCACGAAACGGCACCCAACGCGACCCGGTGCGGTTCAGTAGCATTGCGCCCCTCGACCAGAAGGTCTCCACAGTGGTGATTCCCAGCGACGCAGTGAGCATCGTCGGCATCGGGCAGGTGCCGGTGCTGCGGGAGCACGAGCTGAGCCTGCGCCAACTGGGAGCGGCCGCTGTGCACCGGGCCCTGGCGGAAGCCGGCATCGACCACGCCGATGCGTTGTTCGTCGGCAACATGCTCGCCGACGAGCTCCAGGGCCAGAAGCACCTCGCCACCCTGGTCGCCGACGAGGCGGGACTGCGCGGCATCGAGGCACTCCAGGTGCGTGCGGCGACAGCGACCGGTGCAGCCGCGCTCCGGATGGCCTATCTGGCCGTGGCGAGCGGACAGGCCGAGGTGGCGGTCGCCCTCGGCGTGGAGAAGATGAGCAGCGACCGGTCACACGTGATCTCGTCGCTGGCCAAGGCGCTGGACGCGGAACGCGAGGTGCCCACGGGGGCCACCCTGCTGAGCCAGAACGCCAAGCTGATGGCGCTGTACCTGGAGCGGTACGGGCTATCGATCGATGACTTCGACGGCTTCGCGCTGAACGCTCACGCCAACGCGAACCACAATCCGAACGCACTGTTCCACGACCGGACGGTCACGGCCGAGCAGGTCGACGCTTCGCCGATCGTGTCGGCGCCGCTGCGGCTGTACGACGCCGCGCCGATCTGTGACGGTGCCGCCGCGGTCGTGCTCACCAGCACCAGGCAGGCCCGAGCGTTCACGGACCGGCCGGTGGCGATGCTCGGCGCGAGTGTCGTCACCGACCGGTTCCGCATCGAGGACCGGGACGACCCGTTGCACCTCGCCGCGTCCGCCGGTTCGGTGCGGGATGCCTTCCGGCGCGCCAATGTGCACCGTAGTGACATCGGCTTCTTCGAGGTGCACGACGCCTTCTCGATCATGAGCTGCCTGATCCTCGAGGCCACCGGCTTCGCGGAGCATGGGCAGGGCTGGCGCCTGGCCGCCGAGGGCCGGATTCGCCTGGACGGCGACCTGCCGATCTCGACGATGGGCGGCCTGAAGGCACGTGGCCACCCGATCGGGGCGTCCGCGATCTACCAGACCTGCGAGATCGTTCAGCAGCTGACCGGACGCGCCGGGGCCAACCAGCTGGCCGACCCGAAGGTTGCCCTCCTGCAGAGCGTCGGCGGCGCCGGCGGGACGGTGCTCACCCACATCTTCGGCACCTGAATCGGTCACCCGAGGAACCGATAGCCGTACAGGTCCTGCTGCACACCGTTGATCCACAGCTCCTGCCCATCCGGGCCGTTGACCCGGAGCGTCCGGTTGTACGCCTCGTCGACGATCTCGGCTGCAAAGCCGACAGCGCCGAGGCGGGAGGCCAGATCATCGAGATCACCCGCGAACTCGAAAGACAACTCGGTGTGCGGCTCCCCGTGATGCAGGGCTGCGAGTCCGCCCCCGTCGCCCTCGTAGTCCGCCCACACGCCGTCGACTGCGGCGATCCGCGGTCGGAGTCCAAGCGCGCGGAACAGACGATCCGGCTCGGCGAGGTCCTGGACGTAGTGGATTGGCACGACCGATGGATCGCCGGAGGTCGACCGAGAGCCACTGGACACGGTGAGACGCAGTTCGCCTGACGTGACCGTGAGCATCCTGCCCACGTTCTCGAGCGTCGTGGCATCGACCTTGGCACCGACGCCGATCGCAGCCTCCTGCACGGAGTGGAGGTCGCTCACGAGCAGATGGATGTCGGTCGTACCGTCCAGCGGATCGCCGGCGACCACCTGGTGGATGGCGAGGATCCCGCCGGCGTCGAACTCGGACCACGAGCCGACAGGCGGGAATGCCGCCCGAAAGCCGATCGCATCGGCGAAGCGGTGCCAGGCGTCCGGGTCGGACGTGTAGTGGATCGGCTGCACGGTGATCATCGCTGGCCACCCAGGTACTCGGCCAGGACCCGTTCAACGAGCGCGGAAAGCGATACCTGCTCATCGATCGCGCGGTGCTTGATAGCCCGCACGAGATCTGCGGGCAGGTAGACGTTGAACTGAGCCTTGGGCTCTTGGTTCGCCTGTACTGTCATGCTAGCAATCTAGATTGCTAGCATGACATCGTCAAGAGCCGCCCAGAACGCGCGAGTGCCCCGGACCATGGTCGGCCCGGGGCACTCGTACAGGCTCAGCAGCCCGCGAGACGAGCGGCGAGGTAGCCCTTGACCTGGTCGAGGGCGACACGCTCCTGGGACATCGAGTCCCGCTCGCGGATCGTCACGGCCTGGTCGTCGAGGGTGTCGAAGTCGACGGTCACGCAGTACGGCGTGCCGATCTCGTCCTGGCGGCGGTAGCGGCGACCGATCGCCTGGGTCTCGTCGTAGTCGACGTTCCAGAGCGTACGGAGCTCGGCCGCGAGGTCCTTCGCCTTCGGCGACAGGTCTTCGTTCTTCGACAGCGGCAGCACCGCGGCCTTCACCGGCGCGAGGCGCGGATCGAGCTTGAGCACCGTCCGTACATCCACCCCACCCTTGGTGTTCGGGGCCTCGTCTTCGGTGTACGCCTCGACGAGGAACGCCATCAGCGACCGGGTGAGACCGGCCGCAGGTTCGATCACGTACGGCACGAACTTCTCGTTGGTCACCGGGTCGCGGTACGAGAGGTCAGTGCCGGAATGCTCGCTGTGGGTGGTGAGGTCGAAGTCCGTACGGTTCGCGATGCCCTCGAGCTCGCCCCAGTCGTTGCCGGCGAAGCCGAACTTGTACTCGATGTCGACGGTGCGCTTCGAGTAGTGCGACAGCTTCTCCTTCGGGTGCTCGTAATGGCGCAGGTTGTCGCGGGAGATGCCGAGGTTGACGTACCAGTTGGTCCGCTCGTCGATCCAGTACTGGTGCCATTCCTCGTCGGTGCCCGGCACGACGAAGAACTCCATCTCCATCTGCTCGAACTCGCGCGTGCGGAAGATGAAGTTGCCCGGCGTGATCTCGTTGCGGAACGACTTGCCGACCTGGCCGATGCCGAACGGAGGCTTCTTGCGCGTCGCCTGGACGACGTTAGCGAAGTTCACGAAGATGCCCTGCGCGGTCTCGGGGCGAAGGTAGTGCAGGCCGGACTCGTCCTCGACCGGGCCGAGGTACGTCTTGAGCATCATGTTGAAGTCGCGCGGCTCGGTCCACTGGCCCTTGGTCCCACAGCTCGGGCACGGGATCTCGGACAGACCCTCGGGCTTGCGGCCCTTGCGGTTCTCGAACTCGTCGGCGAGCGTGTCGGCGCGGAACCGCTTGTGGCACTGGAGACATTCGGTGAGCGGGTCGGTGAACACCCCGACATGGCCGGAGGCCACCCAGACCTGACGCGGCAGGATCACTGACGAGTCCAGACCGACGATGTCGTCGCGGGCGGTGACGACCTGGCGCCACCACTGCTTCTTGATGTTCTCCTTGAGCTCGACGCCCAGGGGGCCGTAGTCCCAGGCGGCACGCGTGCCACCGTAGATCTCGCCACAGGGGAAGACGAAGCCCCGCCGCTTGGCGAGGCTGATGACGTTGTCGAGGGTGCTAGCCACCTCAGGGTTCTCCAGTTCTGTACTCGCGGGTCAGCCCGCGCGGGCCACCCGGCTGGTGACCCGTGAGGCGTAACGCTACCTGCTGCGGGGGAGGTTCTGCCCCACGACTTCCGGGTCGTCGAACGCGCTCGGCTCGTCGATCGCCAGGGCCAGGAAGGGCCACAGGACCGGCCGGTTCGCAGATCCGAGCGCGCGCCTGTACGACCCCACGTCGCGCCACGTGGTGACCAGGACCCACAGCTCGGGATCGTCGAGGTTGACACCGAAGTGCAGGTCTATGAGGCCGGGCTGGGTCCTGAACAGCTCGACCGCCGGTCCCGCGTACCCCTCGAACTCGGCACGTGACCCAGGGCGACACGGAATCGGGTCACGGCCAGCACGCGATCAGGGTACGGGAGCCGGGCCACCTGCCGACAGGGCTCCCCCCGGCTGGGCCGTGCCACGAGCCGGCAGCCCAAGTTGCGTGTCGCAAATGGCCGGAAACACAGACGCCGATGCGCGTCTCATCGCAGGATGGGGCCATGACCCTCCTCTACACGAACCCACTGGCAGGTCCCACCGACGTGGCGGGCTTCGTCCTCGAGGGCGACGGTCGAGTGTCCTTCCCGGAGGGGCGGATGCGTCTCGAGTCCACCGGTGCGGCGGAGGACGGGCGGTCGAGCAACATCGTCTACTGGTGCCCTGAGGTCTTCGGCGACGGGATAGAGGTGAGCTGGGACTTTCGGCCACTGCGGGAGCCAGGCTTGGCGATCATGTTCTTCGCCGCCGCGGGCCGAGCCGGCGAGGACCTCTTCGACCCTTCGCTGCCTGTTCGCACGGGGCCCTATGACCAGTACCACTCGGGTGCCATCAACGCCTATCACATCTCGTACTTCCGTCGGCGGTGGCCCGACGAGCGCCGCTTCCACACGTGCAACCTGCGCAAGTCCCATGGGTTCCATCTCGTCGCGCAGGGCGCCGACCCTCTGCCCGACGTTGGCGATGCCGAGGGCACCTACCGCGTCCGGCTCACCCTGGACACGGGGCGAGTGACCTTCGCCATCGACGGGCTGCGGCTGCTCGACTGGACGGACGACGGGGGCCTCGGTCCCGTCCTCTCGACGGGCCGCCTCGGCCTTCGGCAGATGGCCCCCCTCGTGGCCGAGTACTCGAACCTCGAGGTTCGGACTTGTGGATCTCTCAGGAAACCTTGACTTCCTGAATCGTCCCACCGTAGTCTTCGGAAACCTTTTCAATCGGAGGGCATGGCAATGATGCCACGGAAAGCGCTTCCCGCCGCCCCGGGAATGGTGTCCGCAGCCGTCTCGGCACTGGAATGGGTCCCGCTGGCGATCGTCCTCAACGCCCTCGTGCTACTCGGCACGCTGGCCGGCCTCGTCGTGCTCGGCCTGGGACCCAGCCTCGTGGCCGCCTCGACGGTGGCCCGGGCTCACGTCCGGGGCGACCTGCCCCCTGTCTGGTCGACCTTCTGGCGCACATGGCGCGCCGAGCTGGTGCCCGGCACGGTGGCCTTCCTGCCTCTACTGACCCTTCTGATCATGGCGTGGGTGAACCTGTCCGTCGTCGCGGGCGGCTCCCTCGCCTGGCTGCTGCCCCTGGCATGGCTGATGGTCGGCGTCCTCGCCGTCGCCTGTGCCTGGCTGGCCCCGTTGAGGGCTCACTACGATCTCTCGCCCCTGCGTTCCGCCCTCACGGCCCTCCGCATGGTGCTCGCCCGGCCTCTGCCGTCTGTCCTGCTCCTGCTCGCGACCGCTGCAGTCGTGTACGCCACGTCGTACTGGGTCATCCTGGCGCCCCTCGTGTCGGTCGGTGGCGCGGTCATCATCACCACCTACGTCGCCACCCGAACGTTCGACGACAACGAGGCGAAGCTCGCCCAACCCTCCCGCCGTGACGATCCAGGCCTCGGCCTGCCGTCCGAACCCCTTCGCATGAAGTAACACCCCACGAAAGGATCACCGATGATCTCCCGTCGTACCCTGCTCGGCTCCGGAGCCGCCCTCGGCGCTGCCAGTGCCCTAGCGGCCTGCTCGAAGAACTCGTCGTCCTCCACCAGCGGTGGGCTCGACACGCTGACGATCATGGCTCCCGTGCTCACCGGCCAGACGCCGGCGGCCGATGGCAAGCTGCAGAAGGCCATCGAGGACTTCAGCGGCAAGAAGCTCGCCATGACCTGGGTTCCCAACTCCGACTATGGCAACAAGACCAACGTGATCCTCGCCGGCTCGGAGCTTCCCGAGCTCATGGTGATCCAGGGAAAGACGCCCACGTTCGTCCGTTCGGCACAGGCCGGCGCCTTCTGGGACCTCACCGGCCGGCTTGAGCAGTACCCGAACCTGAAGCCCGTCGACACCACTGCGGCGGCGGTCAAGAACGCCACGATCAACGGCAAGCTGTACGGTGTACCCCGCCTGCGCGACCCCATGCGCACCGGCGTGATCCTGCGCAAGGACTGGCTCGCGAAGCTCGGCCTCTCGATGCCGAAGTCGACCGACGACCTCTACGGGATCGTGAAGGCCTTCAGCGAGCGGGACCCGGACGGCAACGGCCAGAAGGACACGTACGGCCTGATCATCCCGAAGTGGCCCGGGGGTTACGGCACGACCAGCCCGTACGACGTGTTCGAGACGTGGTTCGGCGCCCCGAACGCCTGGGGTGAGCGCAGCGGCAAGCTGAGCCCCGGCTTTGACACGCCCGAGTACCTGCAAGCCGACCAGTTCCTCAAGAAGTGGGTGGACGAGAAGCTCATCAACCCGGACTTCGCCACGCTCGACTCGGCCAAGTGGAACGACCCGTTCTTCAACGGCAAGGGTGGGGTCATCGTCGACGTCACGTCGCGCGGCCAGGTGATCGGCAACCTGTTCAAGCAGCAGCACCCGAGCAACTACATGGACTACGTGGCCATGACCGGGAACCTGACGGGGCCCTCCGGCAAGCTGTACGCCTACCCCACGATCGGGTACGCAGGCTTCATCTCGGTCTCGCGCCAGTCGATCAAGACCGAGGCACAGCTCGACCAGGTGCTGCAGTTCCTCGACAAGATGTCGAGCAAGGAGGGCCAGATCCTCGAGAACAACGGGATCTCGGGTCTCAACTTCACCCCCGACGGCACCTACTCGGTCGCAATCAAGGGCGGCGACGCCGACGTCGTCACGAATGACACCCAGTCGTTCGCCCAGATCGGCACGAACACCAACGGGTTCATGGGCTACACCGCGAAGCCCGCTACCCCGGCCGAGCAGGCCTTCTACGAGGATCGGCTCAAGTTCCAGGCAGCCGACTTCAAGTCCGCCGTGCAGAACCCGGCCAACGCGCTGGTCAGCGACACGTACACCGCCAAGGGAGCTCAGCTCGACCAGATCATCGCGGATGCGCGCCTGAAGTACATCGCGGGGCAGCTGAGCCTCGACCAGTACCAGGCCGAGATCAAGCGCTGGCACACAGAGGGCGGCGACCAGGTCATCTCGGAGATGAACGACCTCTACGCCAAGTACAAGTAAGCCCTACGCCACACGCAGCCCACAGGCCCTGGGCGCATCGCCGGAACGGGATGCGCCCAGGGGCCCCACCCTACTCCTCCCACCGGCAGTGAGGACGCATGAGCACTCCGACGATAAGCGGGCCGCGCAACGACGCAGTGGCGCCGTCCCAGCGCAAGGTCAGCGTGCTGACCAAGCTCAACCACTACAAATGGCTCTACCTGATGCTCATCCCGGGCATCGCCTACTTCGCCGTGTTCAAGTACGCGCCGATGTATGGGATCACGATCGCCTTCCAGGACTACCTGCCGTTCCTCGGGTACTCGGGCAGCCCGTGGGTCGGGTTCAAGCACTTCCAGGCGCTGTTCTCGGGCCCGGACTTCCCGCGCATCATGGGCAACACCCTGATCCTGGCCGCGCTCCACGTACTGATCACATTCCCGGCGCCCATCATCGTCGCCCTGCTCCTCAACGAGCTGCGCATCGAGTGGGTGAAGCGGGCCGTCCAGTCGAGCATCTACATCCCGCATTTCCTGTCGTGGACGATCGTCGCGTCGCTGACATTTCTGCTCTTCGGCCTCGATCCCGGCCCGATCACGAAGGTCGCGTCCTCGCTGCTCGGCCACCAGGTCGACTTCCTCGCCGATCCCGCGTGGTTCCGGCCGCTGATCATCCTCCAGTCGCTGTGGAAGGGCACGGGCTGGGGCACGATCATCTACCTCGCCGCCCTGACCGGCGTCGACCCCAACCTGTACGAGGCGGCGCGCATCGACGGGGCGAGCCGGTGGCGCCAGATGTGGCACATCACCCTGCCGGCCATCCGGTCGACGGTCGTCGTCATGGCGATCCTGCTCACGGGCAACCTGCTGGACACCGGCTTCGAGCAGATCTACCTCATGACGAACTCCCTGAACCGCTCCGTCGCCGACGTGTTCGACACCTACGTGTACGTCATGGGCATCACGCAGGGCGCGTTCAGCTACTCCACTGCCGTCGGGCTCTTCAAGGCCGCCATCGGGATCGTACTGATTTTCGGGGCGAACTGGCTCGCCCGCAAGTTCGGCCAGAGCGGGCTCTTCTGATGAGGCCACCCATCCCGGCCATCACGGCCCCCGTCACGCGGCGCAAGCTCAACCACTACGGCTCGGCCGGCAGCCGCGTCTTCGACACCCTCAACGTCGTACTTCTCATCATGCTGGGTCTCCTCACGATTCTGCCGTTCATCTTCGTCATCGCGGGATCGTTCGCCCACGACGCGGAGATCTCGCAGCGAGGGTTCTTCCTCTGGCCCGAGGCAGCGACTCTCGAGACCTACCGGTTCGTGTTCTCGACCCCGGTCTTCCCGAGAGCCCTCGCCATAACGATCGGCGTGACCGTCGTCGGCACGCTCGTCCAGGTCCTGATGACGTTCCTCATGGCGTACCCGCTGTCACGGCGCGCACTGCCCGGCCGCAACATGATCCTGAACCTCGTGATCTTCACCATGGTGTTCTCCGGCGGCATGATCCCCACGTTCCTCGTGGTTCGCGACCTCGGCCTGATCGACACCTACTTCGCCCTCTTCCTGCCGCTGGCGATCAACCCGTTCTACCTGATCATCGTGAAGAACTTCTTCCAGGAGCTGCCCGAGGAGCTCCAGGAGTCCGCACGGATCGACGGCGCCACTGAGGTCGGGGTGTTCTGGCGGATCATCCTGCCGCTGTCGAAGCCCATCCTGGCGACGTTCGCCCTCTTCTACGCTGTCGGCATCTGGAACGACTACATGTCACCGCTGCTCTACATCAACGACTCGACCAAGTGGACGCTCCAGATGTTCGTACGTCAGGTCACGATCTCGGCCGAGGCACTCGGCAACCTCGACCCCAACTACGTGCCACCGGCACAGTCGCTCAAGTTCGCCGTCATCGTCGTGGCGACGCTGCCGATCCTCATGTTCTACCCCTTCCTCCAGAAGCACTTCACGAAGGGCATGCTCATCGGCTCCGTCAAGGGCTGACCCCCGACCACCCCCAAAAAAGGACCAAAGAATGATAGGACCAAAGAATGAAGCGTCGAACCTTCCTCGGACTGTCCAGCGCCGCCACCGCCGCGGCGCTGGCCGGCTGCGGCACGTCGAACAAGACCACCACGTCCTCAGACCTGTCCACCCTGACCGTGATGGCACCGGTCCTGGACGTCCAGGCACCATCCAAGGACGGCCTGCTGCAGAAGGCGATCCAGGAGTACGCGGGAAGAACCCTTGACATCACATGGGTGCCGAACGCCAACTACACCGACCGGCTCACGGTCACGTTGGCCGGCAACCAGCTGCCGCACCTCATGGTCGTGACGAGCAAGTCGCCCACCTTCGTCCGCTCGGCGCTGGCCGGGGCATTCTGGGACCTCACCGACACGCTCAAGGCGTACCCCAACCTGGTGGCAGCGAACCCGGACATCACGAAGAACGCCTCCGTCAACGGAAAGAGCTTCGGAGTCTTCCGGCTGCGCGACCCCATGAGGACCTCGGTGACGTACCGCAACGACTGGCTGAAGAAGCTCGGACTGCAGCTGCCCAAGACGACGGATGACCTCTACGAGGTGGCCAAGGCGTTCAAGAGCCTCTCCGGGGGGGCGATCATCATCCCCAAGTTCAACGGCTACGGCAACGGCAGCCCGTTCGACATCATCGAGACGTGGTTCGGCGCTCCGAACGGCTGGGGCGAGCGCGGCGGCAAGCTCGTCCCCTCGTTCGACACCGACGAGTACCTCGAGGCCGATCGATGGATCAAGAAGCTCGTGGACGAGAAGCTCATCAACGCCGACTTCGCGACGATGGACCCGACCAAGTGGAACGACCCCTTCGTGCAGGGCAAGGGCGGCATCATTCTCGACACCTTCTCGCGGACGACGCAGATCTACGGGTTGTTCAAGGCCCTGGATGCGACCGACTACGGCCGGTCCGTGGACTTCACGGGCAACCTTGCCGGGCCGCACGGCATGCACTCGTACCCGACGATCGGCTACAACGGGTTCATCGCGGTCTCGAAGCAGTCGGTGAAGACAGCGGCCGACCTCGACACGGTCCTGAAGTTCCTCGACACGATGTCGGCGAAGAAGGGCCAGGTCCTCGAGAACAACGGGATCGAAGGGACCAACTTCACGGTCGACGGCAGCTACGCCGTCTTCACGAAGGGCGGCGACGCCGACGTGGTCAACAACGACGTGAAGAGCTTCGCCCAGCTCGGGACGAACCCGAACGGAAACCTCTACTACGTCACCAAGCCGGCCAACGCGACCGAGCAGGCCGTGTACGAACGTCGGCTCAAGACGCAGGAGGGCGACATGACCTCGGCGGTCCAGAACCCGGCGAACGCCCTGGTCTCGGACACGTACATGTCCAAGGGTGCGCAGCTGGACCAGATCATCGGCGACGCCCGGCTGAAGTACTTCGCCGGCCAGTACACCCAGGACCAGTACACGGCTGAGATCAAGCGCTGGCACACCGAGGGCGGCGACCAGGTGATCAGAGATGAACGAGCTGTACGCGAAGTAGCAGGCGCTGGAACACACCGTCGGAAACACACCAAGGAGCAATCATGCAGGTTCTTCTCGCCGGCGACTCGACGGTCGCGAGTTGCCCCGCCGGGGAGACGCCGATGTCTGGCTGGGGCGCCCACCTCGGCGCGCCGCTCAACGCGGCGCTGGCCTTCCGCGCGTCGCAGGCTGGTCGCCAGGCGCAGGTGGTCGGCGTCGTCAACGTCGCAAAGGGGGGCGCGAACACGTCGAGCTTCCGTGGCGAGGGTCTGTGGGACGCGCTGCTCCTGGCCGCGTCAATCGGGGATCTCGTGATCATGCAGTTCGGTCACAACGACCAGAAGATCCCGACGCTGGCGCCACGCGAAGGGTTCGCCCGCAACCTCGAGCGGTTCGTCGAAGAATGCCGGGAGCGGGGCCTGCGGCCGGTGCTGTGCACGTCGGTGGCGCGGCGTCGGTTCGTGGAGGGCCGGCTCGTCCCCACTCTGGGGGACTATCCCGACGCCGTGCTCGAGCTCGGAGCCCGGCTGGACGTGCCCGTCGTGGACCTCCATGCGGCGACCTCACGCCTCTACGAAACCTGGGGCGACGAGGACTCGCGAGTCCTGTTCACCCAGTTCCTCGCCGACCAGCACCCGCTCTACCGGATCGGGATCGCCGACGACACCCACTTCAGCATCACCGGGGCCCAGGCGGTGGCGCACGAGG
>Ga0209538_1000690_pt1 | contig 19182 bp, 21 predicted proteins | sample BarGraNGADG00211_2_FD_184492 | JGI IMG/M metagenome (GOLD analysis project Ga0209538, IMG submission 184492) | Arctic peat soil microbial communities from Barrow, Alaska - Barrow Graham LP Ref core NGADG0004-211 (SPAdes) (version 2) | ecosystem: Environmental > Terrestrial > Soil > Wetlands >... | reverse complement strand
CCACTTGATGTGAGTAGGGGATCCAACCCATATCAACCGCTTGTCTGGAAGCTCCTACAGAGCTATTGAGCAGGTCTGCAAGTTCATAGATCAGGTTGAAACTCTTGGCATCCTTCAACCCTTTGCCACCGGAGACGATAATATCTGCTTCTTGAATAGGGAGCGCCGTCGTTTCCTCTTTTATAAACTCTATGAATTTCACTTTGGAAACATATTGCTCGTCAGGGTATTCCTTGAGGACAATCTTTCCTTTTCTCGATTCATCGCTGGGAAGAGGTTTTTTAGATCTTGGACGTACGGTAGACATTTGAGGTCGATGCTCTGGCGTCTTGATGGTGGCCATGACATTACCACCGATCGCTGGACGCGTCTGAATGAGGAGACCGGTATCCTGTTCAATATCCAGGAGAGTACAATCTGCCGTCAGCCCAGTCTCTATTCTTGCAGCCAGGACAGGCATGACCGTTCTACCATACGTCGTTGCTGATGCGATAAAAATCTCGGGCATGACCTCCCGTACCAGTTTCTCAAGGATGGCTGAATGGACATCAGGAGTAAAATGTTCCAGACCGGGGTGATCAACAACATAAACAATGTCTGCACCATGATGAATGAGGCTCTCGGCCTTTTCTTCAATATTGTGCCCAAGGATAACACTGGCAAGCGTTGTGCCTCTTTTATCTGCTAATTCTCTTCCCCAGGCAAGCAGTTCGTAAGAGACAGAGCTGATATCACCTTCTCGTTGCTCTCCCAGTGTCCATACTCCCTGAAAAGTCCCTTCGTTTATTTTCATCGTATCCGCCTATGTAAAAGACTTGTCGTTCAGAAATTGAAGGAGTTGCTCCACGGTCTTCTCGGGATCTTTCCCATCCACGATCATGCCATTTCGAGATATAGATGGGTAAAATATCTTTACAACTCTTGTTGGGGAACCAGTGAGACCTGTCCTTGAAGGATCCAGTCCTATCTCTTTAGCAGTCATGACGATCACTTCTGTCTTTCTGGCACGTATCTTTCCCGTGAGATTCGGCATTCTTGGCTCATTGATTTCCTTAACCACGCTGAGTAAGGCAGGAAGAGAAGATTCCACAACCTCGTGTCCTCCTTCAATTGCTCGTTCAACCACAATTTTACCATCCCCAATTTCTCTGATCTTGCTCACATACGTAAGTGCAGGCATATCAAGTTGCGCAGCTACGCTTGGCCCTACTTGCCCTGTTTCACCATCGGTCGCCCTTTCACCTGACAAAAGTAGATCAAACTCTCCAAGTTTCTTTACTCCTGATGAAAGAGTGGAAGCAGTAGCCCACGTATCTGCCCCCGCAAAGGCGCTGTCAGAGAGAAGAACTCCTTTGTCACACCCCATTGCAATTGCCTCTCTAATAGCATACGTAGCACTTGGTGGTCCCATGGACATGACAGTAATTTCCGTCCCTTCTGTTTTTTCCTTTATCCTCACCGCTTCTTCCACTGCATACAGATCCAATGGATTCAACTCAGCTTCCATGGCACTTCTTACCATTGTTCCCGTTTTTTCGTCCATCTTTACCTTGTCTGTTGACGGAACTTGCTTGACAAGCACCACAATTCTCATATTTCTATCACCCCTTTTTCTTATCGTTCACAATCTTATAACAGAAAAAATGAATTTTACAAACGTTCTCATTGCCTAATCAAGAAACTTACTCTTTTCTTCCTCCTTTCTAATCACTGTTCTTGCGAATCTATGAGCTTCAATTGGGTCGAGGTCTTTCAACTGTGGAAACTCTATTGCGGTACGTCAACAGTATCGTATTCAATGGTGAGAATTACACGAGACATTTCCTGACCCGGTGGGTCAATCTGCTCAGTCATCCCCGCACGTGCCGGAATCCAGTTCTGTCCTTGTCATGGGTGCCCGCCTTCGCGGGCAAGACGGAAAAGATGCTCTCACCTCACTGCCGAGGGAGAGCGTTGTATGTAGTTCCTGCAACGGTATACTTCTGCTTGTGAAAAGCCAAGGGAGAACCTGACAGTGGTGTCTGCTCCGAAGCAACGGAGACCCTATTTTTTCCAACAGCTCATGCCGACGGGGCCTGCTGAGCGCATTCTGCTGAGCTTCACGGTCGTCATTCTTGTCGGAACCTTCTTCCTTCTTCTGCCACAATCGAACACCGGCGTCCACCCCGGTTTTCTCGGGGCCCTCTTCACAGCTACCAGTGCCACCTGCGTGACGGGCCTGGTCGTCTTCGATACCGGTTCCTTCTGGTCGACGTCCGGTCAGGTGGTGATCCTCCTGCTTATCCAGGTTGGTGGACTCGGCTACATGGTCCTGACGACGATGCTCATGGCCACCTTTCGGAGCTCAAGGCTCCGCGTACGCCGGACCGGTGACTTCCGCGAGAGCGTTGCCGCACCATCGCACCGCGATCCCCGCAGTTTCGCCCGCCTCATCGCGTCCACTGTGATCATCTGTGAAGGACTGGGAGCCCTGTTCCTCTCCCTCCGCTTCCTTCACGACATGCCGGTGGGCAAGGCCATCTGGAACGGGATTTTCACGAGTGTAAGCGCCTTCTGCAATGCTGGCTTCGACGTTCTCGGACGAGGGATGACGAGTCTCGAGACCTATGCAGGCGACCTCACGGTCAACCTGGTCGTGCCGGTGCTCATCATTCTGGGCGGCCTGGGCTTTCTTGTCATCGATGAGCTCAGGCACCACCTTTCACGCACACGGCACAAAAGACTTTCAACCCATACCCGGACGGTCCTGCGCGTCTCGGCAGTCCTCGTCATCGGTGGAGCCGTTCTGATCTTCATCCTAGAAAGCATGACCCCCGGGGTGTTCGCGCCCCTGTCACTGAACGAGCGTGTCCTTGCCTCCTGGTTTCAGTCGGTGACGGCCCGCACAGCAGGATTCAACACGGTCCGCATGGCAGCCATGCGTCCCGCGACCCTGATGGTCATCATTCTGCTCATGTTCATTGGAGCGTCGCCAGGGGGCACCGGCGGCGGCGTGAAAACGACCACGTTTGCCGTTGTCGCCGCGTTCGTCTGGAGTGTCATCATCGGCTCGGACCAGACACACCTCGGCAACAGAGGCGTCCACACGGAAAGCGTCAAGAAAGCTGTCGTCGTATTCGCTCTCAGTCTGGTTGTCGTCCTTGGAGGGACGTTCCTGCTGACCATGATGGATGGGCAGAAGTTCTCCATGCTTGCTCTCCTGTTCGAGACCACGTCGGCATTCGGAACTGTCGGTCTCAGCACCGGCATCACGCCGGATCTATCGGCAGGAGCCAAGATCGTGCTCATCGCGACAATGCTGGCAGGACGTGTCGGGGTTCTCGGGGCCATGTTGACACTGCTTGCTCCCGTACGCAAGCTCGAACGTCGGGTTCACTTCGCTGAAGACGACGTCGCCATAGGATAGGAGGCAGATACCATGAGACCACAGATAGGTGTCATCGGTCTTGGAAAGTTTGGAAGGTCTTGCGCGATCCGTCTGGCTGAGCTGGGATTCGATGTCCTGGCGATCGACGAAACGCAGAGCAACGTCGATAGTATCAAAGATGACGTCGCCCTCGCCATCGTCGCAGACACAACGGACCCGGCCGAACTCGAGGCCGCGGGCATCAAAAACTGCGACACCGTGGTCCTGACCATCGGAGCAGAAATTGAGCACAGCGTCCTTACCGCCGCGGTCCTCAAGGAGATGGGCATACGCCACCTCGTGGCAAGAGCTTCGTCCGACCTGCACGGCAGGCTGCTTTCTCGCATCGGCGCTGATCAGATCGTCTTTCCTGAACACGATATGGCCATTCGTCTTGCCAACAGGCTCAGCCTTTCCAGCCTCTACGATTTCCTGGAGTCGTCTCCCGATTACGACATCCTCGAGTTCCCCATTTCTCACGGCGCAGAGGGCAAGACGCTCCGGGACCTCGACTACCGCGCCCGCTTCGAAATCAACGTAGTCGGCATCCGCCGTGGAGGAGAGATCTTGATTACGCTTCACTCCGACGCCGTTCTCGAGCCCGGCGATCGCCTCATCATCCTGGGGAGTGTCGCGAATCTACACCGGTTCGCCAGTCAGACCCGGTTGTGACAGATCAGGCTCCTCTGTACCGTTTGAGCAACTCAGCGCTGCGTCTGGTCGCCACCGTACTCGTTCTGGCAGTACTGACGAGCGCAAGTGGCTGTGCGGATCCGGGACGCCAGGTCGTCGCCATCGGCTCCTATGACACGACCGAGGTCAACCGTTTCCTGAGCTCGGCTGCGCCCGCTGCAGGCGGCATGGCCTTGGTCGTTGTGAAGGATGGGAAGGTCATCGAGAGTGCCGGCTACTCCAAATTTGGCCCCGGAACAGTCGTGGACATTGGCTCCGCTTCACGCTGGCTGGCAGCGGCGGCGATGATGACGCTGGTGGACCAGGGCACGCTAGCTCTGGGCGACCCCGTCTCCAAGTACCTGCCCGAGTTCACCGGCGAGAAGGCCGGCATCACGATACGACAGCTTTGGTCTCATGAAGCCGGACTGCCGACAACTGACACCTCGATCAACGACCGGACGCTGACGCTGGAGGAGTGTGTCAGACGCATTGCCGCCGGACCCATGTCTTCTCTGCCCGGCACCGCCGTGAGCGACGGGTCCGTTTCCATCCAGGTCGGAGCTCGTGTCTGCGAAGTCATCAGCGGGATGACGTGGCAGGAGTTTTTCCGTGTCCATATCGCCGAACCTCTGGGTATGGCGAGTACGTCCTTCAACCTGATGGGTTTCAACCGGAATCCAAACGTGGCCGGCGGCGCACGTTCGACGGCAGAGGACTATGCCCGGTTCCTGACCATGCTCCTGCAGGGTGGCGTCTGGTCCGGCAAGCACATCCTCTCCGAACAGGCCGTCGCCCAGATCGAGCAGGACCAGGCTCCCGCATCCACCATCGTTGCAACTCCCTATACCACAGTCACGACGCTTCTCCCCTCGACGAGCGCTGCCCGTCCAGGGCTGGGCATGTGGCGGGAGGAGACCGACCCCGGCACCGGAACCCTCCTGATCGCCTCCTGCCCCGGCACCTACGGGTTTACGCCATGGATCGACCACAAGTTGAACCTCGCCGGAGTCCTCTCCATGAAGTACGACCTGGCGAAGGCCGCCTCCGCCATCATGCGCGTGCGCCAGCTGGTACCCCAGGCAATTGCCGCCGGGCTTCGCTTCAAGGATGTCCCCGCCACATCGTGGGCCTTCGCCGCAGTCACCGACCTGAGCGCCCGCGGTCTCGTCACCGGGTATGAGGGTGGCAAGTTCCATCCGGACAACGCGGTGACGCGCGCAGAGTATGCCAAGCTTGTCTGCAGTGCCCTCGCCGTCGAGCCCGACACCGTCACGTCCGATCCCTTCAAGGACGTCACGGTCACTCACTGGGCGGCAGGCTACATCGCTGCTGCTGTCAGCAAGGGATGGCTGACCGGGTACCCCGGAGGCCTCTTCAAGCCCGACGAACCCGTGAGCATAGCCCAGGCACTTGTAGTTGTCACACGTTCACAAGGCTGGAACGATACGGCAACACTCCCCTATGCAGACGTCCATCCCGGCTACTGGGCCTACGCGTTCATCGAGGCCTGCTTCACCAAGGGCATCATCAGAAATCCCGACCCCGGCATCGAATCCGGGGGAAAGCTGAACCCCGATGGTCATTGCTCGCGCGCCCAGGCATGTGTTCTCCTCAGCCGCCTGCTTGCCTTGAAACCCTCACCCTCCGTTGGGATACTGTACTGATACGGCGCGCTGCGACTATTCGTATCTTGGAGATAATGTGGTGAAAAAGGTGAAGTCCTGGGAACTGCTCAAAGATATATATGCCAGATTTATGAATGATGACCTACTTTCAATAGGGGCAGAGGTAACGTTTTTTCTGCTCTTGTCCCTTTTCCCTTTTCTCATATTTATAATTACGCTTATTACCTATACGCCTCTTGTCAACTTTCTGGACAATATTCAAGTCCTTGCTGCGTTTATGCCTGCAAGTGCGTATGAGATCCTGCGGGATATCATCAATGAGACGATAGCCGATAGGAGTGGCACCCTATTATCCTTTGGCATGCTGTTCGCATTGTGGTCGTCTACCAGTGGCGTTACTTCTCTTATGCGAGGGATAAACAGAGCCTACGATCAGGAAGAAACGCGACCCTTCTGGAGGATAAAAGTTGTTTCATTGTACTTTACACTTGAACTTGCCCTTGTGATTACAGTTTCCTTCATTCTTATCGTTCTTGGTAAAATTCTGGAAACGAAAGTTTTCCTATTCTTGGGCTTCTCGAATGTATCCCTAAAGATTTGGAGCTATGTTGGATTCATCATTGTCTCAATTACAACCATTCTCGTTTCTGTATCCTTTTATCATAATACCCCAAACCGTCGATTAAGCTTTAGAGAGGTCATGCCTGGTGCAATAGTTGCTTCGCTCGGCTGGGTCATTATTTCTATCGCCTTCTCCTATTATGTCAATAACTTGGGCAATTACCCGAAGGTATACGGAAGCCTTGGTGGCATCATTGCCTTGCTGATGTGGATATATTTGAGTAGCATCAGCATCTTGATGGGCGCTGAAATAAATGCTTCTCTCATGTTTTCAAAGATAGGACAGGAAAAGCTAAAGTTCAAACGATTCTAGTGACAAACGCCCCGGATTGCTCCGGGGCGTTCTTCATCCAGGAAACTTGGGCAAGCAACTAATCGTCTTCGTCGTCCTCGGCTTCGTCCGCTTCTTCCTCTTCCTTTTCCTCGTCGTCCCAGTCGGTGTCAGCGTCGGCAAGGTCCTCGAGGATATCCTGAAGGTCGTCCATCCGGTCCATCAGATCATCGATAGCATCATCCGACAGGTCGGACGCATCGATCTGTTCATATGCATCATCAAGCTCTGCACGCAAGCGTGCTGCCTCTTCCACCGCAACGTTGTCCTCGTCCAGCTCGCTGATTTTCAGTTCGAGCGCACTGACGATCCCCTCGAGCCGTACTCTCTCGTCACCCATGACTGCCTCCCATGCAAACATGTGGCTGTGATGCCGGCACTATAGAGAAAACGCCCCACGTTTCAAGCCTAGGACGCAGAAATGCCAGACGGCCGGGCAAGAACCCGGCCACCTGCAGTGCCCCAGCAAGGGTAGATTACTGTGCCTAAGCCTCGGTCTTGTCGACGGACGATCCTTCGACGGTCGGTTTCGCCGGCGCGTCGACAAGCTCTACGGTAATGGTATAGGACGCCGCGAGAGCGGCGACCGCCCCGATGGCCACCCACACGGGAAGCAGGACCGCGCCCACGACACCTGCGGTGAGCGGGACCTCAAACAGCGCGATGCCGTCCTTGTTCTTGATCGTGATACGTCGGACGTTGCCCTGATGGACCAGGTCCTTAACCTGCTGCAGCAGCTTCTCGCCGCTGACCTTGAACTCTTCCGTTCGATTGCTCATATCTCATCTCCTCTGATGTTGTTGCAGATTCGCAGGATCACTGCATTGCGCCTGTCCTGCCGTCACCTTGTCTACGTAGGTGAAGGAGCCGAGGTTACACGGGAGCTGGTACGGCTGCCCCGTGAGGCTATACTATTTGTGGACGCGGCCCCACCGCGGAAGGGAGGAACCTCATGGAGAAACGACCATTTGGCAAGACCGGTGTCGAACTCCCGATCCTGAGCCTCGGATGCCAGCGACTGGTGGATGAGGAAGGCTGTAGTCAGGACCAGGCTGTTGCCATCCTCGAACAGGCCCTGAAACGCGGCGTGTGGTACTTTGACACGGCACCTGCCTACTCGGAGGGCGAAAGCGAACGGCGTGTCGGACTGGTGGCAACCAGGCGGCGCACGGACATGTGGATAGCGACCAAAGTCAATGAGACCACGCGGGACGGTGCCCGTCGACAGCTCGAGGCGAGCCTCCACCGACTGCAGACCGACCATGTGGAAGAAGTTCGGCTGCACAACGTCTTCAACTTCGATCGTCTGGATGCCATGACTGGCAAGGACGGGGCGCTCCAAGCCCTGATCGAGGCGCGGGACAAGAGGCTGGTCCGGTTCATCAGTATCTCGGGACACACAAATCCCCAGGTGCTGCTCGAGGCCATCCGGCGCTTTCCTTTCGACACAGCCCTGTGCGCCGTCTCAGCGTTGGACCATTTCATCTACAGCTTCGCAGAGGAATTTCTGCCATTTGCGCTCCAGAAATACATGGGCGTCGTCGGCATGAAGGTTCTGGGCCGCAAGGCCTTGGCTGCCGACTGGCAACGAGCGCTGCGGTACAGCATGAGTCTGCCGCTCACCACCGTCATTACCGGCTGCTCTACGATCGAACAGCTGGACGGCAACATCGACCTCGCCGAGAACTTCGTCCCGATGACCAGCGTCGAGCGTCTGGCGTTCTTCCGCGACATCCTGCCGATGGTGACACCGCAGAACATGCCCTGGAAGTCCAAGGACTCGGCACGCAAGGACTGGATAGAACGGAAAGAACCATTCGGATTGACGCGCACCGGCTGCCAGTAATGGTGAGCCGCATCGAAAAGGGAGATGTCGATGCAGCATGAACTGACCACGCACGTGGACCTGTTGAACGACAGGGGTGAACTGAACGAGAAGGGATGGGGACGCCGGCTGGTGGCCACCTACAACCGTGAACGCATTGCCGCAAGCTGGCTGCGCATCAAGGAGTGGGACTACTACTGCGTCCTGACCCCGGACTACGGCGTGGCCATGACCATCTCAGACATCGGCTACCTGGCCAACATCTCGGTGACCTGGCTGGATTTCGTGAACCGGACTGAGGTCACGGAAGCCATCATGAAGCCGTTTACACGTGGGTCGCTCAACCTGCCGCGCACGTCCGAGACAGGTGACATCGCGTACAAGGACACCCGCATCGACATGCGCTTCATCCGCAACCCTGCGTCACGCGTGCTGACCCTGGATTTCCCGGGTTTCGACCATGGCAAGGGAATCAAGGGCAGCCTGAGACTGGACCAGGACCCGGCACTGGAAAGCATGGTCATCCTGACCCCGTTCGAGAACGCGCCGAAGGCCTTCTACTACAACCAGAAAGTCAACTGCATGCCCGCGACGGGAACCATCATCGTCGGCGGCGTGGACCATGTCTTCGACCCACAGACCTCAGCCGGCGTCCTCGACTGGGGTCGGGGTGTCTGGACGTACCGCAACACGTGGTACTGGGGTTCCGGCTCCGGTATTGTGGATGAGCATTCCTTCGGGTTCAACATCGGCTACGGGTTTGGAGACACCAGCGCCGCCAGCGAGAACGTCATCTTCTGGGACGGCAAAGTCCACAAGTTCGACCGCATCGAGTTCCAGATTCCGCCGGACTCCTTCGTCAAGCCGTGGAAGTTCGTGAGCAGTGACGGTCGATTCGACATGGACTTCGAGCCCATCCTGGACCGCCATGCCAAGACTGACATCGGCGTCATCAAGACCGTTCAGCATCAGGTCTTTGGACGCTTCACCGGTGACGCCGTCCTCGACGATGGGACCCGGGTGCACCTCGACCGCTTCCTCGGTTTCGCCGAGAAGGTATTCAACGAATGGTGAGGCCATCATGAGCGCAACAAGGATTCTTCCGGTAGCAGTACGCAACGCAGGCGACCTTGCCACGATATGTGCAGGAGAAGGCGCAAAGTCCGATCCATTGTGGGAACGGGCAACCAAGGCCAAGAGACAATGGGTCCGTGACCGTCTCGCCGAGCTGGGCACGTTTGCCTGGGTCGCCTACAACGGTGCCGACCCTATCGGCATGATCCAGTGTCATCCCGACCGTGACCCCATGGGCGTGGGTGTAGCCGTCATCGACTGTATCTGGGTTCCCAAGAAGTCCCGGTGGGGACGGGGCATCGGCAGCAAGCTTCTGGCAGAGGTTGAGGCGACCATGCAGCGCCAGCATCGCTGGTTCAACGGCAAACCTGCTGACGGCATGGCCGCCATGGCCTTTCATGGCGAAGCCGAGGGCCAGCAGTCCGCCGAATCGTTCTACCTGCACCACGGGTTTGTACACGTGGGTGGCGACCCGGACCTTATGTTCAAGCCCTTCCAGCCGGATACCGTCTGGGCCCCGACTCCTCGCGCAGTCGTGACGCCAACGTCCCTGCCCGACGACCAGACTCGCGTTACCGTGCTGCTCGGGCCTCTCTCGTGTCCGTTCCAGTACCGTATCCTCAGCCAGACCGGCGCCTATGTCGGTGAGAAGCTTGGCATGCCGGTCACCGAAGTGGACGCCGTGAACGATCCCGAAGGCTACCTGGCTCACGGTGGACTCTCTGGCATCCTCGCGGGCGGCCGCCTCCTCCGGTATGACCTTCTGCGGCGTGAGAAACTCGACGAGGAGCTACGCGGGTTGTAGGATCCCCCAGAAGAACCAGACCTGCTCAGTCCGCAGGCGGCTCTGACGGGGCCGCAACGCCAAACAGCGGCCCCGTCGTCGTCCGGAGTACATCGATCGTGGGGGTGACGTACGACACGCCGTCCACATACTCCGGCTTCCCGGGAAAGGGGACCGATTCCACGTCTTCGTACGCGACGTCCTTGTAGGTCATTCCGATGCGCGCCATGACGTTGAACGACATGTCGGTTGTCACCACCGCCTGCACAGCACGGACAATGGCAGGCAAACGCAGCAGTGTCCGTACGTCTTTCGTCTGATCGATGACCGCCGCCACGAGCTTCTTCTGGCGCTCCACACGTCCGTGGTCCTCGCCAGACCACGTGCCGAAGTCCCCGACAGCATCCATCCTGAAGCGCGCGTACCCCAGCGCCTGCTTGCCGTCGAGATGCTGGACGCCCGGCTGCAGGTCGATGAGCACGTCGACCGCCTTGTAGAACATTCTCTCCTCGACATCAATGGTCACGCCGCCCAGGGCGTCGATGATGGCGGAAAATCCTGCGAAATCGGTCTTGACCGTATAGTCGATGCGGAGACCCGGCAGCAGATCTGTTGTGATGGTATCGACCAGCAGACTGGTCCCGCCATCCCGGTAGTACCCGCTGGAAGCCTGGTTCAGCTTGTTGACGCCGTGGCCGGGGATCGTGACGCGCGTGTCACGTGGAAGAGACAGCAGGCGTACATGCTTCGTCACCGGGTCCAGCCGCACCAGCATGATCGTGTCTGCACGACCGGGGTCACTCGTCACGCGGGAGTCGGCCCCAAGCAACAGGACGTTAATGGGTTTGTTGAGGTCTGGCTCAGGCTGGAGAGGTATCAGGGGCACCATACGCTGCGCAGGAAGGGGGTGGTCAGCAGCCCCCGGCACCGAAGGGTTCACAGTGTCACCAGTAATGACGGAGGCTGTGGGCCGAGCAAGCGACACAGTGGCGATTCCAGCAAGCAGCGCTGTTATCGCCAGTAGTGCAAGGACTGTGTGCAGAGTGCGCTTCTGTACCACCTTCTGCTCCTTGTGCCAGTCATCGAACCAGTTTTTCATTATACATCATCATCGAGCATTCGCGTCGTCGGCTCGCTCTGACCTGCCATTCCTGCGCGCATATGTTCCCTAATCTGTCATTCCCCCCGAGCCCTTTTGTTCAAGGCGAGGGGTGCTCTCGGCGTATGCGGGAACGACGTACCATCCACATATTCGGGGATGCCCGGGAACGCAACGGTCGTCACATCTTTGTCAGTAGCATCCTTGAACATCATCCCCAGCCGCAGCATATCGGTGGATGACAGGTCGGTCACAACTGCCTCCTGCACAACACTGATGACTTTTGGGGAAGACGCCAAGCATTACGAATGCTTGTCGTCTGTGCGATGACGGCCTTGAGTAACTTCTTCTGGCGCGCGACGCGTCCGTGTTCCTCTCCACCCCAGCTGCCGAAGTCACGCACGCGATTATCAGTAGTACCACGTGCCCGCTATGCCACGATGTTGCATGTGAGTGATGCTGTGTCATACTACAGATAGCTGGATATGACAGGCAGGTTCAAATGGTTCTGACGGCCAGTGGGCCCGGGAGGATACTATGAGCATCAGACTGCGCCAGATCGACAGACATCACAAAGAAGAGTTCGTGGACGCCAACGTCTCCGAAGAACTCGAGCGGTTCATGTCCCGCAACTTGGACACGATCTCCGGCAGCGGCCCGGACACTGACTATGCCCCCTATGCTATCATCAGCGATGATAGCAGAATCGTCGGCTTCATCATGGTCGGGCAGAGACCCGAGGAAGGGAGCTATTGGCTGGCCAAACTCATGATCGATAGCTGTGAGCGCCGAAAGGGGTATGGGACGTCGGCGCTGCAGCTGGCGATCCAGATGCTGAAGGAGAGTCCTGGATACAAGTCCGTGCAGGTGACCTACCGCCGCGACAACGTTGCGGCCAAAACCATGCTCGAGCGCTTGGGGTTCATCTCCACCGGCGATGGAAAAGACGGCCCGATCGTGGCCATCCTCACTGTCAGCAACTAACAGGATTATCAGCGGCCTGCAGGGCCCGATTCGTACCGCGGCTGGTTGAAACCGAACAGAGCAGCCACGCTCGGGACAAGATACAGGAGAGTGCCCATCACACGCGAATCCCGATTGAGGCGCAACGGCTCTGCCAGCAGGAGAATCAGCACGAGCCCCAGAACCGCGCCGAAGATGCCTCGCCATAGGCTGTGAGGAAAACGCAGTCGCCGCGCCACCAGCCACATGCCGGCCACAAATCCAACGGGGAAGGCGAGGACACTTCCAAACAGAGCCCCGATGATGTCTCCCCAGCCACTGCTGGCACCGCTGCCCAGCTTCGCTCCCACCCAGCTGCCCAACAGCAGCATGCAGCCTCCCAGGACAACGCCCACCACCAGTTCCAGAAGCGTCGCGCGCAGTGACTGTTTTATGGACGGGTCACGCTGCACTGTCGGCACACCTAGAGGACAGGCTTGAGCAGCTCGACCACGTCGCGCGCCGTCAGGATGCGCAGTTTTCCGAGCGGACCCTCGGAAAGCGCATTGAATGCGATGTCGCGCAGCTCACCCGCTGCAATGCCGAGGTCTCCCAGCGTCGACGGAGCGCCCCAACGCTGAAACACCGTCCTCATGGCCGTGATGCCTTCTTCGACTGTACCGGCGCCCCAGACAGTTCTTGCCCACCGCTGGAACTGGCCGGGGTTATTCTCCCGCTGGTAGGTCATCCAGGCGGGAAGGATGACCGCCATGCCGGCTCCATGGGCTACTTCGGGGTGCAGGGCACTTATCGCGGACCCGATGCTGCGGGCCGACCAGTCGCCGTCCTCGATGCCCGCAGCGCTCAGACCGTTCATGGCCAGCGTCGCAGCCCAGGCAAGGTTCGCGCGCGCGCCGTAGTCCGCGTGGTCCGCCTGCAGTTGATCCACCATCTTGATGACCGTGCGCATCAGCCCCTCGTCGAGCGCAAGCGTCGTCTCCTCAAACGACCCCACCAGGTAGGTGGCCATGATGTGGCTGAGGACGCCAATGGCGCCGTTCACGGTCTGGCGCCACGGCAGGCTGGTCTGCACGCTCGGATCCACGATCGCAAACCGGGGATACAGAACAGGAGAGGAAATGCTCCACTTCCTGTGCTGCTCGCTCTGCGTCAGGACGGCCCACGGGTCCATCTCGCTGCCGGAAGCCGAGATCGTCAGAACGACAAAAACCGGGAGAGCCTTGTCGATTGGACACCGTTTCTCGAAACAGCTCCAGAGGTTGTCGACATACACGCCCGCCGCAACGCATTTGGCCGTGTCGATGACGCTGCCGCCGCCGACAGCCAGCACACCGTCCACCTGCTGTTCACGAGCGATCTGCACCAGCTGCTGAGCAAGCGCCAGCTCAGGGTTGGGCCGCACACCCCAGGCTTCTACAACATCAATACCGGCCACGCTCAGGGACTGGATGACAGCCTGGTAGACGCCGTTCTCGCGGATGGAACCGCCGCCGGCTATCAACAGCACCTTGTGAGCGCCTTCGCGAGCGACGGCCGGGCCTACCTGCTGCACGGTCCCGCGACCGAAGATCACCCGCGTCGGATTGTAGAACTCGAAACTATGCATGCGTCACCCCTTTCGCGCCGGACCGGCGCGTTCTGTCAGACTAGCACCTGTGACTGACGGCTTCAAGCATGCCGCGCCAAGGGGGCGAGTGCTCCAAACATGTACCAGACACCCGGTCCCACGGTTCGACCCGCCGCCTGCTCGCTCAGGAGGAAGGCTGGAATCTCATCCTTCATCAACAGGACGACCTCAATTTCCTCGCTCGGTTCCAGCTCCTGCTGAGGGTGCTGATTGAGCGGGTCCGTCTCGTCGATCTCGGCACTGAAGATATACTGGTCGTCGTTGGACATCCCGACGTTCACCTTCAAGGGGCCGCTCGATGCAACGATGTCGCCGACGAATCCTGTCTCTTCACGCAATTCGCGCAGAGCCTCAACCTCGGGGTCGCTGCCCGTCGGCGCAACACCTGCGCAGAACCCAATGACGGTATTCTCGATGGCTTGGCGATACTGTCGCAGCAGCGCATACCGTCCGCTCGGCATCAGCCGTGCCACGACCACGACGACGTACGTGTCAGAAGTGCGAGCAATGCACTCCCAATGCACCTCTTCGCCACTATCGCTCACGAAGGTGTCTTCGCGCAGAACCAGCCAGTTCCCTTTCCCAATGATGCGTTCCCCTGTCTTTTTTATATCCCTGTCTCCTTACCGTCCACAGCACGACACGCTGGACAGACGGTATCAGCATAGTACCTTTTCGCCGCAGTGCTCGCCGCCGCTAGTCCGGCTCCACCGTCAGCGCGCCGATCCCAGGACGCCAGTCGAACACGGCGATATCTCCAACACTGTCGAAGCCAAGCCTGATATATAGCGGCACCACCTCGGGATTCGCCTGCAACACAAGGTGCGAGTAGCCCATGCGAGCTGCCCGGGCCAGAGCGTGCCGGCTCAGCAGGATGCCCGCTCCACGTTTTCGGAACATCTGAGGCACACCAAGCCAGTGCAGCCCAGTCACGCCGTCACCTGCAAACAACAGTGCGCCACCCACCGGGGTCCTGTCCTGCAATGCCATCAGACGATGCCAGCGGCCAGAGAGGACGCCGGTCCCCGTAAGTACCGACTCCAGGTCATGGAACTGCGTCAGACCAAATCCCTCGAGCACGACGCGCATCCACTGCTCTCGTTCATCCGCGGAGACTGCCTCAACAACGGTGATGTCCGACGACACTTCCTCTGTCCCCTCTGAGCCGTCAAGCGGGCGGGCCATGCCCGTCCAGGAGTAGCGCAGCTCAAGCCCATGGCTCGCCAGCCGTGTCGCGAGGTCATTGGGCCTGGAACAACTGTCGACATACCAGGTGACCGGCACCGCGGCACGCCGAAACGGCAGCAGGAGCCGCTCGATGCCTTGATCGGCGGTGTCCGTGCCAAGACGAGTCCTGAAGATGCGATTGCGGTCGACATGCGGCGCCCGCACAGAGGAAGCGAACGCGTCCCCCAGGATGTACGTTCCCGGCTGGCCGTCCACGGTCAGGAAGTACTGCGCCATCTCCTCGCTGACGAGGCGCGCGCCGGCGTCCATCGTCAGGCTGCTCATAGCCATGTCAGTCCTCTTCCTCTTCGTGACCGGCGTGACCATCGCCCTCTTCCTGATAGAGGTGTCCGGTCATACTGGCGGCGAGGATAGCTCCCAGAACGTCGGCAGGTGATACGTCGAAGGGCATGGCTGACATGAAGTTTTCTGGAGTACAGGCCGCCTCGGCAACTTCCTGCAGCACCGACCTGGTCGTATTCTCGACCCCCAGCTCCTCGAGCGTCATGGGCAAACCGGTGCTGAGGAACAGATTCATGATGTCGTCCATCTCCTCGCGCGGAGCGTCTTCCAGGACCAGCTGCACGATACTGCCGAACGCCGCCAGCTCGCCATAAGACTGCTCTCGCGCCTCCGGCAGCAAGGTCAGCGCGTTACCTATGCTGTGGGCCGCGGCGCACCCGCCGTTCTCGAAGGCCATCCCCGAACAGTAAATGCTCGCCTCCAGGACGTACTCGAATGCCCGCGTCGCCAAGCCGTTCTGTGCCGCCACCAGGGCACGAAGACCGTCTGTGAGGACGGTGTCGTACCCTAGCCTGGCCAGGGCGTAGGAAGAAAGTGTCTCTTTGCCGCCCAACAGGTTCGCCGTGTCCGACTGGCGATGCGCTCTTGCTCCCAGCCACGTGGCGACAGTATTGCCCATGCCGGCCACCAGCGAACGCGGTGGAGCCTGCGCAATAACAGTGCTATCGACCACGACGACCGCCGGGTGCACCGGATAGACCCGGAGTTCCTGGAAGATACCATTCTCGTCCGTGAGAATCGATACAGAACTGCACGGCGCTCCGGTAGCCGCCGTCGTCGGGACGACCATCAGTGGCAGTCGCTGGATCGCTGCGACGGCGCGTGCGGCGTTGATTGCCCGACCGCCTCCGATCCCCAGGACGACGTCACACGAACTAAGGTCAGCAACCGTTGCAAGGCGGTCTATCTCCGGTCCGGTGCAGATCCCCGAGAACTCTTCGTAGATGAGGACGGACCCCGTCCCCTCAAATGCCTGCTCCACCAGGCCTCGCACGCTCACCATGGTTTGCTCTTCGGCCACGACAAGGAACTCGTTGCCCAGCCGCGAACCATATTCGTGAAGCTTGCCGATCTCCCCAGGGCCCTGAATGTACCGATCCGGTGCTCCTATGATCTTCGTCATCGTCGACCTCCTGCTGCCGAAGCATTGGCGTGGCTGCACGGCAAGCTGTTCCTGTCCTTATTCTACGCATTGGGCATTCCAACACAACCATGTCGCACTATACTGGAAATACGAATCCGGTGCGCCTCTGCCAGATCGCTCAGGAGACAACATGGCCAAACTTGTCAAAGCACCATCGACAGCACTGAGTGTGGCGCCGGCAGTCCTCGTGACTGCGGGCACGATGGAATCGTCTGACGTCACGACCCTCGCCTGGGTCGGTACACTGTGCTCGGAACCCCCGATGATCGGCATCGGTGTCCGTCCGAAACGCTGGCTGCATCACTTTATCGTCGAGGGAGGCGCCTTCGTCGTCAACGTGGCGGATGTTGCTCACGCCCGGGAACTCGACCTCTGCGGCATGGTGTCCGGCAAGGATACCGACAAGTGGAAGCTGAGCGCTCTTACCCGCGAACAGGGAACGGCCACAGCCGTACCTCTGGTGGCGGAGTGCCCCCTCAACATCGAGTGCGTCGTGCGCCAGACCCTGCATCTCGGCAGCCACGACCTGTTCATCGGCGAGGTCGTCGCCGTCCACATGGACGAGCGCGCCCAGAAAGGCGGGCATACCCTGGACCCAGTCTGCTTCGTGAGCGGGCAGTACTGGAAGCTGGGGGACCTTATCGGCCCTATGGGGTTCTCGCGCAAATAGCTTCGGCAGTGGTGGGCTTTCCGCTCTCGGCGCCGCGAATAGGATGTTCCGGATGAGCTTCGCCTTCACGGTTCCTCTTGCATGAATCCCGCGGAACTCTATTCTGCTGGTAGAGGATAAGAGGGGAGTGCACCTCGGCCGCCGTTGATTGTACGGCAGATACCCCTACACACTAGTTATCAGGGAGAGAGACATGAGGATGAAGAGGTCGATTGCGGCGGTTTTGCTGGTCCTTCTCGTCGTTGGCGTTGCAGGGTGCAGTGCCTCCAAGAGTTCCACGACCCCCTCGACAGGGGAACCCTCGGTTAACACCAACCACACCATTGTCGAGGTCGATGCCAAAAAAGTCGAAGAACTTATCCAGACGGACCGCGACCTCATCATCGTCGACGTATCTGGCAAGTGGGCCGAGGGACACATCGTGGGGGCGCTCGACACACCGCTGGACAAGCTGCAGGAGATCATCAACGGCAACTTCACCCTCAACGCCAGCAAGCACTACGTCGTCTATGGTCACGATGAGGAATCCAGCAAGAAGGCCGCCAACATGATGCTGGCAAGCTCCTTCACCGTTATCAATCGCCTGGTAGGCGGGTATGATGCGTGGGTGGCCAACAACGGCTACACCGAAAAGCAACCCTGATCCCCATAGACGACAACAGCCCCCGGTTACAAGTAGCCGGGGGCTTCTGCATTTCGTGCCGTCCGCCGTTCAGGAGTGTGTATCGTGTGGCGAGTTGACGTCAACGGCATGACCCTCGCGGCACTCGACTTCTTCGGTGTAGGTGCCTGAGCGTTTCTCAGCATCTTCGATCGCCTGCTGCGCGCGCGCATGGCCGGACGCTGCAAACCAGTCCCGCGCAACGATGCGCTCCATCCACTTGTGAATCCGGGCCAGTTCAGTCTCATTCTCCTCGATCTCGGCGTACGCGAACTTCTCCTTCTCCGTCTCGCGGTCCAGCTCATACACCAGGCGTTCGCACTGGTCTACGATCTCATCGTAATCACCGTTGCGCTGCAGTTGAAATACAGCAATCACGCGGGCATCGTCTTCTTCCTCGACGAACTCCATCCTCCCGACGAGAACCTCTCCCCCACTGGATACCACCTCGGCTTTGAGAGCGAGCACCTGCGCGAGAAGGACCTCCGTCATCGGCAGGACGGCAGTTCCTTGCTGGAGATAGACCACGCCCAGCTCCTTCAGCTTCCTCCACAGGTACACGCGCGTGCGCGAGGGCTCTGTGGGGACCTTGTAGGTGACGGCCAGCCAGGTCTTCATACCACGGTCGTCGGGTTCGTGCCAGCTGAAGCTCGCATCAGAATCGTGAGGGCAATCATGGCCACGAACGCGAGAACAGACCCGAAGATGAACGGGGCACTCGGGTTGATGCGTTGCCACAGGATGCCTGCAATGACGCTGGCAGGCAGCGCACTGACGCCCACGGCGGCGTTGTACAGGCCGAATGCCGTGCCACGCTTCTCAGACTGCGGAACGAGGTCGGCGACCAGTGCGCTCGCAACGCCGTCCGTCATGGCGTAGTAGACGCCGTAGAGGGCATACAGCGCCCATACCTGCCATCCCTGCGTGGCAAACCCGAAGCCCAGGTACACGAGGGCATACACCAGCCACCCGGCGCGGATCACGCGATTGCGCCCGATGCGGTCCGACACGATGCCGGCGGGGATGGACAGCGCTGACGTCACGCCCTTCCACATGGCCAGCATGAGGAAGATCTGCACGATATCCAGACCGGCCCTCTGCGCCTTGAGCAAAAGGAACGCGTCACTGCTGTTGCCCAGCGTGAAGA
>Ga0209538_1000689_pt1 | contig 19183 bp, 21 predicted proteins | sample BarGraNGADG00211_2_FD_184492 | JGI IMG/M metagenome (GOLD analysis project Ga0209538, IMG submission 184492) | Arctic peat soil microbial communities from Barrow, Alaska - Barrow Graham LP Ref core NGADG0004-211 (SPAdes) (version 2) | ecosystem: Environmental > Terrestrial > Soil > Wetlands >... | reverse complement strand
CTTCGAGGCCCTTGGCCTGCTGGCTCACGCCATCCATCTGGAGGAGGGCTTCGCGGTGGGGCCGCACACCCTCTCCTTTCCGCGCATCAAGGACGCCAGCAACCGGGCCTTCGATCCCACCTGGGCGGTCAGCGACGCCGACTTCAAGCGGCTGATCGCCATACTGCGCCTCTCGGTGCCTTACAGCGACATGATCCTCACCGCCCGCGAGCCAGCGGCGCTGCGTCGAACGCTGATCGACTTCGGCTGCTCGCAGATCGACGCCGGCTCGCGCATCGAGCTCGGCGGCTACTCCGAGGGCGTCGGCGAGCAAGATCTCACCAAGGAACAGTTTCGCATCGGCGATTGCCGGCCGCTCGACGAGGTGGTGGATGAGCTGCTTGAGATGGACGAGATCCCCTCCCGGTGCACCGCCTGCTATCGCAAAGGGCGCATCGGCGAGCACTTCATGGAGTTCGCCATTCCCGGCTTCATCAGGCGCTTCTGCACCCCCAACGCGCTGCTGACGCTGCAGGAGTACCTGACCGACTACGCCTCGCCGGAGGTCAAGAAGAGAGGGGCCTCGGTCATCGCCGCCGAGCTTGCCAAGCTGCCACAGGATGCGGGCAAACGTGAGCTTCTCAGCCGTCTGGCCGCCATCGAGCACGGGCAACGCGACCTGTACTTCTGAGCCCCTTCGAGGCGGCAGCTCGACCGAGCGCTAGTCGCAGGTCACGCAATCCTGTAGGCGGCCAGAGCTCGCTGCACACGGCCACCTCGCCGATCAGCTGCCGACGCGCCGCGCGCCATTCTAGTTCGGTTTAGTTCGCCTTATCGCACCCTCAGGCGCATGCGATCACGCGCGTTTGCAGGAGTTTCGTCTCTGGGAAGGGCCGAATCCGGACGAAAGGGCGAACTAGTACGGCCCATGTCGCGCGTCTTGCGCACGATCTGCGCACGAAAGCGCCTGCGAATCCGGCGCTTGCGGCACTCCCGGAAGCTCGCCGGCAGCCGCGTGGTAGAAGCCGGTCTCTGCGCCGTGAACCCAACCCGCGTGGCGGGGTAACGGGCCTGGCGCGATCGACGCGGCGGGGTCTGCGTCGATCAGTGCCGTGACTCTAGAAGCGACCGCCGGTCCAGGCGCCGCCGATGGAGTCGTAACGCACAACGGCACCGGTGTACGGGGCGTCGATCATCTGCCCACCGCCGACGTAGATGCCCACGTGATGGCTGAAGCTGGGGCCGCCGAAGAACACGAGGTCGCCGGGCTTGAGATTGCTGAGGGAGACCGGCGTGCTGGCCTGCTGCTGAGCCGTGGCCCCGTGTGCCAGACTGACGCCCACCTGGGCGTAGCAGTACATGGCCAGGCCCGAGCAATCGAAGCCGCTGGGACTGGCGCCGCCCCACACGTAGGGCACGCCGAGGTAGCGCTGTGCGATCGCGACCACGCTCGCGTGGCCAGCGCCACCGCCGCCCGAGGAAGAGCTGCTGCCCGAGTTCGACGACGAGGAGCTACTCGACGAACTTGAGGAGGAGGAGGCCTTCGCAGCTGCGACCTGCTCGGCGGCCGCCTTCGCGGCTGCCTTCGCGGCCGCCGCGGCCTGCTCCTTCTCGAGCTCGGCGATCTCGTTCTTGAGACCGCCCGCAGTGCTCTCGAGCTGGGATTGCAGAGCGAGTACCTGGTCCTTGCTGTCCTGACGTTGCGCCACCAGCGTCTCGGCCGCCTTCTTGTCGGATTCGAGCGCCAGTCGGCGGTCATTGACCTCTTGCTGGTACGCAACAGCGGCAGCGGCAGCGGCGGCGTCGCTGTCGCCCAGTCGCTTCATCATGTCGAGCTGCGTCACAAGCTCATCGAAGCCGCGGGACGAGAGGACAACGTCGATGATGCCGACGTCTGGAGCCATGTAGATCTGGCGAGCACGCATCTGCAGCAGCTCGTTTGCGACCTCGAGCTTGTACTCGGCGAGCTTCAGGAGGTGCTGGTTCTGGACGATCTTCGCCCGCACGTCGTGCAGCTGGCTGGTCGCCTGATCGTAGCGCTCCACCGCGACGTCGGACTGCTCGTAGACCTTGGCGAGATTCGCTTCAACGGCCTTGAGGCGGGCCTTCTCGGCGGAGATCGGCGCAGCCGAGGCCGCAGAGACCAAGGCGAGCAGGAGGGACAGACTGAGGAAGCAAAAGACCGTGGCCCTGCGCGTGGTGGTCAACTGCATCGCCTCCTTTGGGGTGCGGAACTAGCGCCGCCCGTGCTTGAGGTAGGACCTTGCACCGCTTGCCTCACGGGTCTAAGCCCGGGACCGTACCACTGTCGGCCAGCCAGGACAAACCGACGCGCGGCGCCAAGACCGCGGAGCCAACCCTGTAACCGACTGGTGACTCACTTCCCCCCGCCCACGGCGATACCTCTCCAGACGAGGGATCTCACGGCCAAACGCCTGCGGGCAGATCGCCGCCCGCACTGCCCATCTCGCGCGTCAAGATCGACCGCTCCTTCGTCTCGCGAGTCGCCGTCGACGGCCGAGACGCGGCCATCGTCTGCGCCATGATCGACCTCATCCACAGTCTCCGGCTCGAGGCGACGGCCGAGGGGATCGAGAGTGAGGAGGACCTCGCCTTCTTGCACGGCTGCTCCTGCGATCTCGGTCAGGGCTACCTCGTCTCGCGCCCGTTACCGGCAGAGGCGTGCGCGGAGCTCCTCGGACGCAAGGTCCAGAGCTATGCCACATCGGTCGCGGACAGGGCTTCCTCTGACATCACGCCCTCGGCCACCTTGGTCACTGGCCGAGACACCTGAATCGAGAGGTGCCCACAGATCTCGATGTCGATGACGCCGCCGCGCACGGGCTCCGAGATCGGCAGGGTGCCCACGCAGGGCTGTGCCTGCGCTGGGCGACCCTACTCGCACGCCACCCCGGCGATGCAGGAGGAGGCGGCGGCGCTGATCGCGGGGCTGGTGTTCGCGGGGAAGTAGCTCAGGCACACGGTCGAGCAAGACCATGATTCGGGCGGACCCAATCGGAGCGCAAGGACACTGTCAGAGAACTTGGGATCCAGAGCCAGCTCCAGTCAGCCTGCAAAGGCGGCATTCCCCGTTCGCCGATCTCTCCATGAACTCGTGATGGCGGGCTGGGGCAGGCCAGAATGCGACTCGCGCTCTCCGAGTCGTGCTGGGCTCTGGCGCTGATGACCCCGCAAGGAGATCAACTGCGTTATTGCTCGTACGCTTGCCTTAGAGTTTGAACGTCAAGCCTATCCATTTGAAGCATGGCCTCCATGACTCTTCTAGACTTCTCAGCATCCGCGTCCTGCAACATCTCGCCCAAGACAGTGGGAACGATCTGCCAAGACAGGCCATATTTGTCTTTTAGCCAGCCGCACTGTTGTGTTTCTCCGCCTTCCGAAAGCTTCTCCCATAGCTCGTCGACTTCTTGCTGCGTCTCGCAGGTCACGAAGAGCGATATGGCTTCCGTGAATGTGAATCGTGGACCACCGTTGAGTGCGATGAATTCTTGTCCATTAAGCCGGAAGGTCGCGGACATTGCCGTTCCCTTCGCTGCTGGCCCCGCTTCTCCATATTGAGTAACACTCACGATCTGTGAGTCCTCAAAAATAGAGGTGTAGAAATTCATCGCTTCTTCGGCTTTGTCATCGAACCACAAGAATGGGGTGATTCTTTGCATGAGTATCTCCTCGGTTATCTATGATTCAGTTGAGATCATTCAATGTGTCACATGGATTCTGTGATCTGGCCCACCTCGTCTCGTCTTCTCCGTAAACGCGTCACCTTACTCACGGTGAACACGGTGCCCTGCAGGCCGGCCGCCACGGCGTCCCTGCTGCACGGACTGCCAAAGGGTGGCACCGCGACCTTGCCGTCCAGCCCCACAGCCTTGTTGGTGCCTGCATCAACGTCGAGAGTCCAGAGATCGACGCTCCCGTTTGACGGAGTGTCGCCCTGGGACTGCTCATTGTTTGCCGGCACCATCACGCCGACCACATCGCGCGGCACCGGCTGCCCTGGCCTGCCGCGGACGTAACTCGGCAGGCGCCATAACGTCATCTCGCCCATGGCGTCGGCATTCCAGCCGAAGACTTCGCCGTAAGACTCCTTCGCGCCCTTCATGCCGCTGGGGTTGAGCACGCTCATGCTCCACGCCCCGGGCCCGTTAGTGATCTGCGCGCCCCCTCGCTCTTGAGCCTGCCATACGCCGAACGCCGCTCCTGCCATATCGGCAACGACGGCTACGCGGGCAATTCCCGGGAGGTCGAGCGGCTCCACAAAGATGTGCACCTGCACCCATGCGGTGTACGACACCACGGGAGTCCACTACGCGGTGAGCGCAGGGGACGAGCCGGCCAAGTATCGGATCGCCTCAGGCAAGGTGACAGTGCCCCAGGCGGCGGACGCCTTGGCAAGGCGCAGATGCCGGCGATTGAGCGACCCGTTCTACCAGCACGCCTAACTCACGACGTGCCGTTCCGTGTCCACGCGCATGCCGCCGTGATGCGGAGTCTCGTCGGCAGAATGTCGGCGACCGGGTCGAGCACGTTTCCACGCACCACTACCCCCCCCGACCAAAGGCGTCGAGCGCTTCGACCGCTCGCTCAAGTACGAGCACCTCTGCCTGCGTGAGATCGACCAAGCGGCGGACCTCGCCCTCGATCCATCGCGGAGATCAACACCTATGTCAGGCATTGAGCCTCCAACTTCCTTGACACAAGACACGACCATCGATGCTTTCACGCACCGGCGGCGACGAGCACCCAGTCAGTCAGGAAGCCGGCCAGCAGCCCCAGCAGGAGCCCCCAGGTCACGAGCCTCTTGAAGCCGAAGGCGCGATTGATCTGCAGCAGCTCGATGACGACGTAGAGGATCGAGCCCGCGGCCAGGGTCAGGAAGGCTACCGAGACAAAGTCGTTGACCCACGCCTGTCCCACCACCGTGCCGAGGAACGTCGGCCCGCCGCCGATGAGGCCGAGCAGCGCGAGGAAGCGCCAGCTCGGCAAGGCGCTGTCACCAGAGAGGGGCGCGACGATCCCGAACCCCTCGGTGGCGTTGTGAAGGCCAAAGCCGACAATGAGGACGAGCGCCAAGCTGATCTCGCCCGCGGCCGCCGATTGACCGATGGCGAGGCCTTCGGCGAAGTTGTGCAGGCCGATTCCAATCGCGATGAAGAGGGCGAGGGCGCGGCTTGGCTCCAGCCCGTGACCGTGACCGTGCTCCATCTCGGCCGCCGATGCAGCCCCAGGTCCCAACATGGCAGCCGATCTGTGCCGCGAGGCCAAGCGCTCCCAGTAGACGAGGCCCAGAAGCCCGACTGCCAAGCCGACGATGAAGAGTCCACCCAGTCCGAGAAAGCGCGACCACGAGCCGCCATGAGTCGAGGCCGCCTGGAGCGCCGACTCGACGGGCTCGCTTGCGGCAGTGAGCACATCCCAGATCAGGAAGAGCAGGATGCCGGTCGCGGCTGCGCTGAGGAAGGCCTTCAGGCGTAACGCGGGGCTGCGCAGCCGCCCCGCGGGCAAGCCAAGGAAGATCGTGAAACCAGCCAGCGCACCGAGCAGCAAGATTCGATCGACGGACATAGCGTTAGGTTCTCCCTTCGCTGCAAGTTAGGGTTACCTTACTCTCTCGAAAGGATGGCAGCAGGCCGACGTCGGTGTCAAGCGCCGTGACGCCAAGAAGGGAACGAGGAGGGGACGGAAGGCACCCGTAGATGCCGCGACTCCCGGACGCATCAAGTGCCGTGCAGAAATGGGGCGTAGTGGCGTGGCCCCTGGGCTCGCCCTCGTCAGGTGTCCACGAAAGCGGCCCACGTCCAACTCCACCACCCCGCCGCCGACTTCGCGGGCGGCTCGACTTCGCGAACTTCGATGTGCAGACGCCGACTCGGCGTCAGTCGCTCTCGCAACGGCGTCCGCTCCGCGCAGCTTCAAGCGCTTCACGCGCCTCGCCGTGGATCCACCAGATCATCGCCAGTCCAGCGATGGGGTCGGCCCACCACGATCCGAAGAAGCGGTTCAGCAACAGTCCGGCCAGCAGGGTCGCGGCCATGTAGATGCAGACCAGCGAACAAGCGGCGTCGGCACGCAGCGCGGGGCTGTCGAGCGCCTCGGCAAGGCGCCTTCTCCAGCGCCAGAGCACCGGCATGACGAGCAGCGCGGCGACGGCGAGCACCAGGCCCGGCGTCGAGCTCTCCGGCCGGCTCTGCGTGAGCAGGCTCCAGCCGGACGAGGCCACGATGTAGATGACGAGGCCGTAGAGACCCCAGCCGACCAGCCGCGACGCCTGCCGTTCGCGGGCGTCGAGCTCCTCGTCGTTCGCGCGCTCGGTGTGGAGCAGCAGCTGCCGCAGGACCACCAGAGCGGTGAACAGCTCGATGCCGCTGTCGACGCCGAAGGCGGTGAGCGCCACCGAGCGGGCGGCGATGCCGGCAGCGAGGGCCACGATCAGCTCCACCACCATCCAGGCCACCGTCAGCGCTTCCGCGAGGCGCGCGTGGCGGATCAGTCTCGAATCCGGCGGCGTTGTGCTCATGTGCCCGAGGGTACTCCTCGCGGCGGCGCGAGGCCGAGAACGCCCTACTTCAGTGTCTTCAGGTAGACGAGCAGGTCGGTCCATTCAGGGCCGGTGAGCTGCCACTGCGGCATCGGCGACTCCAGGCGGCTGCCCTCGGGGTCGAGGCCCTGCGTGACGGCCTTGCGCAACGTGGTATCCGTGTAGGTGGGGCCGCGCGTGCCGTCCGGCTGCAGCATGCCCTGCGGGTCCGTGAGGTTGCTGTAGGTGATGTTGGGCGAGGTGAACGTCGGGGTGGTGCGTCCGTGGCCGTCGGAGCCGTGGCAAGTCGCGCAGCCCGCGCGCATCATGCCGCCGCGCATCATGCCCCCGCCGCCCATCATCCCGCCGCTGCCGGTACGTGGGATCAGGTTCCCGTTGGCATCGACTCCGGACTGAAAGGCAGCCTCGCCTTTGGAGGTCGCCGAGCGGCTTGCCGAGCGCTGTGAGCCCAGCACAAGGACGCCGACCGCCGCGAGCGCGGCGACGGCGAGCGCGATCGCGACGATCACGAGGTTCGTGCCGCGCGAGCCCGCCATGCTAGAGGTCGCCGAGCCTCTGCAGGTACTCGTCGCGGTCGATCTCGCCGGCGGCGTAGCGGCGCTTGAGGATGTCCTTGGGCGACTCCGCCCCGCTTGTGGATGCCGGCGGGGTCGCCGACAGGGACGACGTGCCGCTCGGCGCTCGGCTGAGGTACCGCAACAAGAAGACGATCGCCACGATGACGGCGACGACGAAGACGATGATGAGGACGAGCATCACCCAGCCGCCGCCTGAACCCCAATGTCCGTTACCATCCCACATCATCGTCGGGAACCGCCTTTCTCAGCCTACGAACCAGGTGCAGTGGTCCAACATACCCCTACAGCGGTGAGACAGCGCCGTTGCGCTCCCGGCCGGGGGCGCTTCGGCCTCCGGCCGGGACCGCCTGTGCTGCCGCGGCTCGTGCGATTCAGGGCGCTGCGTCTACCAGCCGAAGCCGCCCCACATGCCGCCGAGGCCCATCCAGCCGCCGGCGCCGTAGCGCATGCGGCTGCTGGTCACCGACAGGTGGTGGTGGTGGTAGAAGGATTTGACCTGAGCGCGATGGTGTGTGCGCATGGTCCGCAGCGCGGTCTGCGCCGTGGTGCTTCCGAGATGGGCGCCGTAGCGCTGCTGCCAGGCGCGCATGGCGGCGGTCTGCCTGGCCCGCATCGCGAGCCAGCGGCCGAAGGCGCCGGGATGGCTCGTCATCCAGGCGGCGCCGTAGCCCGTGCCCCACATGTGGTGGGCGTCCCACTCGTGGCCGCCCATCATGCCGCCCATGTCCCAGCCGCGCCACATGCCGTCGGAGGGGCAGGTCCAGGTGGCGCCGCCTCCATACCGCTCGTAGAAGCTCTTCATGTCGTTCCAGAAGGTGCTCCAGAGGTTGTGCAGGGCCTGCTGCGCCGCGCGCGTCGTGAGGTCAGCGTTGTAGGTGTCATGCCAGGTCTGCAGGGCCTTGATATGGTCGGACCTGAGGTGCAGCCAGGCTTGCAGAGCCGCGAGGTTCTTGGCCAACCAGCCGACGCCGGAGCCGGTGCCCCACATGCCGGTGCCGCCCCAGGAGCCGGAGCCGCCCCACATGCCGCCACCGCACCAGCCGCCGTCCCCGGTGCCGCCGCCCATCATGCCCTGAGGCGTGGGCGCTGTGGCCGCCGGCGAGGCGGGCGCCGCGATGGCCGCCGGTACGAGCACGGCGATCGAGAGGGTCAGAGCCGCAAGCACCGTGAGCGCAGTGGTGAGTCCGTATCGTTTCATGCGTGTGTCCTTCCGTTGTCTCGCAGCGCGAGAGGTGTCCGTCGAAGAATCGGGACTAGTCTACTCATGATTGTGAATTTGGTGTGGAACGGGTCCGCTGATGTCGTGGCGCCGGCGCTGTCGCAGCAGTCGCGGTCATCAATGCGGCTCCGAGCCGTCGCCGCCGTCGTGGTGAGTCGAGGTGTCAGCCGAGTGGTCCCCGCTGGAGGTCGTCGAGGTTGTCATACCGCTGTGATGCGTCTCGGCGGTGCTGACCGCGGGGCTGTCACCAGTGTCGTGGGTCGCGGCATGCGCGTGCTCGCCGGTGCCTGAGTGGTCAGCGGCGTGGTGGCCCGCCTCGGCGCCACCGTGATGGTCATCGTGATGCCGGTGGTCGCCCATGGGCCAGCCGTGACCGGCCCAGCGTCCGTGGTGCCCCACGGCATGGTCGCCCGGTCCGAGCCCCGCTCCCGAAGCGGCTCGCGCGGAGCCGCCGGCGCTCGTGGCGGCGGCGGCCGGGTCGGACGCCGCGCCGCCCGTACGCAGCTCTTGCATGGCGAGACCGCCGCCGATGATCACCGCAGCCGCGGCGGCCGCAATCGCCGCCTTGGTGGTCAGCGCGGCGCCGAGCTTGGTGAGCAGCCCGGCCCCGGCAGGCCCGGCGCTCGACGTGACGCCGGGATGCGGTGGTCCAGGAGCCGGGCTGGTCGGGCCGTGCGGGACCACCGCCAATGACGCTGGCAGCGGCGGCATCACGTGCAGCGCCGCCGGCACGCTCAAGGGGACGAGCACGAGGGCCAGGCTGGCCGAGGCCGGCGTGTCGCCGCCGCCCAGCTTGGCGAACGTCGCCTTGAACGCAGCGCGTGCCCGGTGCACGAGCACGTCGGCGTTCGGCCGCGTGATCTCCAGCACCGAGGCGATCTCCGCTGCGCCGAGTCCTTGCAGGTCCTTGAGCACCAGGGCGGTGCGGTAACGCTCGTTGAGCTGTGCGAGGCTCTCTTCGATGAGGGCCACGTCGCGCGCCCGCTGGAACTCGTCGCGGCCGGCCGGCACGTCCTCGAGGGCGACGCTCTCGCCGCCGGTGGGCCGGCCACGCTTGCGCAGCGCGTTGAAGCAGGCGTTGGCGGCGACCCGGCAGAGCCAGGCGCGCGGCTTCATATCCTCGCTTTGCCGTGGGAGCTGGCCGAACGCCTTGATGAAGACTTCCTGTGTCAAGTCCTTGGCCTCCTCGCGGTCGCCGAGGATCCGCACACAGAGGTTGTAGATCGAAACGTGGTACTCGCCGTAGAGGCACTCGAAGGCGTCACGGCGCCCGGCCCGTAGGCCGCGCCCGAACTCTGGGTCTGTGGCGAGAGGTGAGGACATCAGGTCAGGAGTTTCGACCTCGAGGTTACTCTTATCCTGCCGGCGCGCAACCGTTCGCCGCGGCGCAGGGGCTGGCTCCAGGCGGCCGCCGACCGCTGCGTGTCGCGAAGTGCTCGCTCAGTCACCGCACCGGCCTCCGCCGTCCCCGCAGTCACCCGAGTGACCGTTGCCGGAGGCGTACATGTAGTGGCTGGGCTCGTAGTGGTGGGAGCCCGACTGACCGCTCGAGACGCCTTGGCCGCTGCTGCCGCTTCGATAGGCGTGCTGGGAGTGAGCCTGGTGACGCGCCTGATGCGCCGCGTCGTGCCGACGGTGGGCGCGGCGCGCATGGGTGCCGCTGCGCCGCTGCCCCGGGGTGACCCGGCTGCCGGACTGGTCACTGATCAGATGTGCCAGCTGCTTGGCGGTGAGCGTCACCGTGTAGCGGACCGGCGTCTTGCCCGGCGTCTGCGCGCTCTGCGCCTTCGTGAAGTGCTGCACGCCCGCCATGGCCACGGTGGTCAGCGTGAACACGATCACGGCCGTGGCGACGATCGTCTTGAGTGCCTTCATGAGGACCTCCCTCTATGCTGACAGTTGTCTTCACCTGTTAGAACACGGGAGGAGAGGGTTTCTTACACCAGAGCGCCCTCGCGAGCTGGGATTGGGCTGGCCCGGTGGACAGCCGGGCACCGGGAGTCGGCGTCACAGGTCATGAAGACGTAACCGGCTCCAGGAATAGGCGCCGTTGCAGGCGCTTTCTCGAGTGCGCCGACGCGATGCCGACGGCAGATCTCGGCATTCGCCGCGTTGGAATCGGGTTCGTGCCGACGAACACCGACCGCATCGCCCAATGGTGACCCTCGCACACGACTCCGCCTCCAGCCGAAAGCAACCGGTGGCGGCGCGACCAGCGGCCGAATGCACGGCCAGGATCGAGGACAGCGTCTCCGACCGCGGCGGCGAAAGAGTAGTGGAGTCCCCCGCTCCAGTCTGCGTAGCTCGTCTCAGAGCGCTTGAGGCACGCCACCGTTTCGATCACGCTCGATACCTACTCGCACGCGATCCCGGCGATGCAGGAGGAGGCAGCGACGCTGATCGCCGGGCTGGTGTTCGCGGCGAACCAGGGGGATCGCACGTCGAGCGCCTGCCCATGGGCTCGAGGGCAAGGTCCTGCGTGCCGCCCGGAGCTGGCAATCGAGCCGCCCTCGATCTACTGGAAGCAGCCTGCCGGGCAAGCGGCGTGCGGGCCGACCCCAGTGGGTTCCGGGCAAGGAGAAGCCCGCCGCAGCTTGGGAGATTGCTGACAAGCCAGCCGTGCTAAGACGTGCCTACCTTGCCGCGCCTCGACGTGTCATGCCAAGCCTGATCCAGCTTGCCGTGCCACGCCTCGCCATGCCAAGCATCTGCGACGGGCACGTGCACTGTACCACCGCAGCCGCAGAGCGGCACCGTTGGCCGTTGCGACGCCGAGGACACCGCACTGCGAGGGCGACGCTGCGCCGGCGCGGCGCCCGCCCGCCGTTCCTGCCCTGGACGGCGGGGATCGCCGACCTCCTCTGTGCCGCCGCATGATCCGCGCATGTCGGCAGAAGGTCGGCATTTGGTGTCAGACGAGAACCAGCCGAGCACGGAAAGTGCCCATGTGCAGGAGAGTTGTTGGAGGCGGCGATCGGAGTCGAACCGATGATGGAGGTCTTGCAGCCCACTGCGCCGAGTCGCGTGGTCTCAGGCGGCCTGCGCCAGACCGCCCATCATCAGGAAGCGCTCGACCGCAGCCGCTGCGGTCGATCCCTCGGCCACGGCCGTCGCGATCATCCTCACCTTGCCCGGGTAGTCGGCGAAGTCGCCCACCGCGAACACACCGGTGATCTCGGTCTCCATGGCCGAGTTCACGGGCTGGTGGGTGTCGGCGAGCGGCAGGTCCCAGCCCCGGACGCCACGCAGGTCCGGCACCTGGCCGATGCTCACCAGGAGCAGGTCAACCGGTAGCTCCACGCTGCTCTCGTCTTCCAACGAGACGATCACGTGCTCGAGCCGATCTTCGCCACCCAAGCCAACGACCTCGGCGTTGGTCAGCAGATGCACTACCGATTCGCGCAAGCGGGCCTGCGTGTGCTTGAGCGCCCGCAGCTCTTCCCGGCGATGCACCAACGAGACGTGAGCGACGCGGTCCAGAGACAGGGCAGTGTCTAGGGCGCTGTCGCCTCCGCCCACGATGACAATGCGTTCAGCCCGGATCTCCTCGAGCTTCGGCAGCCGGTAGGTCAAGCCGTGGTCGAGAAAGCGATCTTCGCCGGCCAAGCCCAGCCTGCGCGGGGTGAAGCGGCCGAGGCCGAGGGCGAGGATGAGACTACTGGCGCGCAGCTCACGCTTGTTGGTGCGCAGCCTGAACTGCCGGTCCTCGCGGCCGATGTACTCGACGGCCTCATGGTCGGCAAGCTCGGCGCCAAAGCGATTTGCCTGATCGGCCAGCAGGCCGGCGAGCTGGCCCGATGGCAGCTCCGCCTGGGCGGGGAAGTTGGTCACCGGTTTGGTGGGATAGAGGTTCACTAGCTGCCCGCCGAAGGCCTCGGCCTCAAGGACCACGGCCGAGAGCCCGCGCAGCTGGGCGTACGTCGCGGCGGCCAGACCCCCCGGACCACCGCCGACGACGGCGACATCATAGGCATCCATCGCTTCCTTCATTCGACGAAAAGAGGATAACGTTTGTCCTCATTCAGTATTGCCTTGACTCGACTTCGGCAATCATCAGCGGAGCGGCGGCGGCGAGGCACGGACGCGCCAGCAGGAGCGCCATCCCCGGGCTCAGCGCTTGTCGCGCACTCCGCCCACCGACGTGCATCCTCTGACCCAGAAGACACAGATGGTCAAGTCGACCGCGGCCGCCCAGGCGGCCGCCACCAGCCAGCCGGCAAGCACGTCGGAGGGGTAGTGCACGCCCAGATAGACACGCGAGAAACCGACCGCGAGGACGTACGCGGCGGCGGTCGCGGCGACCGCTGACCGTGAGCGCGCGCGCCAGAACACGATGCACAGCGCGAGCGCGAGCGCGCAGGAGACCGTGGCGTGTCCACTCGGGTACGCAGCGCTTGTGACGTGCTCCAGGGGCACGGTGATCTCGGGCCGTGGCCGCCCGAAGGCCGCCTTGAGCGTCACCTGCAGGATCTGAGCGCCGATGACGACGACGGCCACGAGCGCCGCGGCAGGCCGGCGTCGCGCCAGGAGTAGCGCGACCACGGCGATCACGGTGAGCGGCGCCAGCACGAACCATGCCCCGAGATCGGTGACACGCAGCACGAGCCAGTCGAGCGGCGCGACGCGCAGGTGTCCGGCAGCACTCAACAGCCTCACATCCCAGCTGTCCAATCCACCCAGGAACACGAGAGTGCTGAGGAGGGCGAAAGCGACGGGCGTTCCGGCCACGACGGCGATGGAAATCCAGTATCGGCGCATCATCTGCGGACTCTACACGTGTGGTGGCGGCGTGCGATGTGCTGGAGGTGCATTCGTCTCCTCCCCGGCGACATGGACTGTGCGCTGCGGCGCTATTGTAGGGTGGCTGATGTGGCCTCGGACTGCCTGTCGCGGACGCACGTTTGATAGGGGAGTCGCCATCACGACCGAAGGAAGAAGCGTGCGAGCTCGTCGAATCCCTGTCAGTGTCGCCCTGGCACTCCTGCTCGTGAGTGTCACCGTCGCCGCGGGCTGCGGGCAACAGCGTGCCGTCATTGCGCCGTCACCGACGCCCAGGCCTACGGCGGGGCTGCATGACTGGGCGGGTGTCGTTTGCGGCAGCGCTCACACCCTGGCCCTGCAGAAGGACGGCAGCCTCTGGGCCTGGGGTGGCAACGACGCCGGTCAGCTCGGTCTCGGCGACACCAAGGAGAGACACGCCCCGACCAAGGGCGGCGGCGCCAGCGACTGGACGTCCGTCGCCTGCGGGTACGAGCGCACCTTGGCCTTACGGAACGACGGCAGCCTCTGGGCCTGGGGCTTGAACTACCACGGCGATCTCGGAGTGGGCGGCGCCAACGACAGGCTCACCCCGACCCAGGTCGGCAGCGCCAGAGAGTGGGCGGCCGTCGCCTGCGGCTACAACTACACTCTGGCCGTGAAGAGGGACGGAAGCCTCTGGGCCTGGGGCAGCAACGACGCCGGCCAGCTCGGCCTCGGCGGCACCAGCGAGAGACACACCCCGACCCGAGTGGACAGCGCCAGCGACTGGGCGGCCGTCGCCTGCGGCTACCAGCACAGCCTAGGCCTGAAGAACGACGGCTCCCTCTGGGCCTGGGGCCACAACGGCGCCGGCGAACTGGGCCTCGGCGATATCGACGACAGACACAGCCCGACCCGAGTAGGCAGCGCCAACGACTGGGCGGGCGTCTCCTGCGACCTCACCGTCACCCTGGCCCTGCAGAAGGACGGCAGCCTCTGGGCCTGGGGTGGCAACGGCTTCGGTCAACTCGGCCTGGGCGACACGCGCAACAGGCTCACCCCGACCCGGGTCGGCACCGCCCATGACTGGGCGGCCGTCGCCTGCGGCTACGACTTCGGTCTGGCCGTGAAGAAGGACGGCGCCCTCTGGGCCTGGGGCCACAACTATGTCGGCCAGCTCGGCCTGGGCGATACCACCACCAGACTCACCCCGGCCCGAGTGGGCAGCGCCAACGACTGGGCGGGCGTCTCCTGCGGCGACGGCGACACTCTGGCAGTGAAGACGAACGGCACCCTCTGGGCCTGGGGCTTCAACGGCAACGGCGAGCTCGGCCTCGGCGACACCAAGGAGAGGCACACCCCGACCGAGGTCGGCAGCGGGTCGCCGTGAGCCGCCCCGGCCAGCGGCATGGGGATGAGAGTCGTCCCTGATCGTGTCACTCTGACCGCGCTCGTGCCGATACAGCAGCTGAAGGGCCCCGCCAAGTGGACCTACTACTACCTCTACGTGATACTCGACATCTTCTCGAGATCTGTGGTGGGCTGGATGATCGTCATGAGGGAGGCCGGCGCCCTTGCCAGGAGGCTTATCGCCTCCACGTGCGAGAAGCGGGGATAGAAGAAGCCCAGCTCGGCCTGCACGCCGATCGGGCTCCATCCATGAAGTCAAAGCTGGGGGATCTCCCGCTCGTCGACACTGGGCGTGGACAGGACCCACTCCAGGCCCACACATCGAACGACAACCCCTACCCGGAGACGGTCCACTACGGACATGCCGCGGACGTGATCGATGCCGGGCAGGTCGTGCTCCTCGAGGCATACGCCTCTCACCCGGAGCGCTTTGTGAACGCTGCTCCAAGACCGCCGGAACTGCCGGAAGCGAGGTGGTGCTACACTGAATTCAGAAGGTAGGTGTCTCAAGATCGTTGACACGCTCCGCAGCAAGAACCAGAGCCACCTCTTCTCCGAGATTGAACGCGGCACACCCATCGTGTTCGTGGACCGCGCGCCCAACGGGATCGAGGTCGACACCGTCACCTCGTCCAACGCGGAGGGAGCGGCAGCAGCCACGGGCCAGCTCAGTGAGGCGGGTCACCGCCGCATTGCCTACCTGGGTGACGATATGGACATCCAGACTGCCCGGGAGAGGAATCGGGGCTTTTCTGCAGGAATCATCCAGAACAGGCATCCCGAGCGGTGACGTCATTCAGATCGGCGGCATCCGCATCGAGCACGAAGCCAGAAGCGTCACGCACGAGATTCTCGATCTTGCCCAGCCGCCGACGGCGATCTTCGCGGTGCAGAATCTGGTTACCCTGGGGGCAATTCGTGCCCTCAGGGAGCGTGAGCTGCACAAGAGAGTCGCCCTTGTTGGGTTCGACGACATCATGCTCGGTGATGTGGTGGATCCGGGCATCACGGTCGTTGCACAGAATCCACAACGGATAGGCGAGCTGGCTGCGGAGAGGGCACTCGCCCGGATGCAGGGCGGAGATATTCCGCCGGAGACCATCATCGTGCCGACGACTCTGATTCCCCGCGGATCGGGAGAAACACCGCCGTATGTTGACTAGCGCCGACGCGACGTGTCGGGTCGCGGTGGTCGGCGACGCCCTCATCGACGAACTTCGCGACCGTTCGCAGAGCATCGAGGTTGTGGGGGGAGCCGCCCTGAACATCGCGGTCGGGCTTTCGGTGTTGGGGATACCCTCAACGCTCATTGCCATGGTCGGCGATGACAGCGACGGGGAGGTCATTCGCCGCTATCTGGACGACTACGGGGTGACTCTGCTTGCCAGCCCGTCGGAGTTCGGCACGATGCGGGCGATCTCCGAGCGGGTTGATGGCGAACCGCAGTACATCTTCAACGAGGCGGCTAAGAGGAAGAAGATCGTCTTCGGAGAGGCTGAGCGATCGGCCATTGCCACCGCGTCGGTCGTTGCGGTCAGCTGCTTTCCCTTTGACAACGACAGCCAGGTCGCCCAATTGGGTGACAACATCGGCAATGCCCGCGAGCGCCTGGTCCTCGACCCGAATCCGCGAGCTGGCATGGTGAACGACCGCGAGCGATTTGGCACCAACTTCGAACGCCTGTCGCGAACGAGCCTGCTGACAAAAGTCAGTGATGAAGATGCGGCGTTCCTGCAGGGAGAGCCGCTCGACTCGTTGCGCCTTCGCCTGCTCGACAAGGGTGCGTCAGCTGTCCTCGCCACCGCGGGCAGCAGGGAAGCCTCGATTACCACCTCGGGGGGTGTCCATGTGTCCATGGATATTGTTTCGCTGCCAGGGCAGGTCGTGGACACCATGGGGGCCGGGGACTCGATGCTCGCCTCCTCAATCGCATCAATCCTGCGCCACGGCGTGTCGGATGAGCCCGACAACTGGAGGCAACTGCTCGAACAGGCCATGACGATCGCGGCGGCAACAGTCCGCGGTCGTGGGGCACTCCTCCGCGTGCCATAGACCGCTCGCAAGACCTTCTCCCGTGCTAGCCCCCTTCTTGACCACCAACTTTGCAAAGGAAATCCTGGCCTGTGCGGCTCCAGTCCGAGCCCGAGTGCCGCACCCATGTTGTCGCCCGTCTCTGCAGCCACGAGCTTTCCCCCAGCCGTCTCTCCCGCAGCCTCGTTCGGACCGAGAACTCTTGGCGTTCCGACCAGCCGACCGAACGCGCGCTCCAACAGGTCGGTGCGGTACTGATCGGTCAACGGCGACCAATAACCGGTGCCCGAGGCGTCGCCGCGGTCCGTGACCGCCGCGCCAGGTTGGACCGCGCCGTCTCCGAGAATGCGCGCGGTGAGCCAGTCGTGTGGCAAGAGCACGTCCCGGACCCGATCTGCGAGCTGCGGCTCGTGCTGCGCCAGCCAGCGCAGCTTGGTGACGGTAGAACTGGCTACGGGTAACTGATCCGACGGCGTGCGCCCAAGCCGCCGGACCGCCGGGCTCGTCGACCAGGTCGCGCGCCGCGGAGGCAGAGCGCGTGTCGTTCCACAACAACGCGGGTCGCACGACCTCGTCCGCGTCTCGAGGGTGACCATCCCGTGCTGCTGGCCGCCGACTGCGATGGCCTGGACCTCCTCGAGCAGACGACAACCTTGGTGGACTGCGTCGGTGAGTCCACTCCGGCGACCAGGGTCCGGCGACCATCTGACTTTGACGAATCCTCTCCGGGTTAGACCTGATTCTTCGGCGCGGCCTCGAGCGTGGCACGGGCACCTCGGCTGTGCAGAGAGTCCAGTGCCGAGCGGTAGGCGAGGACAAACCGTTCGTTGTCGATGAGGTCACCAAAGAGGTCGCGGTCGGAGATGAAGACGAGGGGCTCCTCGCGCTGACGCCGCGCCCTCGCGATCAGCTGCTCTCGTAGCCTGTCGACGACCTCTATCGGTTGACCCTGCTCGTCCTGGCCCTCGGCGTACCTGGCCCAGGAGGCGACCACCAGCGCCGATCGCCCGATCTCACCGCCAGTAGCGAGCTGTTCCCGGATGACCGGAAGCAACCATTTGGGAATTCGATCCGAGCTCTCCGCGCACAAACGCGCCAAGGTGTCACGGATCTCCGGGCTCGCAAAGCGCTCGATCAGCTGATGCTTGTACTGCTCGAGATCCACGCCCGGAACCGGGGCCAAGGTAGGGGTCGCCTCGTGATCCATATAGCCGAGAAGGAACTTCGTGAAGAGAGGGTCCTGGCAGACCTCATGCGCGTAGCGGTAGCCCGCGAGGTGCCCCAGATAGCACAACGCCTGATGGCTGGCGTTGAGAAGGCGAAGCTTCATGAGATCGTAGGGCTCGACGTCCGTGACCATCTGGACGCCGACGTCCTCGAACGGCGGACGACCATTGCTGAAATTGTCCTCCAACGCCCACTGGGTGAACGGCTCACAGACGACCGGCCAGGCATCCTCGACACCGAACTGCTCGGCGAGAAGAGCCCTGTCGGCCTCGGTCGTGACCGGGGTGATGCGGTCGACCATCGAGTTCGGGAAGCTGACCTCCCTCTCCAGCCAATCCGCGAGCTCGGGGTCCTTCAGACGCGCGAACTCGCTGATCATCTTGTGTGCGACCTCACCGTTGCCCGGAATATTGTCGCACGACACCACCGTGAACGGGGGGACTCCTCGTTCACGGCGACGGGACAGCGCCTCAGTGATGAACCCGAACGCCGTGCTTGGTGTGGACTGCGCCCGAAGGTCGTTCTGAATTGCCGGGTCGTCGGCGTCGAAGTCTCCAGTGACCGGGTGCACAAGGTAGCCCCCTTCGGTAATGGTCAGGGAGACGATCCTGGTGCCCGGATCGGCCATCAGCTCAAGGACAGCCTCGGGGTCGTCCGGGGCGAACAGGTACTGGACGATCGAGCCGACAACCCGAGGCTGCAGCGATCCGTCGGGATGCTTGACGACCAAGGTGTACAGGCAGTCCTGAGCGATCATGACCTCGTGCATACGACGGTCCTGCGGGAGCAGCCCGACCCCGCTGATCCCCCAGTCGAGGGCCTTTCCTTGGTTCATCAACTGGTCGAGGTACATCGCCTGATGAGCCCGGTGGAAGCCGCCGACCCCAAAGTGCACGATTCCGCTTCGGACCTGCGTACGGTCGTAGGTCGGCGTCGGGAAGGTGGCGAAACTCGCAAGTGCACGGGCGTTGAGGGGTCTCATGGGCTCTTCCTAGGCGAAGGTCTCGACCGCTTCACGGTCGGTGAGCAGGTCACGGTGAACCCGAACGTGTTCTGCAGCTACTGCGACTACTGCCTGTCCGGACGGTTGATCCTATGCTCCAACGACGCCGGGGCCAAGGCCGAGCGGCCCGCCCTGCGCGGTCGCGCACAGGTCTTCCTGACGTGTCCGGCCTGCAGGACTTCGCCATGTGCTGGCATTCTCGGTCCTCCGCCAACGGGAAGCCGCCCCACCTTGCGCCGGCACTACCACAAGAAGTGGACCAAGAAATGGGGTCAGGTCAGGTCTGTCTCCTCGCTGCTCCCTGTCCTGCGCCTAGCAGGAGTCTACCCCGCCCTGCGGACCGCGATGTCGCGCGCGCTCGAAACCTACTTGCACGCCATCCCGGCGATGCAGGAGGAGGCGGCGGCACTGATCGCGGGGTCGGTGTTCGCGGGGGA
>Ga0209538_1000684_pt1 | contig 19277 bp, 11 predicted proteins | sample BarGraNGADG00211_2_FD_184492 | JGI IMG/M metagenome (GOLD analysis project Ga0209538, IMG submission 184492) | Arctic peat soil microbial communities from Barrow, Alaska - Barrow Graham LP Ref core NGADG0004-211 (SPAdes) (version 2) | ecosystem: Environmental > Terrestrial > Soil > Wetlands >... | reverse complement strand
CATCGTCTCGTAGCCCAGATACAGGCGTGCCGCCCACGAGACCGGATCGCTTGCGAAGTGCCGCTGCATGGCGTCCTTGTTCAGGGCGTTGTCGAGTGCCGCCATGATCATGGATTGGTCGAGCACCAGGCGCCGGTGGCCGACCGCCCCGGTCGTGGGATTGACGGCATCGAAGAAGCCACCATTCGCGTCATAGATGTCCGGATACAGCGTGCGCAGGGCCTGGATGTTGGCATAGGCTTGCTGCGGCAGCACGTCGAGGGCGAGGAACGACGCATGAGGCGTCACCGTCGTCTCCGACGCGCAGCCATAACACTGCGACAGACCCTGCTTCGCGCTGTATGGCCAGACCAGCCCGTCGACACCGAACCCGCCGTACCCGCCGGTATCGTCGGCCGTGCTGGAAGGCGACAGGCCCCATACCGGATAGCCCAGCTGTTCGGTGGCGTATTTGACCTGCACCTGCGCCCAGCGCAGGTCGGCCAGGCCGAAGCTATTCGGCCCCCAGGTGGTCTCGGGCACGACCTCGTTGGCCATCAGTCCCTCGAACATGCCGCCGCCGTAGGTCGGGATGAACGTGAGGTTCGTGGTGGGATACGTGTAATGCCCTTCCCAGACGTTGAACTGCTTGCCCGATTGCGGGTCCGTATAGACCTGCCAGTAGCCGCCCACGGGCCACTGGCCCTGCCACGAGAAGTCCGGATCGGTCGCGCATTGCTGAGGCGGGAGCACTCGCCAACTGCGCCACCACACGTCGCCGGGCATCTGACGCAGCCCCATGCCTACATACGCGGAGATCCGCGGGTCGCTGTAGAACGCGCCGTTGTGGTAGTAGTGCTCCCAGTTCGTGCCCTGATCGACCGGCAACCCCACGTAGTAGCCGCCGTACATCTGGCCGGTCGGCTGGTTCCCGGCGATGGCGGTGTTGACGTTGCAGGGCGTCTGCGCCCGGTTGTCGTAGAAGAGCGCGAAGTCCATCGGCGCCAGCAAGCTATTCACAAGCTGTTTGAGCTCCGGCATCGCCGACCGCGCCACGATCAGCCCCGACGCGTACCAGCCGTTATCGACGTTGGAGATGAAGAAGCAGTTATCGAAGGTTGGCGTCGTCTCCGTCGAGCAGTCCGCCTGGCCCGGGTTGAGGATCGTATGCCCGGTCGTGGTGTCGTACCACTGGTAGAGGAACCCGTTGTCGCGCTGTAGCTTGCCGACCTCGGTCAGCGTGGCGGCGATGCGCTCCCGGGCTTCGGGCCTGCTGATCAGCTTGAGATCGTTCGCGGCCACCACGGCCCAGAGGTAGACGCCGATGTTGGCGGCCGAGGTGTAGGTGCCGCGCGTTTCGCCCGGGCCGATGTTGTCCAACGGCAGATGGGTGTTGGGATCCACGTCTGTCTTGTAGAAGTTCCAGGTATCGCGCGCGATGCCGTAGAGGATTGCACGTTGCGGCGCGGTGAGTGCGCCGCCCTCATTGGCGGCACTCGCGGACGATGGTCCCGCAGGTGGGGCGAGCGCCGCCAGGAGAGCGATCAGGAGGGCGGCGCTGGCGGCGCGCCAGAATCGGGATGTTCTGCTACGTGTTCGCGTCATGACTGTCAGATCCTCCTCGCCATAGGTCGTTGTGCGGCTCACGCGGCGCTCGCGAGCCCCCGGATCGCCAGCGCGCGCCGGGTATCTCCTCGCGGCGACGTCTTGGGTGCGAAGGCACTGTGCTAGCAGGGGTCCGCGATGTCATGACGCTTCGTCATCGTGAGTGGGTCGTCGGACCGGTCGGGATGGGCCTGGTCGATCGCCGTCCGGCCGGCGGTGACGTGGTCCGGGCAACGCGGTGCGACAATGTTCTCGCACCGTCAGCAGCACACCCCGCGCGAAGGTGGAGGTCGAGCATGATCCCAACGCTGACCTTCGGACGCACGGGGCACGTCAGCACGCGAACCATCTTCGGCGCAGCCGCCCTCGGACGGGTTACCCAGGACACGGCCGATCGCACGCTCGACGTCCTGCTCCGACATGGCGTCAACCACATCGACACGGCGGCGAGCTACGGCGACGCCGAGCTGCGCATCGGCCCGTGGATGGCGGAGTACCGCGACCGGTTCTTCCTCGCCACGAAGACCGGCGAGCGTCGGTACGGCCCGGCACGAAACCAGATCCGGCGGTCGCTCGAGCGCCTGCGTGTTGACCACGTCGACCTGATCCAGCTGCACCATCTCATCGATCCAGCCGAGTGGGAGATCGCGATGGGCCCGGGAGGCGCCCTGGAGGCGGTCATCGAGGCGCGCCAAGAGGGCCTCGCCCGCTTCATCGGCGTCACCGGCCACGGCCTGTCCGCGCCCGTCATGCACCGGCGCAGCCTGGAGCGTTTCGATTTCGACTCGGTCCTCCTTCCGTACAACTACATGATCATGACCATGCCCCACTACCGGGACGACTTCGAGGCCACCCTGGCGCTGTGCCAGGAGCGCAACGTGGCGGTGCAGGCGATAAAGGGCGTGTTGCGGCGGCCGTGGGGCGAAGACGCCGAGCACACCCGAGCCACCTGGTACGAACCGCTCGACGAGCAGGCGGCCATCGATGCCGCGGTCGGCTGGGTGCTGGTGCGGCCGGGGATCTTCCTCCTCACCCCGGGCGACGTGGAGCTGCTGCCTCGCGTGCTCGATGCCGCCAGTCGTTTCCAGGCAGGACCCGACGAGCAGGAGATGCGGGACCTCGTCGCGGCCCAGCAGATGCGGTCGCTATTCGTATGACCGCGCAGGTCTGAGAAGGCCCCTCTACGGTGGCGCGCGTGCAGCGACGTGGGACCATCAGGGCACCAGTCGTCACTTACGCAGCCACCCAGCGACCCGCACGCGCGGGCGCCGACGTTCACGCTGTAGCTGCTCCGTACACCTGCGGGTTTGCGCAGCATGGCAGACGGTCCCCGGCGAGGCCCGCCAGGATGTTGTCGACGGCGAGCTCGACCATCGCGGAGCGCGTCGCCAGTGACGCCGACCCGATGTGCGGCAGCACGATGCAGTTGGGCAGCCGCAGCGCGGGGCTCTTGTGAACCTCCCGTCTCGTGTCCTCGGACTGGTCCCCCTCGATTGCCTGGGGCTGGCGGACCGCCCGACCGACGAGCTCACTGGACTGATCGAGGAGCGCTTCCCACCGGGATCGCGGGTCGTGGCAGAGGTTGATGCGTTGGACTATGGCGATCGAGTGGTGATCCTGCGGGCACCAGAAGAGGGAACTGAAACTAGAAACGTAGGTGTCTTCGTGGTTGGCAATGTCGCGCCACGCGGCGCCCGGGTGCGGGCTACCTGAACCGGGGCCGCGACGGCAGTGTCCGGCGCCGGAGCCGCCACTGGCGCGAAGACACCTGGGCTCGGAGCTTGGACGCCCGACACCGCCACGCGCCTGATCGACCCCACGGCCCAATCTGACCGCTCGATCGTGCGGAATAGTATTGACAGTAGAACGTCGGGATGTCATAATAGCGGCATGCAACGAACCTCCGACCGCGACCTCCTGGACGACCCGCTGTCGTGGATCACCGCGACCCCGGAGTTCACCTTCGATGCCGTCATCCCGGGCCTCTACCAGGGCGACTTCCCGACAGGGTCGGTCGACTGGAGCCGCTTCGACGACGTGGTCAGCCTGACGGTCGAGGACGTTCCGGGCGTCCGGCTGGAGGTCGGCGGCCTGCGGATGCACGTCCCGATCTGGGACGACGAGATGGTCGATCCGACCGGCGTCCGGGCCGCAGCTCTTACCGTGGCCGAGCGGGTGACCGCGGGGAAGCGGGTGCTCGTCCACTGTTCGGCCGGCCTCAACCGCTCGGGCGTCGTCTCGGCCCGGGCCCTGATGTTCATGGGCGTCCCCGTGGCTGAGGCGATCGCGAAGGTCCGCTCGGCGCGAGGGCCGTACGCCCTCTCGAACCGGGATTTCGTGGCCTGGCTCCACGAGGAGGCGGTGGCATACGACGCTGGCGATGCGGCCGAGCGGCCAGGGCGTCCGCGCCAGCTCCTGGGTGGGGCCTGACGCCATGCCACCCGACACCGAGTACAGCCTCCAGGACCTCGCCGACCTCGCGGGCGCCACCCCGCGGACCATCCGCTACTACATCGCCCAAGGCTTGCTTGCGTCACCGGGCCGGGTCGGTCCCGGGACGACCTATACGGAAGGCCACCTCAACCGCCTGCGCCTGATCAAGCGGCTCCAGCGCGAGCACCTGCCGCTCGCCGAGATCCGGGCACGCCTCGCGGCGCTCGACGACGCCACCGTGGCGACCCTGGTCGCGGCGACACCTGCCGAACCCGCGAGCGGCTCGGCCATCGACTACATCCGGGGCGTCCTCGGCGGTGACGGCTCGATCGAGCAGATGCCGCTCGTCGCACCCGTCCCGGCGATCGCCGCGCGCCGAACGCTGGCGGCCTACGAGCTCCCCGCACCCCCGCTCGCCCAACCGACTCAGTCGAACGTCCCGCCCTCCACACCCGACCGCTCCCAGTGGGACCGCATCCTCCTCGCCCCGGACGTCGAGCTCCACGTCCGCCGACCCCTCGCGCGCCTCGCCCACAAGCGGGTCGAGCGCCTCATCCAGATCGCCAAAGAGCTCCTCGAGGAGGACCAGCCATGACCTTCGACGTCCGACCCGACCGCGGCCTCATCCGCCCGACCTACCGGAGCAACCGCTTCGTCCTCGTCGAGGTCACGGCGCCCGCCGCGCAGACCGGGCGCGCCCGCCCACCGGTCAACCTCGCCTTCGTCCTCGACCGCTCGGGCTCCATGGGCGGCGCCAAGATCCGCCTCGCGAAGCAGGCCGTCGAGGAGGCCATCGCCCGCCTCCACGACGACGACCGGTTCGCGATCGTCGTCTACGACGACAAGATCGACGTGGTCGTGCCAGGTACGCTCGCCACGCCCGACGCACGACGGACCGCGCTCGAGCGGCTCCGCGAGATCGACGCCCGCGGCTCGACCAACCTCGGCGAGGGCTGGCTCCGGGGCGCCGAGCAGGTCGCACTCGCGCTCTCGACCGAAGGCGTCAACCGCTGCCTCCTGCTGACCGACGGCCTCGCCAACGTCGGGATCACCGACCGCGACGCGCTCACCCGCCACGCCGGCGAGCTCCGCGCACGGGGCGTCTCGACGACGACCTTCGGGGTGGGGGAGGACTTCGACGAGGTGCTCCTCCAGGCGATGGCCTCGGCCGGCGGCGGCCACTTCTACTTCATCGCGACCCCGGCCTCGATTCGCGACCACATCACGAGCGAGGTCGGCGAGACGCTCGAGGTGGTCGCCCGCGGGGTGACCCTCGAGATCAGCGCAGCCGAGGGCGTCCGGGTCGAGTCGCTCAGCCCGTACCCGGTCCGCGACGCTCGCGGCCGGACCGAGGTCGTCCTCGGCGACCTCTCGTCCGAGGAGCGGGTCGAGGTCGTCCTGCGCCTCAACTTCCCGTACGGCGAGGCCGGCCGGACGACCGGCGCCATGTTCAGCCTCTCGGACCGCGACGGGGTCATGCGCGGCGAGGCCAAGCTCTCCTGGGCCTATGCCGACAACGCCGCGAACGACCACCAGGAGCGCGACCGCGTCGTGGACCGGGCGGTCGCCCGCATCTTCGCCGCGCGCGCCCGCCAGGAGGCTGTCGGGCGGAACCGCTCGGGCGACTTCGACGGAGCCCGCCACACCGTTGAGGCGACGGCCCGCCGGATCCGCGGCTACGCCGGTCGCGACGCCGAGCTGCGCGCGATCCTCGCCGAGCTCGAGGGTGCCGTTCAGGAGCTCGCCGTCCCGATGATGGAGATGGAGCGCAAGCAGATGTATGCCCGGAGTTCCTACGCCATGCGCTCGCGGATGGAGGAACCTGCCAGGCCCAGCTCGGCGAGCGCCATCGAGTGAACCGTGACGATCTCGCCTGCGGCCGGGTTGCTCGCCAGCAGCGGGCTGCCGTCGCGCTCGAGGTCCCACAGCCCGCGCGTGCGCAGGAACGCCTCGAGGTCGGCGGCCAGCAGCGGGCTGCCGTCGCGCACCGGCGTCCGCCGGCGGTCGAGCATGCGGCCGGGGGGCTCGTGAGACCCCATCGCGGTGGAGTGTCAGAGGCGCGGCTGCCGGCAGCGGCCACGCGGGGCCCGCTTCGAACGCGCGCCGGCACACCCGCCCGCACCGCGTCGCTCACGGTCGTGGGCGGATTCTTCGCGTTGCTCGCGTGTCTGGTGGTCCTGGGCTCGCTGGCCGAGTCCGTCCGCGACAAGGAAGCGCTTGCCATGGACGCATTCGCGACGCCGTTCCTGCACGGGCTGGCATCGCCTGGGCTTGATCAACTCATGAACGCCGCGACGTTCATGGGCTCGAACTTCGCGATTCCCCCGTTGTTCGCCCTGGCCGTGATCTTGTTGGCCTGGCTCCACAGGCTTCGCGAGGCGCTGTTCCTGGCCATCGCCAGCGCCGGCAGCCTCGTGCTCAACGAGGTCATGAAGCTCATCTTCCAGCGTCCACGACCGCAGCTCGACTGGGCGCAGGTCCTGCCCGACTACAGCTTCCCGAGCGGCCACGCCATGAACTCGGTGGCGTTCTACGTGGCGCTCGCCGTCGTCCTCTGGCGGGTGCGCGGTCGCCGGATCGGCCTGGCCTCGCTGGCGATCGGGATCGTGCTGTCAGTGTTCATCGGAGTGAGCCGGATCTACCTGGGCTATCACTACTTGACGGACGTCGTCGGTGGCGTGCTGGCGGGCACCATATGGCTCCTGATCGTCGCGGCGGCATTCCGCTTCGGCCCGTCTTCACGGCTCGGGCGCGATGCCGGTCCCGATGCGGATGCGGATGCGGATGCCGATGCCCGCACGTCGACCGGGTCGGAGGAGCCGCCGGTGATCAGGCGATGACGCAAGCGCCCGCGCCCTGACGGCGAGGGATCCGGGACGTCCCGAAACGGCCAGTCCCCGCCGGCAAACTTGCCTTTCGGGAACACCCGGGTGAGAATCGCCCGGCGCCTGGATCAAGAGGCGGTAGAGGGGCGCCTCCGACGCGGGCAAGGGACTGATGATCCGCGGCGCGCCGGACAGCCCACGGTCGGCCAGGGCGCCCGGTCCAGCCCGACGGTGCCACCCGCGGCCTCCGGGCCCGCGGTCGTCGCTTTTCAGTGGGCCAGCGACAACAGGAGGGTCGCCAGGATGGCGAGGCCGGCGACAATAAGCTGGAGGACGAGCATCGATCGCTCATCCTGGGCTGGTGGCGCCATGGCTCGCTCGGTGATCTGGGTGGGTTCGGCGATCAACGGATCCTCCAGGTATCAGACATGCCTGATCCTCGCCTCCGACCGCCCGCCTGCGCATCATGGGCGACGGCCGGCGGCTTACAGCCTCGTGCCAGGTGTCGGTCGTCGAGGACGGCCAGGGTGACCGGGCGATGTCACGCCGGCCTGGCGGTCGCGATTCCGCTCTCGGCCATCGTCGCCATGGCCGCAATGGCCATCAAGTCGGCGCTCAACGCGGCTCTCGGCACAGACGTCGGCCTCCTGCCGGCGATGGCGGCGGTCGTCGTCGCGGCCTGGCTCGGTGGATTCATCCCGGGGCTGGTGGCCACCGCCGTGTCGATGCTTCTCGAGGGGTCCGTCTTCATGGTGCCGGCCGGCCAGCTCGAGGTGGCCCTGGCGAGCGACCGGGTGCGGCTCCTGCTCTTCGGGCTCGTCGGGCTCCTCATGAGCTGGCTCGGCTGGCTTCGGGTCCGGGCCCAGGAGGACGCCCACCGGGCGCTCGCGGATGCCGAACAGGAACGCGCGCGACTCTCCGATGGCGAGCGGGCTGCGCTGCGTCGCGCCGAGGCCGCCCAGCAGAGCCTGGACCTCCTCGCCGAGACCGGCCGGGTCCTGGGCCAGGGCCTGGACTACGAGGTGACCCTGCGGCGCCTCGCTGGCATTGCGTTGCCCCTGCTGGGGGACCTCGGGATCGTCGACGTCCTGGAGCCCGAAGGGGTCCGTCGATTCGTGGCGAGCACGGCTGACGGGGGACGTGGCGGTCGCCGCTGCCCTCGAGCGCCACCCCGTCGAGCCGGCGTCCGTGGGCCCGATCGCCAGCGTCCTCCGTTCCGGGGAGGTCGGTGTCTTTGCCATCGACGAGAAGATGCTCCGCAGGTCGACGCCGAGCCCGGATGACGCGGAGGCGCTGGCGGTCACGGGCGCCCGCTGGACGCTCGTGACGCCGCTTCGCGTCCTGGGCCGGACGATCGGCGCCCTGACCTTCCTCCGGCGCGAGCCGCGGCCCTACGACGACCGCGAGATCGCAGTCGCGAGGGAGCTCGCCGATGGCGCCGGGCGGGCGATCGAGAACGCCCGCCTTCACGCCCAGGTCGGCCGCCTCGCAGACCGCGAGGGCCACCATGGTGCCGAGCTGGAGGCCGTCATCGGCGCGATCGGCGAAGGGATCATCGTGGCGGAGGCCGACGGCTCCGTCCGTTCGGTCAACGCCGCGGCGGACCGCCTGCTGGGCGGGCGCGTCGAATCCGTGGCGACCTTCTCGGCCGTTTCCGGGGGGGCCGGCGCCCGCCGTGAGCTGCCGGGCGGCCCCGCCGAGTTCCAACTGCGCGACCGCCCCAACGTCTGGGTCGAGGTGGCCGCCTACCCTGTCGCCGGATCGCCCGGCATCGTGGCCCCCCCGACCGTTGTCGTCTGCCGGGACGTGACGGCGTTCCGCCAGGGGCAGGGGCTCCGGGAGGCGTTCCTCAGCCTCCTGTCGCACGAGTTGCGGACGCCGGTGACGACGATCTATGGCGGATCCAGCGTCCTCACTCGACCCGGGGCCGCGATCGACGACGAGACACGGGCCGAGATCCTGGCCGACATCGCAGGGGAGGCCAACCGCCTCTACCGCCTGGTCGAGGACCTCCTGGTGCTGGCACATTTCGACGAGGGATTCGATCTCGGCGCGGAGCCCAGCCTGCTCCAGCACCTCGTGCCGCCCGTCGTCGAGCAGGAGCGGGTTCGCTGGCCCGGGATCCGCTTCTCGGTGGAGGTGGCTCCCAACCTCCCGACGGTCAGCGCCGACGAGACGAGCGTCCAGCAGGTCCTGCGCAACCTCCTTTCGAACGCCGCAAAGTACAGCGAGGCCGATGCCGCCATCGAGGTCCGCGTCGAGGCGGCCCAGGACGGGGTTGCCGTGCGGGTGCGCGACCACGGTGCCGGCGTCGACCCCGGCGAGGTGGAGCGAGTCTTCGACCCGTTCTACCGGTCGCCGACGACCGCCAAGATGGCGGGTGGCGCGGGGATCGGCCTCTACGTCTCGCGCCGCCTCGTCGACGCCATGGGGGGCCGGATCTGGGTCGACCCCGCCGACGGCGGCGGAAGCGAGTTCACGGTCGTTCTGCCCACCTATCGTGGCGACCCGGGCGACTAGCGGGCCCAATCCGTTCGCGATGCCATGCCCGTGCAAGCCTGTGCGTCCGCGTGCAGCTGAGGGCGCAACGGCCGGACGCAGATGCCTGGCGTCGAGCCGGTCCGGCCTGCCGGGCGGCCCCGACCAGGGAGCATCCGATCGACGCCAGCCTCGGATCTGCCACGTCGGTGTATGGTCAGCGCTGGGCGCGACGCCGCACCGAGCCCGACGCCGCGGTCATGCTGAACGCGGCGCGTCCCCGGAGCCGCGGCCGCGTGGCGCGGCCAGCCCAGCCGTGGAGGTGATGGTGGCCTCGCAACCTCTCGTCCTCGTCGCCGACGACGAGCCGCGCATCACGAAGCTCGTCGCGATCGCCCTCTCGGAGGAGGGGTTCCGGGTCATCACTGCTGCGTCCGGCGAGGAGGCGATCCGGAAGGCGGAGCAGTACAGGCCCGACGTCGTGCTGCTCGACATCGTCATGCCCGGCTTCGACGGGATCGAGGTGATGGGTCGGCTGCGCGAGGGGCGCCCGGTCCCGGTCATCCTGCTGACGGCCAAGGGATCGACGGCCGACAAGGCGAAGGGCCTCGACCTCGGAGCCGACGACTACATCGCCAAGCCGTTTCACCCCGACGAGCTGGCGGCCCGCGTTCGTGCGGTCCTGCGGCGCAGCACGGGAGGATCTCCGGGGGTGGGCGTCATCCGCTTCGATGACGTGGAGATCGACCTGGAACGGCGGATGGTCATGCGGGGCGGCGAGCTGGTCCAGTTCTCCCGCACCGAGTGGCTCCTTCTCCAGTACCTGGCGGCCAACGCGGGCAAGGTCGTCCTCCACACGGAGCTGCTCACGAAGGTCTGGGGTCCCGAGTATCGCGACGACCTCCAGTATCTCCGGGTCTGGGTGAGCCGGGTGCGGCGCAAGCTCGGCGCGGAGCCGGGCGAGCCGGGCCGCATCAAGACCTTCCAGGGAATCGGCTATCTGCTCGACATCTCGGGCCACCCCTCATCGGGCAACAGGGGCTCCGAGTCCGGCCCAGCGGAGCCCGACGCGGCCGTGCCGACCCCATCAACCTGACGCGGCGGTCGAGGGTGCCGCTGAGGCCGGACGGTATGAGCTGACGGAGGCGCTGGTCTGGCTCACGGATGTCGCCGGGCTCTCGCGCGACGAGGCTGCGGGCGTCATGCTCTGGTCGGCGCGAACCATGCTGCGATCCGCACTCGCGGACGGGTTCCCCGCAGCTTCGGAGTGGCCTGAGAGCGGAAGATGAGATCGAACCAGTCCCTCCGGGAACTGCCCGGTCGCAATGGCCGGCGGGTTCGCGCGCAGGCCGAGCCAGAAGAGCCGATCCTCGCGGAGCTCTTCAGCGTGGAGCGGCTGGAGCAGCACGCGCAGACCCTTGCCGCCGCCCAGACGGTCACCGACGCACCCCGTCGGGGACATGCCGTCGCGCCTCGCATCGCCGAGAATGCCCGCGTCCTGGTCGAGTCGTACCGCGAGCTCGCCCGCGCGATCAAGGAAGAGCGTTCGATCACGCCGGCCGCCGAATGGCTGGTCGACAACTTTCCCATCGTCGACGAGCAGCTGCGCGAGATCCGCGACGACCTGCCCCCGGACTACTATCGCGAGCTCCCCAAGCTCGCTGAGGGCCATCTCCAGGGGTACCCACAGGTCTTCGGTCTCGCCTGGGCTTATGTCGCGCACACCGACAGCCGCTTCGACCCGGACAGCCTGCAGCGCTTCGTACGTGCCTACCAGCGCGTCGAGCCGCTGACGATCGGGGAGCTCTGGTCGATCCCGATCAGCCTGCGGATCCTCCTGGTCGAGAACCTCCGCCGGCTGGCGGAGCAGATCGTGCGAGGCCGCGCGGCACGGCAGAGAGCGGACGAGATCGCCGACGGCCTGCTCGGCCTCGGCACGGACAGCCCAGAGGTCGCCGGGGCATCGCTGCGCCGGCTCTCGCGTGCGGCGCTCCCGACGGCGGCCCGCGTCCAGCTCTTCCAGCGCCTGCGCGATCAGGACCCTGCGGTCACCCCCGCCATCCGCTGGCTGGAGGAGCTCCTCGCGGCCCAGGGGACCACCGCCGAGGAGATGGTCCGCCTCGAACACCAGCGCCAGGCGACGATGAACGTGACGGTCCGAAACGTGATCACGAGCATGCGCCTCATCTCGTGGTTCGACTGGGCCAAGTTCGTCGAAAGCGTCAGCCTGGTCGACGACATCTTTCGTGCACGAAGCTCGTTCGGGGAGATGGACTTCGCGACTCGAGATCGCTACCGGCACGCCGTTGAAGAGCTGGCCCTTGGTTCGAGCCTGACCGAGGTCGAGGTCGCCCGGAGGGCCGCGGCGATGGCGGATGCGGCGCCGCCGGCTGACGACGTCGAACCGTCCGTGGGAGCTCGACGCCGAGATCCCGGCTACTACCTCATTTCCGACGGCCGCTCGGCGTTCGAGCGCGCCCTCCACGTCCGGGTGCCGTTGAAGGGCCGGCTGCGCCGGGCCTATGTCCGGGCCGCCACGAGAGGCTACCTTGGGTCCGTCGCGCTGGTCACGGCGCTCATCCTCGCCGTGCCGCTCCTGCTGTCCGGGGATGGACGCGCCGCGGGTGCCGGCATCCTCGTCGTCGCGATCCTCGCGCTCGCCCCGGCCTCCGACCTCGCGATCGCCATCGTCAACCGGGAAGTCACCGACGTGCTGGGCCCGAGAGCGCTGGCCCGGCTCGACCTGGACGATGGCGTGCCGTCCCGGCTGCGGACGCTGGTCGTCGTGCCGATGCTCCTCACCAGCGAGGCGGACGTGGAGGCCCAGGTCGGCGGCCTGGAGGTCCATTACCTGGGGAACCGCGAGGGCGATCTTCGGTTCGCCCTGCTGTCGGACTGGCTCGACGCCCCGACCGAGCATGTCCCCGGCGACGACGAGCTCCTCTCGGCGGCGGCGGCGGCCATCGACCGGCTCAACGAGCGCCACGGCGAGGCCCCCGGGGGAGGCGCCCGGTTCCTGCTCTTCCACCGGAAGCGACGCTGGAACGAGGCCGAGGGCTGCTGGATGGGCTGGGAGCGCAAGCGCGGCAAGCTGAACGAGCTCAATGCCCTCCTGCGCGGCTCGACGACGACCGGCATCCTGATCACCGGGAGGACCGCGTCGACCCCGCCGACGGACGTGCGCTACGTGGTCACGCTGGATGCCGATACGCGGCTGCCCCGGGGCACGGTGGGGCACCTGGTGGGGACGATCGCACATCCCCTCAACCAGGCGACGTTCGATGCGCGGGCCGGCCGGGTGACCCAGGGGTACGGCGTGCTTCAGCCTCGGATCACCTCGACCCTTCCGGCCGAGCACGGGGGCTCGTTCTTCCAGCGGATCTACTCCGGATCGGCTGGGATCGACCCGTATGCGTCCGCGGTCTCCGACGTCTACCAGGACCTGTTCCGGGAGGGGAGCTTCACCGGCAAGGGGATCTACGACCTCGACGCCTTCGCGGCGGCGATGGCGGACCGGGTACCCGAGAACACGCTCCTGAGCCACGACCTGTTCGAGGGCGTCTTCGCGCGGGCCGGGCTGGTGACCGATGTCGAGCTCTTCGATGAATTCCCTTCGAACTACCTGGTCTCGGCGGCCCGCCAGCATCGCTGGGCACGGGGCGACTGGCAGCTCCTGCCCTGGATCCTTGGCCGGGCCCGCGACGCCACGGGCCGGCGGAGCCAGGGCTCCATGCCCGGCATCGCCCGCTGGAAGATGGTCGACAACCTGCGCCGGACGATGTCCGCTCCGCTGACGGTAGCTACGCTCGTCGCGGCCTGGACGCTCCCTTCGGTCTCGGCCGGCCTCTGGACCGGGTTCGTCCTGGCATCCGTGATCCTGCCCGAGGCGCTCCCGGTGCTGGCGGGACTGCTGCCAAAACGACAGGGCATCTCCAAGCGCAGCCATCTGCGGGCCGTGGGCGCGGACATCGCCCTTGCTGCGGCCCACGTGGGCGTCGGCTTGACGTTCCTCGCGCACCAGGCGTGGCTGATGGTCGACGCAATCCTGCGGACCCTGGCGCGGCTGTATGCGACCCAGCGGAACCTCCTGGAGTGGACGACCGCGGCGCAATCCAAGGCCAGCCGCGACCTCGACCTGGCGGGGTTCTACCGGCAGATGGCGGGCGGCGTCGCGATCGCGGCCGCGGCCGCGATCCTCGTCTTCGCCGCGAAGCCGGGCGCGGGCTGGCTCGCCGCGCCGTTCGTCGTCCTGTGGCTGATCTCGCCCTTCGTCGCCCGATGGGTCAGCCTGCCACCCACCGAATCTGCCGCCGGGCAGCTATCGGCCGCCGACGCCGGGGCACTCCGGCTGACCGCTCGCCGGACCTGGCGGTTCTTCGAGACCTTCGTCGGTCCGGAGGACCACTGGCTGCCGCCCGACAACTACCAGGACGATCCCAGGCCGGCCGTCGCGCATCGCACCTCACCGACCAACATCGGGATGTACCTCCTGGCGATCGTGACGGCTCGCGACTTCGGCTGGATCGGGACGCTTGAGATGGTGGAGCGGCTGGAGGCGACGCTCGCGACGATCGGGAGCCTCGAGCGCTACCGCGGGCACCTGTACAACTGGTACGACACGCGCGACCTGCACGGGCTCGAGCCGGCGTACGTGTCATCGGTCGACAGTGGCAATCTCGCCGGCCACCTGCTCGCGCTGTCCAACGCCTGCCGCCAGCTGATCGACCAGCCGCTTCCGGTCGCGGCCGCGCTGGCCGGGATCAGTGACGGGATCGCCTTGACCCGCGAGGCTGCCGGCGCGATCGGCGACGACCGGAGAAGCCAGACGCTCACCCGACGGGACCTCGACGAAGCCCTCGAGCAGTCCGTCGGGGCCGGCGACGGCGTGCCCGCCACGCCCGAGGCATGGACTGCCCGCCTGGGCGAGCTCTCCGCGCACGTCCGAACGCTGTCTGACGTTGCCACGGCCCTCACCGCGGAGCGTGGAGAGGGTGCTGAGGGCGAGCTGGTGGCCTGGGCCAACGCGGCTGGGCTGGCGGTGAGCAGCCATGTTCGTGACCTCGCGCTGCTGCAGCCTCCTCGGCAGGTGACCGCCTTCCCGACGATCGCGGAGCTGTCCGATCCGCCGGTCGCCGAACCGGGCGACGGATCTCCGGCCGCGACAAGGCTCGTTCGACGACTCCAGGCGATCTCCGACCGGGCCCAGCAGCTCTTCCGGGAGACGGACTTCAGCTTCCTGTTCGACCCGACCCGCAAGCTCCTGTCGATCGGGTTTCGGGTCCGGGACGGCACGTTGGATCCGAGCTACTACGACCTCCTCGCCTCCGAGGCCCGCCTCGCCAGCTTCCTTGCGATCGCCAAGGGAGATGTGGCCCCGGACCACTGGTTCCGGCTCGGCCGCGCGCTGACGCCGGTCGGTCGTGGCTCCGCCCTGATCTCGTGGAACGGGTCCATGTTCGAGTACTTGATGCCCGCCCTCGTGATGCGCGCGCCCGCCCTCAGCCTGCTCGACCACACGTACCGGCTGGTCGTGGCCCGCCAGATGAGCTATGCCACCGAGCTGGGCGTACCCTGGGGCATCTCCGAATCGGCATTCAGCGCGCGTGACCTCGAGCAGACGTACCGGTACGCGAGCTTCGGCGTGCCCGGTCTCGGCCTGAAACGGGGCCTGAGCGAGGACGTCGTCGTGGCCCCGTACGCGACCGCCCTTGGAGCGATGATCCAGCCCGAGGCCGCGGTCCGGAACTTCGCCCGGTTGCGCAATGCGGGAGCGGGCGGCCAGTACGGCTTTCGGGAGGCGCTGGACTACACGGCGCGCCGGCTCCCCGAAGGGGCGTCGGTCGCGATCGTGAAGAGCTACATGGCCCATCACCAGGGGATGGCGCTGGTGGCCCTCGGCAACGTCCTCAACGACCGCGCGATGGTGGAGCGCTTCCATTCCGACCCGATCGTCGAGGCGACGGAGCTGCTGCTCCAGGAGCGGTTGCCGCGCGACGTGCTCGTGGCCCGGCCACGTGCCGAGGAGGTGAAGAGCGCCGCCGACGTGCGCGATCTCGTGCCGCCGATCCTCCGTCGTTTCACCTCGCCCCACGACGCCATCCCGCGGACGCAGGTGCTGTCGAACGGGCGGTACGCAGTCATGGTGACGGCCGCGGGATCCGGCTACAGCCGCTGGGGCGACGTGGCGGTGACCCGCTGGCGCGAGGACGTGACTCGTGACTCGTGGGGCAGCTATCTCTTCCTGCGCGACATGCAGACCGGCGCGGTGTGGTCGGCGGGTTACCAGCCCAGCGGCACGGAAGCAGACAGCTACGAGGTCACCTACGCGGAGGACCACGCCGAGTTCTACCGTCGCGACGGCTCCATCACGACCGGCTTGACCATCGTCGTGTCGGCGGAGCACGACGCGGAGATCCGCCGCGTGTCGCTGACCAATCTCGGCTCGCACCATCGCCAGATCGAGCTGACGTCATACGCGGAGATCGCTCTCGCGCCGCAGGCGGCCGATGTCGCTCACCCGGCCTTCCAGAACCTGTTCGTCCAGACCGAGTTCGTGCCCGAGATCGGCGCCCTCCTGGCGACCCGCCGTCCAAGATCCAGGGACGAGAGGCAGATCTGGGCCGCACACGTTGCGGCGGTCGAGGAGGATACCAGCGGGGTCATCCAGTACGAAACGGATCGCGCCCGCTTCCTGGGCCGGGGCCGGGCGGTCCGCTCGCCGGTCTCGGTCATCGATGGGCGTCCACTCTCGAACACGGTTGGCGCGGTGCTGGATCCGATCTTCAGCCTCCGGTGCCGGGTCAGCCTGGCCCCCGGCAGAACCGCCCACGCGATCTTCTCCACGGTCGTCGCCGAGTCACGCGAGGACGTCCTGGACCTGGCCGACAAGTACCGTGAGCCGGCCACCTTCGAACGGGCGGCGACCCTGGCCTGGACGCAGGCCCAGGTCCAGCTCCATCACCTGGGGATCGAGGCCGACGAGGCCCACCTCTTCCAGCGCCTGGCGAACCGGATCCTCTTCTCGGACCCGTCGCTGCGGCCGGCGGCCGGCCTGCTTGCCGGCAACCAGCTGGGAGCCCCCGGCCTCTGGGTCCACGGCATCTCGGGCGACCTGCCCATCGTCATGGTGCGGATCGACGAAGCCGAGGACCTCGACCTCGTTCGGCAGTTGCTCCGTGCGCACGAGTACTGGCGGCTGAAGCTCCTCGACGTTGACCTCGTGATCCTCAATGAGCATGGCGTCACCTACGACTCGGACCTCCACGATTCGCTTGAGGCCCTCGTGCGGACGAGCCAGTCCATCCTGGTCCCCGAGGGCCATCCGGGCCACGGTGGGGTGTACATTCTGCGCGGCGACCAGCTCTCCACCGATGACCGCACGCTCGTCCAGGCGGCCGCCCGGGCCGTCCTGCTGAGCCGCCGGGGCAGTCTGGCCGATCAGGTCATCCGCCTGGAGCGTCCCGCCGCGAGGACCGTTCCGCCCGCACCGCCGCCCGGTTCGAGGCAGACAGGGAGAGAGGCGGCCGCGCCGCGTCCGGAGCTGGAGTTCTTCAACGGGCTGGGTGGCTTTGCCGATGGCGGGCGTGAGTACGTCATCATGCTCGGCCCGGGACAATCCACCCCGACGCCCTGGCTGAACGTGATCGCCAACGCGTCGTTCGGGTTCCAGGTCTCCGAGTCCGGGTCGGGCTATACCTGGTCCGGGAACAGCCACGAGAACCAGCTCACTCCATGGTCCAACGACCCCGTCAGCGACCCGGTGAGCGAGGCGATCTACGTCCGGGATGACGACAGCGGCGAGCTGTGGGGTCCGACGGCCCAGCCGATCCGCTGCGAGGCATCGACGTACGTCGCCCGTCACGGTGCCGGATACAGCCGGTTCGAGCACCTGCACGACGGCATCGCGCTCAACCTCGTCCAGTTCGTCCCGCTCGACGACACCCTGAAGATCTCGGAACTGACGGTCGAGAACCGGTCGGGGCGCTCCAGGCGCCTGTCCGTGACCGCCTATGCCGAGTGGGCGCTGGGCACCTCGCGCGGGGCCAGCGGCCCCCGGATCGTCACGGCACTGGAGCCGGAGACTCGGGCGCTCCTCGTGCGCAACCCGTGGAACACCGAGTTCGGCGGCCGGGTCGCCTTCCTCGACCTCGGCGGGCGGCAGACGGCGTGGACGGCCGATCGGACCGAGTTCCTTGGCCGCAATGGCGCTCCGGACCGGCCCGCCGGCCTGGACCGCGGATACGGGCTGCGGGGAGCCACCGGCGCCGGCATGGATCCATGCACCGCCCTGCAGACCAGCTTCGAGCTCCCCGACGGAGAGCGGACGCAGATCCTCGTGCTGCTCGGCGAGGCGGACGGGGAAGCGGCGGCGGCCGACCTCATCCGGCGCGGACGAACGGCCGACCACGAGGCGACGCTGCGCGGCGTAGCGAGCTACTGGGACGTCACCCAGGGCACGGTCCAGGTGCGGACACCCGACCGCTCGATGGACATCATGCTCAACCGCTGGCTCATCTACCAGACGCTCGCGTGCCGGCTGTGGGCGAGGGCGGCGTTCTACCAGGCGGGCGGCGCCTACGGGTTCCGCGACCAGCTCCAGGACGTCATCGCCCTGGTGACCTCGCAGCGCGAGCTCGCCCGGGAGCATCTCCTGCGGGCTGCGGCACATCAGTTCGTGGAGGGAGACGTCCAGCACTGGTGGCATCCGCCGTCGGGCCGGGGCGTCCGGACCCGGATCTCCGACGATCGCCTCTGGCTGCCATACGCGGTCGATCGCTACCTCGCGGTCACGGGCGACACGGCTGTTCTCGACGAGACCGTCCCCTACCTCGAGGGACCGGCACTGCAGCCGGACCAGGCGGACGCCTACTTCCAGCCAGAACGCTCACCGAAGTCGGCCTCTCTGTTCGACCACTGTGTGGCGGCTGTCGACCGGAGCCTCGCGGTCGGCGCGCACGGGCTGCCGCTCATCGGGTCGGGCGACTGGAACGACGGCATGAACCGGGTGGGGAACGAGGGCCGGGGCGAGAGCGTCTGGCTGGGCTGGTTCCTGCATACCGTCCTGGCCGCCTTCGCGCCAATCGCCGAAGCCCGCGGCGAACGTCCTCGCGCCGAGCGCTGGCACGCCCATATGAAGGCGCTCCGTCGGGCGCTCGAGCGCCACGGCTGGGATGGCGACTGGTACCGCCGAGCCTTCTTCGACGATGGCACCCCGCTCGGCTCCGCCAGCAACGCCGAGTGCCGGATCGACTCGATCGCCCAATCGTGGAGCGTCCTGTCGCGGGCCGCCAATCCGCCCCGCGCGGAGCGGGCGATGGCCGCGGTCGAGGAGTACCTCGTCCGACGCGGCGACGGTCTCGTCCTGCTGTTCACCCCGCCGTTCGACCGTTCCGACGTCGATCCGGGCTACATCAAGGGGTATCTGCCGGGCATCCGGGAGAACGGCGGCCAGTACACGCACGGGGCCATCTGGGCTGTCCTCGCCTTCGCGGCGCTGGGTGACGGCGACAAGGCGGGCGAGCTGTTCTCCATCCTGAACCCCATCAACCACGCCGCCACCCGAGCAGGGGTCCATCGCTACAAGGTGGAGCCGTATGTCATGGCGGCCGACGTCTACGCCGAACCGCCGCACGTCGGCCGTGGCGGTTGGACCTGGTACACCGCGTCCGCGGGCTGGATGTACCAGGCCGGCGTCGAGTGGATCCTGGGATTCCGCCTGCGCGGAACGACGCTCGCGCTCGATCCCTGCATCCCCCGCGCCTGGCCGGGCTTCGAGATCGACTTCCGCTACCACTCCGCGAGATACGTGATCGTCGTCGAGAACCCGCAGGGCGTCAGCCGCGGGGTGGCCTCGTCGGAGATCGACGGATTGGCGCTGAAGGCGGGCGCCGCGATCCAGCTCGTCAACGACGGCGCCACGCACCGGGTCCGGATCGTCCTCGGCTAGACCGAACTTCC
>Ga0209538_1000682_pt1 | contig 19345 bp, 13 predicted proteins | sample BarGraNGADG00211_2_FD_184492 | JGI IMG/M metagenome (GOLD analysis project Ga0209538, IMG submission 184492) | Arctic peat soil microbial communities from Barrow, Alaska - Barrow Graham LP Ref core NGADG0004-211 (SPAdes) (version 2) | ecosystem: Environmental > Terrestrial > Soil > Wetlands >... | reverse complement strand
ACCTGACTCGCGAGATGAAGGCCTTCATGGTGACCCATCGCCTCAAGGATGTACGCTCGACGCCTGATTTGCAGCTTGACTTACGCAAATTCTCGGCTAAATATATATACGACAAAACGCGCCGGCGGCCCATCGTCATCCCGGTCATTCTGGAGCGCTAGTCTCAAGCCCTTCAGGCGGGGGTGGCGAAATGGCAGACGCGCTAGGTTCAGGTCCTAGTGATCGCAAGGTCGTGAGGGTTCAACTCCCTCTCCCCGCACCACTTGGCGAGAAGATTCACTGTTTCTTATGATGTTGAAGCACTCTCTTGACATTATGGGCCCCGAAAGGGGCCCTTGTGATTTGCCGGCCGTTCCGGTATCGTTGCCATCAGGCCAGTACTGTCTATAATGGGAGTCACTATGAAAGACTACCGTCGCTCACTTTTCTTCTGCATTGCAGCCCTTGCCGTGGCTCTGATCGTCGTGGCCATGCCATCAGCCCGAGGTGCCACAGCAACTGAGGTTATCATCGACAAATCATTCCACATCACGGTCCTGAGAACCGCAGCCGGCACTCTCGCATTCCCGGACGCGACAGGAACCACCGGCGAAAGTGCCACGCCCGTCGGCACATACAAGGTGACAGAGAAGCAAGCCAACCCGAACTGGCACTGGGAAGGCAAGGTATACGTCCCGTACCTTCAAGATAAGGCCAATGGTCTGGGGGTTCGCTGGATCGGCATTTCGCTTCCAACATACGGGATGCACGGAACGAATGACCCGTTCAGCATCGGAAAGGACATATCGCACGGGTGCGTACGCCATCAGAACGTCGACGTGACGAAGGCCTTCCCAATAATCCCGACAGGGACGCCGGTCAGGATTATTGAGACGGCAGTCCCTCAGGGGACCGAGGGCATGGTCACCAATTTCCTGGAGCTGTACGATCTTCTCACAGTTATGGGAGGCTCCCACTAGGAGCTGAAATCATTCGACGCCGACGAAGGAGGCGGGAGGCCGCACGCTCGACAACGAGCGGGTCTCCACTGCAATGGAAAAACTGTCGAAGCATCAGATAATCGTCCTGATCATCGCTGTTCTCGCCTTGGGAACGGGCGCCGGGTTGTTCGTCGGCTCGCGCCTCTACAAACCTGCGCCCAACCCACTCCCACAGATTGTCGATAACCCGTCGACGGTGGATATCGCGCCTACGGTTCCAGTTTCCATCAATGTGTATGTGACTGGTGCCGTTCTCCATTCAGCTGTCTACGCGCTGCCGGAGGGCTCCATTGTCCGGGACGCAGTGGCGGCCGCCGGAGGAGCTGCGAACGATGCAGATCTCATTGCGGTCAACCTGGCAGCTCGCCTTGAGGACGGCGAACAAGTCACTGTCCCTGTCAAGTCACCAGAGGGCGCCAGTACCGTTGTGTCCCCCACGTCACCCTCGTCGAACGTCCATGTACGAATCAGTATCAACCACGGGACACTGGCCGATCTCGACACGCTTCCCGGCATTGGCCCGGCGAAAGCACAGGCAATCCTTGATTACCGGGCACAGCACGGCTTGTTCAAGCGACTTGAAGACCTTCAGAACGTCACGGGCATCGGCACCAAAACCTACGAAGACCTAAAATCTCTCATCACCCTTTAGCCGTCGTGATAAGACTGCGACTCGTCACGCTCGTAGCCCTGACGGTCGTAGCCGGGGCTCTATCGGTTGGAACCAAGGGAGCTACGGCAATGCTCACCTTTGCTGTTCTGGCTAGTCTGGGAACAGTCTATCTCGTACAAACTCGACACCCGCGGCTCAATCTCATCCGCGTCATGCTCGCACTCTCTCTCTTCTGGCCATCGTTTGCCATGGCAAGGAGAGTTGTTCAGTCTTCTTCCTCCGAGCAGCTCCCCCGTGATACCTCGGTCGTCACGGGCACTGCCCTTACGCCTTCTGTAGCACGAAGCACCGGAGGCACGACGTTCGAGCTGTCGGTAGTGACGGCAAACGGCGTGCCCCTCGGCCGCCCGGTAATCGTGCAGGTACAGATGCCCGATCGACGCACTGGTCCGACATTTGGTCAACGAATACGTGTCTCGGGGAAAATCGGCACGACCAGTCCGGCTCTCAATCCGGGAGAGGAACGGCTCGGTCCACCACCCCTGGCGCTGTTTCTCGCAAGAGACACCCAGGCTCTCCCCGGCCACTCTCTTGCGTCATGGTGGGGCCGATTGACCGGACACGCACGAGACCTCATCGAGCTCCGCGCACGGCCAATGTTGAGTTACAGGGCGTTCGGATTTCTCGAAGAACTCCTCCTTCATCGCAGACTCTTCGGAACAGTGGACCGCCATCTCTTTTCGATCACTGGTACCAGCCATCTGCTCGCCATATCCGGGCTTCACCTCTCACTGGTTTTCGCCGTAATGTCGATCCTCCTTGGTCTAATGTTCTCCGAGAAAAGTATTGGCAAAACACTGGCACCTCTCGTTGCCACCTTCGTCTACCTGGCATTCATCGATTTCCCTCTAAGTGCCGACCGAGCGTTCGTGATGCTGTGCTTTCTCACGGTGACCCGCATGTTCGGTGGACACACTGGCAGGCTGGCATCGCTCTCCTGGGCCGCACTCATTCTCACGGCAATCGATCCTGCCTCTGTTTTCGACATCGGACTGCAACTGTCGTTTGCCTCGGTCGCGGGTCTCTGCTTCATCGGCGAACCTCTGTCTCATCTCGTTCGAGTCAGCGGCCGCCTTGCCCGAGGGCTCCTCTCATCTCTCTGTTCGACGACCGGAGCGTCTCTGCCCACAGCAGCACTTGCCGTGTCAGCATTTCATGTCCTTGCCCCGATCGCCCTTCTGGCAAACGTTGTGGCTATTCCCGCGGTCTCCCTGCTGCTGATAGGCCTCCTGGCATGGTCTGCACTACTCCTGACGATCCCATCGCTCAGCGCACTGCTGGCACCCATCATCAACGGCGCCTCAAGTGCCCTGTTTGGCTGTCTTGAGTTGCTCGGGCGCCTCCCTGGGTCACACCATAACGTTCCTGCACCTTCACCATTCCTGCTCCTTTCCCTGGGGATTCTGTTCGGGGTCGTCATCCTCACCGTCGACAACCGGCCAAGACTCAGTCGACTTCGGCACGCGGGAGCCCCCGTGGCTGCGGCGGCCATCCTGGTCTCACTCGTCTGGGTGTTCGGTGCTGTCCCGTTTGACACGCGTGTGACCTTCCCTGTCGTCGATCAGGGCAGTGTTATCCTTGTCCGCAGCCGGGGCATTGGCACGTGGCTCTGTCTGTTCGACACTGACGCCAAAGCTGCCAATCGGGCGGCCCATGCGCTCGCAGCACTCGGCGTGAACACGCTGGATGTCGTCGTGGTCGCAGGGTCTCCTGCAGACCTCCCAGACCAACTGGATGCGTTGTTCGGACTACTGACGCCGAGTCACGTATACCTTCCCTCCCAATACGCTCGCACCCCCATTCCTGGGCTCGACACTCGCTTCCAATCGACGATTGCCTCGCTCGACACCAGCGAGATGGTCTCTGTCGAGACGATTGGCGCGACCATCCAGGCAGGAAACGCCAGTCAGTCTGGTCCCTCGTTGACTCTTGTCACAGCCGCTCTTGTCGGAACGGCAAGCCCCACGACGCCGCTTCCTGCCAACTCTCCTGGATTCGCGTATGATACTTCTACTGGGACGGTTCAGGTTCTCACGACAGATTCGGCATGGAACCTTGCCCTCAAACAGACCGGCTGCATCTCCGTGTTCACTCGCGGCTCACGCTGCTGGGTTGCGCCCGACCCGAGACGTTGATACAATGAGCGTATGACGAACCGAGTAGTGCTTGTCGATGGGAGTTCGATTCTGTACCGGGCTTTTTTCGCTATGCCCCATCTCAGCACGGCCACCGGCGTCCCTACCGGAGCGATTCTGGGAACCACGACGATGCTGCTGACCATCATTGAGGAGCTTCAACCACAGTACATAGGTGTCTTCTTCGACCGCAAGGCAGCGACCTATCGCCACGAGATGTTCGAAGAGTACAAGGCCAACCGGGAGACCATGCCCGACGAACTCGTCGGCCAGCTCGTCAACCTCAAGCAACTCATTCGTTCACTGGGGATCGTTACACGCGAAAAGGACGGGTTCGAAGCGGACGACTTCATCGGCATCTACAGTAAGGTCGCTGGCCAAGCGGGGGTCTCCTGCATCATCTATTCCGGGGACAACGACCTGCTCCAGTTGACAGATGACAACACGTCAGTGCGCATCACGGTCAAGGGAGTGAAGGAGATCAGGGAGTACACCCCCGCCACAATCCTCGAGGAGTTCGGCCTCAAAGCCCCTCAACTGATCGATGTGAAAGCGCTCAAGGGGGACTCGTCCGACAACATCCCCGGGGTACGCGGCATCGGCGAGAAGACCGCACTGAAACTCGTCCAGGAGTTCGGTTCAGTGCAGGCATTGCTCGAGAATGGAGGTCCCGAACGCTACAGGACCCTGCTTGCCGAGAACAGGGATCTCATCCTGCGCAACCGTGAGCTGGTCACTATCCAGATGAACCTGGACGAACCGACCAGCATCGCTGACCTGGACCGTAGCACCCCCGATGCCGAACTGAGTGCCCAGCTGTTCCAGACGCTGTCCTTTGTGGCGCTGAGCCGGCGTGCATCGAAGGTCCTCGCCATGCCATCGCTCGCTGTGGCGCCAATACTTGTCTATCGCGACGACCTTTTCAGCTCCAGCGTTCGCCCCGCAGCAGTCACATCGGTTCCTTCACAGGCGACGAACGCAGTCTTCGATGACCGAACGGCCCTGGCTGTCGTGCCTGATGTCGAAGGACAGGGATTCACGGTGGCCCGCCGAACAAAGGACAGCGCTTCGTCGACACACGTTGATGCCATGTTCGGCTCGCTTCCCGAGGCCCTCCACACGGACACAGCGTCCATGACCTATGTCTACGACTACAAGAGACTCTGTCACACCCTTGCACCGTTTGGCCTGGCCGCTCCTGCCCCTATCCGTGACATTATGCTTGCACAGTACCTGCTGGACCCTGACCAGAAAGCCTGGGGTCTTGACCGCATCGGTGACGCATGGGGACTGGCTGGAGACACCTCCACTGCCGAGGGATTGGCCGACCTTGTCTATCGTGTCTCCTCCCCCATCGACGCAGCTCTCGAGGAATCACAGCTCACACGTACACTGAACGAAATGGAGATTCCGTTCGCAGCGGTGCTCGCGGGCATGGAGATGGCAGGCATACGCACGGATACTGCTTACCTGCGAACCTTCGGGGCAAAGCTCGGCCTTCGTATTGCTGAACTGGAGCGCCAGGCGTACGAGCTCGTCGGCACGCACGACTACAGCCTGCAGTCTCCAAAACAGCTAGGAACGCTCCTCTTCGACGTACTGGGACTTGCACCGACAAAGAAAACCAAGACAGGTCTGAGCACCGACGTCGAATCCCTGGAAGCAATCCAGAAGGAACACCCAGCGATTCCGCTTATCCTGGAGCTCCGTCAGTTGACCAAGATCAAAGGGACCTATACGGATTCGCTGGTGCGATATGTCGCGCCGGACGGGAAGATTCACCCCACCTTCCTCCAGACCGGCACGTCGACGGGGCGTATCAGCTGCATCGACCCCAACCTGCAGAACATCCCGGCCAGAACCGAGGTCGGGCGTGAAATCAGACAAGCGTTTATCCCCAGTCACGACGGCTGGGTCCTTGTCTCGGCGGACTACTCCCAGATCGACCTGAGGATGCTTGCGCATCTTTCTGCGGACGCGAATCTCTGCAATGCATTTGCCCAGGGAGAGGATATTCACCTGCACACGGCTTCGCAAGTCTTCGACGTTCCAGAATCAGCCGTGACTCCCGAGATGCGAAAGCGCGCCAAGACTATCAACTTCGGCATCATCTATGGCATCTCGCCATATGGTCTCTCACGACAGCTCGGCATCGGTGGCGAAGAGGCTCGGCAATACATCGAACGCTACATGGAGCGGTTTCCTGGTATCCGGGACTACCGTGACCGGGTCGTCGAGGCAGCCCAGCGCGATGGCTATGTGAAGACGATCCTTGGACACCTGCGAAGAGTCCCGCACATCAACAGCCGCAACAACATGGAGCGGCAGGAAGCCATCCGGCAGGGGTTCAACGCCGTCGTCCAAGGGAGCTCCGCCGACGCTATCAAGATGGCCATGATACACCTGGACAGGGACCTTCAGCCTCTCAAGGCACGCATGGTCCTTCAGGTACACGACGAAATCGTCGTCGACACGCCACCCGACGAACTCGAGCGTGTCCGCGGGATGATGCAGAGGTCCATGGAATCAGCGATACACCTTTCGATCCCCCTCGTGACTCACCTTTCTTGCGGCTCGAACCTGCGGGACCTTGAATGAGTATCGACGTTGGACTCACCGGCAACATTGCCTCTGGCAAGAGCATGATCTCCGGCATGTTGCGGGAGTACGGAGCAGCGGTGCTGGACGTGGATTTGGTGGGCAAGGGCGTCCTTGCCGAGAATGTTGAAGGGGCGCTTGAGCACGTGCGGTCTGCTTTTGGCGATTGCATCTTCGATGGAAAGCAACTCAATCGCCATCTCCTCGGCAATCTTGTCTTCGGACATCCCGATCTCCTGAAGGAACTCAACGATATCATGGTGCCCATTATGACAAGACTGGTCGCCAATGAGATCACAATCCTTCACCGAACATCAACCATTGTGGTCCTGGACGCGGCGATTCTGATCGAGGCCAGCTGGCAGAACCTGGTCGATGAGATCTGGGTTGTGAAAGCATCGAAGAACGAACAGCTGGAACGCCTCATGACGCGCGATCATCTTGCGCGCGACGAAGCCATCAGCCGTATTGAGGCACAGATGCCTCTGGCTCAGAAACTGGCGTACGCCGACGTCATCATCGACAACACGATGGACGTCGAGCAGACTCGAAAACAGGTGGAGATGCTTTGGAAAACGCGCTTACAGAACCGCTAAGCTACTCGAGGGTCTCGACGTACAACGAATGCCCCCGGAAATTCGAGCTCAAGTATATCCAGAAAATCCCGGAGCCTTTCCACTGGTATTTCAGCTATGGCAAGAGTATCCACGCGGTTCTCGAGAGACTTCTGTCATGTCACCTGGGAGAAGACGGGCAGCTGTACGGGAATGATGCAGCCCTCTTCCCTACTTCTCTTTCCCAGCTTCTGGACGAGAACTGGCTGGCGGAAGGATATACCGACCCCGCTGATGAAGATAGGAAGCGGCGTCAGGCCCTGCGCGTGCTTACGGCATTCTTCCCAGTCTTCCAGTCCACATGGCAACAGATGGTCTATGCGGAACACCTCATCAACACGAAGCTTGACGGCATCCCGTTCACAGGTATCGTGGACCGCATTGATCGAGTCAATGATACTGTGCTGCGAATCGTCGACTACAAGTCTGCGAGGCCGAGGGAAGCGTCGACACTGACATCTCATCGGTTCCAGGTAGCGCTGTATGCTGCGGCACTAAGCCAGCTGGAAGGGTTCCGAGACAAGCGATTCATCCTTCAGACGTACTATCTCCGCGAAAACCTCAAGGCGGAGATGGACGAAGGGGCAGAGAACTGTATCGCCAAGTCCCGAGAGGTTCTGGCAACAACTGCCTACCGGATTCTCCAGGGCGATTTTCGTGGAAGACGCGGAAGCAGGTGCTTTTCCTGCGACTACCGAGACGTCTGCCCCGTATTCCGCCACACCTAGTCCTGCGTTTCACAGAAACCCAACAACCCCTGCCCGCGTGTCGCGTGGCAGGGGTTGTTGCACGTCTATCTCGATCAGCTGCTAGATCTTCGACTTGAGCAAGTCGCCCAGACGATGGACCCCTTCAGTGATGTGTTCAGAATCCGCGCCCGAGAAGCTCAACCGCATATGGCAGTTGTCGTTCCGACGAGGATAGAAGGCAATGCCCATAACATACGCGACCTTGGCATTGACCGCCTCACGGAACATCGCCGCGGTGTCGACACTTTCCGGTGCCTTCACCCATACGAACAACCCGCCCTGAGGGTTAATCCAACTGGCGCCAGCCGGGAAATACTGTTCAAGAGCGGCAATCATTGCATTCTTCTTCTTGGGGTACTCGCGCCGAACGACGTCAAGGTATTCATCCAACCACCCGCGGCTGATAAACTCATACGCTATGTATTGAGTCATGGCCGGAGAACAAAGGTCAGCCGCCTGTTTTCCAAGGACGATCTTGTCCATGATGTCTTCGCGGGCAACGATCCACCCCAGACGAAGTCCAGGGAAACTGATCTTCGAGAATGTGCGCAGTGCTACGACACGATCTTTGCCGCCTAGCGCCAGCAGTGACGGGATTGGCTCACCCTCAAACCGGACCTCCCCGTATGGATCATCTTCGACAATGAGCAGATCATACGCATGAGCCAGCTCAATCAGCTTCTTGCGCCGTTCCAGCGTCATGGTGACGCCAACAGGGTTCTGGAAATTGGGCACCGTGTAGACGAACTTCGGGCGGATGTGCGCCTTCTGCAGCTCCTTGAGCCTGTCTTCAAGAATGTCCATCTGCATGCCGTCCTTGTCCACTGGAACCGTGCAGAACACAGCCTGCATGCTTGTAAAGGCCTGGAGTGCTCCGAGATAGGATGGCTCTTCCACTATGACGGTGTCGCCCGGATTCACGAAAACCTGTGCTACCAGGCTGAGACCCTGCTGAGAAGCGGTGGAGATGATGATATTGTCCAGATCAATGCTGTTGACGCCCTCTTTCTCCATACGATCCATGAGCAAAACGCGCAACTTCTTGATCCCCTCGGTGGACCCGTACTGGAGAGCCTTCTTGCCATATTCCCTGAGCGCAAATGTGCTTGCCTCGATAACTCGGTCGATGGGCCAGAACCGATCATCTGGCGTGCCTCCGTTCAATGCGATGATTTCCGGATTGTCGATGAGTTTGAGGAGCTCCCGAATCTCGGATGGTTTAAACCCCAGCGCCCGTTCTGAAAACAACTCTACTGCATTCAACGACATCTATTTTCCTCCGCATTGTGATGAGATTCTGGCAAGCGTCCGTTACACGGCGCATATGAGACTACTTACCGATGGAGTATACCACTATTGGGCACAACGAAAAGCCCGCCGTAAAGGCGGGCGTCGGTTATCAATTAGACTGGTGAGGCTGCTCTAGAGGTCGATTTCTGCAGCAATCTCCTTCATGGAACTCAGGCCGATGGCAACGAACTTGTATAGATCGGTTCCCCATCTCCTGACAGGCAAGCATCTGATCCCGGTTTGCTCCATCGGCAAGACGCTTCTTCTTGAAGCGAACCATGACAAGTGATTTTCGTGGAAACCAAACGACCCCTCCCCGCGTGTCGCGTGGCAGGGGTCGTTGCACGTCTGTCTCGAGCAGCTGCTACATCTTCGACTTGAGCAAGTCACCCAGGCGATGGACCCCTTCGGTGATGTGCTCGGGATCCACGGCCGAGAAGTTCAACCGCATATGGCAGTTGTCGTCCCGATGAGGGTAGAAGGCAATACCCACAACATACGCGACCTTGGCATTGATCGCCTCGCGGAACATGGCCGTGGTGTCGATACTTTCCGGTACCTTCACCCATACGAACAACCCACCCTGAGGGTCAGTCCAACTGCTCCCGACCGGGAAATACTGTTCAAGAGCGGCAATCATTGCATTCTTCTTCTTGGGATACTCTCGCCGAACGACGTTAACATAGTCATCCAGCCATCCACGGCTGATAAACTCATACGCTATGTATTGAGTCATGGCCGGAGAACAAAGGTCAGCCGCCTGCTTTCCAACGATGATCTTGTTCATGATGTCTTCGCGGGCGACGATCCACCCCAGACGGAGCCCGGGGAAACTGATCTTCGAGAACGTGCGCAGTGCTATGACACGATCCTTGCCGCCTAACGCCAGCAGCGAAGGAATTGGCTCGCCCTCAAAGCGAATTTCCCCGTATGGATCGTCTTCGACAATGAGCAGATCATACGTGTGAGCCAGCTCAATCAGCTTCTTGCGGCGCTCCAGCGTCATAGTCACCCCGGCAGGGTTATGGAAGTTGGGCACCGTGTAGACGAACTTCGGGCGGATGTGCGCCGTCTGCAGCTCCTTGAGCCTGTCTTCAAGAATGTCCATCTGCATGCCGTCCTTGTCCACTGGAACCGTGCAGAACTTGGCCTGCATGCTTGCAAAGGCCTGGAGTGCTCCGAGATAGGATGGCTCTTCCACAATGACGGTGTCGCCTGGATTCACGAAAACCTGTGCTACCAGGCTGAGGCCCTGCTGCGAGGCCGTAGAGACGATGACGTTGTCCAGGTCAATGTTGTTGACGCCCTCTTTCTCCATACGATCCATGAGCAGAACACGCAACTTCTTGATGCCCTCAGTAGATCCATACTGGAGAGCCTTCTTGCCGTATTCCCTGAGCGCAAACGTGCTTGCCTCGATAACTCGGTCGATGGGAAAGAACCGACCGTCTGGCATGCCTCCGGCCAATGAAATGATTTCCGGACTGTCGATCAGTTTGAGGAGCTCCCGAATCTCGGATGGTCTGAAACTCAGCGCCCGTTCTGAGAACAACTCTTCTGCATTCAACGACATCGATATGCCTCCGCATTGTGATGAGATTTTGGCAAGTGTCTGTTGCACAGCGCATATGAGACTACTTACCGATGGAGTATATCCTTATTGGGCACAACGAAAAGCCCGCCATGAAGGCGGGCGTCAATTAGACTGGTGAGGCCTATCTAGAGGCCGATTTCGGCAGCGATCTCCTTCATGGAACTCAGACCGATGGCAACGAATTTGTATAGATCGATTCCCATCTCCTGACAGGCAAGTATCTGATCGCGGTTTGCTCCAGCGGCAAAACGCTTCTCCTTGAAGCGAACCATGACGAAGTCCGTATCAACGGGCGCAAGCTTCTTCTCCGGTCGAATGAGAGCACACGCGACAATGAGGCCGGACAATGGGTCCGTGGCGTACAATGCCTTGTCCATCATGCTCTTGCGCGGCAGGCTATGCAGCGAGTTATGGACACGGACCGCATAGCAAATGTCCTCTGATACTCCCATCAGATGCAGCTGCTCTGATCCAACAATACTGTGCATGTTTGGCTTGTCCTTGGTCTCGGTATAATCGATGTCATGGACGAGGCCGGCCAGGCCCCACTTCTCGACGTCCTCATGGAAGTGCGCTGCAAGGCCACGCATAATGGCCTCGACGGCAAGCATGTGGTTGATCAGGTTCTGCGACGGTGTCCTCTCGACGATGACCTGATACAGTTCCTCGCGATCCATGGATTATGCTTCGGGCCCAGGAGCGGACGGTTCGGCAGGAGCCGCGCTGTCGCCGGTCGTCCCAGACTGCTCGATATCCATGGCAGATTCGGAGGTCAGCTCTTCCGGACTCATCTCCTCGGGACCCTGCGTAAGTACAATACTCTCTGCACGAATCTTCCTGACTGCAAACCAGGCGGTCAGCCCCAGCGCCATGACAAACGCGTAGTTCAGAGCAGTAAACAGGATGACGAGCGCCATGTTCACCCACGTGGGCATCTGGAAATCGGGATGGGATGCCGCATAGTTGCTGACATAGAAAGAAATGAAGCTGCTCAACAACCACTGCATGGTATAGTATGTGGTTACCAGCGCGGTCGTAAGCAGGAGGAACAGGCTTACCTTCCCTTCCTGAGAGCGCCTGTAGGAGATTGCCAGCACTAGCCCCGCTATCGACAGGACCACATACCCAAGATTGAAAAAGAAGTCGACACTGAAAATCGCACTGAATGGAATCATGATGCACCGCCTTTGCCTTTGGATGACTTCGGGGTTGCCTTCTTCGTGGAGGTCCCTGCCTTCTCTGACTTCTTTGTGGAGGTCACTGCCTTCCTTGTTTGACTGATTGGCCGTTTCCTCGCCCGTGGTCCCTTATTCAGGAACTCGAACTCTACCCTGCCCTTGTCTCCAAGTTTCAGGTAGGCCGAGAAAGGCCTGTTGTACTTCGACACGAAGTCCTCGATGAGCTCTGTCTTGCCCTTCTCGAGCAGGTTGCGGACCATGTCACGGTCAATGGTCTTGCCGGCGTAGACTTTCTTCATCTGAAAACGGCAGTCAGTTACAGCACACCGGTAATGCTCCGCAGTCTCTACCACCGAACCCTGACACACAGGGCAACGACCCAATGGTTCCTCATTGACGACAGGTTCGGTAGCTGCAGAACTGCCACCCGACCCCTCAGCAAACTCCCATTCCAGCTTGTTGTCGGGCTTGAGCAGGAGGCGCGCACTGAACTTGAACCCGCGCCTGCTCACGAATCCGTCGAGCATCTCCGTCCTCTTCTCGGTCATAAGCTGCAAGGCCTCTTCGCGACTGATGGGGCGTCTAAGAATCATCTTCGGAATGCTGAACTTGCAGTCCGTCTTCTTGCGGCCATGATGTTCGCAGACGTACGATGCGGGGCGCTCAAGCACGTTGCCGCCGCAGATCGGACACACGCCCAGTGGTTCCGCCGACTCGATGCCGATCTGCGTAGGAGCTTCGTACCCCTTGATCTTCTCGATCATCTGACGCGTGAACGCCTCGATGCGGTCCAGGAATTCCACGTTGTCCAATGACCCCTTTTCTATCTTGCGCAGACTCATTTCCCAGTCACCGGTAAGGTCCGGAGCCACAAGATCCGACAACTGGATCGCCTCAAGAAGGTCGACCAGATCAACACCACGCCTCGTGGCGACCAGGCTCCGAGCTTTCCGCTCGACAACGCCGGTCCGGATAAGCTTCTCAATGATCTCTGCACGTGTGGCAGGAGTCCCAAGGCCACGTTCTTTCATTGCCTCAGCCAGTTCCTCGTCATCGACCAGCTTCCCCGCCGTCTCCATGGCAGCGATAATGGACGCGTCCGTGAACCGTGGCGGAGCCTTGGTCAGCTTGTGTTCGGTCTCAACCCTGAACGCTTGGACGCTCAACTTCTCCTTGAGGTCGGGCAAGTCCTTGCTGTCGGCCTCGCGTGGGGCGACCTCCAGCCATCCCGAGGTCTTCACGACTCTGCCGTCACTGCCAAATGTCTCACCCTCGACAATAGTCTCGACACGGGTAAGCATCAGAACGGCTTCAGGGTAGAACTGTTCAAGGAACCGGCGTACAACCAGATCATAAACCACGCTCTCGTCATGAGAGAGAGTGCTTCGATTCAGCCGCGTGCCAGTCGGAATGATGGCATAGTGATCGCTGACTTTCTCGTCGTTGAAGACGAAGGACCGCATCTTCCACCCCTCGCGCTGCACATGTTGCACGTACGGGGTGTATTCCCCAGCCCCCAGATCGCCAAGCACAGTGACGACTTCCTTGCGAAGCGCCTTGGGCAGATACTTGCTATCTGTTCTCGGATATGTTATGGCGCGCTTCTCTTCATAGAGAGACTGTGCTGCCCTGAGCGTGCGGCTCGCGCTTAAACCGTTCAGGCCGTTTGCTTCTCGCTGGAGGAGTCCAAGATCATACAGATAGGGTACCTGCATGCGGTTCTCTTTCTGAGCAACCGACGCAATCACCCCTTTATGCCCTGAGCACTTCGCGGCAATGACTTCGGCGGCCGCCTGGTCAGCGAGTCTGCTCTCGGATCCCCGATGCCATAGTCCTGCATAGGTCGGCTCACCATGCGGCACGACCTTGAACTCTGCATCGACCTCGAAATAGGGCACGGGAGTGAATGCCTGGACTTCCTTCTCGCGCTTGGCGATAAGTGCCAGAACTGGTGTCTGCACACGCCCTACCGTAACAAGTGAGCCGTTGCGCCTCGTCAGCCCCCGCGTGGCGTTGATACCAACCAGCCAGTCTGCCTCAGAACGCGCCAGCGCCGCCCTGCCCAGGTTATCATATCCAGATTCGGGACGGATGTGCTTGAATCCATCACGGATACTCTCATCCGTGTAGGACGACAGCCACAAGCGGGACGAAGGTTTCTTCCCTCCGGCCTGCGCATAAATGTTGCGGAAGATCAACTCACCCTCGCGACCTGCATCGCACGCGTTGATGACTTCGTCCACTTCCTTGGAGGCGATGAGCTTCTTAAGTGCGTTGAAACGCTCCTCGGCACCCTCGAGAACGGAGAATCTGAACGCCTCAGGGATGATCGGCAGGTAAGAAAGCAGCCACTGCTTATACTTCTTGTCATAGTCTTCAGGCTCTGCCAATCCAACAAGGTGGCCCACCGCCCACGAAACTATGTAGTGTTCGCCTTCGTAATAATCGCGGCTCTTCTTGCAGTGATCGATGACCGCAGCAAGTTGCTCCGCCACACTTGGCTTCTCTGCTATGACAAGCTTCTTCACGGCTACTCCTTGGATGCCTCGACAGTAACGGCCCTCATTATACACACAAAAAACCTCGGGCAAGTGCCTGAGGCTTCTCAGTCCACAAGGTCGAGTCGACAACCACCTGGGACTGACGTTGCTTGCCTGTGGCTTCTTCTTGCCTTCGATGATCCCGAATAAGCAATTCCAGAAGCAGGAGATCCGCTGTCAACGACAGAACTTCGTGAGAGCAGGTGAACGGCATGAAGCTGCCGCGAGGGGTTGAAGAAACATCAAGGCTGGTGCGCCCGACAGGACTTGAACCTGTAATCTACGGCTCCGGAGGCCATCGCCTTATCCAGTTGGGCCACGGGCGCGCACGTCGGCAAGTATAGCAGAAAGGTCGGCCCTGTACAAGGTCGGCCTTTGGCTCAGCGCCTCACAAAACAGGTCTCAGAGCTCAGCTATTCCACTGTCACGCTCTTGGCCAGATTCCGTGGCTGGTCCACGTCCAGACCTTTGCCATCAGCCGTGTAGTACGCCAGTAGCTGGAGCGGCAACGAGTAGATGACCGGAGAGAACAACTCTTCGACCGGCGGCATCGGGATAAAGTCGGTAGCGATGCCCTGTGCTCTCTTGTCCTTCTTGTCAGCCAGTACCACCAGGGGGGAATCGCGCGCGATGGACTCCTGCAGATTCGAGTAGATCTTCTCGTACAGCACCCCCTGCGGAAGGATGCCCACCACGGGCACATCCTCGTCCAGCAAGGCGATGGGGCCATGCTTGAGTTCTCCCGCAGCATATCCCTCAGCGTGGATGTAACTAATCTCCTTCATCTTGAGCGCGCCTTCCAACGCAATGGGGTAGTTGACGCCGCGCCCAACATAGATCATGTCGTGGACTTTGTAGAGCTTGCGCGCAATCGTCTCCATAATGCCTGCGTATTCGAGGACCTGCTCACACTTCTGGCTGAGACTGGACAACTGCGACGCGTAGTGCGCCGATGTCTCTGCATCGAGCGTGCCGTTGCGCTGTCCAAAATTGAGAGCTATGAGATAGAAGGCGATGAGCTGGGCCATGAACGACTTCGTGGCTGCAACACCGATCTCGAGACCCGCCTGAGTAACGAACGTCACATCAGACTCACGCGAAACGGTGCTCTCCGGTCGGTTCGTGATGGCGACTACCTTGGCACCAAGACTCCGTTGAAGCCGAAGTGCGGCGAGCGTGTCAATCGTTTCTCCTGACTGCGTGACCGCAATTCCCATCGTCCCTGGACGAACAATGGGTCGCTGGTAGCGATATTCGCTGCTGAAGCTGACCTCGGTCGGGATGCGTGCCATTTCTTCCAGAAGGTACTTGCCTACGCGTGATGCATGGTACGACGTCCCCGCGGCCACAATCGAGATACGGTCGGGAACCGGCTGCCCCTGGAATTCCTCAAGCTCGACGTGTCCACTGTCGATATCGATGCGTCCATACAGTGTATCCCTGATGACGACCGGCTGTTCATGAATCTCTTTCAACATGAAATGCTTGTAGCCCTGCTTCTCGGCAGAGGCGGCATTCCACTGAACGGTCATTGGCGTCCGATCGAAAGCGTGCCCGTCTTCAAGAGAATAGAACGCATATCCTTTGTCATTGATCTCGACGATATCCCCGTCGTGAAGCGGGATGATCCGGTGCGTGTACTCCAGAAGCGCCGGAGTATCCGAACCAAGGATCATCTCCCCGTCGCCAACGCCGAGCACCAGGGGAGATAATTTGCGGATTGCCACGATGCGACCAGGAAACGCTTTAGCCAGAACGAGGAACGCGAAGGCTCCGTCGAGCTGCAAAGCACTCTTCCGCGCAGCATCGAGCAGGTCCGCGCCCGCGTCGATCTGCTCCTCCACAAGATGGGAGATTACCTCGGTGTCGGTCTCGGACACAAAGACGTGTCCTCTCTGGATCAGATCATCTCGGAGCACCTGGTAGTTCTCGATGATACCGTTGTGGATGACGGCGATCGTGCCCTTGCAGTCCACGTGCGGATGAGCATTCCTGTCCTCAACCCTGCCATGGGTGGCCCATCGCGTGTGTCCTATTCCGGTGGTGGCAGTATACTCGTTCCCCTCGATGGCCTCCTCGAGAGCCTTGAGTTTACCACGTTTCTTGACGACGACCAACTCCCCCTTCTCGAGAATGGCCATACCCGCCGAGTCGTATCCTCGATACTCGAGCTTGCGCAGACCCTCAATGATGACAGGGACTACCTTTCGAGGCCCAACGTACCCTATGATTCCACACATGTCACTTCTCTCCTTGCCGACCAGCTGACAACAGGACACACTTCAGTCGGTCTGCCAGCACCATCAGACGCTCAGGGTCCTTACCCTCAAGAAAAATACGCACCAGAGGTTCTGTTCCTGAAGGTCGCACGACGAGTCTGGCAGCATTGCCTAACTCCATGCGCACCGCTTCGACCGCAGCCACAAACTCCGGATGTGAAGCGATGGACTTGTCTTTCACCCTGACATTCTCGGCAATCTGAGGATAGAGCTCGACCTCGTCGACAATCTCTGACAGGTCGCGCCCGCTCCTGACAAGATATCCCAGCACTGCCAGGGTAGTCGCCAGACCATCGCCCGTAACATTCTGGTACATGTTGACAATATGTCCTGACTCCTCGCCGCCAAGCACGAAACCACCCTCGTTCAGACGATCCAGAATGTAACGGTCTCCAACGTTTGTGCGTTCGAGCCTGATCCCATGAGGTTCCAGTGCTTTCTCCAGACCAAGGTTGGTCAGGACTGTTCCGACGACCGTGTTTCCAGTGAGTCGACCCTCTCCCGCCAATCCCAGAGCCAGAACGTACAGCATGACGTCCCCGGACACGCGGCGCCCGGTGTGGTCGACCATAATGACCCGGTCACCATCACCGTCGTGGGCAACGCCCAAGGCTGCTTTCTCGGCCACCACACGCGCCCCGACGGCGCCAGGATGTGTGGATCCACAGTCCTTGTTGATGAGCCTGCCATCCTGATCTGTGTTCATCTCGATCACCTGCGCACCAAGCTGTCGCAGGAGCGCCGGTGTCGTATAGCTTGTTGCCCCATGAGCTCCATCGACCACGATCTTGATCCCCTCGAGGGAGAGCCCTGGGTTATTCTGCTTCACGAAGGCCATGTATTCCTCGCGCGCATTCTCGACTCTGTGAGCGCCACCCACATCGTCGCCATGCACTCTCGAAGGATTGCCGAGTTCGACGAGGCCTAGGTTCGCCTCGATCGCTTCCTCGTCTGCGTCTGCCAGCTTGTGGCCGCCAGGGCCAAAGAACTTGATCCCGTTGTACTCAGGAGGATTGTGTGACGCAGAGATCATGGCACCCGCCATGTATCTTGTCTCGCGGGCCAGAATGAGCGCGAGCCCGGGCGTCGGCAGGACTCCCAGGTAGTCCACGGACACCCCCGTCTCCATAAAGCCGGCACCAAGTGCCGCGGCAAGCATCTCCGACGAGACACGTGGATCCCATGCAATTGCAATAGTGCGATTTGTCTGCCGCGCAAGACGTCCGTCAAAGTAAATCGATGCAGCCGCTCCCAGAGATAAAGCAAGCTTGGACGTGATTTGGGTGTTCACGACACCCCGGACGCCGTCCGTTCCGAATAAATTTCTCTTAGCCATGCTTTAACTATAGGTCGCTTGAGTCCGCACGCAAGATGCATGCTTCTGGTTCGACATGAAGCTACTGTCCGGGAGACGTTCTCTCGCTCGGGATGGAGAGAGCATGCAGAAAGCCGAGGCTCACGGCCTCGGCTAGTGGTATGGCGATCTAACGTTTCCGTCAGTTCTGTGGTGGCGGGCTCCTGTGCGAGCGACGCTGCCTCAGCCTGAGGATAATCCATGCGAGTGCCCAGATGAGAAGCCCATAGAAAGCGATGAAGACCACGGAGCCGCCAAACCATGTCCAGAAGGCAGCCAGTCCATGCCCAAACCGGGCAAGGGATTGGACAAACGCCGATCCAAAGCCTCGGGGCGCGACAAAGACCTCAGTCGTCTGCGCGAGCTGAACGGTAACCGTCGCGAGCGAGGTGGCGTTGTCCATGTAGCGCTGTTGGCCCTCGTACTGTTCGATCTGCGTGCGAACCGTGCGCAGCTGTTCCTGAACTGCCAGCATGTCCTTGATATTCGTAGCTTTCTTCAGGAACCCTACCAGCTGCACTTCTTCTGCCCGAAGAACCTTGAGTCGCGCCTGAATATCTATGTACTGCGATGTGACGTCATCTGAACCACTGTTGCGGCTCGTAATGGTGCCGAGTCCCGCAAGACCGTTCATGAGCTCAGCGACCCTGGCCGCAGGCACGCGCAGCACGGCGGTCGCGAGCACCTGGGTGTCCGATTTCTGGAGTGACGACTGTGCCACGAAACCACCGTACTTGGCCACGAGGATCTCACAGTCGCTGAAGGCCTTTTCTGCGTCGATGACGTCAAGGCTGAGGCTGGCGTTGAAGATGATCTTTCGGTCTGTCGCCGCCTGCTGATCGGTCGCCGTCTTTGGAACCGGGGCCGACGATTCCGTACCAGAGGTCCCTGCAGGTAAGCCCTTCAGGGCCCCGTCGGATGTCGCTACGCCGGGTTCCGGCGAAACAGCACTACGCTTCGCACATCCAGTCACAGCCATGGCCACGACCGCAACAACAACGATCAGCGCAAGAAAACGACGTACTCGCAGAGATTGAGTCATACGTGCCTCCCTATCCCGGAATGGGCGCGCGAGCGCCAAGTGTTCATGGAATGAGACAGATGGACAACGATGAGGTACCCAGGCTGGACGCCCAGGACTCGGGTGAACATCGCGCAATTGTACTGAGACCCGAGGGCTCCTGTCCTGTGAAACCATGAAGAGCCATCAGAGCCACGAATCCTCGGATCTCATCAGACTCCAGCGTCAGGGCGATCTCACGTCCTGGGGCAGCAGTGTCGAGTTCGAGGGCAACGTCAGCATGTCTGGCCCTCAGCCACGTTGCCAGGAGCTGTCTGCGGGCAACATCGCCCTTAAGCAT
>Ga0209538_1000678_pt1 | contig 19403 bp, 20 predicted proteins | sample BarGraNGADG00211_2_FD_184492 | JGI IMG/M metagenome (GOLD analysis project Ga0209538, IMG submission 184492) | Arctic peat soil microbial communities from Barrow, Alaska - Barrow Graham LP Ref core NGADG0004-211 (SPAdes) (version 2) | ecosystem: Environmental > Terrestrial > Soil > Wetlands >... | reverse complement strand
TGGAAGCCCATGCACCTCCAGCCGGTCTTCGCGGAGCATCGCGCCTACGTCGACGGCACGAGCGAACGCCAGTTCACAACAGGCCTCTCGCTTCCGTCCGGCTCCCGGCTCACGGGCGCCGAACGCGACCGCGTGGCCGCCGTCGTTCGCGGGGTCGCGGGTCGATGAGTCGATACGCCTCACACGGCAAGCGCGCTCTCGACATCGTGGGGAGCGCGGCGTTGCTCGCCATCTCGCTACCGATCCAACTGACCGTCGCGGTAGCCGTCGCGGTGGTATACGGGCGCCCGGTGCTCTTCGTCCAGGATCGTCCCGGCCTTGGTGGCACGGTCTTCCAGCTCCGCAAGTTCAGGTCGATGCGCGTCGTGCGCCATGCGGGCGAGCCGGACGCCGACCGACTGACCCGACTCGGCACGTTCTTGCGGGCCACGAGCCTGGACGAGCTGCCGACCCTGGTCAACGTGCTGAAGGGGGACATGAGCATCGTGGGGCCGAGGCCCCTGCTCGTGCAGTACCTGCCGCTCTACACCCAGGAACAGGCGAGGCGGCACGAGGTACGCCCCGGCATCACCGGCCTGGCGCAGGTCAGCGGTCGCAACGCGCTGTCGTGGGAGGACAAGTTCGCCTTCGATGTGGAGTACGTCGATCACCTGTCTTTGACCACCGACGCGAGGATCCTGCTGCAGACCGTCGTTGCCGTGCTGAAGCGCGCGGGCGTCTCCGCACCGGGTCACGCGACGATGGGGTTGTTCACGGGAGAGACGGGGCCCGCGTGAACATTCTGCTGACCTGCGCCGGACGGCGCTCCTCCCTGGTCCGGTTGTTCATGGCAGCTGTCCACCCGCGCGGGGGCCTGGTCCTGGCTGGTGACGCCAGCAGCCTCGCGCCTACGCTGGCGATCGCGGACCGCGCGGTCCAGTTACCCCTGTTGTCGGCCGAGGACTACCTCGACGTCCTGATCCGTGCGATTAGGGAGAATGAGGTGGGGTTGGTCGTGCCGACGATCGACCCTGAACTTCCTCTGTTGGCCGCTGCCCGCGGTCGGATCGAGGAGGCAGGGGCTCGCGTGCTGGTCTCGTCAACTCGGTTCTTAGGCGTCTGCGGCGACAAGTGGAGGACGTGTCAAGAGTTCGGCGAGCGGGGGATCGACGTCCCTGCCAGTTGGCTGCCCGCGGAGTTCGATCCCGCGGAAGCGCCCACCGACTTGTTTGTGAAGCCGCGCCGCGGGAGCTCCAGTCGCGACGTCCACGCCGTGGATCGGGACAACCTGGGTACCGTGCTTCCACAGATCGATGATCCGGTGATTCAGGAGCGCCTTTTTGGTCCCGAGATCACCATCGATGCACTGTTCGGTCTTGACGACGGGACACCTCTGCATTACGTGCCGCGCGAGCGGATCCGCACCCTCGGTGGGGAGTCAATCCAGGGTCGGACCATCGACGACGCCGACTTCCGCGAGTGGCTGCTCCGGTTGATGGACGTCTCCAAGGGATTGGGCGCGCGGGGCCCCGTCACGTTCCAGGCGTTCCTGACCCAACGCGGGCCCGTACTCATCGAAGTCAACCCACGATTCGGCGGCGGCTTTCCCCTTGGCGATGCCGCGGGCGGCCACTACCCGGTCTGGGTGGTCGACATGGCGGAGGGCCGGCGGGTGCAGCCGGCGCTTGGCGAGTACAGTCGGGGCGTCTTCATGGCCCGCTACTTGGTCGAGCACTTCACTAGCGACTTGCCGTGGTAGCCGGGCGGCGTGGTGTTGTTTTCGATCTGGACGACACCCTCTATCTCGAACGGGACTATGTTCGAAGTGGCTACCACGCGGTGGCTGATGCGGTGGCCGCGGCAGCTGACGAAATGCCGGCGACGCTGTTCGAGTTCATGTGGCGGCGATTTGCTTCAGGGGAGCGCGTTCGGACTTTCAACGCCCTGCTCACGAGATTCCCACTTGCAGCAAGACGCTGGTCGGTGGCCGCGCTCGTGGATCTCTACCGGCAACACGTGCCGTCGATCAAGCTCGGCGACGACGCCCAGATGCTGCTGGATCGCCTGGTGTCCGAAGGGACCTTCCTCGGGATCGTGTCTGACGGGTTCCTCGCGACACAGCGGGCGAAGGTGGAGGCCCTGGATCTGGATCGTCGCTTCGACCATATTGTCTTGACGGACCAATGGGGCAACATCGATTGGAAGCCAGGCCTGCGCGGCTTCCGCGCGATAGAGAATGCTTCCGGACTCGCGAGGCAATCGTTGACTTATGTTGGCGACAATCCGGCAAAGGACTTCATCGGTCCCAACCACTTGGGGTGGAATACAGTCCGTCTGCGCGTTCAAGGGCAGCTCCACGCCGAGGTCGAGGACGGCCATGCAGCGGCTGCTGCATCGATGCCGGTCCGCAGCCTGGACAGTCTGTGCGACCTCTTCAACGTTTCCCCAGGGGCGAGTGCCCGATGAACCGCTCCTGTCGCGTCGGCTTCGTCTGCCAGTGGTACCCCCCCGAACCGACGACGCTGCCCACAGAGTTCGCGCATGGCCTACAGGATGCCGGGTGGAACGTTCGCGTTTTGACGGGATTCCCGAACTACCCGAGCGGCAAGGTCCACGAGGGCTACGCAAACCGCTTGCCGCAGAAGGAGACGATCGACGGTGTCCCCGTCCTACGGACGCCGCTCTACCCCTCCCACGACCGGTCCGCTGTTCGCCGCATCCTCAACTACCTGACCTGGTCTACCAGCGCCACCCTGGCCGCGGCCTCGTGGCTCGCCGGATCGGACGTGTGCCTGGTATATGGCTCGCCCCTCACAGCAGCCGCGCCAGCGGTGGCGCTCAAGCGGTTAAGAGGGACGCCCTACGTCGTTCAGGTGCAGGACCTGTGGCCGGATTCCATCGTCGAATCGGGATTCTCCAGACCTCTGCCAGGCGCCGTCCGGCGATCTTTGGAGCGGATCTGCAACCGCATTTATGCAGGGGCAGCAGCGTGCGTCGTCATCTCCCCGGGCATGGCCGACATCCTGAAGGCACGCGGCGTCGCCGCGGAGCGCATCCACCTGATCTACAACTGGGCAGACGAGAAGACCTTCGGACGCGTCCCCCCAACAGGGAGGCTGCGATCGCAGTTCGGGATCGCGGACGGTGACCGGGTGTTGGCCTATGCGGGCAATCTCGGCCCTGCTCAAGGCATCAGCCGCTGGATCGAGGCGGTTCACGGCATCGAGGGATGCCATCTCGTCCTCATCGGCGACGGCATCGAGCGGCCTGCCCTGCAAGAACTCGCGGCGCGGCTCCAGACCACGAACGTCCACTTCCATGACGCGGTCGCGCCGGGCGAGATCCCCGGCCTCGTCTCGGACGCCGACGCGCAACTCGTTTCCTTGGTTGACAGCGCCCTGTTCAAGGCGACGATGCCGAGCAAGATGCAGGCCGCGCTCGCCGGTGGCTCGCCGCTGCTGATCTCAGTCGGGGGCGACGCCTCGGCCGTTGTCACAGAGGCAGGGGCAGGACTCACGGCTCCGCCCGACGACGTGGCGGCCATGCGCGCGGCGGTTCGGCGGTTCCAGGCTGCGACGCCTGCGGAATTGCGGGAGTGGGGGCTGAACGGCCGGTCCTACTATGACGCTCGGATGTCGCGGGCGGTGGGCCTGACTGCGCTCAGCGAAACGCTCGGTGAGGCGATCGAACAACGAAAGGGACGACGTGACCGCCCATCCTGAGGCGACGCCGGGGCTCCAAGGCGCGACGGTGACCATCACCGGTGGCACGGGTTCCTTCGGCTCCACCATGGCCATGGACCTGCTGCGCAAGGGTGCCGGCACCATCAACATCTTCAGTCGTGACGAGGCCAAGCAGGACGCCATGCGCCGCCGCATCGATGACCCGCGCGTCCGCTACTTCATCGGTGACGTCCGAGACGCCGACAGCGTTGAGCGTGCGGTGAGCGGTGCCGACTTCGTCTTTCATGCCGCGGCGCTCAAGCAGGTGCCGTCGTGCGAGTTCTTCCCCGAGCAGGCCGTCAAGACCAACGTGTGGGGCAGCTACAACGTGATTGAGGCCGCCGCCAAGGCGGGGGTCCGCTCGGTGGTCTGTCTCAGCACCGACAAGGCCGTCTACCCCGTCAACGCGATGGGCATGACCAAGGCGCTCATGGAGAAGACGGCCCAGGCCTTCGCCCGCAACAACCCGAACTCGGCGACAACGGTCTCGATGACCCGTTATGGCAACGTCATGAACTCGCGCGGCTCGGTGATTCCGCTGTTCATCCAGCAGTTGCAGGCCGGCAAGCCGCTGACGCTGACTGAACCGCTGATGACCCGGTTCCTGATGTCTCTACAGCAGTCGGTCGATCTCGTCTATCACGCCTTCTTTCATGCCGCACCGGGCGACCTTTTTGTCCGCAAGGCTCCCGCGAGCACTGTGGAGACGCTAGCGCGCGCAGTCGCCTCGCTGTGGGGTGACGACGACCCGGAGATCCGGGTGATCGGATCCCGTCACGGAGAGAAGCTCCACGAGACGCTGCTGAGCCGGGAGGAGAGGGTGAAGGCCGAAGATCAGGGTGGGTATTTCCGGGTGCCACTGGATGCCCGGTCGCTGCAGTACGAGTTGTTCTTCGACGAAGGCGAGACGCGAACGGCCAGCCTGCAGGACTACACGTCAGAGAACACCGAGCGGCTCTCGGTGGACCAGACGAAAGACTTGCTGCTCACGATCCCCGAACTCGCCGCCCAGCTCGAACGGAACATTGCCTGATGCGAGTGGTTATGACGGGGGCCGACGGCTTCCTCGGGTGGCACACCCGGGTGCGTATCCGGGCGCTCACCGACCACGAAGTGGTCTCCGTCGACGTGGGCAACTGGGACAGCCTCCGGGAACTTGTCGGCTCCGCGGACGCCGTGCTCCATTTCGCCGGCATCAACCGTGCCTCCGATCGTGAGGTCGAGGACGGCAACGCCGACCTCGCCCGCGAACTCGCCGACGCGGTAAGAAGCGCGCCCGGCTCGCCGGCGATCGTGTACGCCAACACGATCCAGGCGGGCAGCGGCACCCCCTATGGAACCGGCAAGGCGCTGGCCTCCACGATCCTGGGCGAGGTGGCGTCCGCGAAGGGTTCACCGTTCGCCGACGTGCTCTTGCCCAACCTCTTCGGCGAGCATGGCCGGCCTGACTACAACTCCTTCGTGGCCACGTTCGCCCACAAGGTCGTGGCGGGCGAGTGCCCGGAGGTGCAGGAACGCGAGGTCGGTCTCCTGCACGTCCAGGATGCTGCCCAGGCCTTCATCGATGAACTGGGGGGCGTTGGCCGGCGAGTGGTTCACCCGGCTGCCACGACCACCAGCGTCGCCACCGTGCTGGAGATTCTCACCACGCAGTTCGAGGTGTATCGGCGCGGTGAGATCCCGGCACTGCCGTCGCGCCTGCACGTGAACTTGTTCAACACGTTGCGAGCAGCCATGTTCCCTGCCCACTACCCGATCCCGCTGGTGCGGCACACCGATCACCGAGGCAGTCTCGTCGAGACGGTGCGGGCGCACGGCAGCGAGGGCCAGACCTTCGTGTCCACCACAGTGCCGGGGATCACCCGCGGCCAGCACTTCCACTTGCGCAAGGCCGAACGCTTCGTGGTGGTCGGTGGTCAGGCGCGCATCTCTCTGCGTAAGGTTCTGACCGACGAGGTGGTGACGTTCGACGTGGACGGGTCGTCACCTACCATCATCGATATGCCCACACTGTGGGCGCACAAGATCACCAACACCGGTGATGGTGAACTGACCACCATGTTCTGGACGAACGAGCTGTTCTACCCCCAGGACACCGACACCTACCCCGAGGCCGTCTGATGACCAAAGTGATGACGGTGGTGGGCACCCGCCCCGAGATCATCAGGCTGTCCAAAGTCATCAAGCCCCTGGACGCCACGGTCGACCGCCTCCTCCCACGGTCTGCTCACGTTGTCGGCGTTCTCTTCCCGGTGGGTGCTGACGAGGAAGCAATCACCCTCCTCCGGGTCAATACTCTCGAGAACGTCAGAGGGGTCGATGGCCGCGCGCTGGGCAGGGAGCACTTCGTTCTTCGGCGAGCCGGTGAGCAGGATGCGACACGGGTGGATCCCCTCTGCGAGCAGGTTGCGACGGGCATGCTCGGTGTAGACGAGGTTGCAGACGGCGACGTGGGCGATCATGCGGCGGGTTGTCTCCTTCGGCACATTCTCTTCGAAGCAACAGTTGCCGGCCCCCATGTGGTGTACGGGTATGCGCATCCGCTTGGCCATGACTGCCGCGATACAACTGTTCGTTTCCCCGAGACTCAGGAAGGCATCCGGCTTCTCCTGCAGCACCTGATCGACTTTGATCAGCTCCTCGCCCAGCATTCGCCCGAGGCTCGGCGTGTCCACCTCGAGGAAGTGGTCGTGCTTGCGCATCCCCAACTCTTCGAAGAAGATCTAGTTCATTTCGTAGTAGTAGTTCCGACCGGTGTAGACGCGCGGCTGGACTGGCTCGAGGCCGTGGTTGAGGAGTTCAGACTTCCGGTGCTGGTGTCGACTCACCCGCGCACCAGGAAACGGCTGGAAGCCTCCGGCCGGGACGTCGCCGGTGTCACGTTCCACAGGCCTCAGGGGTTCCACGACTACAGCCACGTGCAACTGAAGGCGCGCCGTGTCCTGTCAGCCTCCGGCTCGGTTCACTACGCAATGCCGAACCGCTCGGAGCGCCTAGTCCAATTCGTCCCTTCAACCCACCATCGGCACGCTGCATGGTCCGGCCTCCGCCCTGGTGGCACTTCGAGATGGAAGGCGTGAGATTGCGCGCCGAGAACAAGGCAACGGTCGAGGAACGATGTGCGACAACATTTACAGTCATCGTTCCGGCATACAACATTGGTAAGCACATCAACCGCTGTCTAGAATCGATTCAGGCAATTAGCCTTTACAATCTCGAGATCATCATCGTCGACGACGGGTCCACCGATGGGACAGCACTAGTCTGCGAGCAGATCTCGCGAGGTGACCGCCGCATGGAGGTTGTTCGCCAAAGTAATGCAGGCCTGTCAGTTGCACGCAATGCCGGCCTCGCGAGAGCGCACGGCGAGTATGTGGCCTTTGTCGACGGAGACGACTACATCTCGCCTGAGAGCTTGATCGCCGCCATAGACCGGGCTTACGATGAGGACGCCGACGTTGTTGTTGGCGGCGCCTTCGTTGTAGATCAAGCTGGCCTCACGCACACAAGACGCGCCTTAGTAGAGCCCGGCAGCCAGATGTTTACTGGCGCCGAATATCTCGAAGCCGCACTGGCGCAAAACAGAATGTCAATGTGCGTCCCGTATAGCATTTATAGGCGCGCGTTACTCGTGGAGCACGGTATCGAATTCGAGCCGGGTCTCTACCACGAGGATGAGCTTTGGAGCCCACAAGTGTTTTTGGCGGCCGAGCGCGTCGTATGCACAAGTCCGTTCTATTTTCACCTGAAACGCGAGGATTCAATAATGACGGGGGGAAACCATGGCAAGCGTTCCCAAGACCTGCAACGTGTTGTAGAACTTCTCGCCTCTCAGGTCGACGCGCTACCCGAAAGTAAGCTCAAGCGGGTTCTGAACGACAATCTCGTCTCACTGTTCCTTAACGCAGTATACTTGGGAGGCATACCTAAGAAGCGAACTAATTGGTCCCTGCGACCTGTTGCGTTACACAGGCGGGCTATGACTATGCGCAACAAGCTCCGCGCGTATCTCTACCTTGCGAATCCCCGCGTGTATGTAATCACGAACAGCGCCACCAAAGGTATGACTCACATCGTCACCTCTGTTCGCGGAGAGAACGTCGCAAAGGTGGATCAATGATCCCGAAACGAGTGCATTGCTGTTGGTTCGGGGGAAAGGAACTGCCCAGCCTCGCGAAGAAATGTATTAGTAGCTGGCGGGAATTCCACCCTGATTACGACCTCACCATCTGGACAGAGAAGACATTTGATGTGGAGCGACTGAAGTATACCAGCCAAGCGTACGCGCAAGGCAAGTACGCGTTTGTGAGCGATTACGCTCGGTTTGATCTGCTCTACCGCTACGGGGGGATATACATGGATGTCGACGTTGAAGTGATCCGTCCGCTCGACCGTTTCTTGACGGAACAAGCATTCAGCGGATTCGAGCATGATCTGGGTGTTGCCCCCGGCCTGATTCTGGGGGCCGTACCAAGGCACCCCCTAATCGGGGAATTACGCGCGCTGTACGTGGAGCGCGAATTCTCGCGTCCGAACGGATCGGTCGATCTCACAACGGTGGTTGACATCACCACAGAACTCCTTGGTAAGAAGGGTCTACGGTCGGAGAATGTGAAGCAGACCGTCGAAGGATTCGCGGTCTACCCCATTTCCTATTTCTGCCCGATGGATCGGCACACCGGCAAGACCGAAATCACAGAAGAGACCTATACCGTTCATCATTATGCAGCGTCTTGGCTTTCTCCGATGTCTAGGACCAAACAGCGGGCGGCCCGATTGTTGGGCCCCGAGCTGACCGGCCGAGTAGTGGCTGTGAAGACGTCTATGCGCAAATGGTTCGGCTGATGAGGCGCCTGACCGTTTTCACCCCCACCTACAATCGGGCTCACACACTCCCGAGGCTTTACGCCAGCCTGCTCGTTCAGTCGGTCGATAGCTTCGAATGGCACATCGTTGATGACGGATCGACGGACGCCACCGAGGCGCTCATTCGATCGTGGCAAAGCTCCGCACCATTTCCGATTAAGTACACCTTTCAAGAAAACGCGGGAAAGGCTCGCGCGCATAACGCCGGTGTTCTCGGGACGTCGCTGGAACTGTTCATGTGTGTCGACTCGGATGATCATCTCGCGCCGGACGCTGTGGCACGAATTGTCAGCGTCGTCGGAGATTGTGATGATCCTCAGTGTGTCGGCCTGCTCGCCTACAAGGGGGTGAGCGACACTGAGCCCTTGACGCCGGTGCGATTCTCAATGGTCACGCATTCGACTCTACGGGACCAGTACGATCGGGGGTTCTTTGGAGACACTGCCCTCGTGTATAGGAGCGAAGTTCTCAAGAACTTTCTATTCCCAACATTCCCTGGCGAAACCTTTGTCACTGAGAATATCGTCTACGCTCAGATTGATGAGCACTTCTATCTACATTTGCTGCATAAGGTGCTGATTGTTTGCGAATATCAGACACAGGGTCTGTCCAGTAGTCCCCTGGTGCTGAAACGGGACAACCCGTTAGGCTTCGCCGCGTACTACCTGGTCCTTTCAAGAACGAATCGAGGGATCCGGTCTACGCGCTTTCTCGCTCAATCAGTTTGCTATTCCATACTGAGTGGACGTGAATATCGATCCAGGTATTGTGGCATGTTTGTGCCCTATTTGCTTGCGTGGCCTGCGGGGCTAATGTTATCCCAGAGGAGAAGGCGGCAGTATCGGCGGCTCGATCGGAAGCAGACGTGACGGTCTTGAGTGGATGGGATCGGGCCGGGCGCAAGTTCGGACGAGAGGACGTTCGGCTGGTCTGGACCCTTGTTGGGGCCGGACTTCTCGTTTGGTCGGCTGTCGGGGGCCAATCACCTTACGACTTTGGCGGGGGCCCATCACTTCCCGCCATGGGCGGCATTCTGATCCAGCTCATCGTCCTTATGGATGGCGAGGCCGAGAGCGATTTGCCGACCATCATCACTTGGGGGCTTACCGCTCCATTGATGGTCGTGCAGGGTCGATCGGTATTCGTGGTCGTTGCCCTCGTCGCGATATTGAAGGCGCTTTATGTCGGCTTTAGGCGGAAGATCAAGCCCGGGCACTTCCTCAGTGGCCTAGCGCTCATCGTGTTGCAGATCGGAGGTGAGATCAGCACTGGAAAGGGACCAGCGCTGACGGTCGCGACCGTCACTTCGATGCTTCTCGTATTTGTGGCGATCAGTTGGTTCTACGATTGGTCAAGGATCGACGTTCACGCCTGCCGCGTGGCATTCATCGTCACATCTCTGCTCTGCATCGCGGGGTCGCTGGCTGCGGCTCGGGGGGATATTGGCCAATTCGTAGTCGCTTCGGACAACACGACTCGTCTCGGCGAGGCGGCGCGGGGTCTCGGCGGTTCAATGGGTATTCCACTGTATGCGGTGGCAAGCATTTCCTTGATAGTCCTGAGCGACCTACGGGGAAGGCTCCGGAACCGCATCCTAGCCTATCTTTTGGTGGCAGTCTTCACTGCAGCTGGAGTGCTAACGATTTCAAGGGTCTTCCTCCTTGGCTTGGGTGTTCTGATCGCCATAATCTCACTGTCCATACTTTCGCGAAGGCGTAAATACGGTCTCCGTGTGCTAGCCTCGCTTGCTGGAATTGGACTTGCCGGGGTTCTAGTGTTTCAAGCGGAGCTACTGTTGTTGGGCCAACGTTTGGTACAGCGGACCGCCGAAGCGGGTCTCGATTCCGGCAGGCTCGCGATCTTCGATGACGCACTCTCCCTTCTTTCGCAGAATCCACGCATAGTCGTGGTGGGTCAAGGCGCTGTGGGCTACGTCTATGCTGCGCAAGCACAGAATAGCCTTGTCGGTAGCATGCTTCACAATCTATTGTTTGATGTGATCTTCTCGTGGGGCATTGTCGGGGCCATAGCCTTGTTAACTGTCCTTTTGGGTAGCATGAGGCGAGCGGCGCACGCGCTACAAGCGCCTATTGATATGCTGACACTCGTGCCAGGGCTAGTCCTGGGCGCTTGTCTCATGACGGGCGGCTCGATGTGGTACTTTTCCAGTTACGTGTTCTTGTGGGTTGCTACAATTCTCTGTCTAGACGCAGGACATTCGGAAGACGGCACGCGCATGATAGGCGGGTTATGATAAAGCGTTTGCTGGTGATTTGTCACGATTTTCATCCGATGCCTTCAGCCAACACGCTATGCCTCGACCCGATTTTGAGCGAACTCGTCGCCCGTGGGGTTACTATTGACTTGATCTGTGTTCGGCCGTCCTTACGAGTTGCGAGACGTGAGCGATACAGGGATGTCAATGTCTATCGCCTGCTGTCTATTTCGGATCTCTTGCACAGATGGCTCGGCAGGATGGCGTCAATTGAGAGCCGTCCCATCGCGATCCTTGGTAGCGTCCTTCTATTGGCATTCAGAATGCTACTCGGAGGCTTCATTGAGGGATACGTGAGTCTGTGGCGACGGAAGGCTGAACGAATCTGCGCGAAACTTCACGGAATGTACAGTTATGACGCGATGGTGTCAGTCTCTCTGCCATTCGTGACTAATCAGGTCGCATTCAATCTGAAACAACGTAGTCCAGGACTTCCGTGGTTAGTGTATGAGCTCGACCCGTTCACCTATAACTATGTGTTGCCCACCAGACAGGTGGGCCGCCGCATCGCCATCGAAACTGCTGTCGCAAGAGCGGCCGATATTACCATCTCCACTTCGGGGATCATCGAGGAGAATGTCCGCCGTCGCTTCAGGGCTTCCGATGCATACAGACAGATGTCTCTTCCCCTGCCGAACCTGGCTCCGCGTGCGTCCGCAGCCAGTCGGAGACCAGATTCGGATGCGTCATGCGACCGATCAACGATTAACGTTGTCTACACTGGTGTCTTTTACCAACGAATACGACCGCCCGAAGCTCTGGGAAGGCTTATGACGGGCTTGCGTACCGATGATGTGGTCTTCCATCTGTATGGCGGTAGCTGCGAGAATTTCTTCCGTGACCTCGATCTGCCACGGGGTCGCGTGGTGCTGCACGGCCGTGTTTCAAAGGAGGTGTCGGATCAGGCGATTGATTTCGCGGACGTGGTGTTGAATGTGGGAAATGACCTTCCCAACCAGATCCCCAGCAAGCTGTTCGCCTACATGGCGAGCGGCAAGCCCATACTGCATCTTTCGCAAAACGCTGATGACCCGTCGCTTCCCCTATTGAATACCTATGGTCATGTGCTAATTGTCGACGCCACAGGGAGCCCGACCGATAGCGAATTTGACCGGATCGCATCTTTTCTCGAGGCTGTAAGAGGTGTCACACTGGCTCCGGAGGAGATAGAGCGTCGGATGGATGAGTATCTGTCGGAGCGGGTCGTCCGGCGGTTCATAGCGTCCCTTGAGGGAGTAGTCCGCAATCGGCCGCGTGCCCATGATTAGCCATCAGGTTTCGCGGGTTCGCCTTTCAATAAATGTTCTTGCGAATGTGTTGGGGGTCGTTGCGGGCGCTCTCGTTAGTCTGCTTCTGACCCCCTACATTATCCGTAGTCTGGGTCCCGCAGCATACTCACTTGTTCCCTTGGCAACGCAGATCACTCTCTACTTCTCGTTAGCGACGGTTGCGGTCAATTCGATGTCGGCCAGGTTCGTGACCCACGAGTTGCACGGTGGTCGCACGGACGAAGCGCGAGTGTATCTGTCAACAACCATGGTAAGTAATCTGGGGCTATTGGTACTGCTCGCCCCGGTTGCGGCATTGGTAGTTTGGCGCGCGGATAGCTTTCTCGACGTTCCGGACAGCGTGCGGAGCGATTTTCGGTTATTGCTAATCTATTCCTTTCTAGGGTTTGCGCTGTCATTGGTATCCAGTGTCTTTGCTATTCGGCTATTTGTAGGAGATGCCTTCGCGGCCCAGTCGGCAATAGGCCTTGTCGGGGCGTTGGGACGCGCCTTGTCTATTCTCATTCTGTTCTCGATGTTTCCACCTTCGATCTCATTCGTGGGCCTGGCGTCTGTGGTCTCCGCGGGACTTATCGCGGGGCTTCAGTTTGGTGTCGGGCGGCGTGTAGTGCCTGCGCTGCGCGCCTCTCTCGCACTCTTTCGGTGGTCTGCCGCGGCGACTCTGATCCGGGCTGGATTCTGGGCGCTTGTGAGTCAGGCGAGTCAGCTGCTTTTGAGCGGAGTGAGTCTGCTGATCGCAAATGTGTTCATAGGGGCTCGAGCTGCGGCACCGTATGCGATTGCCTTAATTGTTCCAAATCTAGTGTCCGGTGTCATCGCCGCGCTGTCCTCGGTCTTTGTGCCAACTCTCATAGGTGCACATGCAAGGGGTGAAGGAGCGATGTTATTGTATTCGTTGCGTCGTGGGAATCGGGTTGTGGGTTCGGTGGTTTGTTTGATCTGTGGAGATCTGGTTGTTTTCGGAAAGGACTTCTATCGGCTTTGGCTGCCCACGCAAGACTCGCGGGAACTTTGGTTCCTTACTCTTATCATTTTGACGCCGATGGCGGTCTTCGCAGCAAATGGATGTTTGTTCTCAATGTATACCGTGTTGAACCGGCTTCGGTCGATCTCAGTTGTGACTCTGATTGCGGGGATTGTTTCTGTATGCCTTACCGTGATTCTGCTTCAGCTGCACTTGATCGATCCCCCCGTGTTCGCTATTCCACTCAGCAGCGGCGCGATAATGGTGCTGGTTAATGGGGTCTTTCTACCATGGAGCGTCGGGCGGTTGCTCGGTGTGCGCGGCCGGGTGTTCATATCAGAAAGCATTACGTTCGTAGTATGGTTAATTCTACTAGGGCTCTGTGGGGGGTTAACTCGGTACTGGTTCGGGTCATCCAATTGGGGCGAGTTGGTCGGAGCCGTCTCGGTTTACTCGGCGCTGGGTGGAGCACTGCTGTGCGTCCGAGTCATCGGGACTAGGCGTGTTGCTGCGCGATTTCGCGACCAGTTCTCAAGCGCAGTACACGCCCTAGCCCGAAGAGACTAGTGCCAATTTGACTCCATCGAATGCGCTGTCGCGTCGCCGGCAACTTCCGGAACAGGACGGCTACCGTCAACGGCTGCTCGTCATTGCCGTGCTCAACCTGAACAGACACAAGCTTGAGGAGCCCGTAAGGGGAAGCTCGGCTATCCCCACATACCTCGGGAGCGACCTACGCGAGGTCACATTGTCATGGGCCGGCGTGACCGCGTGAGCAGGGCCCCAATTGGGAGGCGCTCGCACGCGCGAGAGGTGGTAAGATGTGTTACTTAGGTCGTGTGCGCCTATTCGCATTGGAGACTTATGGTCGCTTCGTATAGGCGCCGAGATGGGCGGGCAACCCTTCAATCGCTTACTCAGGCCTGCCTTTAGGGGCTGAGCTCCACTATAGGGGGGATTTCGGAGTGAGCCATGTGCGTTCATGCCTCATTGTTTATCACTACTTGCCACACTATCGGTATGGAGTCTTCAAGACGCTTGACGAGAGCGATGAATGGGACTTCACCTTTGCGGCGGATGCCGATTCAGGCGGCTCGTGTATCAAGACGATACCCCTTGAGGCTGGGTTGAAGATCAAGCCCCTTCACAATGTGCAGATTGGCCATGTACTTTGGCAGCGCGGACTGCTTTGCGAAGTGATGCGAGGGCGGTATGACGCCGTCATTCTTCTTGGTGACGCATCCTTTTTGACCACTTGGCTGGCAACCCTGCTCTTGAGATGCAGGAGAATACCGGCTCTCTACTGGACGATCGGTTGGCATCGCCCCGACCGCGGCCTAAAGCGACTCCTTCGCCTTGTCTTCTATAGATTGCCCACCGCCCTATTGCTATACGGCGAGGATGCACGCCAAGTCGGAATCCGAATGGGCTTTCCCGTCACCCGGATGAGGGTGATCGGTAATAGTTATGAGAGCCCACCGTCTGGCGGCCCAGCCGTGGCGACAGAATGGACACTCCCGGAGGGCTCAAGCTCTCGGCAGTCGGTGTACGTTGGAGCGGTCGCCCGACTAACGCCCCTGAAGCGTTTCGACATGCTTCTCTCGGCGTGCAAGATCCTGAGGGACGACGGGTTGGATGTTGGCGTTATTCTCACCGGCGACGGGTCGGAAAGGGAGGCCTTGAATCGGCTTGCGAACGAGTTGCAGGTTCCTGCAGTCTTCACAGGCGAACTCCACGAAGAGCGGGACTTGCAGTCCGTCTATGAGCGACTAACGATATCAGTTTTGCCTGAGAGGGCCGGTCTAACAGTTATGCAGAGCCTCGAGCATGGCACCCCAGTCGTCACCGTCGATGATCCATACCGTCAAGTGCCGGAGTTCAGGGCGGTTCTTCCTGGAAGGACAGGGGAGCTATACAAGCCTGATAGCGTGAGGGACCTCGCCGCGGCTATAAGACGCTGCCTCACGAGCCTCGAGGCCAACCCCGGCAAGATGGCTGCCAACTGCAGACGCGAATTGGCTGAGCGGTGGACCCCGCAGGCGCATGCTGCCCGCATATTGGTGGCGCTCTCAGAAATCTGTGCTGAGAACTAGAGTGGTTCTTCACAAAGGGGCGTTTCACGCGGGACTGTGGATCAAACGGTGTTTTCGGCCCTGCGCGCCGACGTGTGTCGGCGCGCAGGGCCCGTGGTGACAACGACGCTGAGCAACATGACAGCCAAGAAGAAGTTGGGGCCTTCTGCTGAGGAGGTGGCGGCCAGGGAGTTGGTCCGGCTCGCTAAGGAGCAGGGTTTGTCCCTGGCCGGGCCGGACGGGCTGCTCAAGCAGTTCACCAGGAGCGTCTTGGAGACTGCTTTAGACGAGGAGATGACCGAGAATTTGGGGCACGAGAAGAGCCGTGTCCCAGCAGGTCGGGAGTCGGCGACATCCGCAACGGCGCGGCATCGTGACCACCCACATCACGCGAAATGTCGAAGACCCGGGGACGGCGGCGACCAATTTGGGTGCTCAACATCACCACATCGAACGGGAAATCGATGCCGAACCTGCTTTGATTGCGCGAACAGTTGATGGGCTCGACTGAGGTGCTCGAACACTGCGGTTCGATAGGGGGCCGGAAAGATCGACTGTACGAAGATTGCTTCCTTGGTCGTGTTGTTCAGGATGCGCTTCCGGGTAGAACGCCGGGCATGGGTTGCCATCTGCTCAACGACTCCTGGCTCGACGTATGAATGCCGCAGTGTCCGTGAAGTAAGGTGCGGCGGCGGAGAGTCTAGTTTCGTCGTAGTCCCACCATCTCGTTCGGGCAAGTGCCGATGCCGTGTCTTCATCGAAGCGTCGCCGGATCATTCGGGCCGGATTGCCGGCCCAGATCTCGTATTCGCCGACATCCTTAGTTACGACGGACCCCATGCCTATCACCGCTCCGTCGCGGATCCGGACCCCAGCCTTTACGAGGCAGTTAGACCCGATCCAAACGTCGTTGCCGATGTAGGTGTCGGCGACGCTGGTGAACTCGTGGTCGCCGAAATTCCTTCCTAGCACATTACGGCCGCGGTAGAATACCGGGGAGCTCGAGACTCGGTCTATGGGATGCGCCCCGCCTCCGATGATGCAACCCGACGCGATCGAGCAGAATGCGCCTATCTCGGTATGAATAACCGACGTGAAGTTGCCAATATAGGTGTAACGCCCGAGTTTACTGTGTGTGACGTGTGCGCCGGACCCAATCCAGGCTGTCCGGTGGACGTCACTGCCTCGAACAGCCGCGAAGTGGCCCTTGAGGATTGCCTTAGCAAGGAGATATCGAAGGGATATCATAATTCCTTTCCATTCAGGCCGAGCCCTCCAAATGGGTGTTAGGCTCAAGCACAGAACTTCTTTGTGCTGAAGTCTAGCGCCTCCGAACGACGGAGCAAACGCCCGTCCTGCTCTGGTCCGACCGGATTGTTGACCGCCTGAGGGGGCTCGAATTTGTTGTCAAGCGGCGTAGAGCCATTGCCGGTCGCGCTCGGCGTCGTCCGAGTTCGAGTTCTCCGACGCGGGCTGGCCAGACGTTGAACGCGTTGGCGGCGGCGGGGAGGGGGATGTCCTTGGCCTGCGTGTGGGGCGAAGGTCGGTGTGGACGGGCACGGTGCAGCGGCCGACCATGGCGCGGAAGATCTCGCGGGCGATGGCTCGCACGAGTGCGCAGTGGACGGCTTTGGTGGTCCAGCCTCTGGCGAGGCGGGCGTCGCGGAAGGCGCGGGTGGCCGGGTCGGTGCTCATCCGGTTCTTCACGATGTGGAAGAGCGCCGCGTTGGCTTGCCGGTCCCCGCGGGAGAGCCGGTGGCACGAACTCCCGAGCCCGACGGCGGAACGGTCTCTTTCCCGTGCAGTTCAGGACCGTGTTCACGCACGGACGGTAAGTTGGTTAGGTTCACTGTGTGCGAAGAGGGGTGATTGCGTTCCAGAGCGAGGGGGAGCAGACGCATGAGGATCACGGTTGTTGGGCTCGGCTACGTGGGCTCGGCGATGGCGGTGCTGCTGGCCCAACGACACGAAGTGACCGCCGTCGATATTTCGAGCACGCGCGTGGCCGACGTCACGGCCGGCCGGTCGCCGGTCGTTGATCCGCAGATTGCGGAGTTCCTGTCCACCCGCGACCTGACGCTCCGAGCGACCACGGATTCGGTTACCGCCCTCCACGGCTCAGACTTCGTCATCATCGCGACGCCCACCAACTACGACACGGAGCTCGACTTCTTTGACACCTCCAGCGTCGAGGAAGTCATCGCGCTGGTCGCCGAGCACTCTCCGGGGTCCACGATCGTGATCAAGTCAACGATCCCCGTCGGGTTCACGAACAGGATGCGTCAGGAGCACCCGACCCTGACGATCCTGTTTTCGCCGGAGTTCCTACGCGAGGGTCGCGCATTGTACGACAATCTGCACCCGAGCCGCATCGTTGTCGCTGATCCGGGGCCCGAGGCCGAGACCTTCGCCCGGATCCTGCAAGAGAGCTCCGAAGATCCAGACACCCCCGTCCTTCTCACGGGCAGCGCCGAGGCCGAGGCCATCAAGCTGTTCGCCAACACATACCTTGCGCTGCGGGTGGCGTACTTCAACGAACTCGACACCTTTGCCGTCAGGCATGGCCTCGACACGCGCGAGATCATCACTGGCGTCGGCCACGACCCGCGCATCGGCTCGTTCTACAACAACCCCTCATTCGGCTACGGCGGCTACTGCTTACCGAAGGACACTCAGCAACTGCTCGCCAACTACCGCAGCGTGCCCCAGAACCTGATCCAGGCGGTCGTCGATTCGAACTCCACGCGCAAGGACTTCATCGCCCAGGACATCCTGCGACGCCAGCCGCAGGTGGTCGGCATCCATCGCCTGGCGATGAAGGCCGGGTCGGACAACTTCCGTACTTCGTCCATTCAGGGCGTGATGAAGCGCCTCAAGGCCAAGGGGGTCGAGGTGCTCCTGTACGAACCGCTCCTCACCGAGGATTTCTTCTTTCACACTGAGGTCGTGCGCGATCTCGACGAGTTCAAGGAGCGCTGCGACCTCATCGTGGCCAACCGGCGCACGCAGGACATTGCCGACGTCGAGGACAAGGTCTACACGCGCGACCTGTTCGGCAGCGACTGACCTACGCCGCGAGGTGCGGTTGGATTTGAGCGGGAGGCTCGGGAGTCTTGTTTGGCGGCTCTTCAAGTTCCGGTGGGGGTGGGCGGCGCGCCGAAGTGGGGTTGATGCCTTCCGCACGGTCGACCTCGACGACGGGCTGGGCATCTCCGGCCCGGGACAGCTCTCGCAGAGGCGTCCTTGAGAACACGAAGGCAGCCGAAGGCGTTCAACGAGGCGCTGCTCACGGGCTGACCGACGTGCGCGGCCATCGGGCAGCCCTCGATTAGCCCTCGTGAAATCACTGGCTCTTGTCACAGGCCGCACATAGTGTGGCCGGGAAATGGTCGACTTCCCTCCTCGACTTCGCGCCCGAACCGACCTGCCGCCGACCGACTTGAGGTCTCCGGCACGGTTCCTCGTGTGGCTGATGAGGATCCAGCCGGGACTGATCGCGCTGGGTTCGTTGAGCGGCCTGATCTGGTTCCTGCCGCCTGCCCTGGCCCCGTACGCGGTGGGCCGGGCCATCGACCGCGGCATCTTGGCCGGTGACGTGACGGCCACGATCCCTGTGGTGCGTGGCGCTGTTCGTGGCGATCGGGATCGGCACGACGATGGGGATCCTGTGGCACACCCTCGTCGTACGGACATGGCTCGTCACGCTGTACGGCACGATGGAGCTGGTCGTCGCGAAGGTCGCTGAACTCGGCCACGTGCTGCCGCGGCGTACGCCGACCGGCGAGGTCCTCAGCGTCAGCTCGGGCGACTCGGACGTCTTCGGCGCCGTGCTCGAGGTGACCGAACGCACGATCGCCGCGTTCGGTGCGTTCCTCCTGCTGGTCTGGCTCATGATCTCGACGTCGCCCAAGCTCGGCCTCATCGTGCTCGTCGCGTCGCCCTTGTTCGTCGCATCGAGCTTCGTCCTGCTCCGGCCGCTGCATCACGCGCAGGAGGTCGAGCGGAAGCGGTCGAGCGAGCTGACGAGCCGCGTCACCGACATCGTGGCCGGGCTGCGGATCCTGCGCGGCATCGGCGGCGAGGACACCTTCGGCGCGAACTGGACCTGGACGGCGAGCACGCAGCCCTCTGGCGGGCCTGGACGACGTAGTGGACGGGCAGATCGGCCAGTGCGAGCGACCGCGATTGCGGTCTAGGCAGTGGGCGGAGTGATCAGCTTGATAGCGGGGAAGTACG
>Ga0209538_1000675_pt1 | contig 19478 bp, 16 predicted proteins | sample BarGraNGADG00211_2_FD_184492 | JGI IMG/M metagenome (GOLD analysis project Ga0209538, IMG submission 184492) | Arctic peat soil microbial communities from Barrow, Alaska - Barrow Graham LP Ref core NGADG0004-211 (SPAdes) (version 2) | ecosystem: Environmental > Terrestrial > Soil > Wetlands >... | reverse complement strand
ATACCGGCTCGACGACCATCAGCGGCGAGTTCGGCGCGGATGTCGGGCTTCATCCGGGCACTGCCATCACACAGGACGGCCCGATCACGCTGCGCGATGGTGGGGTCTTCTACAAGGCTGGTCAGACTGGCGAAGCAGTCGCCCTTGCCGCAAAGAACGATCTGATCAAAGCGTACAATGACGCGGCCAGCAGAAGCCCTGATGCCACCGAGATCGCCACGGAACTTGGCGGCGGCCTGACCCTGAAGCCCGGCGTATATGATTCGGAAAGCACTACCTTTGAAATCACAGGCAAGCTCATCCTCGACGCTGACGGCGACCCTGAGGGCGTCTTCATCTTCCTGACCGATAAAACGCTGATCACATCTCCAGACAGTGAGGTGGAGCTCATCAATGGCGCCCGGTTCTGCCGTGTGTTCTGGCAGGTAGGCAGTTCCGCCACGCTGGGCACCAACTCAACTTTTGTCGGACACATCTTCGCGTTGACCTCCATTGCAGCCAAAACCGGCGCAAAGATCCAGGGGCAGTTGCTGGCGCGAAACGGCGAGGTCACGCTGGAGGCCAATACCATCACCAATGGTTTTTGCGGACCCACCGGCACGATGACGTGGGTGGACAACGGCAACGCTTATCTAACAAGGCCCACGGGTCTGGAGCTGGTGCTGACCAAGACGGTCAACGGCACATCATCGACCGTGACGGCACCGCTGACCTGGGTGAAGAACGCTGACAACACCTGGACATACACCTACGCCAACCTGCCGCTGTATGAGGGCGGTGTGCTGGTGACCTACTCCGTGGCCGAGACGACGGTGCCGACCGGCTACACGAAGACCTCGACGGACCTGGTCCCGAATCGGAACTTCACCAACGCGCTGAGCGTGCCCACTACGGTGACAGGCACGAATACCTGGGTCGACAACGGCAACGCTTATCTAACAAGGCCCACGACACTGACGCTGACGCTGACCAAGACGGTCAACGGCACATCATCGACCATGACGGCTACGCCGACTTGGGTGAAGACCGGCGACACCTGGACATACACCTACGCCAACCTGCCGCTATATGAGGGCGGGTACCTGGTGACCTACTCCGTGGCCGAGACGGTGCCGACCGGCTACACGAAGACCTCGACGGCCCTGTCCACGCAGAATCGCAACTTCACCAACACGCTGAGCGTGCTGACCACGCCTACCCCGGTAGGTGCTGCAACGCCCGTTCCCTCCGCGACGAACCTGCCGCCCACGGGCGATAAGACCGCCGACAGGTCAACGCTCGGCATCCTTGCTGCAGGCACGGGCATCGTGCTGGTATTGGCGGGGATTTCCCTGTATCTGTTCAAGCGGAGAAAAGCGAAATCCTGACAAAGACCTGAAATATGCCTTCCCGCACAGCCTGTCAGACAAACAGGCTGTGTCTTCTATCCTGACCATGTGGGGGGGATCTCCGCCATTGCCGTATCCAAAGAGGAAAAAGCCGGATAAAAATGGGATGACCGATGCCGGCTGGCATCAGGGTCATTTTCCCGCACAACCGCCTATGGCGCGTCAATACAATATGCGCAGCGCCCCTGCCTCCGCCGACCGGGGCAACCCTGCCCGCAAGAGAAAACAGTTTTGGCTGATTTTCCTGCTGTCAGGCCTTGCATTGATGCTGGCCGGAGCGGGCTTGCTGGTACCTGAGATCCTCGCGCGCAAAAACCGGCAAAAAGCTGAAGCCGCGCTGCAGACCCTGTTTTATCAGGAAGCCCTGCCGGAAACGCCGAGCCCGCCTTCACCTTCCCCCGCCATCATGGCCCTTGCGTCCGCGGTGCCTGAGCTGACAGCCGCGCCGCCGCTTCGAACGTTCGCCACACGCTCCCCCTGGAAGGTCGATGTGACAAGGGGGCGCTTTTTGCCCCTTCGAAAGATCAACAAGGACGTGGCCGGCTGGCTGACGATCGGCAAGGCGGTCGACCTTCCTGTTGTGCAGCGCGACAACACCTATTATCTGACACATGACTTCTACAGGGACGCGAGCAGTTCCGGCACATTGTTCCTGGATGAAAACTACAGCATCACACCGCCAAGTGAAAACCTGCTGATCCATGGGCACAACATGCGCGACGGCTCCATGTTCGGCCGTCTGTACCAGTATCGTGACAAGGCGTTTTACGCGGGCCATTGGCTGATCCGGTTCGAAACGCTTTATGAGGAAGCGAACTACGCCGTGTTCGCGGCTTTTACCATGGTCAACGACATCGCTGACCCTTCCTATTTTCGCTATGCCTACAGCGGCTTTGACACGGACGCCCAGTTCACGCAGTTCATCTCCGCCGTCAAGCAGCGTTCCGTCATGAGGTGCGATTTGGATGTTGCGCCTGCTGACAGCCTGCTGACGCTTTCGACCTGTATTGGCGCCAACAGTTACTTTGTCGTCATCGCCAGGCGGATCCGGGATGCGGAAGCCTTGTCGAGCGTTGAAATGACCTGTAACCTTTCTGTTTTCCGCTGATTTTCCAGATTGAAGGCAAACTGAGCAAAAACCATACCCTGTTCTTATTTCATCGGAAGACAGGCCAAATTGCAGCTCTTGCTTGCGGATACAAAAACGAGCGTTTCATTTTTTGCAAAATATATGCCAAATTAAGCCTGTTATGATGATAATGCAAAACGATCGATACATGAGCCTGCAAAGTGCAGCACCTTCTTGCAGAAGCTGCCCCTGCGCATAGCATAACTATTTCATAACTGCCCCGACAGCCGGGAAGCCTTGCGAATACTTATATCGCAGGGCTTTGCGCATGTTGAAACTGCAAAAGACAGGACCGAAACGTTTCTCTTGCAAAGACAGTGTGATATGTTATAATTAGTGCTGTGGGATAACACTTTATGGAACGTAAAATTGCAAACGACTTGATTGCGTGGAAAGAAAGCAAGAGCAGAAAACCCTCCTGCTGCAGGGAGCGCGTCAGGTTGGCAAGACCTACACTGCCCTAATGTTTGGCAAGCGACAGTACAAAAACACCGTCTACTTCAGTCTGGAGGATTCGCAGGAGATCCAGGCCGTATTCCGGCAGGATCTGGACCCCGCGCGCATCGTGCGGGAATAATCCGTGCTGTCAGGCCAATCCATTTTCAAAGGCGATACGCTTGTCATATTGGACGAGATCCAAGCCTGTGAGCGGGCGATACACGCGCTGAAGTACTTTTATGAGAACGCGCCCGGGTATCATATCCTGGCGGCCGGAAGTCTGCTGGGGGTAGCGCTCAACCGGCAGCAGGCGTCTTTCCCCGTAGGCAAAGTTGATATGCTGACCATGATGCCCCTGGACTTTGAGGAGTACCTGTGGGCGCTGGACAAGCGAGCGCTGGCTGACATGATCAGGGTCTGCTGCCGGGACTTCACGCCTCTTTCCTTGCATGAAACCGCTCTGGAAGCGTACCGCAGTTACCTGGTCATAGGCGGCATGCCTGAAGTCGTGAGTGAGTTCAAGGAAAGCGGGGACTATAACTTTGTCAGAGCAACGCAGAAGAACCTTAACAGCGCCTACATTGCCGATATGGCAAAGTACGCCAGCCCGCAGGAAACCACGCGCATCATGGCGGCGTGGGCAAGTATCCCGGCGCAGCTGGCAAAGGAGAACCGCAAGTTTCAGTACAAAGTCATCAAATCCGGCGCAAGGGCCTATGATTTTGAAACGCCCATCCAGTGGCTGAGAAGCGCCGGCATCATCCATCAATGTATCCTGGCAAGAGAGGGAAAGATGCCCCTGGCGGCCTACAGTGACAATCAATCCTTCAAGGTCTACATGTTCGATACCGGCTTGCTGTGCTCCAAGTTCGACATTGCGGCGCAGTTGATATTGAGCAGCGCGCACAGCATGGATGGTTTCAAGGGTGCGCTGGCTGAAAACTACATCATGCAGGCTTTAGCGGCAAAGGGCATTGTGCCTTACTACTGGGCAAGTGAGGGAAAGGCAGAGCTTGACTTTGTCTTCCAAAGCAAGCAAGGGGAGATCATCCCTTTGGAGGCCAAGTCTGCCGATAATGTGCACTCCAAGAGCCTGAAACGCTATATGGATCTCTATCAGCCGCCCTACGCCATCCGTGTTTCAGCCAGGAATTTCGGTTTTGAGAACAGCATCAAGAGCGTGCCGCTGTATGCGGTTTTTTGCATTGAGAAATGAAGGACGACTGTGACCTGCGCGTGTGTTCGCTCATTTCCAGGTTGCGGTTTCATGTCAATCGAACGCAGTAAGACAAACCATTTCTTATGCCATCCCTCATTGTGCCCACCACTTCGAAAGTTGTATACTCCATTCATGCTCACCCTCTTCAGAAACGAGGTAACTCAACATGTGGTTGCTCATGGCCGTCCTATCCGCCTTCTTCGCGGGGCTGACCTCCATCCTGGCGAAAAGCGGCATACGGAAAACTGACTCCGATCTGGCGACCGGGCTAAGGACGGTCGTCGTCCTGGTATTTTCGTGGCTGATGGTTTTTGTGGTCGGCTCCGCGGGTCAAATAGGCGACATCAGCGCGAAGTCACTGGTTTTTCTGATTTTATCGGGCCTTGCGACGGGAGCGTCATGGATATGCTACTTCAAGGCTTTGTCCATGGGGGACGTCAACAAGGTGGTGCCGGTTGATAAATCCAGCACCATCCTGACTGTTCTGCTGGCCATAATCATTTTCCGGGAGACCAACCATCTGGCCGTCAAATTGATCAGCGCGGCACTGCTGGGCGCGGGCGTATGGATGATGATCGAAAAGAAGACGGTCAATCAGGAAAAACAGGATAGGGTTTGGATCATCTATGCCGCTTTGGGCGCTGTCTTTGCTGCCTTGACTTCCATCCTGGCCAAAGTCGGCATCGAAAACGTTGAATCCAACCTTGGCACTGCCATCCGCACGGGCGTCGTGCTGCTGATGGCCTGGGCCATCATCCTGATGAAGGGCAAGCAAAAGCTGATTAAAATCATTGACAGGAAAGAACTCCTGTTCATCTCACTGTCCGGTGTGGCGACGGGGGCTTCCTGGCTGTGCTACTATTACGCCCTGCAAAAAGGCATCGTCAGCGTGGTTGTTCCCATCGACAAGATGAGCATCCTGGTGTCCATCGCGTTCTCATACTTCGTGTTCAAGGAAAGGCTGGGAAAAAGGGCAATACTTGGTCTTTTCCTGATGGTCGCGGGGACACTGCTGATGGTATTCACCGGTTAATAAAGCAAGGAGAACCAACGCATGAAATTCCTCCACCTGTCAGACCTGCACCTGGGCAAATCTGTTTACGATTTCTCCATGATTGAAGACCAGGAATATATCCTCAAAAGCATCCTGTGCGTCGCGGATGAAGAGAAGCCACAGTGCGCCCTGATATCGGGGGATATCTTCGACCGCGGTGTCGCGCCCACCGAAGCGCTGCGGCTGTTTGACGATTTCCTTGTCGGGCTGACCAGGCGACGCATTTGCGTCTTCATCACCAGCGGCAACCACGACTCCGCGGACAGGCTTGCCTTTGCATCCCGTCTGATCAAAGGCTCCGGCGTCCACATTGCCGGCGCCTACAACGGTAACATTGAAAAGTATACGCTGTCTGATGAACATGGCGAGATCGACATATACCTGCTGCCTTTCATCAAGCCGGGCACGGTGCGCAGGTACTTTCCGGACAGTGAGATCGCGACCTGGACGGATGCCGTGCAGGCGGTCCTTGGCCAGGTCCGGACTGATCCGTCAAGGCGAAGCGTCCTGCTGGCCCATCAGTTTGTGACCGGCGCTTTCCGGACTGAGTCTGAGGAAGTCAATGTCGGCGGCGCTGACAATATCGACGCAAGCGCTTTTAACGGGTTTGATTACGTCGCGCTGGGCCACCTGCACGGCAAACAGAGCATCGGGCGCAGCACGCTGCGGTATTGCGGTTCACCGCTGAAGTATTCCTTTAGTGAGGCCAATCAGGATAAGACTATCACCTTGGTTGAACTGGGTGAAAGGGGCAAGGTGACCATCAGGGAAGCGCCGCTTGTCCCCAAACGTGACATGAAGGAAATCAAGGGCACGTATAACGAGGTGATTGCCCGGGACTTCTATCGCGACCTGAGCCGGGAGGATTATTTCCGCGTCACGCTGACGGATGAGCAGGATCAGCCGGACGCGATGGCCAAGCTGCGCGTCATCTACCCCAACCTGATGCGCCTGGATTATGACAACACGCGCACCAGGACAGAGTCCCAGGTAAGCGGCAGCGCGGATGCGAGCCGGCTGAAGCCCCTTGAACTGTTTGAGATACTCTACAAGGAGCAAAACAACCAGGGTTTTTCCCGGGAGCAAAGGGCTTACCTGGACGAAACCATCGGGAAAGTGTGGGGTGAAGCGCAATGAGGCCCCTCCATCTTGTCATGTCGGCCTTTGGCCCCTACGCGGAGAGGACCGAAGTGGACCTGGGCCAGCTGGGCACCAGCGGCATTTACCTCATCACAGGCGATACAGGCGCCGGCAAGACTACCATCTTTGACGCGATCACCTTTGCCCTGTACGGGGAGCCCAGCGGAGAGACGCGGGAGAGCGCCATGCTGCGCAGTAAATACGCGGATGATGACTGCGACACCTATGTGGAGATGCAGTTTGAGTATGGCGGCAAAACATACAGCATCAGACGAAACCCTGAGTATCAAAGGTCCAGGAAGCGCGGCGACGGCTTGATCAGGCAAATGCCGGACGCCAGTATGGCATTGCCAGGCGGCAAGGTGATCTCAGGCATCCGGCCAGTGAATGAGGCGGTGAAAAGCCTGATCAGCCTGGACAAACAGCAGTTTTGCCGCATCGCGATGATCGCGCAGGGCGACTTTTTGAAATTGCTGGTGGCAAAAACAGAAGAACGAAAAGACATCTTCCGCCAGATATTCATGACCAAGCCGTATCAAACGCTTCAGGAAACCATTAAGGCAGATACACTGGCCACAGAAAACCAATATAAGGAGATCCACAGGAGCATCCGGCAATTCATCATGGGCATCGCCTGTGATGAGGAGGATGTGCTTTCAATCGAAGTGAAAAAGGCGAAGAACAATGAGCTGCCGCTGAATGACGTCATGGAATTGCTTGACGGGCTCATCCGGCAGGACGAGGACAAAAGAGCCGCGAAAACAGCGGCGGATCATATAATACAGCAGGAGATCGAGAAAATTGCTGCGGCGCTTGGCCAACACGAGCAGCGGCAAAAGATGCGCGATGAGATGACGGCCGCGTCAGCATCGCTTAAGGAAGCCAAGCGGCTGCTGCCTGATTTGGTGAATGCCCACCAGGCGGCAAACGCGCGCAAACCCGAAGCGGATAAATTGACCGGGGAAATCGCCTCGCTCAGCGACAGATTGCCCCGCTATGACGAGCTGGAGCAGCTGCATGCGTCCATCAAGCAAATCAGAAACCGGATATCGATAAGCCAATTGGAGCAGCGGCAGGATGAGGAGAAGATCGGGCAAAAAGCCGAGGCCCTGACAGATGATAAAAGGGAATTGGAGTCCCTTGCTGACACCGACACCAACGCCCTCAGGTTTGAAAACGATATCAAGGAACTCAAGGAGAGGCAAACACGCGTAACCAACCTGCGTACCAATCATGCTGTTTATTTGGACAAGACAAATGCTTTTTCGAAAGCCCAAGAAGTGTATCGCAAGACTAGCATAAAGGCCGATGAAGCGATCCGCGAGCATGAACACAAGAGCAAGCTGTATCTGGATGCCCAAGCCGGTATCCTTGCCGCGACGTTGACGGAGGGCGAGCCTTGCCCTGTGTGCGGCTCCACCGTCCATCCCGCCCCCGCCCGCCGCGCTGATACGACGCCCAGTGAGCAGGATGTCGAGAAGGCGAAGAATGACGCGGACAAAGCGCGCCTGGAAAACACCAGGTCCAGTGAAGAAGCCGCAAGCATCAAAGGTGAAACGGAAAGCCAGCTCAGGGAAATCATCAACAACGCCGCCGCTTTACAAATTGCCTATGCGGCAGATAACTTCCTCGAGACTTTGAATACGGAGATGTACCGGCTGGCGGGATCGATCAAGGCAAAAACATCCTCGCTCTCAGACGAAAGAAAACGCGAAGAACGAAAAGCTGCCTTGGTCATTTCCATCCCGGGCAAGGAAAAAGAGTTGGAAGAATTGCGCGCAGCATCCGCCGAGCTGAAGAACACCTATACCAAGATGGAAGCGCAGAAAACAGGCCTGGAAGCCAATAGTATAAAGTTGCAAAGTGAACTGGCTTTCCCCAGCAAGGAAGAGGCAAGAAGGCATCTGATATCGCTTGAGACGAATAAATCAGACATCCTGCAGGCGATCGAAACGAGCAGGCAGCGGCTGGACGAGCAGACCCTGAAGTGCATCGGGCTGGAAACCAAGCTCAGCACCCTGGGCGAGCAACTGAGGGACGCGGCTGAGATCGATGTGGAGCAGCTGTCCGCAAAACGAAATGAGCTCAGCGCAAGGAAAGGCGACATCAACCATGCCTTGATCTACCTGGGCACGCGCCTGAACAACAACCGGAGCGTTTGCGACAACATCATCACGCGGAAAGGCCAGACAGCGGCGGTCGAAGAGAAATTGCAGTGGCTCAAGGCGCTGTCAGATACCGCCGGCGGCATGGTCTCGGGCAAGGAGAAGATCATGTTGGAAACCTTTGTGCAGACCTACTACTTTGACCGCATCATCCGCCGGGCAAACATCCGCCTGCTGACCATGTCAAACGGTCAATACGAACTGTTAAGGAGACAAAACGCCAGCAACTTCAGGAGCCAGAGCGGCCTGGAACTGGATGTCATCGACCATTACAACGGCTCTGAGCGCAGCGTTGCGTCACTGTCAGGCGGCGAATCCTTCATGGCCTCCCTGTCCCTGGCGCTGGGGCTTTCCGATGAGATCCAATCCTCCTCCGGCGGCATCCGCCTGGACACCATGTTTGTGGACGAGGGCTTCGGTTCGCTGGATGACAAAGCGCTGGCTCAATCCATGAAGGCCTTGAGCAGTTTGGCGCAGAGCAATGTGCTGATCGGCATCATCTCCCATGTGAGCGAACTGAAGGAAAAGATCGACAAGCAGATCGTGGTGACAAAGGACAAGAGCGGCGGCAGCAGGGTTGAGATTAATGCGTGAAGGACTGATATCTGTATATATGAACCGGTTTCAGTGGGTGTCAAATCGAAATGGCAGAAAGATTTATTTGAACACACAACCCATTGATGGCATGATAACCAGGCAAATAAGCACGTGCCCCAAAAATTGAACACACCAGCCTTTCTGTAAATGACTATATTCTCACCCCTTGCGTTTTCGTCGGAAAAAGTGCATACTATTTCCGACGAGGTGATTCGATGGGACGCGAATTGATCCAGAAGAGGATTGAAGACAGGATCAGGAACTCAAAGCTAGGAGAGATTTTTATCACGGCTGACTTTACCGACATGGCATCAAGCGATGCCGCAAGCCGGGCATTGCTGCGTTTATCGGATACAGGGATCATTCGTCATGTGATGCGCGGCGTCTATGAGTATCCCGAGTACAGCGATCTTCTGAAGGAATATGTCGCGCCATCTCCGGACAAGGTCGCGCATGCGCTTGCCCGTAACTACGGTTGGACGATCACCCCCAGCGGCGACACCGCCCTGAACGTTCTTGGGCTGTCCACACAGGTGCCCGCGGCTTGGCTTTATGTGAGCGATGGTCCTTATAAGGAATACGCCTTTGATCGTATCGCTCTGAAGTTCAAACACACGGCCAATAGGGATATCTCAAGGGTTTCATATATGACAGCCCTTGTCATCCAAGCCTTGAAAACCTTGGGAAAAGAGAACATAATTGAGGGTGTGATGAAAGCGATCTCCGCGACATTGACAGAAGCAGAAAAACAAACCATGCTGAGAGAGGCGAAGTATACAACATCCTGGATCTATGACGCTATCAAGATGATTTGCATGCGAGAGCAATCATGAAAAGGATAGCAAAAACTAAGAAAGGAAAGTATGGTTGCCGCTGGCTTTTGCCACGAGTACATCATACAAGGAAGAAATGGGAAAAATCGTTGTGGAAGTCTGCGCCGGTACGCATTGTACCATGATGGGTTCAATGGACATCATCGACGCTGTCCATTCTTTGGAGGAAATCCGGCAGGGAATGGAGAACGCCTGCGAAGTCGTCGTGACCGCCGTCTCCTGCATGAACCTGTGCAAGAAGAGTGTCCACGGACCGTTTGTCAGGGTTGACGACCAGCTGATCGAACAGGCGGAGAGCGAGGCCGTCATGGCGGCCATCATGTCCCGCTGTCAGGAACCGAACGCCAGGCAGGACATCTGACAAACGATTTGGCAAAACGCGCGAAGGAAGCTGCCACGCGCCATGCAGCGCAATACCTTTAGCCGCCTGAACCACCAATCTTTCCAGTCATCTTGATCATGGTGATCCATCTTATCAGAAGGAGCTCATTCATGAGAGGCATTTTTACCCCCATCACAAAAATCCGCCGCCAGGTCTTCACCGAGATCGCGAAATACGCCTTTGAGCGGGACCTAACGGACAACGATTTTAACTATTTTTACGAGAGCTCCTATCGGATCATCCCGGGCGAGGTAGCGACCTATCGGGACAGCGTATTCAAGGAGCGCGCCATTATCAGGGAGCGCCTCCGCATGGCGATGGGTTTGGCTATAAGGCCTGCCGATACCCACCGGCCCCTGACAGAAGGCATGGCCGAATGCGCGACAGGCGACAAGCAGCTGCAGCTGCCCTTGGTCAACGTGATCCCCTTTGCCTGCGAAGCTTGCCCGACGGACAAGATCCAGGTGAGCGACAACTGCCGCAAATGCCTGGCGCATCCATGCACCTCAGTCTGCCCTGTCAAGGCGGTCAGTATCGGAAAGACCGCCGCGATCATCAGCCAGGAGAAATGCATCAAGTGCGGCCGCTGCATTCAGGCCTGCCCCTACAACGCCATCCTGCGCTTCGGCCGTCCCTGTGCCGAGGCATGCGGGGCTGATGCGATCGGCAGTGACGAGCTGGGGCGCGCCAAAATCGACCAGGACAAGTGTGTATCCTGCGGACTGTGCATCGTCAACTGCCCCTTCGCCGCCATCGCGGACAAGTCAGAAATATTTCAGCTGATCACCGCGATCCGCAAAGGCAAACAGGTCTTCGCCGCGATCGCACCATCCTTTGTGGGGCAGTTTGGCCCCCTGGCAACGCCGGGCAAGATCGTGGCGGGTTTGAAAGCGCTGGGCCTGTCGCGGGTGATTGAGGTCGGCTGGGGCGCGGATATCGATTCCATGCATGAGGCGGAGGAATTCCTGGCTGATGTGCCAGGGTCGAAGCCCTACCTTGGAACGAGTTGCTGCCCCTCCTGGGCCCTGTTCGCGCGCAAGACGAATCCGGAACAAAACCTCTGCATCGCCCAATCCCATACGCCGATGGTGGCAGCCGCCAAGAAGATAAAGGAAGAGAATCCGGAAGCCAGCGTAGTCTTCATCGGCCCCTGCATTGCCAAAAAACTGGAGGCGCTGGATAAGGAAGTCCGTCCCTTTGTTGAATATGTCATCACATTTGAAGAACTGATGGGCATCTTCAGCGCGAAGGAGCTGGAACTGGACAAACTGGAAGAGGAGCCGCTTGAGTCCCTGGCCTCAAGGGACGGGCGCGGGTACGCGGTCACCGGAGGCGTCGGTCAAGCGGTCATCAACTGCATCAATGCCCGGGAGCCCGGGCGCGAAGTGCCCTTTATGAAGGCAGACTCCCTCCAGGAGTGCGGGAAGATGCTGGCCCTGGCCAAGGCGGGCAAGGCGGACGGCTTCCTGCTGGAAGGGATGGCCTGCCCAGGCGGGTGCGTAGGCGGCCCCGGTACCCTGTCGCTGATTTCACGCGCCGGGGTGGCCGTGAAGGCCTTCGCCGGAAGCTCGCCCTACGCAACCGCTGATGACAACCCAATGAGCCGTGGCTGATTGCTGTCCTCAGTCTAACCGGCGGTACGGGAGTTATACCAGTTTCAATCATTAATGCTTTGATGCGGCGGGTCTTTTTCGCCTTCTCATCGTCTCCCTCAGTCGTCGCAGGCTTCGACTGCGCCTTCTTCACTCAACTTCGAGAGGCCGAAAATCCCTCTTCGCATCGGTGCATTACTGCTTTCAACTGGTATTTCAAGGTCAAGCCTATCCAAAACAGGAACTTAGCTTGGTTTCCGGGAATGTTTTCTGATTCTATGCCTGGCACATAGTTTACGCATTGAGGTGTATATATGATCAGGTTCGGCACGGGTGGATGGCGGGGCATCATAGGCAAGGACTTTATTTATGACAATATCCGCAAGGCGGCGCAGGGGCTGGCTGAGATGATCATTGCAGATGATCAGCAGCACATGCCGGTCATGGTCGGCTTTGACCGTCGGTTTTTGTCCTTTGACGCGGCACGGTGGATAGCGGAGACGCTTTGTGCCCAGGGGATACAGGTCTGGTTCATGAAACGCACCGCCCCCACCCCGCTTATCATGCATATGGTGATGACCAAGGGCCTGTTCTACGGGGTACAGGTGACAGCCAGCCATAATCCCTCCACTTACAATGGGATCAAGCTGATCGTAAAGGGGGGCCGGGACGCGCAGGAAGAAGTGACAAAGCGCCTGGAGGACCTGATTGACAGGGCCGAGAAGGAAAACAGGCAACCCGAGTCCATCCCATTCAGCCTTGCTGAAGAAAAAGGGCTGGTCGTCTATCTGAAAAACCCCTTCAACGCGTTCATTGACGACATCCAGTCAAGGATCCGGATGGATGTCATCCGTGAACGCGGCCTGCGGATATTGTTTGACCCAATGCATGGTTCCGGCGCCTATCCGCTGATGGTGCTGCTTTACACCGCGCGCTGTACAGTCGACCAGATCCACTTTGAGCGGGACGCGTTCTTTGGGGGGTATTTGCCCGCGCCCAGCGAGATGAGCCTGCACGAGCTGCGCCAAAAGGTGACCGCGCAGGGATACGACCTGGGCATTGCCTTTGACGGCGACGGTGACCGGCTGGGTATTATTGATAATAATGGCCGCTATATCACTGCCAACGAGATCCTTATTGTGCTGTATTACTATCTGCATGAACACAAGGGTTGGATCGGCCCGGTGGTCCGCAACATGTCCACCACGCATATGCTGGACAAGCTGGCGCGGTCCTTTGGCGAGGAATGCTATGAGGTTCCGGTAGGGTTCAAGCACATTTCCCAAAAGATCGAGGAAACGGATGCCGTATTGGGGGGTGAGTCTTCCGGCGGTCTGACGGTCCGGGGCCACATTCCCGGCAAGGATTCCGTATACGCGGCGGCTTTGTTTGTTGAGGCAATCTGCGCGCTGAACAAAAGCCCCTCTCAGATCATGGACGAATTGTACGCAAAGCTTGGCAGGCATATCATGCTGGAAGAAAGTATGGCTTTCAAACCCGAGGAAATGGCCGCTGTGCGCCGGGACCTTTTGGAGCAGCGGAATCTGCCGGCATTCCCCAGTCCTGTGGGCCGTGTTTCATATGAAGACGGATGCAAGGTATACTTTACCGACGACAGCTTCGTCGTTTGCCGCTTTTCCGGCACCGAGCCGCTTCTCCGCCTGTGCGCCGAAGCATCGAAAGAACAACAGGCACAAGAGTATATAACGCAGTTCAAGCGGCATATCGATGCGTTGCTCTAATGGGCGCGTCAACTGTTTGGCACAGTGGCACGCTTGAATGGAACCCTATTATGATGAGGAGAAATGCAGCCGTCCGTCAAGGGAATAGAAAAGACGCTGCGATGCAGTTGCTGCAGATTTCGACGCAAAGCATTGCTATTTGCGAAACAGACATGAGGGGGACATTGCTATGAAAAGGACCCTGTTCTCTTGCATCCTGCTCATCCTCGCGCTGGCCCCGGTTTCACAGGCCTCCGCCGCGGCGACCCCAACGGCCGTCCCGAAGCCTGCCACGCTCACACTCATTGGCCACGCCTCCATCAAAATCATCACTTCCGCCGGTACAGTCCTGTACATCGACCCCTATTACCCGGGGGATTACAGCGAAGCGGCGGATATCATCCTGGTCAGCCATGAGCATCAGGACCACAACAAAGTCAGCAGCTGCACGCCCAATGATGGCTGCCTGACGCTGCGGGTAAAACAAACCATCAACCGCGACGGCAGCTATAACACATTCAACCACCTGGACATCATGATCGAACCCTTCCCCGCCTTCAACAGCAACCATAAAAGGCAGACGACCAACGGCTTCCTGATCACCTTTGACGGCATCACGATCTACTTCGCCTCGGACACGAGCAGAATACCGGAAATGGAGGGCCTTGCCGCCCGTGCCATCGACTACGCGTTCTTTCCCATCGACGGGCAGTACAACATGAACACTGCAGAGGCCATGGCATGCGCGGCGATCGTCAAGGCCAGGCACAATACGCCAATGCACTGGTTCAACACGGACCCATCCGGTTTCAAGCCTGAGAACCTGCTCTACATCCCTTACGGGGATACGGTAACGCTGGACGGGGAATAAGCTGTTACGTTATAGGCACTGCAGTTTCCGGTCTTCTTCGCGGCAGGATCCGCTTGGAAATGAAACCCGGAGGGTGGTTCCCTGTATTTCGGTTTTCGGGTTATCCCCCGTTGTGGCACCTATCGTTTCATCGCCCTCCAACGCCCTGCTAATGAGGGAGGATGAGATGCGAAAGGCTTTTAACCTGTTTGAGATTAGCGAAGATTGCGGTGTACCTTCCCGCAGTTTTAGCTGAACCTTTTCGCATTTGCCGATAAGCGAAGCGATTGCCCGGAGCGCTTCCTCCAGTTCCTTTTTCGAGAAATCCTCCATCATGCCTTCCCTTCGTCATTTCCCGCCTCTTGAGTGATTGATCCCTAATGATGTTAAAATTCAGATGAGCCACCTGAATCAGGAACAGGCTGAGCCACAGGCGCTGGCGCCGTCGAAGCGGTCGCTTGCGCTGCGTTTTTCCATCAAAACGGTATCCCTCCAGATCCCAAAGCGGTCTCGGCCAATTTTTTCCCGATAACCCACCATGCGAAAACCGCAGCTTTCATGCAGGCGGATGCTTGCCGTGTTCTCCTGCATGATGCCGGACTGAAGGGTCCAAAATCCGTTTTCCTCCGAGCAGCGGATCAGTTCAGGCAAAAGCGCCTTGCCGACCCCCTGCCCCCTGCAGTCCCTGTCTATGTAGATGCTGACCTCCGCCACGCCCGCGTAAAAACAGCGGCCAGAGACGGCGGTCAGGGCAGCAAAGCCAAGCACCTTGTCATCTTCTGTGATGACAAGCCTGCAATCCTTCAAGTGTAAGGCATCCCACTCTTTCCAGGCAGGGCACTGTACCTCGAATGTCGCCAGGTTTGTATCCATTCCCTGCTGATAGATCCGGCTCACTTTTAGCCAATCATCTTCAGACATCCTTCTGATTTGGTAAGCCATAGCGTTCAAAACCATCCCTTTATCTTGTTCACGATCCGGACCAGGATCAGCATGACCGGCACACCCACAAAGGCTGCAAGCGTTGCTTGGGAAATACACGCGTCGGTTCTGTGTTTTCCATATGGCGCGGCCAATTCTCGGATCCTTGCCTTCCGCGCCCTTCCTAGCATAACGCTCACCTTTCCTGTTTACTCAAGGCATCCTACCGCAGGAGAAAGGGGCTGTCAATCATGAGGATCACAAAGCCATTTTTATCAAGGGGAACACAGTGAAGAAGCCTTGATACAGCGATGTGGAACAGATGCCTGTTGTATCATCACTGTCTGAGCAGGATCTCTCACTGTCTTGTGCCTGCTGTCCTCAAGAACCCGATTCCCTCCCATCATGATTCGGCAAGGCGACAATACTCCTTGACAAAGGCCTGCGGGGCTTTCTATAATCAGCGCAACAGCCTGCATTTATTCGCATCGCGTGAAGGAGGGATTCTCAATGCTTCCCATACAAGTCATCGGCAGCCTTAATATAGACTTGACGGTTCGACTGGAGCGTTTTCACCTGCCTGGGGAAACCATCACCGCGCAGGATTTTCATATATACCCCGGCGGCAAAGGCGGCAACCAGGCCGTAGCTGCAGCGCGACTGGGCGCAAATGTGCATTTTGTCGGCATGGTGGGGGAGGATGACAACGGCTCCCTCTATCTGCGGGTGCTGAAGGAAGAGAACATTGACACCTCCGGTGTTGGTCGCACAGGAGAAGCCCCCACCGGCGTTGCTCTGATAGAGGTGGATAAACAAGGCGAGAACCGCATCGTCGTGGTGCCCGGGGCAAACGCCTTGGTGAAAGACAGTTTTGTTGAACAGCATCAGCAGAATGTCGCCGGGAAGAAGATCTGCATGCTGCAATTGGAGATCCCGCATAACAGCTGCGCAGAAGCGGCAAAACGTGCCCAACACAATGGCGATATCCTGATCCTTGACCCTGCGCCTGCAAGCCCATTGCAGGAGAGCTTCCTCCGTCACGTATCCTACATCACTCCCAATGAAAGCGAGTTGGCCCGCCTTACAGGTCTTTCAACCGCAACAATGGAAGACATAGAGGCAGCGGCAAGGACTCTGATCGCGCGCGGCGTGAAGGCCGTGGTCGTCAAGCTCGGCGCCAATGGCTGCCTATTTGTGGACGGCGAGCGTTCCTTCCACTCCCCCGGGTATAAGGTTAGCGTAGTGGACACGACCGCTGCAGGTGACAGTTTCAATGCGGGCCTCGCCTACGCTCTGGCCGCCGGTTATCCTATTGAAAAGGCACTGAGCTTCGCAAACGCCGTGGGCGCCTGCTCCACCACCGGCGCCGGCGCACAGGGCGCCATGCCCTCGCTGGAACAGGTGGAAAAGCTGATGCTTCAGCAATAGTGCCAATCAAACGGGAAGCTGGGATCGGTTCTTTGGTTAGCTTTCACGCCGTCGTACCCATCCCCTGCACAGCGCAAAATCCCTGCCGCTTAATATACTGCAAACCCTCTATGAAACCCTGGATCCAGACGGTCTCATTGTGCCCGCCATTCACCACCCTCAGCTGCGCGGGATCACGCAAAGCATCTTCCCGTTTGGAAAAGTCAATCCCAAGGGGGTTCTGCCTGTTTAGGGCCAAGTAGAGTTTGCCTGCTCAATGCTGATTTGCGCTATAATATGTGCAGTGAAAGGCGGCGGTGTCGATGGAAAAGGTGAAAATGAAGAGCCCGGGGAGCATTATTCGCTATGGGCTGATCATGATGCTGTTCATTGCCGCCGCGACAGGCGTTGGTTTGCTGTTCCGGTCCATCGGCTTTCTTGAAGTGAACATCGTCATCATATACATACTGTCGGTGCTGCTGACTGCGCGCTTCACCCACGGTTACGTGTATGGAATTATGGCCTCCCTTGCTGCGTCAGTGACGTTCAATTTCGTCTTCACCGAGCCGTATTTTGCGCTATCCGTTAACAATCCTTCGGATTTCGTCACGTTCGCGGTCATGACCATCACAGCGATCGTTACCTGCGCACTGACCTCAAAGGCAAAGCAGAGCGCACTGGAGGCGCTGGAGAACGAATCGGAGACAAGAGCGCTGTGCCGACTTACCAACCAACTGACCGATGCCGCGAGCATTCACGACATCGCCAGTGTCGCAGCCGGCGCGATCAGCGAAGTCCTTGGCTGTCGAGCCACGGTTATGTGTTTTGATGAGAACGGAAAGCCGGAAGACAGCTTCATCCAGCAAAGCAATAACCATACACAAAACCTACGTCAGGCGAGTGAAGCAGAGGAAATCAAGCGCCGTATTGAGCAAACGCAATATGTCGCGGGTGATGAGTTCTATGACTGGCCGATCCATGGGCGCGAAGCCTTGCTTGGCACACTGTACATTCCTCGGATAACTGCGATGACCAAATCGCAGACACGTCTGATTCACTCCATGATCGAGAGCACTGCGCTGGCGATGGATAGGCTCCGTAGTGTGCAAGCCCGCATAAAGTCCACCGAAGAGGCGGCACAGGAACGCTATCGCGGCAACCTGCTGCGCGCGATCTCGCACGACCTGCGAACACCGCTGGCCGGTATCATGGGCACGGCGGAAATGCTCAAGGATATGACCAAAACGGACGACCCCCGGCACGCGCTTGCGGAAGACATTTACAAAGAGTCGGATTGGCTGCATTCGTTGGTGAAGAACATCCTGAGCCTCACCCGCCTGCGGGATGGCGCGCTGCCGCTGTCCAGGCAGATGATACCTGTGGAGGAAGTCGTTGGCGGCGCGGTCACCCATATGATCCGCCTATCCAGGCGCGAGATCGCAGTCGACGCCCCTGATGAGGTTCTGTTCGTCCCAATGGATGCCGGACTGATCGAGCAGGTGCTCGTCAATCTCCTGGACAACGCGGTCAAGCACACGGCATCCTGGGAGGAAATCAGGGTTTCCGTACGGCGCGACGACGAAAAGCACATAGCCTTCATCACCGTCTCGGACCGCGGCTCAGGGATACGGGAAGACGATCTCCCAAAAATTTTCCAAATGTTTTATACCTCATCATCCAGACAGGCCAATGCTGCTCGTGGTGTAGGCCTGGGCTTGACCATCTGCGAAGCGATCGTTGAAGCGCACGGCGGTTGGATTGAAGCGAGAAACCGCACGGACGGTCCCGGAGCGGAGTTCGTATTTTCGTTGCCGATGGAGGTTCCGCATGATACAAAGGCGTAGTGAGCTCATCCTGGTGGTCGAGGACGACGCGAAGATCAAAAACTTCATCTGTTATGCGCTCAAGCAGGACGGGTTCAGCGTTTTAGCTGCTGATACCGCACAAGGTGCCTTGTCCTTGCTCGTCTCCCAGCCGGTTGACCTGATGCTGCTGGACCTTGGCCTTCCGGACTTTGACGGCATGGATGTTATCCAAAAGGTTCGGGAGTGGTCGGAATTGCCGATCATTGTCGTGTCTGCCCGTGATCAGGACCGCGAAAAGGCAGCGGCACTGGACGCCGGCGCCGACGACTACCTGCCCAAGCCTTTTTCAGCGACCGAGCTGATGGCGCGCATTCGCGTGGCTATCCGTCACCTGTACAAGGAAAGCGGTGGCAGGCGACAGGCGAGCGCCGAAGTGGGGGAACTAAGGATCGACTTCGACAAACGGCTTATTTATCTGGATGAAACTGAGGTGCACCTGACGCCAATGGAGTACGGTTTGTTGGCGATGCTGTTCAGGAACATTGGCAAAGTGCTGACAACGGGAGCGTTGATAAGGGAACTGTACGGTCCGGGCTACGGCACGGATACACAGGCACTGCGCACGCTGATGGCGGGTCTTCGGCGAAAGATCGAGGCAAATCCAGCCAAATCCCGGTATATCCTGACGGAAATCGGCGTCGGATATCGGCTTGTTGACGAATAATACTATTTGAAAACAGTAATGCGCCGATGCGAAGAGAGATTTTTCGTCATATCAAAGTCGAGAGAAGAAGGTGACAAAGCCTGCCGCCGCCAGTGGCGGGATCAGGCAGGCGG
>Ga0209538_1000671_pt1 | contig 19568 bp, 11 predicted proteins | sample BarGraNGADG00211_2_FD_184492 | JGI IMG/M metagenome (GOLD analysis project Ga0209538, IMG submission 184492) | Arctic peat soil microbial communities from Barrow, Alaska - Barrow Graham LP Ref core NGADG0004-211 (SPAdes) (version 2) | ecosystem: Environmental > Terrestrial > Soil > Wetlands >... | reverse complement strand
ATCATCAGAGAGATTAGCTCCTAACCAAAGATATTTGAAATTTCGACCGCGGATTACGCGGATTTACGCGGATAAAAATGGGATTTGTGGCCCCTCTTATCCGTGTTTATCAGCGTTTATCCGCGTGATCCGCAGTTAAAAATCTGAGAGACGAATTACTAAGGGACAGGTCATTTGTAAAGGTTATGCGCAGTTGACGGGCTCAGCTCTGCTTCAATCAGTAATCGGCCCGTGCTAATTATTTGTCTGTCCCTTTGTATCTGGATTTCCTTGGCGGCATCTGGGCAATGGGCTAGAGCGCAAAGGGAGACGGGTGGTTGTATGCCGCGCAGATAGAGCGCAAATCTTCGAGGTCACATCCGAGCAACTCACATGCCTTGCGCGCGCTGAGTAACCCGCGCTGCAAAACGGCGTGGAGGCGCCGAACGAAATCCGCGTTGAAAATATTTGGCCGCCCAGCGGGATCCGGCTCGTTGGATCGGCTCAGTTGTTCCAGGTCAACGCAACCCTGCTGCACTTTGGTCAGGACACTCGTGTTGACCAGCCGCCAGTACATCGCTTTGCCGGAGACGTGGAATTCCCTCGCCATGTCGAGGATGGAATCGTGGATCTCACGCCCGGCCGGTCTGCCACGCCAGCGATTGGCTACGGCTTCGGTCGGCATCAGCAGGCCTGCGGTGAACGCATCGGCCAATTTTTCCACCTTAGGCTTCGCTTTGTACTCGAGTTCCTCATCAAACTTCTCTGGAGGCATCACTTTCCATGTCAGGATGTGGAAAAACTCGTGCCCCAGGTCGAAATGGCGGCGAAAAGACGGCTCGTTACGGTTGATTAGGATGAAATCCCCGTCGGGCAGGTGGCAGGCCGCGCCGGAAATGGTGGCCGGGGCCTCTACGAAGAGGACCATGACTTTGAACGATTCTTCAATCGTTTCGCGGAGCTTCAGCGCGGGTGTGTCACCCAGCGCCATGGCCTTCGATACGCGTTCGCCAATGGTTGTCGCTTGGTAAATGGAAGTTTGTTTGCCAAAATCCCGCAACTGGGGACCTATGGGTGCGCCTGGTTCGTCGAGGACGGCGCGAAAGCGCCGATTGGCGGAAATCAGATTGTGTGCCTTTTGCTCGAAGGCGGCGATGTCTTTGGTGTTGCGTTTCGCACGATAGGAGAAGGCGTGTGGCTCCGTTACAATGTAGGGATCCGTGAAGATCGCCAGGGACTTGCCGAGAAGTTGGCAGAGCTTCGTCAGTTCGTCAGGCTGGACCTGTCGGACTCCGGTTTCGATGGTGGAAATGGTTTGGCGATCGCTTAATCCGAGTTCGGCGGCGAGCCAGTCTTGGGTGAAACCTTTCTCCTCGCGGGCCAGTCGGATGCGTTCTCCCACTTGGCGCGAAAAGGTGGAAGTGGCGTTCATAGCTGGGGTGTTTTCATTGTCACGCATAGAAATCTAATCTTGCGATTTCCAAATCGCAAGAAATTTCGTAATAAATCGTATTGTATTGATGATAAACATGATGTGAATTAACCATCGGATTTCTGGTCGCCCGTCCACGCTTTTCAGGTAGCGTACCGGTGCGGGTTTGAGGCACTCGTTGGAATCTTGCTCCTAGTCAACCGCGCACATCGCAGCAGCGATCTCGCTCCACCTGACTTTCGGGTTCTTCTGGAAAGCCTCAGAGAGGACCCATGCCGCGTCCTGATTTAGAAGACCAGTGGTGGCCTCCTGTGTGGAGCGCAAGTCGGGGGTGGCTAAAGGACAACCAGAAAGCCTCCGGCGTGTTCGAGACTGTTTCCACCCTCGTTCAAAGCCTGGTGGACAACCCAGCGGCCAAGATGACAGCCCAGGAGATCCTCGATCGGGTCCAGCGGGCGCAGCGCCTTCCGACTTCGCCTTGTACCGGGCCTGGTTGCACGGTTCAGGTTCCTTGACGGGCTCAGCTCTGCTTCAATCAGTAATCGGCCCGTGCTAATTATTTGTCTGTCCATTTGTATTCGCCGAACGAAGGATTGCCAGGAGGCCAGAGTAGGCCTTTCTCGCTCGTCGTTTCAGCAGGTCAGTGCATGTGGCCCGAACCACCACCACGCTTCGGATTCCACTCAAGATTATAGGTAGAGAGGGCCACTTGCTTCAGGCTCGCAGCTTCCCCTTCCGATATCGGGTGGCAGTGCGCTTGGGGCGTAGAGTAGTCGAGCCTACATTCAACGGTTGTTCTAGAATCAATGCGACCACGCGGTTGGCCTCTTGACGGTGGCGCAAAAGGGTTTGGAGGGCTGTTGGCGGCAGGCATTCAGAGAACTTGAGTTCTCTCAAGTCTCCGACCACCGCAGGTTCGATTTGCCTGGTGGGGGCGCTGTGGAGTGTGTGGAGAGCCTGAGCTAAATCTTCGACAGGGACAACCGCCTGGAATCGCAAGCAGAAATTGTCGGCATCGCTCTCCAGGGTTATGGTCCGTAGGAGCAGGTGGCTGAGATGGTCGTTCGCTTTCCGGCCAGCGAACGTCCACCACTCGCTGGCACCGGCAGGCAAGTCGGTCCGCAACACCGTTGCATCGGGCTTCACCCAATCGTGTTCTGCTCGCGCCTCGTCCAGGGCTTGCTCTCCTCGTCGTGAAAGAAATGGGAAATGCGCCTCGCTCGTCATAACCTGCTTCACCGCCTGGCAAAGCTCGAAGCTGTAAGGTCTTCCGCTGCCGAGCCAGCGCGACTTGCCTCCGTATTCGGCAGGTTCGACAAATGCTTTCCATCCGCTCCAGTCGAGTTCTCGGACTTTCCAGGATCGGCCTGCCAAGGAGATTACGAACGGGGTTTGTCCGTGTTGAGCAAAGGTGCCTCGATCAACTGAACCAAGATGTTCGCGCCCGCAAAACACTTCAAACTCTGGCGTGCGCATGAAGATGGAAAACAGATCGAGGAAGTTCTGAAAGCCAAAGCGGGCCTCCCCTTGTCGCCCAACAAATAGGATTCCTTGGTCTTCGCTGAGATAGGCCTCCCGGATCATGTGGTCGATGATCTCGTCCAACTGGCCTGGGATCGCTTGGGCGAATGGCGGCAGGCGCAGCAACCATTTACGCCAGGCATTCCGCCCGAGTCCGCGTTCCTGCAAGGACAGGGCCAGGATTTGCTGTGCGAAAACGTGGAAAGGCATTGGGGGCGGTTCGACCGCCTCGACAAATCCCTCCTGCCACAGTTTCACGATCGCAATGGCGCGAAGCAGCGCGTCCGGATGAGTGGCGAGAAAAAGGCAGTTGCGGCTGTTGCCTGAGCGTCGCCCAGTGCGACCGAGTCGTTGGAGAAATGAGGAAACCGTCGTGGTTGAGTCGATTTGGATGACACGATCCAGATCCCCGACGTCGATGCCTAGTTCGAGTGTGCTTGTGGCGACGATGACACAGTTTGAACTTTGCGCGAAGGCGGCTTCTGACCGGCGTCGCTCATCGAGGCTGAGCGAACTGTGAGAAACGTGAGTCTCAACCCCAGCTTCCCGCAACTGGCTCGCGAGTTTCTCCACCCGACTGCGGCTGTCACAGAACACCAGACGCTTCTCCCCTTGATGCAGGCGGGAAATCACTGTGGCCGCGTTGTCGAGGCTCCCGACGTAATCGACCTGCACATCAGGTTGAGCGCCTGCACTGGGTGGAACCCGCACGACTTCGCGAACGCCTTCGCAGTGGCCCGCGAGCCAGTCGAGCAGTGCTTGTGGGTTCCCCACGGTCGCCGACAAGCCAATGCGCTGCAATTCGCGGCCCGCAATCGTGCGAAGGCGTTCGAGGATCGAGAGCAGGTGCCACCCTCGGTCATCCCCAGCGAAAGAATGAATCTCATCGATGACCACCAATCGCAATCCACCGAACAAAAAGCGATGGTCTGTGACGGCCGAGACCAGCATAACTTCAAGCGACTCCGGCGTCGTCAGAAGACAATCCGGGAGGTCCTTGAGAATCCGGCGCCGTGCGGCCTGGCTCACGTCACCGTGCCACAGTTCGCACCGTCGGCCGGCCCACTGGCAATAGCGCTCCAACCGCGTGTGCAAGTTGTTGATCAGTGCCTTGAGGGGGCAGAGATACAAAAGGCTCAATCCCCCCCAGTTCTCGGCCAGCATGCGCGAAAGAGCGGGGAAGAACGCGGCTTCCGTTTTTCCGCCGGCTGTCGGGGCGAGCAGCAGCACATGGCGTTCACCCAGAATTGGGGCGATGCTGCTCTCCTGAAGCGGACGGAGTTCCCGCCACCCCAAAGAATTGACGATGTGGTGCTGGACGGCGGGATGGAGGCGCGAAAATGAACTCACAATTTAAACTCGATGTCATCCACCGAGCCTGCCGGCGCCGCCGCATTCTCGGCCTCGTTCAATTCGCTCGCAACCAAGGACGGTGAGTAATCACGACCCGGATCGAAATCGGGGAACTGGTCAATGCGATCCAAGATGTCCGCGACCAGCTTCTTCAAGAAGATGCGCGGCGCGATTCCCACCTTGCCTCCCAGCTTCCCTGCAATTAGGCCAGCCAGACGATCCAAAAACGCCTTGTCAACCAACTGCCGGATACGTTCGCCCCGTGGAGAGCCCGCGGCGAAAATGTCTCGCACCCGGCTACCCACCTCGACAAGTCCACCCAAGTCGAACGGCTTGAGGCGCAATTGCACGGCGCGTGGATTGTCGAATTTGGGATCGCCACTGAAGTCCACGTGCAGCCTCTGAGCCAACGGCGGCAGTCGCTGAATCCCCTGCGGGCTGTCGAAAAACGCGGGTGTTCCGGTGATAATCAAATACAGTCCGGGAAAGCGGCGGCTGTCGATCTCGTCCATGAGCTGACGAAGAGCGTTCAGGGCCTTGTCCCGAACGTCGCCGCGCATGCGTTGCAGGATTTCCACTTCGTCCAGAACCACCACCATCCCCGGCCGTCCCGAATCCCGGAGAACGACAAGCAGTCCTTGCAGGAAACCAAGCGCCGCTAAGTGGTCCACATCTCCTTTGATACCAGCCGCGCGTTTCGCTTCCATGCCGACATTCGGCTGACCTCCAAGCCATGCCAGGAGACCATCCGCCACATGTGCTTCACCCCGAGCCTGAGCGTTGCGGTAGCCTCGGAGAGCCATGCAGAAAGCCGGAGCAACGCGGTTAATGGCCGCCAGGCGCTTCTCCAGCAATTCATTCGTCTGTTCCAGCAATCTCTCTGGAGCGGCTGCGGCTGTGTTTCCGCCGGCCAACACGTCCTCTTCGAGCGCGAAGAACCAGCCATCGATCAACGCCCGAAACACCCCCTCGTCACCCTCTGTGGAACTCAACCGCTCGATAAGCCGGCGATATACAGTTTCCAGCCGATGCAAAGGCGTCTCCGATTCGCTGATCTGCACTTCGGCCGTCACGAATCCCTCGCGCTGCGCCCGGTCTTGCAGCCACCGGGCCAGGAACGTTTTGCCGCAACCGTATTCACCCCGAACAGCTTTGAAAACACTGCCTCCGGAAGCAACTTGCTTCAGCTCGTCGTGGAGTGCCCCTTCAAACCGATCCATCCCCACGGCGAAGGCTTCCAACCCGCGGCGGGGAACAGTGCCGCGCCTGAGGGCGTCCAGAATCTCAATTCGTCGCTGCGGGCTGATCATAACGTCTTTACGCGATTTCAAACTGTGTCTTGAGGAGTTGCCGGTTCAGGCACACGGTGCCAGATGCCTCTTCGAACGTGATCACCGCATACCCGTCCACATTCATCACCCGTCGCAAACTGGCAATCACCCCCGGCAACCGAAACTCCGGCTGCCCGATTCGCTGTGCCAGCGCGGACTTGAGCATCCGGTCGCCACGGTCCTGCAAAGCACCCAGTAGGGCGCGCAGCAAATCAGGCGAAAGAGCGGTGCGACCTGCCAAACCGGCTTGCCGCTGGTAAACCGGCGATGCCAGCAGATGCTCAATCCAATCTCGTGCCGCCGCTTGTGCGCGTTGCTCTGCTGCCGCGAACAGTGGCAGCTCGCGTTCGAGCTTCGTAACTGTGATTTTAGCCGAAGACTCTTCTGTGCCACCCGCCGCTTCTTCCGTCCACCAGGACGGCTGGGCAACCGGAGTTGGGACCAGGCCCTTCAGGTTGAATTCCTCGCGACTGAACAACGCTACCGGAACGATGACCTCTTGGGGTGACAATCCACCATGGTAGCCCGCCTTCCGCGATGTGTAATGCATACGCTCGCTCCACGGTGCGATGAAGCGGCCACCGGCGAAACTTCCAACCCTCGGTCCGCGAACTTCCAGCTCCCCGGCAGCCGGAGCCCCGCCGGTGCAGCGATACCGATCCCCTTCACCGCCCACGCGCAGTTCGCTCTGGTAATCGAGCACATGCCCGTGATCGCTCGTGAGGATGACGAGGCGCCCCGCGGCTTGTGCAGCGTCAAGCAGTCGTCCCAGAACGTGTAAATGATCAAGTTTCCAAGGCAGAGAAATCTGGTCGCCCTTGGCCAGTAGGTCATCCACCGCATTGACCACGGCAGCGACCACCCTTCGCCTTGGCGATCCAATTTCGTCGCGCACATCCTTCGAGAGTCCACCCTCGGCCGGATCCATCAAATCGCTTTTCAGGAAAAGTCGAGGAGGATGGCTTCGGGATGACGCTTCCGCCAGATCAGCATTCGCGGCAAACCCGGCCACTTCACTGACTTCGGCATCTATCCGGCCGCACAAAAGAGCGCGGCGCGAATGCTCGGTGACCGTGGGCAAGGCGGTGGCGGCGAGTCGGACCGTTGGTTTGTCCTGAAAGTCTGCCATCACCCAGCCATGGGTTCCCAAGTCGGCGGCCAACTCCCGAAACACGGCGAAGCTCATCCCGTCTAGCACGACCAGCAGAACCGGTTGAAGCGCCGCTGCCGGCGCCACCACGTCACGCAGGATGTGTTCGATGGGAATGACTATAGAACCCGGCGTAGGACTCCATTGGACGAGTGCCTGGGCGAACTGATGGTTCAGCTCTTCTCTCCTCGCGGAGACTGCTTCAAGCAAGCGCGCGTATGCGTGGCCAAGTGACACGATGCTTTCCCCCGGATAGAGTGAATACCGCGCCCAATCCACGAAACTGATTTCGTCAGCATACTCCTTCGCTACCTCGACAAACGAGCCCGCAGCATGCGGTTTGCGCACGGCCAGCCAGTGCGTCAGCCGCAGGCCCATCCTTAGGCGATCCACCCGCAGAGAAGTCCGCGAAGCCAGGTGGTGGTCATCGACCAGGTCCACCAACCTCGCCAACTCCCTGCGGTTGGCGCTGCTGGCATTCTCCAGGGCGTTGATTATGGCCTCACCGCACCGCTGCAGTCTCTGCTCGAAGCCGGCTGGGGAGTAGTTGCTGAGGTAGGCAAACGAATCCACCTGAACCTGGCGCAGCAACTCATCCGACTGCTGCAAGCAATCCCGCACTGCGGCGTCGCGGCCTTGGCGCCCTAGCGACTCGATATACTCGGTCGAAGCGCGCTTCCAAGCCTCAGCCGATACCTGCGAAATGGGCCGATTGCCCGTAAACCGCTCTAACCTCACCGCCGCATCTCGAAGCGACGCCGTATTGGCCGCCTCGGACGAGGCAACAACGTGGAAGGCCAGTCCAAGTGCCGCCGCCTCCTTCCCGTGCCCGGCTTCGATGCAATCAATAATCGACAGGCCGCTGGGACCGGCAGTCTGGCTGAGCCAGCCGCGCGCGGCGGTTTTCAGTTCTGACCGGCAGCTCTGCCAGGCAACGCGCTGTGCGTCGTCTGCGCTCCACGCGAGCAAGTCCTGCGTGTCGGGATGGCTTTGGACAATGCCAAGTTTTCGACGCAAGACAAGACCCCACGCGGTGTCCAAATCCAGAAATCCGCTGGGTGCCGGCGGGACTCGATCGGCCGGCACGCACTCCAGCAGAGTCTCGGCGAACCAGCGGTTGGCGAGGATGAAGGGGTGGACGCCTTGGGCTTGAAAGATGTCCTTCAGGCTCTCCCGAGCGCTCAAGGGAATGAGTTTCGACTTGCACAAGCGGCCCAGCAAATCGTCCCCTAGATTCTGCGTCTCCAACGGAGTCAACAGCACGAGCCGCTGTCCGGCTGTTTCCGCGGTGAGGAGGCGCTCGCGAATGGCCAACGGCGAATCCGCTTCGGCGATGACATATTGCTCACCCTCGATCTCCAGCTCCGGTGGTCCCGACCAGCCGGCCGGGGATTGAATGCCGACCACTAACGGCCTTTCCTGCCGCTTCTGACACAGCCGGCTTACCAGGGCGCGCACTTGTTGAGGTGAGGGAGCAGGCATGGGGTTAGCGCCACTTGGCCACAAAAGAACACAAAGAACACAAAGAACACAAAGATAATGACTGAAGAATCGTGGGGCTGGACAGCATCATGGCGGCGGGACTGGCGAACCGAGCGCAGCCTCTTCCCGCCCCAACGGTGCGTCCCTCGACATCCTCTTGTTCTCTGTGATCTTTGTGTTCTTTTGTGGCCATTGTTGTGTTTGGGTTATTCGTGCGAGGACTTGAGGCGGACTTTCAGTTGCACCCCAAATAGCGTCATCGCGCCGTTTGCCAGGTCGATGAGGCAGTTGGTGTCCGCGTGGATGAGCGCGTGCAACGTAGCCGACACGACGATCATGTTGTTCTTCTCATCCGGTTCGCCCTTGACGAGAGCGTTGATGTGATGGACCTCCAGGGATTCCAGAATGCGCTCCGACGGCAGGCCCTCCGGGAGGCTGTCGCCTTCCACCTGGCTTTCGCCGTAAAGCTTCTTCAATTCCTCGACGAGGCGGCGATTGCGCTGCAAACGCCCAGCGTCATTCGTGTAAAACGCTCGAATCTCAGTCTCATCGCTGTTCAGCACTGCTAGATGCGAAGCCACCACGTTGGGCTTGAACAGAAGCGGCGGAAGTCCTGGCTTTCCGGTTGGCCCAGGAGGTGTAACGACAAGGCCGGCGGGCGGCGTTCCGGGTTGGGGCGTTGGGGGGAACGAAACCGCGGTCAACAGGGCAATGGCTCTGGAGTCGGCCGTGCGTAGCGATGACTCCAGCGGGACTACATACTCATCCTTCTGCGCCGCATCCTTCAACTCTGACCAGATGGCCTCGGCTTCGGGCTTGCGGTGGTCCGTCAACTGCCGCACGGCCTCCAGCAGTTGCCAATTGGTTTGCCTCAACTTCTCGCCAAGGGCCTGACACGACTTCAGGCTCGTCCCCATGGCCGAAGCCGAAGTCTCCACGGTGGCCCGTGCGAGACCTTCAATAACCGGCACCCCTTCGGCGGCGCATAGCAAGTCCACCAAGGTCTTTGTTGCCCGGGCCGTCTTGATTCGAGCGGAGGTTTTGCTGGCTCCGACCCGCTGGCAGAGGTCGGTCACCAGTGGGACCAACTGGTCCGCCGGAGTCTTGTATTGCTGGGCAATGGTCTTGAAATCCACTGCGAGCTTCGCGGTGTTGACCGCGTTCAACAGTGGCGGCGCCACCACGCCAAGGATGCTGGCCGCTCGCCTGCCGGTTTCCTCCCAATCGATCTGCGAAGGCAGCCGTTGCGTCCGCAACTCCGCGTCATCCGGCAAATCGGTGATTTCCGGCTCAATCAATCTCCCATGCAGATGGAAGTTCATCTGCGCGTGAGTGGCGAAGAAGATGAGCACCAGGTTTTGCAAATCACGCGGTAATCCCCAGCGTTGCGGCTCGTCCATCCATTCGCGCAACTTGGCCACCGTGAGCGGGCCGCCGTGCTCGGCTTCCTTCCGGTCGAAGTGGTTCTTCCAATGTTGACCCAACACGAACGCCGACTCTGTGGTCATTTCTCCCAGCTTGAGCGGGTTCGCGACCTGCCGCAGCTCGCGCCGCTTGGACTGTTCGACAATGATGCGCCCATCTGGGGTCTGGATGGCTCGCGTCACTTCTTCCAGCACACGCCCGAGCGCCGCCGGACGCAAGTTCGCGTCGTCGTCGAAAATTGGGTGTGCCGGGAACTGCTTCTGTAACGCCTGGCTCAGCAACGAAGTGAGCGCCTGTTTGAAGTTCGCCGCCACGGGCGGTTGGATCTCGCCAGTCTCATCGAGGCATTGGAACTGTTCGTTCGGCTCCAACTGCTGCGCCGCGTCGGCGGAGTTCACCAGTCCGCTGCCGGCGCTGTAAACCGCCTGCAAATGCGCCACCATCTTTGCACGAAGCTGTTGCTGCTGTGTGTCGAGCAGGCTCTTGGCGCTCGCCTTGTCTGCGGGCGACAGGTGGCTTACGTATTGGTCGAACCGCTCCCCGGTTAAGATGTGGTCAAGGATGACCAGCCTTCCGAGTTCCTTCAGCGCATCGTGGTTTAGAAACGAGGGAATCCACACAATCGTACGGTAGCCCTCCTCGTTCTCGTTGCGGAACTGCTGCAAACGAGAGAGGTCGCTACGCGGACCATGCGGAGCTTGGTCGAATGGGAAGTCAATGATGACGCGCCATTGTTCCGCCTTATTCTTGAATGTATCAAAAGCCTGCTCGCGCACATTCGCATATTGAAGTTCGCACTCGCGGTCCGTGCCGTGCCAGCGGAAGCGGTATCGGTAGAATAATTGCTGAGCATCATCTTTCGGTAACCCGAACTCCTCCAATAAGAGTTCGCGGGTTTTTCGCCGTCTGTTCCCGTCGTTATCCTCCGCCTGTGCCTGCTCGATGATACGGTCGGTATCAACATCCGTCAGTTGGAGCGTGATGCGGGGATTATCGCTGGAACCTTCGAGCTTGATGACTCCGGTTTCTGCCGCCCAACGACGGCACTTATCGATGACCACGGTCTGTTCGCGTCCGGGAATGGGGGTGCGATAACTGCCGTGGTTCAATGCCACGAGCCGCTGCGCGTCCATGTCCTTGAGCGTCTTGACCTGTGGCGCCAGGGCGGCCAGCAACAGGGTCTTGATGATGCGGTCATCCGCCCGAAAAGCCTGGCCCTTGGCGTCTTCCGGTGGCAACGCAAACGCTTGCTCTGTCCGCATTCCGTGTTGCTGTTCGAGAACCGGGCGGAGTTTCTGCTCGTATAGCCGCTTCGCCTTTTCGAAATCCCGTTTCACAACATCGCTCACCGCGTCCGTGCCTTCGGAAATCACGTCGAAGATGTCGCCGGCAGGCACGATGTCGCCCAGCTTCAGCCGGCTCTTCTGCTCGACGAGGATTTGCAGCATCACTCGCAGGGCCGTGCGCTCGCGTTGCAGTGCAAACGACATCACCACCAGCGTCTCCACCAGCGCGGGACTGAACGGATACAGCTTTCGGAACATCTCAGGATTGCCCTCGTCCGTGAGCAGGATGTCTCGGATGTGTTTTTGGACGGCCATCGTCTGGGCGAACGCTGTGTCAATCTCCGCCTTGGCGGCCTCGCTCTTCGGTTTCAACAACCGCTTCTCGGCAATCGCCGGCAGGTTGCTGTCTTGGAGCTTGATGCTGGAAAAACGGGCTTCCCAGAAGCGCAGCACGTCGCTGATGGCGGCCAGTTGCGCCCCGGTCACTTGGTCGCGCACCAAGTCGGCAATTTCGCGCTGCTTGGCGATGAAGCTCACCAGGGGAATCGGTCGGTCGGCTCGCGAAGCCTCGACCAGCTTTACCAACTTCTGACCTTCTCGTGCAATGAAGGACGGGTCAGCCGCGTGGCTGGCCAGCCACAGGATCAATTCGTCGAGGAAGAGGATGACCGCATCAAAGCCCAGCTCACGGGCATGATGGCTCATGACGGACAGGCCGTCGTCGAGAGTAATGAACTCAGAGTTGTTCTGCGCGGCGCTGAAGAACGTTTCGACCAAGTCGGTGACGAGTTGCCGGCGGTCGGCATTGTTGGCCGGTGCAATCAGGGCACGCTCGAACCGCTTCGCATCCCAGCCCCCTTCCAGCTCTCCCCAGCCCCCTGCCTTCGTAGCAGCCGACGTCAGGAGGCTCTGTTCTTCCCGGTTCAACTTCGCAAAGAACGCTTTGTCTCCCATCGCTTCGCGCAAACCTTTCGCATCCTCGAACAGCGCCTCGGCGCGATAGACCGGCGGGGTGGGTGCGTCGGGATAGTGGCGGCGGATGTGGTCAGCGTAGCCTCCGAGCAGCGCGGCTTCCAGACCGGTCGCCCCAATCAGGTTGAACGGCACCAGCATGAACTTCTTGCCGCTCGTCCAGGAATTGTGCTTCGTTACCACGTCCGCCAGTTCGGTAATCTCCCGCGCCGTGGCGTTCTGCTGGAGAAGGAGATTCAGCACCGCCATGAAATGGCTCTTGCCGCTGCCGAAACTGCCGAGCAGGTAACACGCCTTGCTGGTGCGCCCTTCGAGCGCATCGCGCACCAGCGAGAGCGCATCGTCGAAGCACTTGGCGAGTTGGGGCGTGACGACGTAATCCCGCAACGTCTGCTCCGGACGCTCCAGTCCCTCGGCCAGGCGGAGGACGAAATCCCCGCCGCGCACGACGTCGGGCAGGTCAAAAAGGTCTTTGATGAAAGTGGGCATAGCTCAATTCGACGATCAGTTGATTAAAGAGGCATTCACTTCTGTAACACCCGACTACTCCTTCCAATCATCACCAGGCATGATCCGCCGCATGAATTCGTCAAACAGCGGCACGGTGAACGCCGTGTCGCCATGGCCGGGGCTGTAAACCATGCCTTTTGAGATCAACTGATTTCGGGTTGGACCGAGCGCGGTTACTTTCCGGCCGAGTTGTTCAGCAATGTCTCCCGACCGATTCGGGCCGGGGCCAATTTGAGCCATTGCCCGCAGATATTTCTTCTCGACTGGAGTTAAACGGTCAAACCTGACCCGGAAGAAGCTCTCGTCCAAGGCCGCAATGGCGGTTGTCGTGGCCGTTCGCACATCCTCCAATGTAATCGGGGACTTGGGTGCCGCGTCCCACGAATGTTTGCCCCACTCCTGCAAAAAATAGGGATAGCCATGGGTTTGTTGAAGAATGTGCTCAAAGGCATCGTTGTTCACCTCAACCCCTCTGTCATTGGCCGGTTTGACGATTGCAGTTCTAGCGGCTTCACGACTAAGAGCTCCAATCTCGGGAAAGTCGAAGAGCCGCTCCGCATAGGACTTGGCCCGGCCCATCTTTCCTCGCAGTTGGGGAAGGCCCGCTCCCACCAACACGACGGGAAGTTGGCGTTGCGCCGTGCGGTGCAGCGAAGTTATCAGCGCAGCCAGTTGTTCCTCCTCAACGTATTGCAGCTCGTCAATAAACATCGCGAGGCAGGTGTCACCGCTCCTGGCCGCCTGTCCAGCCACCTCCAGCAACGCCTGCAGGTCATGCTCCAGATCGCCGTTGTCAGCCAGCCCCTTCTCTGGCTTGAAATCCAATCCCACCGTTATGTCCTGATACGTGACCTTGAGTGCGTTCGCGAAGCCAGCCAAGCCCCTCAAGGCGCGGTGAGCCAGGTCTTTGGCCTTTCCAATCCGTGAGAGTCGCAGCAACGCTTGTCGCAGTTCGGGCGCTATGATCGCCGGCAATGACCGATCTTCCGGCGCCTCTAACCGCAAGGTCTGGATGCCGGTTCCCTCCGCATCATCGCGCATCCGATCCAGTAATACCGTCTTGCCCACCCCCCGCAGGCCCACCATCAGTATGCTTTTGGCAGGATTGCCAAGGCGAGCCCGCCCCAGCGCAATCCGGACCCTCTCACGCAGTTCATCTCGACCCGCCAGTTCGGGCGGCGGGGTGCCAGCTCCCGGAGCAAAGGGATTTGTAATTGGATCCATGGCCTTAAAATTATAGGGACTTTATCGAGTTTACAAATTATTTATAAACCTGCTAATTTCATTCAAACATAGCCCTCTTTGTGCTCTTTGCGTTTTTTCGTGGCCATAAGTTCAAACCAGTGGGCGCTCCAGGCCCTCGGCTAGGCGCAACACAAAATCCCCACCGCGCACTACGTCGGGCAGGTTAAACAAGTCTTTGATGTAGGTGGGCATAGAACTAGACGCTTGCCTTTCCTTGCGGCGTAAGCCTTCTGAGTTTCTCCAACAATTCGGACGAGCCAGGACGCACGGACAGGGGCAATCCGGCAGCCGTGAAATCACCTTGCGCTTCGGCCAGTGCTTTCGTGATTTCGGCCTCGAAAATGTATTCCGTCACATCTTCGTCCATGCCGAAAACCTTCCTCCACACCACGGACACGGCTCGCCCGAACGCACGCCAGTTGAACCACGAGGCACGTTCTGAAGTGGCTTCGAAGAGCAACTGCCACCCCTTGTTTGCATCCAGGGAATACTCTTTCCGATAGCCGTCAAACCGGGTCTGAAACAGCTCTGCACACTGCATCTCCATCAGCGTCTCCGACACCCGGCGTTGGGAGTAGCCGAGTTCGCGGGCCAGTTCGCTGGGCGTGCCATGACCATGCGCCACCAGCCAGGCGAACGCATCAGCCCGGATATTCACTCCAAAAAAGGCCCTGCATTTCAGGATCAGACTCGCTGGCGTCCACGCTGGCAGCGGCTGCGACTGCCCGCGCAGAAACACGGGCGAACGTGCCCAGCCGTAGCGGGCAAAGATGTCATCCCGCTGGCCCGCCAGCGGGGCGAGGGGTTTGCCATGCCGTTGGAAGAGCGGAACCAGCGACGGTTCCGACCCAGGACGGTGCCTTTCTGCCAGCCGCGACCATTTGGGTCCTTTGTCGTGCTGCCTCATGAAAGCGGCCACTCCTCCCGCCAGCGCGGGCGGGCAGACCTGGTCCTCCTGGAGGAGCGTGGATAGCCGGCCGACGTTGACCCATCGCCCATTGCGCACCAACCAATCCAGCACCTCATCGAACACCCGCGGGTCCTGCCGGGCGCATGTCCAGGTTAACAATAGCAGGGGCTCCGGATCCACGATCCGGCCGGCCTCCGATACGCGTTGAGTGCCCATGACCCCAACCTGCGACCAGGCCTGCCAGATCACGTCCAGCACCGCTTGCGCAAAGTCTTCTCTATATTTCTTGAGCAAGTTCTTCATGGCCGATTAGTTCCAACACCTGTTTAAGTTTGCGCCGAAAGTCCGCGCTGGTCTTTCGGTCGAGCAACCAATCCACCGCGGCTCGCGCTTCCGTTTTCGTCGGTTCCAAATCCAGCAGGTCGCCCAGATGGATCTCGATGCGGGTTTTGGGGTCCATCGCCGCATAGAGTTTCAAATGGATCTGGTCCAGGCGGCTGATCATGTGCAGGGCAAGGCAACGCCCGTAGCTCTTGCGTTTCAGCCGGGTTTCCAATCCGAGCGGCAGCCCAAATGCCAACAACGGCGCCGGCCCAAAGTTCAGCCACGTGTCCTTTATTCCGAGTTCACGCCCGACCTCCGCCACCAGTTCGGTAACGCGGGGCGGCAACATCGTTGTGGTCAATAGGCGCGCCTTCCCCTTTTTCACCTGCACCGCACAAATGATATCCACGTCCCCGGTGGAGCGCGATACAAGCCCCATCAGGTTCAGTGACGCGCCGCCGCAACTGACCAGTTCAACGGGTTCCAGCTCCGCATAAACCATCTTCGCGTTCAATCGCTTGAGCGCCTCTTCGATCCCGGATTTACCGGCAAACTGGCCGCCATGTATGCCTTTATTCATCTTAACTCTAGCGTAATAACGTCAGCAGGCACAAGCAAGCCCAAAACCGACATGGCCACAAAAGGGCACAAAGAACACATAGAAAACAAGAAAGCCAACCACCCCATTTTCTACTGGCCGAATTATTTCTTTCCCCATCTCAGGTTCCATCCGCCCCCCTCTTTGTGTTCTTTGTGCCCTTTCGTGGCAATTTCCCCGGTGGCTTCCATGCGCGGACTTCGTCCAGGGTCTTGCCCATGCGGCGGGCTTCCTCTTCCACAAAACTGCGGAAGAAATCGCCCAGGCCCATGCCGTATTGCGGGTCCAGGCCATTGTGCCATTGGAGCAGCCAGGGGAGGAGTTCCAGCACTCCGGCCAGCAACGGTAGCAGACGATCATCCGTCCAGCCCTCATTGGTGCGCATGCGTTCGTAGTAACCGGCCACGGCTTGCGCTTGCTGCAAATGGTCCCAGCCGGCCCAGCCGATGCCGGGGGTGCGGTCGGCGTCGCGGTTGCAGTGTGGATACGTGATGAATCGCTCCTTCGGCACGTCCAGCTTGCCGCGCAACCGCCAGCAGGTGGTGCTCACGAAATCCTTCGTGTCGTATTTGGGGGGCACGGGGATGTCTCCCACTTCCTGTTTCTGCCGCTGCTTGATCTTCGCCTGAATCTGCTGCTCAGCCATCGGTCCTCTGTCCTCCGTCGTCTGACCTCTGACCTCTGCCTCAATGGCGTCTTCCCGTCGCTGCATCTCCCACACCTGTTCCCAAATCGCCCGTTTGCGCAGGCCGCTTTCCTTGTAGCGGAGCACAGGCAGGAACGGCACTGACGCGCTCTCCACCAATTCCACCACCAGTTCCGTGATGTCAAAGTCTGGGCGGCCTCGGTAAAGCGTGGACACTTCCATGAACTCGGGGTCACGGCGGACTTTGTCGGCGAGGTGGGCGCAGGAGGTCAACTCAACCGATGGCCAATGGCGCGAGTCCTCAAGCCGGGTGAGCAGCCACTCGCGCAGGGCGCGTTCCTGCTGTTGCTCCCACGGCTCAGTGTTCCAGCGGCGCTTGTATTCTGGCTGCTCAATGAGCGCAATGTTGCGGTCGCTCTCGATAAGAGCTATGCGGCGATCGACGAGCTGACGATACGAGGCAGGCCAATGCGCTGGCAACTCGGTGATAGGCGTGGAACCGTGGCGGCTGAACCAGGCGGTTTCCAACTCACCTCGGGCCATTTTGCGGGCCATCACGATTTCGAACGCACGTTCGCCGAGCCGAAGTTGGACTTGGGAGAACTCCGGCGAAGTGGGCGTAAGATTCAGGTTCTCCGCAAGAAGCCCGTAGAGGCGGTAACACTCCCAATCAAGCTCTTCTTGCAGGGCAATCATCCGCTCGCGCAAGCGGGTGGACTCGGCGAGAACAGTGGCCATCTGTGATTTGAGATTGGCCACGGGCGACTGCGCCAGCACCGCGGCGGGAGTGCGCGCTTTCAACTCCTGCGCTAACCGGTCCAACTCCCGCGCCAGGGGAAGCGGCTGTTTGGAGGGGATGGGGAGAGCTTCCAGTTTGGTGCAGTTGAATTGGTAAAAGTCTTCAAATGGAGCAGTCCGCTGCCTCGCCCCGTGCTCGTCAACAGTGCTACCCCTGTTCTGCCAAACCTGCTTTAGCCAAAAGCAGGCCGTCGATGAGTTTAGAAGCCCAAGGAGAGCAAGGTAACCGTCTTCGCTCGTATTCTTAATCAGCTTGATTATCGGTGCTGAGGATTTGAAGACTCGTCCGCCGCGGTCGAGAGCGAAATGGTTGTCAGTCATCAAGTCAGGAAAAACGATCCGAAACTGACTCTCCAACCGACTGAGAGCTACCTGATGCCATTCCCACCAAGGTCGGTCCTCTTCGAAATACGTCCTGCCGCCGAAAGTTGCGCGATTTCCCATCACTGTTCGGTAAAACCAAAAACGACGTTCTGCACCTGGGCGCGTTCTGATGTTCACCAATTCACCATTTAGGTAAGGGAAGAAAACGCGTTTCCCACTTGAGATAGACCAGTCACGCACATGTTCTCCTGCTGCAAGGGGACGGTGAACGTCAGCTTCAATGTTGCTTCGAAAGAAAGTTTCCGCCGGCCCGATTATGATACCATCTGCGCCAGTGATGCCGAAGAAGCCTATAGCATCTGCGAGTTCATGGAGCGCCTTTTCGGCTACTTCGTCCAACAGTTCCTTCAACTCAGCCGCTCCACCACCACCGATGCTCCACGGATGTCTATGAAAGCTGTCGCGCGGTATGTCGCCCACGCTCACGAAATCGCTCTGGGTGCCGGGATGGTCCACCTGCTGCACAATAGCAGTCCAAACTAACCCGCACGCAGGGTCGTCCGGCGTGGCCGGTTCGCCCTTAATGCCCATTGCGGTGCGGACGGCTGGTTGAACAGGTTTCCGGTTCGTGCCAAACAAAATCACGGTTGGCGTGCCGTAGCCGGGAATGTAGGCGCCTGCGGTGTCGATGACGTGCGTAAGGTTCCAGCGTGGCATGAATTGCTCGATGAGCTTCTTGCCAAATTCCCGTTTCATGAAGGAATTGGCGGTAATCATGCCCACGTAGCCGGCAGGCTGGGCGTCTTCGCCTTTCACGGCCAGGGCGAAGAACTGTTCCATAAAAGGCACCGCCAGAGAGTATTTCCGGTGGCAGGACAGGAACCGCAGGCGGTAGTCCTCGTTGAGCGCCTTGTCCTTGGCAGTGATGTAGGGCGGGTTGCCCACTACCGCGTGGTAGTCCTGGCTGAGGTAGCGGCGCGCCAACTCGGCGTCCTCGGTCTCGTAGAAATGCTTGAGCGTGTCTTCGAGTGCCTCGTGGCCGCCGAGGTAGGATTGGCGGCGATGTTCCCAGCCAGGCGGGTTGCCGTGCAGGAGGGAATCGCCCGTGGCGATGTGCACCTCGAAGGCCGGGGCGTCCGCCAGCCGGTGAATGTCGCACACGTGAAGCGCGGCCAGCAGCAGCCGGAACCGCGCGATGGCGACGGCAAACGGATTAAGGTCCACGCCGAAGACCTGGTCGAGCGCGCGCTGGCCCAGCGCCCGCACTTCCACGGCGGGATGATTCCGCTGGTGGAGTGCGAAGAGGCGATGGAATCCACCAAGCGCGAAGTGGCCGGAGCCGCAGGTGGGATCAATCATCCGCACGTTTTGGTAGCCGAATGTTTCGATGGCAGGCGTAAGCGTGCGGTCGAGAATGAATTCCTCGATAAATATGGGCGTTTGCAGCAGGGCAAACCGCTTCTTGGCGTCTTCGGACAGGTCCTGGTAGAGGTCGCCCAAGAAACGGGTGGGATCGGGAAAGGCTGAAGGCTGAAGGCTAAAGGCTGAAACCGTAAAAGCTGGGTCGGTGAAATCGTGGACGAGCGGCGCGTGTTGCTGGTCCTGGTCTTCCTCGGCTTTGAGCTTTTGCCAGAATTCCAGGAGCAGTTGCGCGCCGTCGCCGCTGAGGCCGAGGTGCCAGACCGGATTGTGCGTGTCGTGAAATAACGCGGCCAAACCAGGCAGCCGGCGGACGGTGCGGAAGACGTGGTAAAGATATTCGCGGTCGCTCTCGGTCGGGTGTTGGCGGAAGTAGAGCGTGTGCTGGTCACGGGCCAGCGCGAGGCGCGGACCGGGTCCGGAGAGGTAGGCGGTGTCGCCGAGCAGGCCGTTGTCTTCGAGGAAGCGAATGAAGACGCAGGAGAGAATCCACGCCACGGCGGCCTGGGTGAACTGGGCTTCGCGCCAGGTTTCGTAGGCTTCGGCGATGCGCTTGGCCGCGCGGGCAGCCTCATATTGGACACGGAGAGGCGCCTCGACCTCGGGCCGCTCGGCACATCGCACCCGCAGGTCATCCTGGAGCTTCACCAGGAGCTTTTGCAGATCGGCCAATAATGCCGCGCGGTTAATCATAAAAACTTACTTAGCCACGAAAGGGCACAAAGAGCACGAAAGAAGGGGAACCATCGGATAACTTCTTTTTTGTGGACTTTGTGTTCTTTTGTGGCAATTCATGCGCGGCGTTTCTTTTTGTTTTTTAGTTCCCAGGAGTCAGCGCCAGAACAGAAACGGGGTGAGAGCAA
>Ga0209538_1000669_pt1 | contig 19607 bp, 14 predicted proteins | sample BarGraNGADG00211_2_FD_184492 | JGI IMG/M metagenome (GOLD analysis project Ga0209538, IMG submission 184492) | Arctic peat soil microbial communities from Barrow, Alaska - Barrow Graham LP Ref core NGADG0004-211 (SPAdes) (version 2) | ecosystem: Environmental > Terrestrial > Soil > Wetlands >... | reverse complement strand
TCATATGAATCGACAATCTTTTTTACAATAGATAATCCCAGACCTGTACCTGTAATCTGACGGGTCTTGGTATTTCTGACTCTAACAAAGTCCTCGAAAATATGGAGTTGTTCTTCGTCACTCATTCCTATTCCTGTATCGCTGACAGAGATATTCACCACATCTTTTTCAGATGTAATCTGGCAATCAACTCTACCACCTTCACGATTATATTTAACGGCATTTGATAAAAGATTGTTCAGAATAATTTCCATTTCGCCCGGGTCGAAATTCATAACAATGTTTTGCGGACAAGTTATATAGACATCAACGTCTTTCTGTATGGCAAAAGGTCTTACCGTATCTTTCGAAATGCGTGCAACATCAGATACAACTATCTGTTGAAGTTTATGCATAGGTTTACCGGACTTTAATCTGGTAAGGTCGAGCATGTCGAGTATAAGTTGTCGCATCCCTTTTATACGTTCGAGAGACCGGTCTATCATTTCTTTGTAGGAATCAACATTATCGCCCATCTGCTTTTCACTAATCATTCTCAGATAACCTTCAATAGCATTGAGTGGCGCTTTAAGTTCATGTGACAATACACTCATAAACTGAAACCTGATCTGTTTACCTTCTGTATTGAGTGTTTGTGTCATCCTTCGCAAAAAAAGTTGCTTGGTGATATTTTCGATGGATGCCCTGAGCTCCTGCGGAGTAAATGGCTTAGGAATAAAATCATAGGCACCATCACGGGTTGCTTTCACAGCAAGCTCGAGTGATGCATATGATGTAATCATGACCACTACAATATCGTATTGTTTGTTTCTGATATACTCTAAAACCTGAATTCCCTGAATACCCGGAAGCTTGTTATCAAGCAATACAATATCGGGTAACTGTGCATCAATAATTTCGATTGCTTCCTCCCCTGTCGCGGCTTCCAGTATTTCGAAATCAATATGTTCGTCCATGAATGGATAGTCGACCTTGAAATTCTGAAGAATACGTCTGGTACCCATTCGGATCCCGGGTTCGTCATCAACAACAAGCACTTTAAAACTTGCCATAATTATAATTTTAACAACCGGTTAATCTCTCTTTGCAGCTGGTCTGCCCTGATTCCCTTATCAAGGAAGAGATCGGCTTTAATCCATTTGCGTTCGTCGTCACCGGTGATATCAAACAGCATCCCTGTCTCAGCGGTTACCCCGGTAGCAATGATGATAGGCACTTCAGGATATTTCCGTTTTAATTTATAACAAAGAATGAAGCCACTGTCATCATTTTCCATCATCAGATCGAAAATGGCAAGATCAGGATGTGTTACCTCCAGAATTTTTTCAGCTTCTTTCTGACTCTCGGCTGTAATGACTTTAAATCCGAACTGCTCGACTTTTATTCTTGTCTGCAACAGATAATCCATATCATCATCAACAATCAGTATAGTTTTACTCATTTTCAATAATTTATTATGAGAATACGACTCATCATATTCCTATTATTAAACCGATTTAAATCTTGGCAAAGTAATCGAAAAGGTAGTACCGGTTCTGCCTTTATTCTTATCGGCATTTGATACTACATCAATCATTCCTCTGTGCATTTTAACAATACCGTAAACCAACGGAAGTCCCAATCCCGTCCCTTTTCCCAATTCTTTGGTAGTAAAGAATGGCGTAAAAATCTTTTCCATGTACTCCTGAGGAATACCTAAACCTGAGTCACTGATCCGGATAATTACTTCTGTCTCATTGTCCGTCAGTTCGATAGAGAGCCTCCCACCTGTAGGCATAGCTTCAATGGCATTTTTTTCAAGATTGGTTAATGCCTGCATCATCTGATCATTATCTACAAAAGCCATCGGATTTGAGAGATTGTGTGTAAATACAAGCTCAATAGATTTGGGATGTATGATGGAATCGAGACTCTTTTTGATAAATGCCAGCATATTTGTCTCAACCAGATAAACCTGATTCTTACGTGCAAAGTTGAGCAGTCCCCCAACAATCTTCTTACAACGATCAGCCTGTTCTGAGATCAAAGCCAGATCTTTTCGCATGGGATGATCTTCAGGCAACTCATCAAGCAAAATATTGCTGTACATGGTGATCACTCCTAACGGATTGTTCAACTCATGGGCTATACCGGCTGACAATTGTCCCATTCCTGCAAGCTTTTCACTTTGGCGAAGTGCCTGCTGTGCAGTTTCAAGACTTTCATTTGAAATATTCAAAGCCTGGATAGTACTGTGCAGACTTTCGATCGTGTAGGGCAAACACATCTCGGTTTCTGCCAATCCTTCTGCAATAGCCATTGCATGTTCAAAACAGGTATCATAACCACAGGCGCCACAATTCAGATGATCTTTTTCGGTGTACTTGCCCATTGTTTGCAAGGCTTTTTCAATCAGGTCAGCAGAAGGAGTTTGTAAACGTCTGTCGAGTGGTTCAAACGTCTGGGAGAAATCAACACTACTGAACTCACGGATATCCCTTTTCCACTGATCTTTATCCAGATCATGCAACCGTTGTGAAACATAATTACCAACCTGCTTACGACGGATGTATCGCTTACCGCCTTTCGACATGCCGGGCCCCATAATACACCCTTCACAACACAATACTTCAAGATGTTGCTGACCAAGGTCTCCATCTTCGAACTCTTTAACAGCTTCCCGCATTTTCAATCTGCCACCGGCAATGATAATCAAACCATCTATGATACTTTCAGCAACATTTGTAGTTTGAAGCAGTCCACGGCTTACAGGGAATATCCCTCCTTTTCCAGCATGAGGAGGATCAAAATCAGTAGGTTCAATCTGATCAGGAGTGATATTAAACATCTCGAACATTTCCCTTAATTCACGAAAGGTGATGACCTCGTCTATTTCATCCGACTCAGCCTTCTTGGCAACACAAGGGCCAATGAAAATCGTTTTGACATCATCTCCATACTTTTTATGGACAATTCTGTTCATAGCAACCATAGGCGAGGCAATGGGAGCCAACGATTTGACACTATCGGGATGATAGTGTTCAACAAAATAAACAACTGCTGGACAATCTGATGAGATACAAGGTTCAGAGCTGTGATCACTCAGCACACGACTATATTCCCTGGCAATCATATCTGCTCCAAATCCAACTTCTGTGACATATTCAAAACCCAGTTTCCTGATCATTCCAATCAGAATATGATAATCAGGAATATCAATAAATTCGGCTGGGAAGCTAGGAGCCAGCATTGCAGCAACTTTGCCGGGAGCATTTAAAAATTCAACAACTTCATCGATAGTCTGGACATATACTTTGGCTTCCTGACTACATACTTTAACGCAACTGCCACAACCAATACAACGTTGATGCATTACTTCGGCCTGACCATTGACGATTCGGATTGCTTTGACAGGACACTCCCGAACACATGTATAGCAAACTCTACACCGATCTTTCAGTGTAAAAACCAATTGTCTGCGCCTGGCATATCCTTTAATCTCCACGTTATTTATGTTTTAAAGCTTGAATCTAAAATTACAACAATACATCACGCTCTTTATAAGTGGTATGTAAAAGTGTCATACAACGCTCACTCAGTGGTTTACCCAGATAATTCTTATAAAGCTCCAGTACTCCCTGATTTTTGTGAGCTGATTTAACTGATTCTTTTTCTTCAATTTCGTACAGCGTCCTTGATCTGACTTTTATCAATGATTTATCGGTAATCACAGTTTGCCCACCACCATTTACACAACCACCCTGACAAGCCATTACTTCGATAAAATGCAGGTCATTCTTACCGGCAGCAATTTCATCCAACAGGGGTTTCACATATTTTAATCCATTAACAATACAAAATCCAAAAACATATTCTCCGATCTCGATCTTGAATTCCTTACGACCTCTAACATTTCTGGCTTCAGATAGCTTAAAGAATTCAGACTCTTTTCCGGTTATCATGAAATGAAGTGTTCGGTAAAGCGCTTCGGTTTCGCCACCGGCTATGCCTGCGATCTTAGCGACTGAAGAACGACTACCCATGGGAATATCGGCAGTTTCAGGTTCAATCTGTTGAATATTGATCCCATGTAAACGAATCATCCGGCTCAATTCTCTTGTAGTAATGACAATATCAACGTCAGCGATACCCTTTTGTATCATCTCTTCACGTTGTGCTTCAAATTTCTTAGCTGTACATGGCATGACTGAAACCATCACAATCTTCTCAGGATCAATCTGTCGTGTCTCAGCATAAAACGATTTACTGATTGCACCAGTCATCTGTTGCGGAGATTTACAGGTAGTCAACAGTGATAACATTTCAGGATTGACTTGTTCAAGATACTTCACCCAGGCAGGACAATCACCCGAAAGCATAGGCAGAGAATTGCCCTTCTTAATCCGGTTGAGCAATTCAGCTGCCAGTTCATTGATAGCCAGATCAACTCCGAAAGCTGTTTCAAATACTTTGTCGAAACCGATTTTATGTAGGATGGCATTGAGCATTCCATTAACATCTTTTCCCGGCTTTAGATCATACTCTTCGGCTAAAGTGACAGAAATAGTAGGTGAATATTGTATGACAACATGATTAAGTGGATTGTGCAAAGCTTCGTAAACAGCAGCCAGATGATCTTTTTCATATAAAGATCCTGTCGGACATGCAATGGTACATTGACCACAGTTTATACAACTCGAAAGGTTTATAGGCTTGTCAAAAGTAGTCCCTATGACCATTTTGCTTCCTCTTTTGATAAATTCAAGAGCCGAAACAGTCATTTGTTCTTCACAAACACGTACACATCGACCACAGAGAATACATTTTGCCTGATCTTTTACAATAGAAGAACTGGCCTGATCTATTTTATATTTATTTCTTTTTCCTGAAAAACGACGTTCCCTGATTCCAAGTTCCTCTGCAAAGTTTTGCAATTCACAATTTCCATTCCTGATACAATAAAGACAGTCGTCGGGATGATTGGCCAGTAAGAGCTCAACAATCGTTTTACGGGCAAGGATAACCCGTGGAGAATGGGTTTTAATTTTCATCCATTCTTCAACCGGATGAGAACATGCAGGAATAAGATCGACATGACCTTCAACTTCCACAACACACATTCTGCAGGCCCCGGTTGGAGTAAAATCTTCCATGAAACAGAGGGTGGGTACTTTTATCCCATTGCGGTTTAGCGCCTGCAGGATACTCTCCCCTCTCTTTGCCTTTATGGTTTTGTTATTGACTTCAATATCAAAAATCATCGACTGAATTTTTACTTTATGAAACTGAAATAGCCACAAACTTGCAGGTATCAAAACAGATACCACAACCGATACACTTATCGGCAATAATAAAATGTGGTAACCTTGGTGACCCTACAATTGCATTCTCCGGACATTTCTTATAGCAAGCCGTGCAACCTGTACACTTTTCAACGTCTATACTAAATGTTCGTAACTCACGACAGATACCGGCACGGCACTTACGATCAAAAATATGTTCTTCATATTCATCTCTGAACCAACGAAGGGTACTGAGCACAGGATTTGGTGCAGTCCTTCCAAGGCCACAAAGAGATGTATCACGGATTACACCGGCCAGATTTTCCAACTGCATGACGCCTTTAAAACGCTCAAGGGTTTCATGACCTTTTTCGTCACCGGGCTTCATTGTAATATGTCTGAGAATCTCCAGGATCCGTTTTGTACCTTCACGACAGGGAATACATTTACCACAGCTTTCTTTTTGCAAAAAGTCTGTGAAGAACTTTGCTATATCAATCATGCAGGTATCTTCATCCATGACGACTATACCTCCCGAACCCATCATGAGTCCGTTAAGTTTTAATTCGTCATAATCTACCCGGGTGTCAAGTAAAGATTCCGGCATACAACTACCTGATGGTCCGCCAATCTGCAAAGCTTTGAATCTTTTTGCTTTCTTTATCCCACCTCCGATTGTAAAGACAAGATCACGCAAGGAAGTACCCATGCTGACTTCAGCAAGGCCCGTATTTTTAATCTTACCCGACATGGCAAAGACTTTTGTTCCTTTACTCGACTGAGTTCCAATAGAAGCAAACCACTGTGGGCCATTATCAAGAATAGAAGGAATATTGGCAAGTGTTTCAACGTTGTTTACGACAGTTGGCTTCTCAAATAAACCATGTTCAGCCGGGTAAGGAGGTTTGTTGCGAGGCATTCCTCTGCGTCCTTCTATACTTGCTATCAGGGCAGTCTCTTCGCCGCAAACAAAAGCGCCTGCACCCTGTCGAACAGAAATGAAGACATTTACGCCACTGTCCATCACATTATTCCCAAGCACACCAAAATCATAAGCCTGTTGCAATGCATTTTTCATGCGTTTGAAGGCAAGATCGTATTCAGCGCGGATATAGATATATGCTTTCCCTGCACCGATTGCATATGCTGCAATTGCAATACCTTCAATAACTCTGTGAGGATCGCCTTCTATGAGGGCTCTGTCCATAAATGCTCCGGGATCACTTTCATCGGCATTACAGATCATAAATTTATCATCATCTGCAGTCATCAATGTGGTTTTCCATTTCAGACCTGTAGGATATCCTCCACCTCCCCTACCTTTGAGTCCTGACTCTTCGACAATAGCACAAACTTTTTCTGAAGTGTAGTTTCTGATCGTCTTAACTAAAGCACGATATCCTCCACCGGCAATATATTCTACAATATCAGCAGGATTGATGATTCCGCAGTTCTTCAATACAATCCGATTTTGATTGGCAAAGAAGGGAATCTGATTGATAAATGGAACCTTGGGCCAGGGTTCTGATTTTGTCTGAGGATATTGATAAAACACATCTTCAGCCGGTAACTCATTGTTCAGGACGCCATCAAGGATATAGTCGACCTTATCAGCTGTAACCCTTTGAAAAGAAACACGTGCCCTACCAGGCAACTGAACATCCAAAACAGGTTCTACTGAACAAAGGCCAATACAACCAACTTCAACGACTTCGGCATTAATTTCTTTTTCTGTGAGGTAATTATTGATTGCCTGCAATGTTTTACCTGCTCCTGCAACCATTCCACAGGTAGAGGTCCCGAGATATATGACCGGCTTCTCAACTCTCTCACGCAAGATCAGACTTAACAGATCAATATCTGTCTTCTGCTGAACAGAAGTTGCATTATTCAGAAATGCCCGGAGTTTCAATTTCAAATCGTTGTTCTGAACTATCATAGCTATTCCTTTATACGATAAGTATTGATAATACGGGAAAGATCAGAAATGCTAAAACCTGTATAGAATTCTTCATTGACATCCATTACGGGAGCTAACCCGCAAGCGCCGATACATCTTACAATATCAAGGCTGAATAATCCATCCCGCGAAGTCTGACCGGATTTTATCTTCAATAATTTTTCCAATTCATTCAGGAAATTGAGTGAACCTTCTACATGGCATGCAGTCCCTCTGCAAATCCGGATATGATATTTTCCCCGGGGTTCAAATCTGAACTGGTCATAATAGGTTGCAACCCCATATATTTTACTCGTGGGAAGCTTTAAAAATTCTGCTGTCACTATAATGGCCTCTTCTGAAAGATAACCATTCTCATCCTGAATCTCCTGAAGAATTGGAATGAGACGGTCACGGTTCAAATTAGGCTGATTTTCAAGTAGTTCTCTAATAGCCCTGCCCATAGTTGAATGCTTAAATTAAACAAAAGAGAATCAAGTCTTCGTCGTAAATATAGCAAACGATTAGCATATTACAATTACTATTTTGTTATAAAAATAACACTGTTACTTTCTTAACAGGAAATTTGTATCTTTGTACTCATCAACAATGAGACTTACACACTGAATAACAATACATTATTCATAAAATTAACATTAAATTCAGAACCTGAGTACTATCAAATTTATAATCATTTTAAACAGAATTTTGCATTTTTTATAAAATGTTACAATATAAAGAAGATCAGGATACCGTTTTAAAATTTTTTAGTCGTTTAATAAAGAACAAACAGGTAATTTTACAGCTGAAAAACCAATATTTTAAAATAATTATCGTTCAAACTTAAAAGGGATGATAATTTGGGATTAATTTGCAATAAATGACATGGAAGATAACAGGATTGAAATAATGATCTGCCTTGGCAGTTCCTGTTTTTCGAGGGGAAACAAAAAAACAGTCGATACTATTAAACAATATATCGCTGAAAATCATCTGGAAGAAAAAGTTTATTTTCATGGTGGTCACTGTTTCGGTAGCTGTGAGAATGGTCCGAAAATAAAGATTGCCGGAAATGTTTATGAACATGTTGATCATAACAATGTGATTGATTTGATGGTAAAGAGTTTTGACCATATAATCTGATCTGTAAACCACATCGCATGGCGCTGGTAAGAATACTTGAGAACAAATGCAAACAATCATACGCCTGTGTTCGTATATGCCCTGTTAAAGCCATAGAGGTAAAAGCGACACAAGCAACACCTTTCATAGTAGCCGATCGTTGTATTGGCTGCGGGAGTTGCGTTATTGCATGCTCAGCTGATGCAGTTGTTTATGACGATGCAAGGGAAGGAGTCAAAGCGTTACTACAATCAGGGCAACCTGTAGCAGCAGTTTGTGGCCCCAGTATATCCGGTGAGTTTTCAGACATCACCGATTACCGCAAGTTTGTATCGATGATCAGGGCTCTTGGATTCACTTATGTCATAGAGGCAGCCTTCGCTGTTGATCTTGTTGCAAGAAAGTATTTTGAACTGTTTACCAACTTCAAAGGAAAATATTATATCTCTTCCTGTTGCCCCGCTATAGTTGGGATGATCGAAAAATACCATCCTGAACTTGTAGAGAACCTGGCTCCGATAATTTCTCCAATGATAGCATCTGCCAAAGTAGTGCATCAGAAATATGGCGCTGAAGTCAAGATGGTCTACATTGGCCCATGTATAGATTATAAAAAAGAAGCAGCTACTTCAGAAGAAGATGGGCATGTAGATGCAGTTCTTACATTTAAAGAACTGCGTGAAATGTTTAAAGAATTTTCGATCTCAGAAAGCAATCAGGAGTTTACAGAGTTTGATGAACCTATCGGATACAAAGGATCGCTTTATCCGATCAGTAACGGTCTTCTACAGGCCGGGGGGATCAGTGAAGACCTTCTCACTTCATCAGTCATTACTGCTGAAGGGAGAGACAATGCGCTAAATGCATTACGGGAGTTTGAACAACATCTTGAACACATCAACAACCACTTTAACCTGTTTTATTGTGATGGATGCTTAATGGGACCCGGGACCTCTTCAAACGGGGATAAGTTCCTCCGTCGGACTCTGGTTACCAAATACTCCAGAAAGCGGCTCAAGACATTTGATCTTGACCAATGGAATCAACATATCAAAGAATATGATTCTCTTGACTTCTCACGCACATTTCAGATCAACGATAAGCGATTAGCAATGCCGGGAGAAGAACAGATTGGTGAAGTATTTAAGTTACTTGGCAAAAAGGATCAGGACGAAGCAGTGGGCTGTGGAGCCTGTGGATACCCATCGTGCCATGACTTTGCAATTGCAGTGGCTCAGGGCCTTGCCCGCACAGATATGTGTGTAAATTTCACACTCCGGAACCGTCAGGAATATATTAAGGCACTCAAGATCACCAACGAAAAGCTTGCCAAGACACAGGATGCGCTTCAGGTTTCTGAAAAGATTGCCCGACGTGAACAATTACTGGCAAAAGAAGCCTCGGAAACGGTTTCTGCCATGTTACAAAAGATCCCATCAGGAGTTGTAATTGCAGATGACAAACTCAAGATCATTGAATCGAACAAAAGCTTTATTGATTTACTGGGCGACGATGCCAGAGATATAAATGAAATAATCCCCGGTCTGGTTGGAGCTGATCTGAAGACGCTCCTCCCCTACCAGTTTTACAATCTATTTTCATTTGTTTTTCAATCAGATGAAGATGTTGTAAACCGTGATGTTCATTATGAAGATACTGTATTGAGTGTTTCAATATTTCCAATCCGAAAAGGCAAGATTGTCGGAGCCATCATCCGTGATATTGCAGCACCCGAAGTCCAGAAAGAAGAAGTCATAAGTCGTGTCAGCGAAGTCATCAATGAAAACATGCAGATGGTTCAGCAAATCGCTTTCCTATTGGGTGAAGGAGCTGCAAAAACAGAGAAGATGCTGAATTCAGTCATCGAGAGCCATAAGACAAAGAAAAAGGAAGATTGAGGTAACGATGGATGCTAAATTCCATATTGAAGTCAATTGTCAACAGAAGTATTATGACGGTGAACGCATTTGCGGCGATGTATTTCTATCCAGCCGCATCAAGGAAGAGAACCGTGTAGTGGTTGTTCTTTCCGATGGCATGGGTCATGGCGTTAAGGCCAATGTACTGGCTACCCTTACGGCAACCATGGCGCTCAACTTCACCAAAGAACACAAAGAAATAGAAAGAACAGCAGAAATCATCATGAATACCCTGCCGGTTTGCAGTGACAGGCACATCAGCTATTCCACTTTCACCATTGTAGATATTGAAATGGACGGGATGGTGCATATCATGGAATATGACAATCCACATTGTATAGTCGTCAGGGGACAGCATCTTTTTACGCCTAACTGGAAGACGATCACCATGCAGAGCGAATTGAATAAAGACAAACAATTGCGCACATGCAGCTTTTATCCACGCAAAGAAGACCGGATTGTCTTTTGGAGTGATGGTGTGGCACAATCAGGAATGGGGTCTGAAAAATATCCTTTTGGCTGGGGAGTTGATCTGATGGCAGCTTATGTTGAACTTCAGGTAAACAAAGATCCGGAGATCTCGGCTCCGAAATTAGCTGCCAAGGTGGTTAATATGGCCCATGTAAACGACTTTTATCACAGTAAGGACGACACCAGTTGTGTAGTCTGCTATCTTCGTGATCCACGGAAGCTTTTAATCTGTACAGGACCTCCGTTTAATGAAGAGAATGATAAGCAACTGGGAGATATCGTTCGTAATTTTACCGGAAGTAAAATTATCTGTGGAGCAACCACCGGTGATATTATCGCAAGAGAACTGGGTGAACGTATCACCGATAGCTTTGAATTTGATGATCCAGAGTTACCACCTATAGCCTATATGCAGGGAATAGATTTAATAACCGAAGGCATCCTCACATTGGGTAAAGTCAATGAAATCCTGAAAAAATACGATAATAACACCCGCCTTGGTAAAGGACCTGCTGATCAGATCGTAAAATTTTTATTAGAGAGTGATGAAATCACATTGATAATCGGTACCAGAATAAATATAGCACATCAGGATCCGAATCTCCCTGTTGAATTAGAAATCAGGCGTACAGTAGTAAAGCGTATAGCACGTCTGCTTGAGGAAAAATTCCTAAAAGAAGTTTATCTTACCTACTTATAGTATTACAAATGACGGATTGAGGATTTCAAATGTAGGGATGGCCCTTGTGGCCATCCAAGGCTGTAACCAATAATCTAATCTTCTATAATTCTGTTATGTTGTATTCTTCTGTCCAACCAACAATATTTGCACCTTTAGATAAGTCTCAACATACCTGAAATAGTAATAGAGTTTTCTGTTCAATTCGATTCCATAATTCACTAAATCATCGTAATCGATATAATTTTCGAATACATTTGAGTAGTGTCCGGCCATATAATGATAATTCCAGTCCGTAACATACTGATTATTCCAGCTCTGATAGTATTCATTTGAGTGATCTTTAGCCGGACTATAGTTTATTTGAAACCAGGTTTCAAATTGTGGGTCAAAAACAAGAAGTTCATATTCGGTACTATCAATTATTGCTATATGCTTTGCCGGAGCAATCTTAACTATATCTTTTTGAGAAGAACAAGCACATAGCACAATCAGCAAAAACCCAATGATACCAAGCGTTTTCATATTGTATGTTTTTGATACGTTAACTGTTATGCATCAAATTAAATGCCAATTGTTTAAAATTAATCATTTAATTTCATTATAAAAGTTAGGATATTGTAGTCATTATAAAGTCATGAACAAACCATTCGCCAGGAGTGAAATAATAATTATTTACACCCGTAAAATATTTTTTTATACCCTTTGTAATTTTTATGATAATATACGTATATTTGAAACGGAAAGAATAATATTGTTTTCTTTCTTCTATATTATAAAAAAATCCATTTGGATTTAAAGTATGAATGATGTTGCTTTTGTGTTTCCCCCTAAAAACCAAAAGATATTAGATTTAGAATAACTGTTTTAACTTGGCCAAACTATGTAGTTTTTAATTGAAAAAACATTTTAACCATTTCAAAAATGAAGAAAATTCTGATCATTGATGATGACAAGACTTTTAGGATAATATTGAAAGAAGTTCTTATTAAAGAAGGCTATCATCTTTTAGAAGCGCCAAGTGGCGAAAAAGGATTAGAACTCGTAAAAAGCGAACATCCTGATCTCGTGATCACTGATTTCCAGATGCCCGGTTTGAGTGGTCTGGATGTATTACAGGCCATCGTAAAAATGAAAACAGGGATTCCGGTCATTATGATTACCGGTTTCAGTGATACTGAAAATATCATTAAAGCCATCCAGATGGGGGCATTCGACTATCTGGAAAAACCCGTAAATCATAATGTCTTAAAATCTGCCATCAGAGTTGCGCTTAACTCAGCAAGTCTGAGTAGCAACCTCGACATGGTTGTTAACGAAGATGTATTTTCGAGTAATGTTTCCGAAGAAAATATCCTGGTTGGAAACACACCTCCGATGAAAGAGGTTTTCAAAAAGATTGGTTGTATTTCTCTGAATAAAGTAAATGTACTGATACTTGGTGACACCGGAACCGGGAAGGAATTGATTGCACGCCTCATTCACTATACAGGCGTCACAAAAGATCAACCACTGGTTACTGTTAACTGTAGCGCTCTGGCTGAATCCCTGTTGGAAAGCGAACTTTTTGGGCATGTCAAAGGCTCATTCACCGGGGCTATCAGAGATAAAAAAGGAAAGTTTGAACTGGCCGGAGAAGGCTCGATACTGCTAGATGAGATCTCAGAAATCTCATTAAACACGCAGGTAAAGCTATTGCGTGTAATCCAGGAACAGGAATTTGAAAAAGTTGGTGGAGAAGCAACTATTCCCATGAAAGCACGTATCATTGCAGCTTCTAACCGTAATCTTGAGGAGTTGATCAAAGAGGGTAAATTTAGGGAGGATCTTTACTACCGTTTAAAAGTTTTTACTATCCAGATTCCTCCACTACGCGATCGCAAAGAAGACATTGGTGGGCTGGTAATCCATTTCCTTCGCAAGCTGAATAAAAAGTTCAACAAAAATGTAGTTAAGATTGGAGAAGGAGTAATTGAAATGTTGAAGGAACACGATTGGTATGGCAATGTTCGTGAGCTTGAAAACACACTTTTACAAGCAATTGTAGTTTCAAAGAGTGATGTTTTACAGAAAGAAAACATCATGTTGAACTTTAGGGATCCCTCTGAAAACGGAGACGGAGAAAAGATGCCTAATCTTAAATCACTGTCAGACATTGAAGCATATCATATCAAGAAGATCCTCGATCAAACAAAATGGAACAGAGTAGAGTCCTCACGTATTTTGGATATCAGTCGCCCAACCCTGAATGCTAAAATTGAGAAGTATCATCTGGAGCAGAACTAAAAGAAAGTAAAATATCTCCCTTCATATCAATACTCCTGTTAAAGAGCTGTATTAACAACTTTTACAGGAGTATTTATTTTAACAACATTCCCCTGATATCCTATTTTTGCCAGTTGTATAATAAATAAATTTGCATCTCTTAACCCGGAAAAGCCTTCAACCAGAATATGGTAAATCCCATTTTTTATTATTACAATTACAGGTAGACTAGTAATCGTTGTAATTTTTTGCATTGCTGAAAAAGCATTTTTATCAAAATTAAAATACCCAACCTGAACTGAATATTGTTGACCAAGAAGAACAGTAAGTTGTGCATTCTGACTTAATTTCAATATACTCACCAGATCAGGATTGACTCTGTTTACTTGTTTTACATTTCCCGATCCGCCCCTCGGTTCTTTATTATCCTTTGATCCATAACTATAAAACTCATCAAAATTATAAACTGGCAATGTAAAGTTATTTAGCATTCTCCACGGTCCATACTTAATTGTTTTACCCAAATTTTCAGTACTGCCAAATTTCAATGTTCTTACCGCTTTTTTCTCAGACTCACCTGAACCCTTCGATTTAGTATTACTTCTACTTCCTGATTTCGTCATTGAAGCTGCATAATTCTTTGCTTCGTTCTCATTTAAGAAACCATCGACACAAATAGTATACTTACCATTTTTTGAAACGACAACAATAGGATTGGTGTTAACGGATGCCTTCGTTTGTTGTGCAGCCAGATCAATCCGAAAGATAAAAATCAGGGCTGCAATAATAACCAGGAAAAGATATCTTTTTTTCATGTTTAACCGTTTTTGATTTTCATTTACTTCATTAATAGTGAAGTATTGCAAACGTATACATTAATTTTAAGGTTACAATTTATTTTATGGATTAGTCTTAATAATAGTGCCTTTAAATCCCATTTGTGCTAATTGATCAACAAACAATTTGGCCTCTCTTCTACTATTGAATCCTTCAATCAATAAATTATAGAACCCATCTTTTATTGAAATAATGATCGGTAATTTAGTCTCTTTTGAGATTCTTCGTAATGCAGCAGTAGCGCTCTTATCAAATATAAACCCATCAATCTGAATAGAAATATTTCCTCCCCCAACAACAGAGAGTTGATCATTCTGATTCACTCCAATCTTTGTAGATGGCTTTGAATCCACTTTGGTGACATCAGGTTGTTTCACCTTGACCGGAAAACCTCTTGTTTTGCTCCCTTCCGGTTCGAATTTAAATATATTCGCAATACTATCTGTGTAGTCGATCAGTTGATTTTTCCGTACCGGATTTTCAATAGTATTGATTTTTGCATCTTTATCATTAACAATCTTGTTTTTAGAAACAGCATTAGCATCATCCTTAACCTTATTCATCGCAACAATTTCCCTATCAACATTTATAGGAACTTCTGTTTTACCGACTGAAGCTAAAAATGCCCGTGCTTCTCTCCTGCTGTTGAATCCTTCGATCCATAACTTATATACATCTCCTTCCAAAACAATGATCACAGGAAAACCGGTAGTGGTTGTTATCGTTCGCTGATCTGCTACTGCATCCATTTCAGATTTATATTCTCCAAACTGAATAGAGCATCGTTGCAACTCGGCATCTGACGATTGAGCATACCTATCCGTTGCACGGATGATTGTAGCATTCCCTTTGCCAATTAATTTCAGATCGCCCTGTTTACCTGTATTCTTCCCATCCGGCTTTTCGGTACCAGGGAACCCTTGTGAATAACGAACTCCGGGGAGAGTGTTTTCTATCCGCAATTTTGGTTTGTTCACGCCAGGAACAATACCTTCTTTACCACCTGTTGATGCATAGTTGATAATTTTAATTTTAGAAGAGTCAACTTTTGGTAAAATAAATTCGGTAGTATCCTTGGCATTTGATTGCAAAGTAAAATCAATCCCCTCAACAAAATCACCATCTTTAGATTCTTTGACCGTAAATCCTTTATATTCAGGAAAAGCAGCCATTCTGATTTTTGTTAACTGACTGCTATCCAATCGGGCTACATATTCCCCGGGCTGAAGTCCCATGTAACTAAAATAGCCATCTCCCTCAGTAAGTGTTTTTCCTGCAAGTGTATGATCATTGCGATAGAAACTAACATAAACCCTACCAAGGCCCCTGGTTCCATTTTTTGTCTTTAAATTAATTGTTCCGGAAGCCTCTGCCATCACTTCTACAGGGATCTCAATCGTTTTAAATTGATTAGGGTCGGCTGAAACACTTAGCGTTAGTTTTTTTATTTTCAACGAAATGCTTTCAAAACTATTTTTATCCAACTCAACCAGATAACTGGTATATGGAGTAAGATCGAAAACCCTGATTGTAGAATCTCTATCGTTTTTCACGATGCGTCCACCATTCACTCTAAGATTTAAACCCAATACTTTAGGTTCATTTTTGTCTCTTTTCCCGTTACCATTCAAATCAAGAAAAGCTATAAAAGTAAAGCCGCCCCTACCCACCGAACTGGTACCGGAAGCCCCGATATAGTGGTTCTTTCGATCGAAAAGAAAACTTCCCCTTGCCGACTGAGAGAATGCATTGGCATTTTTGCTCATTCGTGAAGCCAGTCCGGTCTGCATAAATGAGAAGTCGTAACGTAACCCCATTGATAAACTACTCGTCTTTCCAACAAAATCATGGTTATAAGAAATATTCAGATAACCTTTTCCAAAGAGTGGCTTTTCCAGATTACAAAGCATCGAAATCAACTTTTTTTGATTATAATCATACTGAGCAGACGGCATTAGGGTAAAACGCCCCGGAAGTCTGAATGAGAGGGAAAAATCACTTGATGCATTGATATGTTTTGGATCGGTATAACTTGCCCTGGTCGTGACATTTGAGCTGACCCCGTACAGGTATCCCGACATGAGAAACTCTGCATTCGTTGATTCAAAACTACTATAAATCGTCTGGGATAATGAAAGTCGGGAATATAAAGAAAAATGCTTGCTCTGCACAGGCAACGAAATAGAAACACCGCGTTCTATAAGGGGGGCATATTGAATAGCCGTCTGACCTTTTTCATATCCGGTATAATTCATATTAAGTTGAATGTTAGAGGGTAAACGATAACTGAGTGAGCTTTTTAAACGAACCCCAAATGTGTACTCTCCAGATAGCAACAAATTATTAAACAACATGACAGAGGAACCAATAAAAGGAAGTGAATTTTCACCCAATGGAGATGAAAAATACTCATACCCTCCCCCAATCGACATTTGTCTACTCACCCCATAATTAACGTTAGTACGTGAAAATTTTGAACTGGGCTTATTTTCAACCACACCTGCGCTTAGAGCATATTCAAATTCGCCTTGAGGTAAAAAATTAAAAGGAATATTTGCAGTTTCAACCCGGGTACGCACCTCACCCCAGGGCCCATACATACGGACCATCATCACAGAATTACCATATACCAAAGGCACTTCAAATTTATAAAAACCTGAGGCATCTGCCTTTACATAATCTACCAATACATTGTTCACATACAGCTCCACCAACCACCCGGGTTCGGTTACATTACTTAAAGTATAGGTTCCAAACGACCTCCGGTAAGTGGTAGGTGTATTGGTCAGCTGAATGCCAATAAGAGACCCATTCAATGTAGATATTGATTGAGGCATCAATTTCCCAACCAAAACCTGTCTCAATGCCTTAAAATCATTATTTGCATATCGCCAAAGATAGGTTTGTTGTCTTGAATCAAATTGGTTAGTTTGATTATAATTTAACCCGATATTCATCTCTCCACCCGCCACCACCGAACCCAGAGCAAGGTTCAATTGAGTACTAGGTTTCATGTTTTCTTGCTGCGAAGTGGCAATAGCCCAATCTGCCATTCCAAATTTAAATAGCGGATAACTTCTTCCAATGGTGGTATCTGTCTTAACATCTCCCTTTAATCGTTTTAGATTCTCTCTCATCTGTTCCATCTTCATCTCCCGTATGATGGGCAACTCTAATTTGGTTGACAATATTACACTTAAGTTATGAAAATTAAATACACAATCTAAGCCAAACACCTCTCCAAAGAGGCTTACCTTCATATACAGATTGGTTTCTGTTAAAATCAGATCATCAGGATTCAACTCTATTTTCTTACCCTGGAAAACTATTTTGTTATTTATCTTGTCAATTAAATATTCATCTTGTTGGTTGATAAAAAAACCGGATAGGGAATCTAATCCTTCAGATGGAATATTTTTGATTTTAAGAAGTGTAAACATGTCAGTTATAGATAGATAAGCCTTATCACCTTTTATTAAGGCAAGGACATCGGCTCCTCCAATCCCCTTTACATTCAGATAAACTGAAATCTCATCATATTGAGGTTCTTCCTGTCCCAGACAAAAAGAGGGAAATAGTATCAGGCATAATAACAAAACAATGATTTCAAGCCTAATTATAGCAATGAGCATACACCATTTTTTTTTTGAGACCGTGTATGCCTTTTTCCCTATCATCTATTTTTTTTCTAAAAAATTCATATAATGGTGATTAGTGATTATTAACCGTAAAATTAACCGAAAAAGAACCACTATAATTTCCTACAGGGGATACAGAAGACGAGCCAATTGTCAATTTTCCTCCTAAAGTTATACGAGTAGGAGATGAACCCGAAACAATAGTCTCATTAGTGAGCTCAAGCGCTATTGACCCGCTATGATCACCATGAAGTGTAACATTATTATTACTATAAGTTATTTGTACTTGTCTTCCGGCTTCAACATTATTGAGATCAAAAATTGCCGGTACCGGAACGATCTTCAAAATTATTTCACCGGTCTTATTATAGCTATAATCAGGCAAAACTGTAATTGTTCCACCCTGTCCAAAAGATATAAAATTGCCAAAATTCAAATCCTGAATTTTTGATACAGTTTGAGCACTGACCATAAAACTATTGATAAGAAGTAATACAAATCCAACCTTAAAAAGGGTTAGCCGTATTGGTAGATTCTCTATATGTTGAATCAATTTCATCTGCTTTAGTTTTAAAATTCAATTTAGCTAGAGTAAAAGTTCAGCTTCTGCAAGCTTCATAGGGCGAGTCTCGGATTGCGTTGAAAACAATACACGAATTGTTCCTTTACTCATATCAACGGATGCTTTATTTTCAACATCAATTTTCAATCTTCGTAAAGGAATCGAAGCATAAATTGCAATATTCTTTGATAATCCTATTTTTGTCTCCCTACCATTTGGGGCAATGTGTGAAATCGAAATATCACCTATAACAGACATATTCCCGGTTCGATGTATTGTAAAAAATAACTGTTTAGTACTGTCTTTGGTTCCTAATTTAAGATCAGTTATATTTACCGTTGTAGTTGACGTTCCAACCCGAATAATAACAGGAATAGTGATACCAAAAATAGGGGTAATTTTTATTGAAATAGATGCTGTGTCATTTTTTACATTTTCTTCTCCTAAAGCTTTTTGATTGGGTAATGCTCTAAAATAAAGATGTGATATGTATTCACCGGGTTGTAGTTGTTCACTCTTCGTCAATAGTAATTTAACAACCTGCGATTCATTAGGTCCCAACATTATCGAACGTGGGAAAAAACGAATATTTTTATCAGCAAAATTTTGTCCGGGATCAGGAGTAGTAATGGTCTCAAAATCACCATTTTCAGTCATTCTGTATTGTAAAAAGGAGATACTGTATTTTGCCGAATCCTGACCGGTATTCGCTAAATTAACATCCATTACCCTCTTTTGTCCTTCAAAGATTACCCGATGAGGAGAAATCAATAGATTTCCCTGAGCCATCACATTGGTAATAAATAAAACAGGTAAGATTATAAATAAAATTAAAGATATATTTGAAGAATAAATCTTAAATCTGAATTTCTGCGACTGTGAAATAACTGTATTGTACATGTCTCTTCTCATTA
>Ga0209538_1000664_pt1 | contig 19716 bp, 16 predicted proteins | sample BarGraNGADG00211_2_FD_184492 | JGI IMG/M metagenome (GOLD analysis project Ga0209538, IMG submission 184492) | Arctic peat soil microbial communities from Barrow, Alaska - Barrow Graham LP Ref core NGADG0004-211 (SPAdes) (version 2) | ecosystem: Environmental > Terrestrial > Soil > Wetlands >... | reverse complement strand
CGCCACTCGATGCTTTTGCCTGCTCACGTGAGGAAGCGATCAAACGCCTGCGCGATGCTGGTATCGTCGGCATGGGAGGCGCATCCTTCCCCACTGACGTCAAGCTGGCTCCCCCAGCGGACAAACCTATAGAGACGATTATTGCCAATGGGGCGGAATGCGAGCCCTACCTGACGATCGACTACCGGACGATGATGGAATCGCCTGCGGACGTCGTCGAGGGACTGGCCATTGCGGCACACATTGTGGGCGCCAAGAAGGCGTATATCGCCATCGAATCCAACAAAGCGGACGCTCTGCCTGTCATCGAGAAGCAGTTTGCCGGACATAGTCACGGCATTCTCATGGGGACCCTCATCGCTGCAACAAAGTACCCAGAAGGTGGCGAGAAGATGCTCATCAAGGCTGTTACCGGTCGTGAAGTTCCCTCGAAGGGCCTCCCGTTTGACATCGGTGTCATCTGCCAGAATGTCGGGACGCTCAAGGCCATCAAAGAAGCGTTCATCGACGGCAAACCTCTCATCGAACGTGGGTTCACCGTCTCAGGTGGAGCCTGCAAGACACCCAAGAACCTGTACGCCCCTATCGGGACAGTGATCGCTGATCTTATTCCGGGCGTGATTCAGATCAGCGACGACGTCCGCAAAGTTATTTTTGGTGGCCCCATGATGGGCGTCGCCGTACCAACGCTGCAAATCCCGGTCGCCAAGGGCACCAGTGGTATCCTGTTCTTTACCGCCGCAGAATCGAAGCAGTACGAGGAACGTCTGTGCATCCGCTGCGGCCGTTGCGCGGATGCCTGCTCCGCACAGCTGATGCCTATGCTGATGAATGCCGCGCTTTTGTCCGATGATCTCAATCGTGCCGATGCCATCGGCCTTATTGACTGCTTCGAGTGCGGTGCCTGCAGCTATGTCTGCCCAGCGCACATCCCTCTCACCCAGCGGTTCAAGCTCGGCAAGGATCTTCTCCGCAACCAGCGTGCCAAGGAGGCCCGCCATGGAAAATAAGACGATGAAGCTTGTGCTGTCCGGCGCACCGCACTTCGTGACCGGCAACGATATCCAGAAAACGATGGGTATGGTTATCATCGCCCTGCTCCCGGCCCTGGCGGGTGGTGTCTACTTCTTTGGACTCCGGGCACTGCTGGTCACTGCGGTATCCATCGTCAGTGCCGTTGCAGCCGAGTTCCTGTTCCGCAAGGCCCTTCGCCGCGAAACACACGTCACTGACCTGTCCGCGGTCGTCACAGGGATGCTGCTCGCGCTCATCCTGCCGGTGTCCTCACCGTTGTGGATGGCTGCGGTCGGCTCCGCGTTCGGCATCGTCGTGGCCAAGGAGCTATTCGGCGGTCTCGGCGGCAACTTCGCGAACCCTGCTCTCGTGGGACGTGCCGTTCTGCTGATGAGCTGGCCGGCGTTCATGACGCGCTGGTCTCCCTCTCTGCACGCGGCTGTCGTCGATGCAACAACGACTGCGACACCTCTGGGTATCCTCAAGCTGGGTGGAAGCCTCACCGACGTCATGAAGAGTGTCGGAGCCAGTGGAAAGCCGGCTCTGTACCTTCAGATGTTCCTTGGCAACCACTCAGGCAGTATCGGTGAGACATCTGCGTTACTGCTCCTGCTGGGAGCAGCGTTCCTGGTCGTGACGCGAGTCATCGATGTGCGAACACCAGTCGCCATGATCGCCGCGGTATTCGCCGCGTCCTGGCTGTTTGGGCAGGACCCCACTTTCTCAGTGCTGGCCGGCGGCATCTTGATGGGGGCCTTTTTCATGGCCACAGACTATGTCACGACCCCTGTGACGCCCATTGGCAAGTGGGCTTTCGGTATCGGTGCAGGACTCATGACGGTTCTCATCCGTCAGCTCGGCAACTTCCCTGAGGGCGTCACCTATGGCATCCTGCTCATGAACGTCGTTGTTCCCTATCTGGACAAGATCATCCCCCGCAAGTTCGGATTCGTGAAGCCCAGGAAGGTGAACGCATGAAACGCTGGCAGATGATCAAGCTGGGACTCATCCTGGCAGTGTACACCATCGTCGGCTGTGTCGGGCTTGCGTTCGTCTACAACAGCACAAGCAAGACTATCGCACAACGTCAGGAAGCCGACCTTCAGGCCGGCCTTCGCGAAGTGTTCCCCAAGGCCACTGGATTCACCCCAACAGACAAGGTGAAGTCCACGAGCCTCACCATTGTCTTCGATGCAGCGTACACGGCAAACGGCCCTTCAGGCTCACTCGGCATCGCCGTCAAGGTCCACGGACCCAGCTACAGTGGCTCCACGACCCTGATCGTCGGCGTTTCCACCGATGGGACCATCACGGGCGTGAAGGTCCTCGAGAACAAGGACACCCCCGGTCTCGGCGCAAATGCCGCGAGTCCGACATACTACGTCGACAAGACCAGCAAGACAACGTTCCCGGGACAATTCGCCGGCAAGAAACTCACGGACGGCTTCGTCGTCAAGCAGGATGTGATCGCCATCACCAGCGCAACCATTACAAGCAGGTCCATTACCAATCTGGTTCAGGCCGTCGGCAAGGCCGCCTCCAACGCCCTCGGCATTGCGGGTTCCTTACCGATCCCGTCCTCACAGAGCCCCGACGCTGTCCTTCCATCGGCTGACACGGTCCGACTGTCCTCCATGGCCGCGACGTCCAGTGTTCCTGGCGTCTCCATCCTCGAAACCTCGGTGGGAACGAAAGCCGGAACGATCGTTGGCGAATCCGCGAAAGCCAAGGCAAAGAGTTATGACGGTGATGTCACCGTTCTTGTGGGCGTTTCGACCGATGGAGCCATCACCGGCGTGCAAATCCTGGAATGCACCGACAGTCTGGGCAGCCCGATTCTCGCACCGGAATTCGCCCAGCAGTTCGTGGGCAAAAAAGCAGGCGCCCCTCTCGAGGTCGGCACGAACATCGACGCAGCCTCAGGGGCTACATTCAGCAGCAGGGGAGCCACAGCGCTCGTGAAAGCGACCGCCGACGCTCTCGTCAAGGCTCTGGCAGGAGGTGGCCTGTGAAACGCTTGTTCGATGTCTTCGTCAACGGCCTCATCGTCGAAAATCCGCTGTTTATCATCATGATTGGCCTCTGCTCCTCGATGGCCGTAACGACCACGGTCGCCAACGGCATCGGCATGGGCGTCGCGCTGACCTTCGTTCTGGTCATGTCGGAGCTTATCATTTCGTTGTTCCGGAACCTGATCCCGGAAAGCATCCGCATGCCCATCTTCCTGATCGTCATCGCTGCATTCACGACGATCATGGACCTCGAGATGCAGGCGTACTTCCCCGTCCTTTCCAAGTCAATGGGCGTCTTCATCCCGCTCGTCGTGGTGAACTGTATCGTCATGGGACGTGTCGAGGCCTACTCCTCCAAGCAACCAGTCCTGGACTCCATATTCGACGGCCTTGGCATGGGAATTGGATACACGTGGGTTCTTATCGCCCTGGCGGTTGTCCGGGAACTGCTGGGCAACGGTACCCTTCTGGGGCGCCAGATCATGCCGTTATCCTTCACGCCCATGATCTTCTTCATCCTGCCACCTGGTGGCTTCCTCGTATTCGCCCTCTGGATGGCAGCAAGCAACGACCTGCGCCGAAAACTACTGGCAGGCAGAAAGCCGGAACCGACCCAGGATAGCTGCTGCACGCTGCCTGACAACGGCTCGGCCGAAAAGGCATAGGAGGAAAGATGACTGACCTGATCAAGATCTTCGTCGCAGCGTTCCTCATCAACAACATCATTCTCATGCGCTTCATCGCGCTCTGCTCCTACATCGGCATGACGTCCGACGTGGGGCAGTCCGTAGGCATGGGACTGGCCGTAACCTTTGTCACTGTGCTGGCTTCAGCCGTCACGTGGCCCATCTACTACTGGATTCTCAAGCCGAATGGCCTGGAATTCCTCGAGATTCTGGTCTTCATCGTCGTCATCGCCGCACTGGTCCAGCTGGTCGAGTTCTATCTCAAGAAGAGCGTCCCCTCACTCTACCACGCCATGGGCATCTACCTTCCCCTGATCACGACCAACTGCGCTATCCTGGCTGTCACGTTCGACCAGATCACGAGCAGCTACAACTTCGTGCAGTCCATTGTCTTTGCGGTCGCCGTTTCGTTGGGGTATCTGCTTGCGATGCTCCTCCTGGCGGGCGTGCGTCAGCGGCTCAAGAACTCCCCGATCCCCGCCTTCATGATGGACACCCCTATCCTGTACCTCACCACAAGCATCATAGCAGTGGCGTTCATGGGTTTTGCAGGGCTCATCAAGTGAGGTCGCGATGAAGATCATCCTCGAAACAGCAATCATCGCTGCGGTCCTCGGTCTGCTTATCGGCGTTGCCCTGGGCTTCTTCCGCGAGAAGTTCGCGGTCCCCAGCGATCCACTGGTCGACAAGGTCCGTGCCATCCTCCCTGGTGCCAACTGCGGCGCCTGCGGCTTCGCGGGCTGTGACGCCTACGCGATTGCGGTCGCCCATCAGACGACCACGCCCGACCGTTGCACAACGGGCGGCAAGAAAGCAGGCGACCAGATTGCCGCACTACTCGGCCTCACGTCCAGCGCAGTCGACCGGATTGCCGTTCTCGTGTGCCAGGGATCGAAAGACAAGGCCCCTCTCAAGGCCGACTACGCGGGCATCCAGTCCTGTCGCGCCGCCAAGATCATATCGGGAGGCACAAAGCTGTGTCAGTGGTCCTGCATCGGCCTGGGCGACTGCACCAGAGTCTGTCCGTTCGACGCGCTCCATATGGGAGACGACGGCCTTCCACATGTGGACATCGTCAAGTGCACCGGGTGCGGAAAGTGCGTAGACGCCTGTCCTCAGAATGTTCTCACCAGGATCTCGCGCGCCAAGAAGGGCGCCATGCCCCTGTGTTCCAATAGAAATCCCGTGAAATCAAAGGTCATCGCGACATGCAAGACCGGCTGCATCAAGTGCGAAATATGTGTCAAGTCCTGTCCCGAAGCAGCCATCCACATGGAACGCGGACTCCCTGTAGTGGACGAGCACCTGTGCACCTCATGCGGCATCTGCGTCGCCAAGTGTCCCACAAAGGTCTTCAAGCTCATCGAGAAGGATATCGTCACGTCCTGATTGTCGAGAACAGCTCAGTCGTGATGTGGCAACCCCCGGCCATACGGCCGGGGGTTTGATATCCTGAGTCTTAGCGCAGCCTCTCATGGCGCGAGGGTGACGTCGACCTCCTGGGTGTCGCGCACACCGCACAGCCGGCAAGCAGGTGCAGACATCACGATGCTCTTGCCCAATCCCTGTCTCGCCAATGCAGTGAAGACATGCCCTCCGACGAGCACCCGCCCCGCGAAGACCCCCGACGCACGCCATCCAGCAACGATCTCCTGGTCGAGTTCGACGGCTTCCTCCTCGCGCGTGTACCCCTTGACCACGGCCAGACGGACTCGGGTGATACCTGCAGGCATGATCTGCCCAGTCCGCCGCACGAGTCCGCTGAGGAGCAGGGGGAACAGAGCCTTCTTGACCGCGAACGGGTCTCGTCCCTCGCTCAGGTGCCGCAACGTGCAACGCTGGGGAATCTGCGCCAGGAGCAGCCACTGCAATGGCTTCAAAGAAGGAGGGTCTGCGAATGACAGCATCAGCGTCAGCTTCTCGTCGACGTCAGGAAGCACAGGTGCCATCGTGTCCGTCTCGATGTGCGTCTGTTGCGAGAGACTCGACAATTGGGACTCGTCCACGTGCATCGAGGGCGCCGGTATCTGTTCGTCCTCGTAGAACGTGAATTGTCCAGCAGAGAATGCGGCCAGCGCACTGGCGAGGGCTGCCGGGCCATGAACGCGACCGTGGATCACCTCGACAATCGCCCCCGCGTCAAAGTACAGCGAGCTCTCAGCAGCGTCGTCTTTCAGAACGAGACGTCCCGATTTGCCGCCCCTCATGATAAGCGAAATGACCTCATCGACGCTGAATCCCGATAGATCGCCAGCCAATGGCATGCACGCCTCCGCATTGACGCCTGAATGTGCATTACTCTTTTCGTTATTGGCATTATACTTGCTGTATCAGTCTGCACAAGCTGACCGAGCGAGACAGCACATGGACAGGTCCGGCATTATTGCAAAACGGTGAATGGCCTGTAACATTCTTGCTACAAGGGTGGTGCGCATAGCATGAGAAAACGAGCGAGAAGCGTTCTGACAGGACTTCTGGTACTCTGCTGCGCCGTTGCGGGGCTTGTGCCCGCGGTGCATGCTAAGGCAGATTCGTCCAGCTCGGCTGGACACAACATCGTCGTCATGGAGAATGCCGATCTCGCGCATACGGCCTATCCGCTAGCCGTCTCGACGCAAACATCCGCTCCCGTGGAATCACCGTCGTCGGGACCTTGGCAGACGGCGTGGGCATGGATCCAGAAGGCGACTCGCTCGACTGGCGCGTTTATTGCTTCTCTATATATGGGCATCCGCGATTTCTTCGTCTCGGGTCAGGCACTGAAGGTTCTCCAGACCGCGACGCAGGCGATTACCGATCTCGCCGTCCGGTTGTTTCTGCCTCTGTCTGTGCTGGTTGTGCCAATTCTGGGACGCACGGTGTCCGGCCTCTCGGTGACGCCTGAACTTGTGGCTGTGTGGATGTTCTGGATCGTCGTCGTTCTTACCCTTATCGTCCTCATCCTCGCTCTGCGTCCTCGGCACAATATGCGCAAGCGCCTGCCCAGGGTGTCACCCAGGACAGCAGGGCAGGGACAAAACACCATAGAGTTCGGTCTTGTGGAACAAGGCCCAAAACCTTCGGCTGCAACACCACTGGATCAATTGGCACAAACCCAGGAGAAGCCGGAAACACCGCCTGTACAGGAACCGACAACCCAACCTGCAATCGCGGAGAAATCATCTCATGCCTGGCTCGACTCACCGTCGGTCCCGGAGATTTCGCTGGAGCCACTTGGCTTCTTCCCTGGCGCAGATGCGGTGCCCACGACAGTGCCCGCTGTGCCTGCCGCCATGATTGCATCGGTCGAGCCGCCACTTCTGGAGTTCACCCCGCCCGAGGGAGAATCACCCACGACTCAGGACGAACTATCGGAGCCCGTCACGGCCACTCCAGCAGTTCCAGCCGACGTTCCTTCGGAAGCCTTTCTCACGCCTCCGCAGGAGAGTCTCCCGGCCCAGGAACCGCCCCCGGAAACGCTCCTCGAACCTTTCCCTGAACCCGAACTGAGACCCATTGGACAGGAAGCTCCGGTCCAGCCCATCGAGTCGGAGAGCAAGGCTTCTGAGACCATGTTGCCTGTCGACCAACCCATGCCTACCGAGGAAACTTCGGTAACCCCAGAAGCACTTCAGGCGGAAGAGATCTCCGTTCCAGGGACTCCTGTTGCCCCGCAAGCTGGTTCCATCGAAGAGCCGGTTTCGCCAGAGGAGATGAGTACACCAGTCCACGAGGAAGTCCCATCTGCCAACGAGACGGTGCCGGCTGCACAAGAAACATCCGAAGTCGCAGCAACACCCGATGCAACTCCTGTCGAAATCGAACCCGTCGAGCCGGACCACGAATCCCTTGCGGCAAAATTGTCGGAGATCAATCCGCCGACACCGTCTGGCGCGGACCTTCTGTCGCGACTGCTGGATGATGAGGAGTCTTTCGAACAGACGGTGGTTGCGGCTGGCGCCGCAGCAGGCGTCAGTGTTCCCGTACCCCCCCTCGCACCGGCTCCAGCAAACACGCCGGCCCAACAGCCCTCCGTCTTCTCAGGCGATGCCGAACTCGACACGCTGTTGCAGGACGGTGTTGTCACCGATGCCGGCGCGCTGGCACAGCTCTTCCGCGGCGGGTATCGCAATCGTATCTCCAAACTCGCCGTCTCGGCCAAGGACCTGCAGAACGTGCCAGACGAGATGCGGCAGGTGATCAGGCTCACCGTCGTCGCTCTGTCTCCCATTGAGCTGTCGATTGCCCGGGACTTGGCAATGCGCCTCGAGGCGCCGGGATTTGTCGGCGAGGCTCTGCTCGTAGCCAAGAAGATGGGGTATGAGAACTATCTCACAACGTACAAGAACATCTCGAAGAACTACAAAGACGTCAGTATCATCGATACAGCCAGCCTCAAGGCGCCAGAGATATCGGTCGAATCCGGCGAGGATCTTATTTCCTTCAGCTAGGCCCGGACGGACGGACAGCTCAGCATGAAAAAGGGGCGCACACGTGCGCCCCTTTTTCATGCTGAGCTGCTTGAAGGCCTACCTCCTGTATGTCGATACCTCGGCGTACTCCTTGAGACACCACCCGCAGGTGACACACGCCGTACGCCTGACGAGCGGTACGCCGTCTTGTCCTTCCTCGATCGCGCCCATTGGGCAGACAAGCGTGTCGAAGCTCTCTGGATGCCTGGAAAACCGGAAAACAGGTGGAGCGCCAAATGCAGTACGGACAGGGGGCCTCTGCCAGAACCCGTCGGGCACTCGTGCCCGCAGTTCATCCAGCGCGATATTGGACACAACGTCCGACGTCCTGCCACGACGCCCCCTGCCGATACGTGCCGACGCTGAAGAGCTGAACGGTGACCAGGAGACCCTGCCGCCACTTGCGATCAGCGCGTAGCCGTCCAATTCCTCGGGATCGATACCGGCCAGGATCACGCCGGTCTCGGCGGTTCTTCCGTACGTTTCTTCGCGGGCGCGCTCGCCATCGATGACACCGAACAGGAAGGATCCTCTGATCGCCGACCAGACATCCAGGAGGGCCTCTCCCATCAGTCCATATGCAGCATAGCTCAGGACCTCCGTCCGCGTCCTTGTCGCAAGGCAGTCGAGGACCGTGGCGAAGATGCCGTGGACACCGGAGAACCTGTTGAGTTCGAGGCCGCGCACGACGACGAACAGATCAGCCTCGGCGAGACACCGTGACACGAACACCTGCTTGATGTAACGACGCTCGGTGATCTCCATCTTGTGCAGCTGGCGTGCGTAGGACCTCCTGGGCACCGCCAGGGACTCGTACTCCCCGGAGATGATCTCAATCAGGTCGCCATGTTCACCCAGCAGGCTCGTCAAGGCGCTGCGATATCCCTGATCATAGCCTGCCAGAGACTTTGTGGCAAGGTCGACTCGGGCGGCCCCGGACAGCGTCCGTACCGCCCGCTCCACTAGGTCCAGGGGCGCAGGGATGTCGCCGAGCAACACAAGAACTCGCTTACCATTGAGCCCCTGAGGCTCCATCCAGTGGAACACATTGTCGAGCGCCTGAGTCCGGGCATCGATCCCTTGTCCCAATGCTTCTATCATGACTGTCTGACTCATGGTGCCTCCTATCCAAAACAGTATACATGGTTTCGCAAAGGTATCCGCGCTTTGACAAAAAGTTGCACGCAGGGTACAATAAGCAACAACCATTATGAACAAGCTGCTCATAAAGAACGGAACACTGCTGACCATGGGTGGCGACCGTCAGCCCCGTAAGGCTGACCTGCTCGTCGCTGACGGACGTATCAAGCGCATCGACACTGCCATCGGCCGCGGCGAACGCCCTGACGTCACGATCGACGCCTCAGGCATGATTGTCCTTCCTGGTCTGATCTTTGGCCACGCTCGCCTCGCTTTCAGTCTGCTCCGTGGTCAGACCGACCAGATCCTGGACGATGCAGAACGCGAGAGAACGGCTCTCAGACTCGTTGGAGGCCTTTCTCCCGAACAGGTTCGCTGCTCGGCTGAACTCGGAATCTGTCAATTGATTCGCAGCGGCGTCACGACGCTCTTCGAAGGCGGCTCGATGCGCCACACGGACCAGATCCTCCAGGCAGCCCGCACGCTCGGGTTCAGGCTCATCGGCGGATGCATGCTGGCCGACCGCACTCCGGATTGGCCTGAGGCTCTGCGTATGTCGCTCCGCGAACAGATGTCCGACGCACAAGCTCTTGCCCACGACATTGCATCGAGTGGCCAGGACGGCCTGCTGCGATATGGCGTGAACACCACAAACCCTTTGTTCTGTACAGATGAGTGCCTGACACAGGCCAAGGAATTCGCCGATGCAGGTGGCTACCCCCTCAAGATCCTCCTGACAACGGACAAGAGCCAGGTCGAGCGCATGCGCCGCGAAAGCGGCCCTCAGGAACTGGCTTCTCTCGAGACGCTGGGAGTCCTGGGAGAGAACACGTTCCTCGTCAACCCGTCGTTTGTCTCGGAACTGGAACAGAACGTCATCCGCAAGGCTGGCGCGCGCGTTGTCATCAACGTGGCGGCTGACCTGAAACTCGGTCGTCCTCTGTCTCGCCTCCCCGAGTTTGTCCGGAAGGGAACGCCGGTCCTGCCCGGATTCGACAGTCCCCTGTATGGAGGGAGGATGGACGCCATACGCGAGCTCGGTGTTCTGGCAACGGCGTTTCGACCGCAATATGGCCCACAGGCGATGACTCCCGAACAGGTACTCTCGATGGTGACCGTGGATGCCGCAAAAGCACTCGGAATGGACGAAGAACTGGGAACGCTGGAACCGGGCAAGCGAGCCGACATTGTGCTCGTGGACCCTGGACGGGACGTTTTCGCTCAACCGGGAGCTCACACGAACGCGTACTGTCGACTGGTCTACGAGGCATCCACAAGCAACATAGCTTGTACGATCATCAATGGAAGAATCGTCTACCGTGATGGCCAGGTCATCGGTTGCGACGAGGAAGCGCTTGTCGAACAGGCAAACGCCGAACTTGTCCGCATCCTGGAAAAGGCCTGAGGAAAGATGCATGAGCAGCAAAACTCAGACAGTTGAGGAACGCATCGTACGGCTGATCGACGTCGCAGCCGGCCGCATACCGGCAGACTTGGTCATCAGGAACATCCACCTGGTGAACGTCTTCGACGGGCGCATCGAGGACGATGTCGACATTGCGTTGTCGGGCAGTCAGATCGCAGGGATCGGACGATATGACGGCGTGACGGTCATCGACGGCAACGGCGCCTATGCCGCACCTAGTTTCATCGACGGTCACATGCATATCGAGAGCACCATGGTCATCCCAGGAGAATTCGCCAAGGTAGCGCTTGCATGTGGCACCGGCGCAGTGATCGCAGACCCGCATGAGATCGCCAACGTCGCTGGAGCACGCGGCATCCGGTTCATGCTCGAGGCTACGCACAACTCTCCGCTGGATTTCTACTTCATGCTTCCGTCCTGTGTCCCGGCGACACACCTGGAGACGAACGGCGAGACACTCGATGCCGACAGACTGTCGGAGCTGCGCCACAACCCGCGGGTCCTGGGTCTTGCGGAGTTCATGAACTACCCTGGCGTCCTGTCCAAGGATCCGGCAGTCCTGGCCAAGCTGGCCGCCTTCGACGGACAGCTGATCGACGGGCACGCGCCCTTCATCACTGGACGAGACCTGGAGGCATACATCGGCGCTGGTATCTCTACCGACCACGAATGCACGACGGCGGATGAAGCCCGCGAGAAGCTGGCTCGCGGCATGTGGATCATGATGCGCGAGGGATCGGTGACACGGGACGTAAAAGCCCTGATCCCATTGCTGACCAAAGAGAACATGCACCGCATCATGCTGGCAACGGACGACCGGCACCCGTCCGACCTGCTCTCGGAAGGGCATATCAACTACGCGGTCAACCTGCTGCTTGAAGCGGGCATCGACCTCCCGACCGCCGTACGCCTTGGTTCGCTCAACCCGGCCACCCACTACAACCTTCCCCGCAAGGGTGCCATTGCCCCCGGCTACTGGGCCGACTTCATCATCTTCCCGGACCCACAACACGTCCAGCCGTCATCCACCTACGCGAAAGGAGAACTTGTCGCGAAGGACGGTGCCTACGTGGGCCCCGACGACGGGCATCCCTCAAGGAGCTATGGCATCAAGAACAGCATCAACATTGCCACTCCTACCTACCAGAGCCTGCGGGTCAAGGCCGAGCCGGGCAAGCAGCTGCGAGTCCTGCAGCTGATACCCCATCAGGTTGTGACCGCCGAGCGCCGCGTGAACGCAAGAGTCGACACGCACGGCTATGTGGAGTCGGACACTGACCAGGACGTCCTGAAGGTAGCAGTCTTCGAACGCCATCACGCCACCGGGCGCGTGGGCGTGGGGTTCATCAGCGGCTTCCAGATGAAACAGGGAGCGGTGGCGTCATCGATTGCCCACGATTCCCACAACATAGTCGTGTGCGGCGTTACCGACCGCGACATGCTGCTCGCCGTGCAGCAGGTCGCCTTCATCGGTGGCGGCCTCGCGGTGACGAACAACGGAAAGGTTGCCGGGTCTCTCGCTCTCCCTTACGGAGGTCTCATGTCCGACCTGTCCGTGCCTGAGGTCGCGGTCCGTCTGGATGATTTGGGAAAGGTCATGCGCGACACAACAGGATGCCCGCTGGACGATCCGTTCATGACGCTGGCATTCATGGCTCTTGCAGTCATTCCAAAGCTCAAGATCACGGATTTTGGCCTGATCGACGTTGAGAAGTTCGAAGTTGTCAGCCTGTTCATCTAAGAGAGGTTTGCCATGCAGCAGCTCTTCCAGAACGCTCAGATAGCACAACCTGATGGCACGCTCCTGGCAGTCGACATTCTGGTCACGGACGGCGTCATTGAGAAGTTCTCTCCCGGACTCGGTGAGCCTGCTCCGGCTGGGGTTCTCGCCACAGACCTGCATGGACTCTTTGTCATGCCGGGTGGGGTCGACGGACATGTCCACTTCGACGATCCCGGCTTCACGGAACGTGAGGACTTCGGCACCGGCACGATGGGGGCTGCCGCAGGTGGTGTCACCACCATCGTCGACATGCCGTGCACGTCGCTTCCGCCTGTGACCACGTCCGACAACTTCAAGACAAAAATGAAGGCTGTCGAGTCCAAAGCCTATGTGGATTACGCGTTCTGGGGCGGAACGACCCCGACCTTCATCGACAGCGGCGCTTTCCGCCGCCTGCTGCCGGAACTCAAGGAGCTGGGCGTCGTCGGCATCAAGGCGTATACTATTTCGGGCATGCAGACCTATCCGCGCCTCGATACGCGCCAGATGGTGATGCTTTTCGAGGCTGCACGCGACTTCAACATGCTGGTGGCGGTGCACGCCGAGGACTACTTCCTTGCCACATACTACACCGACAAGATCATTCGGGAGGGCCGTACCGATCCTCTCGCGTACAAGGACGGCCGTACCTACGATGCAGAACCCCTCGCGGTCTCCGCAGTACTTGCTCTCGCCCGCCGCGAGCGTACGCGCATCCACATTGTCCACATGTCGACCGCCGCAGGAGTCGACCTTATTCGGCAAGCCAGGGGCCAGGGCATCGACGCCACGGCCGAAACCTGCCCGCACTACCTGTTGCTCAACCGAGAGGACTTTGTTCGCCTGGGCAGTCTGGCCAAGTGCACGCCTCCGCTGCGCGACCACTACGACAACGAGGTGCTCTGGGCAGGCTTGCTGGATGGGACCATCGACTATGTGACGACCGACCATGCAGCCGGCGTCTACCCTCGGGAAAAGGTCACGGACAACATCTGGAATGCCTACGCAGGCATGCCCGGTGTTCAGCTCCGCATCCCTCTGATGCTCCACGAAGCCTGCACAGTCCGTGGCATGAACCTGTACCGTTTTGGCGAAATCATGAGTACCAACCCGGCGAAGCGTCTTGGCTTATTCCCGCGGAAAGGTATACTTGCAGTCGGTTCTGATGCCGATTTCGCGTGCATCGATCTGGATGCGCCGATGACCGTACACGCCGAAGACCTCTACGCCAAGAACAAGTACACGCCCTTTGAGGGGCGGGAGCTGCGAGGCGCGGTCCGCCAGACATTTGTACGTGGCAGTCAGGTCTACGACGGTTCGGCGTGGTTCCCTGCAGGAGCAGGCTACGGAAAATTCATCAAGGCTGTCTAACCACCTGGAGGTGGCACAATGCTGGTAACGTTGAAAGAAGTCACACAGGACGCACTCAAGAACCACTACGCGGTCGGCGCGTTCAACATCCACAACCTGGAATATGCCAAGGCTGTTGTCGAAACCTCGTATGAGATGAAGGCGCCCGTCATCCTCCAGATCTCGCAAGGTAGCTCTGATTTTGCGGGGCTCGAAGAGCTGAGCATGATTGCTCGTCACTACGCTGCCAAGTATGCCATTCCCGTTGTCGTACACCTCGATCACGGCAAGAGCTTCCTGCGCTGCGTCGAAGGACTGCGTGCCGGGTTCAGCTCCATCATGTTTGACGGTTCGTCGCTGCCATACGCCGAGAACGTCGCCATCACGCGTCGGGTCGTCGAAGCCGCACACCAGGTAGGCGTGGCCGTCGAAGCGGAGATCGGCAAGGTCGGCAAGTCTGAGGACGGCGCAAGCACCGAGGCCGAGGATATGCACTACACCGCGGTCGATGAGGCGGTTCGTTTTGTTGGCGACACGCACGTCGACGCTCTGGCCGTATCCATTGGAACGGTCCACGCCATGGCCATCCAGGCGGCCCATCTCGACATCGCGCTCTGCCGCAAGCTGCACGAGGCCATGCCGACCGTTCCGCTTGTCATGCACGGCGCCTCCGGCGCAGTGGATGAGGATGTCAAGCAGGTCATCCAGCTGGGCATAACCAAGATCAATATTGCAACCTTCCTGCAGAAAAAGGCCGCTCTCGCCGTCAAGGCGATGTTCGAGCAGAACCCGGACGCCATTGGGTTCCGGGACCTTGCAAAGCCACAGTTACAAGCCGTCACGGACGGCGTGCGAGGCAAGATCGAATTGTTCGGCACTGCCAACCGCGCCTGAGAACGCCCCGGGCTTCCAGGACATTCAAAAGGCCCCAGCCTGACGGCTGGGGCCTTTTCCTGGTATTGCTGTATACGGACTATGACGCAGGCTGTGTGCCCACCGGCGAACCAGACTGTGAAGCGGGCGCCTGAATGTGGACAGTGCTCGCCGTCAGGTCGATGACGCCCTTGAGCGCCACTTCGAGTTCCGGCCCCTGCAACGTCTCCTTGTCCAGCAGGACAGTCACCAGATTCTCCAGCACGGCACGGTTCATCTCCAGGACTTCGGTCGCGCGCTGGTACTGCTCTTCGACCAGGCGTCTGGCCTCGGCGTCGATGGTCTGGGCGGTCTCTTCACTGTAGTTGCGCTCCTCACTGAGTTCCTTCCCGAGAAACACCAGGTCACTGGTCTTGCCGTAGGTAAGGGGACCGAGTTTCTCACTCATGCCATACGCGCGGATCATGCGGTGGACGACGTCCGTGGCACGCTCGAGGTCATTCGAAGGTCCGGTCGAGATGCTTCCCAGGAAGAGTTTCTCGGAAGCGCTTCCACCGAGCAGGCCGGCAACTTCCCTGAGGAGCTCCTCGCTCGTGCGCATGTACCGGTCTTCTGTTGGGAGCTGCAACGTGAACCCGAGGGCCATACCGCGTGACACGATACTGATGCGGTGGACTTCTTCACGTGCGGCCAGAGCCTTGCCGACGACGGCATGTCCGGATTCATGGTAGGCGATACGCCGGCGCTCGTCGTCGCTGATGACTCTCGACTTCTTCTGCGGTCCAGCGATGACCTTGTCGATGGCTTCCTCGACCTCTTCCATCGTGATATCCGTCTTGCCCCTGCGGACGGCAAGCAGCGCGCTCTCGTTCAGCAGGTTCTCCAGGTCGGCTCCTGTAAAGCCGGCGGTCTCCTTGGCAATCGTGACAAACATGACGTCAACCGCAAACGGCTTGTCCGAAGCGTGCACCTTGAGGATCTCCTCCCGTCCCTTGGCATCCGGAAGGTCGACGACAACGCGCCGATCGAAGCGGCCCGGACGCAGCAGAGCCGGGTCCAGAACGTCAGGCCGGTTCGTCGCTGCAAGGATGATGATGCCCTTGTTCGCGTCAAAGCCGTCCATCTCGACGAGCAGCTGGTTCAGGGTCTGCTCACGCTCGTCGTTGCCCCCGCCGATGCCTGCGCCGCGATGGCGCCCCACGGCGTCGATTTCGTCGATGAACACGATGCATGGAGCATATTGCTTCGCCTGTGCGAACAGGTCCCTGACGCGGCTCGCGCCCACGCCGACAAACATCTCAACGAACTCCGAACCCGACACGTTGAAGAACGGCACCTTGGCCTCGCCGGAGATTGCACGCGCAAGCAATGTCTTTCCACAGCCAGGAGGCCCGACCAGCAACGCGCCCTTGGGGATCTTGGCACCCATTGCCGAGAACTTCTTCGGATTCTTGAGGTAGTCGATCAGCTCGCCCGTCTCTTCCTTGGCCTCATCCAGACCCGCAACATCTTTGAACGTCACGCGCGGGCGGTTGTCCATGAACAGCTTGGCCTTGCTCTTGCCAAAGCTGAACACCTGGTTGTTCTGGCCGCCCTGCATGCGCTGCATCATGAAGAGCCAGAGTCCGATCAGAAGCACGTATGGCAGGACATTCATCAGCAGTGTCAGCCAGATGCTCGTCTGAACCTTGTTGAAATCCCCCTCCACACCCTTTGCGATCAGCAGCGGATACAGGCTGGCGTCGTACAGGGGCGCGATGGTCGTGAACTTCGTGCCGTCCTTCAGCGTTCCCGTACCGGTCTGGATGACGTCCGAAATCTCAAACTTGACGTCCTTGACCTCTCCCGCCTGAACCCTGGTTACGAAATCGGTATATGTGAGCTGCGCCGGCTGGGCCACAGGCTGGTTGAAGAACAGCGTATAGGCACCCCATAGTATGGCAAAGAGAAGCGCCCATCCGATGAGCTCTTTCAGCAGATTCGGGTTTGAGCCTCCATTCTTCTTCTGGTTGGCCACTTATCCCTTCTCCTCTTTTCTCTTCTCGTAGACCTCGGGTTTCAGGACGCCGACGAATGGCAGGTTCCGGTAGTTCTCGTCGTAATCCAGCCCGTAACCGATGACGAACTTGTTGGGAATCTCAAACCCGCAGTACTTAATGTCGACGTCAACCTTGCGGCGCTGCGGCTTGGAGAGGAACGTGCAGATCTCGATACTGCTGGGGCCCCTCGTCTTCATGAGATCGACCAGTGCCTTCATCGTAAGGCCTGTGTCGACGATATCCTCGACGATGATGATGTCGCGGTGCGCCACGTTGGCGTCGACGTCACGCGTGATCTTGATGACACCCGTGCTATCCATGTTGGTGCCGCCGTAGCTGCTCACACCCATGAAGTCCACCATGACGTGAACCGGCACCGAACGTATGAGATCGGAAAGGAACACGACGGCCCCCCGCAGAATGCAGATCATCAGCGGGTTCCTGCCCTCGTAATCATGTCCTATCTGCTGTCCCAGCTCGGTTGTGCGTTTCTGGATTTCTTCGGCCGAGACCAGAATCTCGAGTATATCGTCTCTCATGTCCATGTATTCTACCCCGCTCCCACTGTGAGACAACTTAGCACTGTGAACTATAGTATACAATGCGCAGGAAGCGGCGCGACTCAACTGTTACCACTCCTGCGACACTGCGAGCAAGGGCGGGCACCCAGATAATCCCATCTGCATCGCACACCACCGGTCTCCGCGCCCGGAGCACCCGGTCAACCTTTGCGTCAACATACAGGTCCTGCAGCTTGTGTTGATGCCCCCCAAACGTCGTCATGCGGTCACCAGGCCGTGCGTGGCGTACCGTCAGCGGCAACCGCAATGCGTCCAGGTCAAACCACGCTTCCTTCGGCCCGACACCCCTTAAGTCTGATGGAACGTCCGCAGGCATCTTCTCCTCGAAGGTCAGGCGTCTCCGGAACCAGTCGACCGTTGCAGGGAATTTCGCTATCTCCTGTGACTCGAGGACACGGCCGGTAAACGCGGCACCATAGACATAGACGTGCTGGTAACCCACCTCGAGCGTTACGCGGTCATCCAGCGTTACGCGGATGCCCGTCCTGCCGCTCCGTATGGCCTGGGTACTCCGCGTCAACCGCTCGAAGCTGGGACCGACGCCCGACGTGGCGAAAATCTCCTCCAGCGCATATTGCAGCAGGGGGTCAGGCAGACGCGCAAGTGCCTCTTTGGCAAGGCGCAACGCTCCCGGATGCCTCCCATCTCCCGCTTCCAGGATCTCGATGTTGTCCGTCACCTGCTCGGTCTGCCGCTCGAACACCTCACATGCGGCACGTGCCATGTTCGCCGTTCGCGCGACGGCCGTCTTCGCGGCAGGAAACCGGCTCTCGATCAGCGGGATCACGCTCGCGCGGATGAAGTTTCTCTCGTACCGTTCGTCCGCATTGGAAGAATCGTCCCGCCAGGCGAAACCCTGCGCCCGCAGCCAGTCCTGAAGCTGTTCTTTTGACACAGCAAGCAACGGATGGATGAACATCCCCATCCGCGGCGCGATGCCGGACATCCCCCGCAAACCAGTCCCCTTGAGAAGTCGAAACAGGACCGTTTCAGCCTGGTCGTCCCGCGTGTGAGCCGTAGCGATACATGCAGCTCCGGTCTTGAGCGCCGTCATGCGAAGAAAGCGAAGCCGCAGTTCCCGGGCCGCCTCTTCGTGGCTGAGATGGTGACCGGAAGCGTACGCGCCCACATTGTCGGATCCTGTTTCGCAGGACACGTCCAGTGAACCCGCAAGTTCCCGCACAAACGCCTCGTCCGCATCACTTTCGACACCGCGGAGCTGATGATTGAAATGCGCGCAGACCACGTCGAGATGACAGCTTTCCCGCAACAAGCAGAGGAGGCGCAGCAGCGCGACCGAATCCGACCCGCCCGAAACGGCGACGACCACGCGGGCGCCAGGGGCAAGCAGCTCAAGGGAAGTGCAGTATGACCAGACGTCGTCCTGGAGCATGAGCCTGATCAGCTGTCAGCAAGCAGTTCGCTGAGCAGCACCTCGACGTCGTGCCTTCGCCTTCCTGAACGGGTGAACGCCTGCAAGCACTCGATGGCCGTGGCACGTCTCCCCCAACCGTTCATGATGCTCACTGAACGCACAAGGAGTTCAGGGTCGTCCGGTCGCAGCGCAATCGCCTTCTGCAAGAACATCGTGGCACGTTCCGTCTCGCGTGCCGCACCCAGAGCCATGGCCAGATTGTAGTAGCAGACGGAGGCGGCACCCGGGAGAGCGATGGCCCGGGCCAGCGCTGTTATCGCGGTGGACGTCCTGTTGAGGGCAAGAGCATTCGTCCCCTTGTGGTGCCAGTACATGTACTCAGCTGGGGCAAGCTCGGCTGCCCGGGCGAACTCGATCCCGGCCTGCTCGAGGCGACCGGCATGGTGCAGCACCAGGCCGTAACTGTTGTGGAGAGATGCGTCGTCGGGGAACCTGGCAGTCAGATCGGCAAAGATCTCGATGGCCTCGACGTTCAAGCCACATGCACTCGAGGCAACCGCAAGGTTCTTGCGTGTCACGTCGTCGCCGGGCAGGACCTTCGAGGCTTTGACGAAGAAACCACGTGCTTCTTCCCATCTGCCCTGGCCATACAGGTAACTGCCATACGCGTTCAACGAAGCGCAGCGACGGGCATCCTCGTTCTCCCTGGGCTCGTCGATTACCTCTGGTTCAGCAGCTCGTGGTCTTCGTGCCATCTCAACCTCCCTCTCCCTCTTCGCCGTGCCTCTCGCGAGAGTGCGTTTGTCTCTGAATCGCCCGTGGAGCCAGATTGCGGTAGCCGACCGCCTTGCTCTCATTTAATAGTGTAGCGACAAAACACAACTCACAAAGGCCCCGCATCGACTCATCAATAATATACGTGAACGATGACAGAATGCTGGTGGTCCTTCGGATGACAAAGGAGCAGCGGTATCCCCTGAGAGAGACCATCCTGGTCGGAGGTCTCG
>Ga0209538_1000663_pt1 | contig 19748 bp, 19 predicted proteins | sample BarGraNGADG00211_2_FD_184492 | JGI IMG/M metagenome (GOLD analysis project Ga0209538, IMG submission 184492) | Arctic peat soil microbial communities from Barrow, Alaska - Barrow Graham LP Ref core NGADG0004-211 (SPAdes) (version 2) | ecosystem: Environmental > Terrestrial > Soil > Wetlands >... | reverse complement strand
CGACGCGCCACCTTGAACAACGAGTTGATTGACCTACCATGTGAACGGATTCACAGCCAACCGGGAGGTAGAAGGTGAAGACCATCGAGGAAATGCGACAGGCACACAAGGTCCTGGCGACGTATTCATTTACGCCGGGAGGCGTGCACGCCGGCTACACGAATCGGCGATTGTACGTCGACCTGACCACAAACACCATCGAGGAACGTGTCATCGAGCCCATGGTACAAGAAAAGTTCACGGGCGGGCGTGGCTATGGCATGTACTATCTGTGGCAGGCCGTCAAGCCTACGACGCACTGGAATGACCCTGAGAACGAACTCATCTTCACGGCGGGACCACTGACCGGCCTGACGCAGTATCCCGGCTCCGGCAAGACGCACTCCGTTACCATCTCTCCTGAGACCGGTGTCCCTGTCGACAACAATGGTGGCGGCTTCTTCGCCCCTTTCATGAAGTTCTCCGGCTTTGACTGCATCGAGATCCAGGGCAAAGCCACTGGAAACGTCATGCTTGTCATTGATGGCAACAAGGGCGTGGTCACTATCGAAACAGCGCCAGATGAACCGACCAACAGCTACGACCTGCCTGAGGTCCTGCACGCCATGTATGCCGATGGTGATGATGACCGCAAAAATGTCAGCGTAGCCACTTCTGGCGAGGGTGCCGACCACTCGCTGCTGGGTCTCATCAATCTCAGTTACTGGGACGCCAAACGGAAACATACCCGCATCAAACAGCTCGCTCGCGGCGGACCCGGCACCGTCTTCAGGGACAAGGGGCTCAGGGCCGTCGTCATCCATTTCAGCGGGACGACGCCAATGCTCAACTGCCCTGTCGACATGGAGCCCATCAAGCTCGCCGGCGGGCGCATGAACAAGGAGATCCTCACGCTCGACCATACGCACAACCGCATGCGCGAGATCGGTACCGGCAACGCCGTCGAGATTCTCGACAAATGCGATGTGCTGCCCGTCATGAACTACAAGTTCGGGTCCGACCCACGGACAGAGAAGATCAAGGGCGACGTCTGGCTCGGGATGATCACCCAGGGCATGCCGGACGGCTGCTGGCTCGGCTGCTCCATGTCGTGCGCTCACGGCGTGGACAACTTCGAACCGCTCACCGGCCCCCTCAAAGGACAAAAGGTCCTGGTAGACGGCCCGGAGTATGAAACGATCGGCGGTCTGGGCTCGAACACCGGCAGCTTCGACCCTCACTTCGTCTTGGAAGCTAATTTCTACTGCGACTACTACGGCATCGACCTCGTCGCCGTGGCGACGCTGCTTGCATTCCTGATGGAGTGCTATGAGAACGGCATCCTCACGAAGGAGATCACTGGCGGCCTCGACCTGCACTTCGGCAGTGACATGGACGCATTGGAACTCATCCACCAGATCGGCGAGGGTCGTGGCTTCGGCAAGATCGCCGGCCTTGGCATCCACCGTCTGAAGAAACTGTTCATCGACGAGTACCATGCCGATGCTCAGTTCGTAAACGACATCGGCATGGAAGTCAAGGGTATGGAAGTGTCCGAGTACAACAGCAAAGACTCCCTGGCACAGCAGGGCGGGTACGCCATGGCGTCCAAGGGACCACAGCACGACGAGGCGTGGCTCATCTTCATGGACCAGGTCAAGGGCCAGCTGCCCACCTTCGCCGACAAGGCCGAGGCCCTGTCCTTCTTCCCGCTCTTCCGTACCTGGTTCTCGCTCATGGGACTGTGCAAGCTGCCCTGGAACGACTCGGAACCCAGGGACAACCGCGACCAGTATACCGGCCTCGAGGCCGCCAGGATCCCTGAGCACGTCGACAACTACCTGCTGCTCTACAAGGGTGTAACCGGCCACGTCCTCGATCTCGACGGCTTGCTTGCTCAGAGCAAGCGCGTCTACGACTTCCAGCGCCTGTTCAATCTGCGCATGGGCCAGGGGACCCGCGAGGACGACTGGATGCCCTACCGTGGCATGGGACCTGTCACCGAAGAGGAATACCTGTCACGCCAGGAACGCTACGAGAAGCAGTTGACCGAGGCCGCCAAGGTGGATATTTCGGGTATGAGCCTGCAACAGAAGATGGCAGCCCTGCGCGAGTACCGCGAGTCGCAATACCGCCAGCTTCAGGACGCGGTATATGCACGTCGCGGCTGGGACGCAGACGGCGTGCCGACACTCGAGACAGTAAAGGCGGACGGCATCGACTTCCCCGAACTTGTGGACCTCATCGAGAAGCACACACACAAAGCATAGTCTTCAGTCAGATCTACCACATCAGAAAGCCCGGCCTCGACGAGGCCGGGCTTCTTGCTGATCCAAATTGGGTGTCCTGCGGACGGTTACAGAATCCAGTTGAAGAAATACCCCACGATGAGAATGCCAACGCCTACGACACCAATAAATGTTGCCAGCAGCCTTGGTTTGAGAACGCGGCGCAGGATAATCATCTCTGGCATCGAGAGCCCGGTGACAGCCATCATGAAAGCCAGTGTCGTACCAAGGGGCAGACCCTTGGCCCATAACGCCTGAACGACAGGAATAACGCCCTCGGCGTTCGAATATAGCGGGATGCCGATCAGAACGGCGATGAGAACCGCAAAGGGATTGTCACGGCCAGCGTATCTGGCCAGAAAGTTCTCGGGAGCGTACCCGTGGATGAATGCACCGATGGCGACGCCGACCGCCACCCATGGAGCCACTCTGCGGAAGATCTCACCTACGTATCTCCAGCTGGCGACGACGCGGTCCTTGAAGGTCATGGGAGCATCCCCTGCAGGGGCGCCGACCTTGATCTTGTAGACATAATCCTCAACATACTTCTCCATATGAAGCCGAGTGATGATGACACCCGACACAATCGCGATAAGGAGCCCCACCCCCACATAGAGCAAGGCGATCCTGGCTCCAAACAGCCCCCAGAGCAATACCATTGCGACCTCGTTGATCATGGGGCTTGCCACCAGAAACGAGAAAGTCACGCCGAGCGGTACGCCGGACTCTACGAATCCGATGAACATCGGAATGGCCGAGCACGTGCAGAAGGGTGTGAGAATGCCCAGAGAAGCAGCAAGGATGTTGTCGACGAATTGATGCCGATGGGTCAGCAACTTCTTGATCTTCTCGGCGGGAATCCAGGTTCTCAGCATCGCGACCGCAAACACGATAACGACGAGGAGCAGATAAATCTTGGGGATGTCATACACGAAGAAGTGAATGGCTTCCGTTATCAGGCGCCCCTTCGGCAAGCGCAGAAGCGTATAGGTAAACCAGTCAGCAAATAGTGTGAGCACAGCAACCTCCGTTGATATATAGGGCTTCAAAAAAGGGCGGTCACCCGCCCTCCTGCTGCCCCGTCAGGCGCTCGCGCCGACGATGGCCTTCTTTACTTCCTCGGGAGACAGCAGTCTTCCGGCTGCGATGACCCTGCCATCAATGACGAGAGCTGGCGTCGCCATGACACCATACGCCATGATCTGCTGAATATCGGTCACATCGATGACCTCAGCGTCTTTGCCGAGCATTTCCAGCGCCTTGCGGACATTAGCCTCAAGCCCGTGGCAGCGCGTGCAGCCAGAACCCAGAATTTCGATTCGCATGATTCCTCCTAGTTTGACAGCAACTCTTTCAGAGCCTGCATCAGTTCGTGAATACGATCTTCGACTCGTGAGTAGTGTACAAATTGACCTTCCTTGCGAGCAGCGACAAGTCCCATCTCTCGCAGGACCCTCAAGTGATGCGAAACAAGATTCTGTGGAATGCCAAGCGAACGCTCGATCTCGCAGACGCACAGCTCTCCGCCACGCAGAAGTCTGAGGACCTTGATCCGTTGCGGCTCCAGTAGAACCGACACCAGCTTCGCCTGCTCCTCGCAATCAGAGTTCCAGTCGGCAACTATGTTCTGTGTCCCACAGGCAGGCACGCGTTCATCCATGTCACAACTCCCATTGATTCAATCTACATTGATATGTTATATGGAGGTATTGCTTTGTCAAGACCCAGACACTGGATGATGCGAACCTCCCGAAATCGACGCAGATCGCCAGGTTTGTGGAACCCCCTTGACAGACTCTTACTCGTCGCTATTCTGTATCGTATATGACCGATACAGTTGATGCAATAGTCATAGCACGAGTACTGGGCGACACGACACGTGCCCGCATTGTCGCGTTGCTCCAACGCCGGGACCTGTGCGTCTGTGAGCTGACAAAAGTACTCGGTCAGTCACAGGCCAACATCTCTGGCCACCTCAAATTGCTGCTGTCCAGCGGTATTGTCACGTCCAACCGACGAAGCTACTGGACCCACTACGCAGTGGCCGGCAACCTGCCAACAGACATCTCCCATTTCCTCACTGCCATCATACGGCAGGCGACTGCACAGTATCCGGCAGATGTGCTCGCATTGGAGCACCTTCCCCGTGACGTCTGTGCGTTGAAACAGCAGGAGAGGCGAAATGCCAGGGAGGGCAAGCAGAAACCGAAGTAGCACTATTCAACGCACGGCAGCGCTTTCAACATTCAACAACATCCTGCATCAACGGAGGTCGAAATGGAACGCAAGGCTGGTCTGGGCATCTTTCAGAAGTACCTGAGTCTGTGGGTCGCGGCTTGCATGGTCGCCGGCGTCATCCTGGGCCGCCTTTTGCCGGGGGTGGTCAGCGCCCTCGACAAACTAACCGTGTACAGCATCTCTCTGCCGGTAGCCGTCCTCATCTGGCTCATGATCTATCCCATGATGCTGCAGATCGACTTCGGCAGCATCATGCGCGTCGGCAAGAACCCCAAGGGTCTGCTGATCACGCTTATCGTCAATTGGGCCATCAAGCCGTTCACGATGTTCCTGCTGGCCATCTGGTTCTTCAAGGGAACCTATGGTCGCATCCTCACGCCCGACCAGGTCCAGCAGTACATCGCAGGCGCTGTGCTGCTGGGAGCAGCACCCTGCACCGCCATGGTCTTCGTATGGAGCTACCTCGCTGGCGGCGATGCCGCTCATACACTTGTTCAGGTCGCCGTCAATGACCTGGTCATCCTCGTCCTGTTCGTCCCCATCGTCGCTCTGCTGCTCGGCATCGGCAACATCAAGATCCCTTACCCTACACTGTTCCTGTCCGTCGGCCTGTTCGTCGTCGTTCCCCTGGTCGGTGGAGCTCTCACGAGAAGCCTGCTTATCCGGCATCACGGCAAGGTATGGTACGACACGGTCTTCCTTCCGAAGTGGAACCCCGTCACCATCGTTGCCCTGCTGGCGACTCTGGTCATCATCTTCTCATTCCAGGGAAAGACCATCGCCACCAACTGGGTGAATATCCTGCTGATTGCCGTTCCCCTGATCCTGCAAACCTATCTTATCTTTGCCATCGGGTATGGCATGTGCAAGGCTGTGAAGGTTCCCTACCGTATCGCCGCCCCGGCGGCCATGATCGGAGCCAGCAACTTCTTCGAGCTGGCCGTCGCCGTCGCGATCTCCCTTTGGGGCATCAACTCCGGCGCCGCGCTTGCAACGACCGTCGGCGTGCTGACCGAAGTACCTATCATGTTGACGCTGGTCTCCTTTGCCAAGAAAACCAGGCGCTGGTTTCCGGACCCTCGGACCAGCGACGAGTGCCGTGAAGGCGTGGCCTGCCCAACAGAGTTGAAAGCAACGTAGGCGCCCTTCGTCTTGACCATCGGAGATGCCCCGCCCCAATTGGGGCGGGGCATCTCCGAAGATACGTTGATAGGCAGTTTGCTTCGGGATACTTGTCTCAATGAATCAGTGTGCTTCTCCGGCCTGCTCTTTCCCCTTGTCCAGAATCTCTCGTATCTTGGCCAGGAACAGGTCACTCGACATGCCACCATAGAACGACCACTTGCCGTTCAATGCGGTCAACGGAAGCTTGTACCCGGTCTCGATCAGCTGGCGGACTTGGTTGACCTGTGCGTCGCTGTCCTTGAGGATGTCGATAAACCTCAGTGAGCACCGGTCTTTGATATCACTCACATCCAGTGATGTCCTCAGGCTCTCGAACATCTCGCCCATCGTCTGCGCCGGTACAGCGCATGCGCACCCGCCACACCCGCACGACGAAGCCGCGGGATCCTCATCCCAAATGCCATAGACCTCGATCTCTACAACAGTCTCCGCCACTATGCAACTCCTCCAAATACAACTTTATCCAGCATGTCGAGCTTGTCGATCCCACGAATGTCACTGTCCATCATCGGGACCTGCAGCAATGCAGCTCCCGCAAAACGTCGCTTCATGTCGTCCAGATATCCCAACTGCATCTCTCTACGCTTCTGGAAGAACGGCGTCGTCGCCTGTTCCTCGGCAATCAGCAGGTTTGCCACGACGAGCTGTGTCACCACGCCGATTGCCGCCAACTCCTGAGATGCACGCTGTGCCTCAAGAATTGGAGTGCTCTCCGGGTACATGACGAAACTGAATGTTGTCAGTTCGGGATCCCGCATCGCCCCGAGTGTCCGGTCAAACCGGTCTTTCTGCTGGCGGTCTCCTGCAGACATTGCCTCAGTGGCGCCGGTCTTGAGTCTGATCTGTTCGCTCCATTCGAGGGGCAATTCAAGCAGTCTCAGTGTATGCCCCGTCGGCGCTGTATCGAAGACGATGACGTCGAATCCTGGCGTGTTCGACAGGTCGATGAAACGCTGGAATGCAGCCATCTCCTCGGTGCAGGGAGATGCCAGCTCCTCCGTCATCGTTCGAATAGTGTCTTCGCCGAACTTGGTCCTCGCGTCGTCAAGAATAGTCTTCTTGTAGTCCTCGGTCGCCTGCTTCTGATCGATCTTCGCTGCAGACAACCCTGAAATACCGTCGACAGGTCCTACCTGGTCCGTCACCTTCCTGCCAAGGACGCTGCCGGTGTGTGCCGCGGGGTCGGTGGTCAGAAGCAGAGTCCGGTACCCTTGTCGAGCCGTGTGTACCGCGGTCAGGCAAGCGACGGTCGTCTTGCCCACTCCGCCCTTGCCCGCAAAGAACACTTGTCTGGTACCCTTTGCACTTGGATGTAACAGGCTCTCGACGTCAACCATTGCTAGTGCCTCCCTGAAACAGCATCGGAGCGCACTTGCGGAACATCGCTACTCCCTTGATCTCACTGTCGAGCAACTCCATCGTCTGAACAGGCATGCCTGCGTACAACTGCCTGGCGCGTTCCAGGTAGGTTTCCTGCATCTCGCGTCGCTTCCGGAAGAACGGATTCACTGTCTCAGCCTCCGGGATGAGCCCATTCACGATGATCCTCGATGTCACCACACCCAAGGCCGCCAGCTCCGCGATGGAACGTGATGTCTCCTCGAGCGATGTCTGCTCCGCCTGCATCACGAAAATGAACTGCGTCCGTCCCGTATCCCGAAGTCGGGCGATCGCATCGTCGTACTTCTGTTTGCTGTCCTGAATCAAGGCGACAGGGCCCATGCATGTCTGACCGCTCCCCTGCGCACTGTCCCTGATATGTTTGCTCCATTCGACCGGCAGCTGCAGAAGCCGCAGTGTATGCCCCGTAGGCGCTGTATCGAAGACGATGACATCCCAGTTGTCGTCTTCCATGAAATCGGTGAACTTGTCGAACGCGGCCATCTCCTCGGTACAGGGACCGCTCAGCTGTTCTTCCACAACCTTGAGCATCTCGTCGTCAAAGAGCTCGCGCATAGGAGCCAACGAGCGCTCCTTATATTCACGAGTGGCTTCATCGGGATCGATCTCCATGGCCCACAGATTGGAAACGCCGGTAATGGGTGTTACGTGATGGCCTATGGGCTGCTCGAATACGTCGGCCAGGTTCGATGCCGGGTCTGTTGTGACGATGAGGGTCTTCTTGCCGTTGTCTGCATGGTAGACCGCCGCCGTGCACGCCATAGACGTCTTACCGACACCGCCCTTGCCTGAGAAGAAAATGTACTCAGGATTCATGTATCCCTCTGTCCAGTTCGGCTCTCATCTCGTCGTACGACGGATAGTCTCTGGTCTTGACGACCTTACCGTCGACGGTGGTCACCGGAAGGATCTTCTTGCCATTCGCTGTAACAAGTTTGTAGACGTCTGCATTGTCGCGGAACTTGAACGGCCGCTGGTTGATCGCATATCGTTCGACGGTGACGCCGGGTTCCTCCGCCTGAAGACGCCTCAAATCCTCGTTGAGACGCACCAGGCGTTCATCAACCGATGGTCCACACAAGCCAGTCGTGCAACACATAGCTGGTTCATAGAATTCGATTCTCAACGTGACCTCCCGAACGGCGAATGTGGTGAAAATATAGGTGGTGCTGTTTCGACTACGTACGTCGAGTTTTCCGATGCAACGCGCGCGGGCGCGGTGCAGCTCTGTTTGGAAAATCGGTGCGACACAGGAATACCGGCGTGTCTGTCAGTCGTGTCCGGTCCTCAGGAAACTTGGTCTGAACTTGGTCCATGAGAAGAGACACAAACTGGAGGGCCTCGGGCGGCAAGTCTTCACGAATCGTGTATAGCGTCCAGTAGCTCTCTCTGGAAGTCGACAAGAGTCCCGCATCGAGAAGGACACGCACGTGATCTGACACGGTCGCCTGAGACAGACTCAGAGCAGCTTTCACCTCACAGACGCATAGGGCCCGCACGCCAAGGACACCGACAATGCGCGCCCGCGTCTCGTCCCCCAGCGCCTTCGCAACAATAATCATGTCTATAGTCCCCGTACTGCTCACTCGCATCGCCATTCTCCAATTATATCGTCCACTTCCGATTTAGAATATGTCGATCCATAAGCATGTCAAGAACGAGTCTTCTTCCTTTCTCAACGAAGGCAGAGATCGGGAAAGCGCCCCTCATACAGAGGGGCGCTGACAGGGTGTCTGTTGTCTGTAGAGGGTCTGGTTTCCGCTACCGCAGCGAATCAGAACGATTGCTGTTCGGTGCGCGCGATGATCTCCTCCTGCAGGCCGGGTGTCAGGTCACAGAAGTAGTCGCTGTATCCGGCCACCCGCACGATCAGGTCACGGTACTTGTCCGGCTCGGCCTGGGCGGCACGCAGGGTCGCGGCGGTCACGACGTTGAACTGGATGTGATGCCCGTCCAGCTTGAAATAGGAGCGGATCAGATGCGTGAGCGCGCCGAGTCCCACGTCCCCTTCCACCAGTGATGGTGAGAACTTCTGGTTGAGCAGGGTGCCGCCGGTGCGCACATGATCCATGCGAGCCGCCGACTGGATGACGGCGGTCGGGCCTTTCCTGTCGGCTCCCTGAACAGGCGATATGCCATCTGACAGTGGCTGCCACGCGCGGCGGCCGTCCGGCGTCGCACCAGTCACCGAACCAAAGTACACATGGACCGTGGTCGACAGGTAGTTCACGTGATACGTCCCGCCCTTGGTGTTGGGGCGGCCGTCGATCGCATCGAATACGACGTCAAAGAGCCGAGCGAGGATGTCATCAGCGGCCGGGTCGTCGTTGCCATACTTGGGTGAGCGGTTCCACAGCAGCAGCCGCGTCCGTTCATGATCTACAAAGTCCACATCGACAGCTGCCAGGACCTCGTCCATGGTCAGGTCCTTCTGGTCGAAGACATGCGCCTTCAGCGCAGACAGGCTGTCGGTGCAGCTCCCCGGTGCCGTGACCTGGATGTAGGTCGAGTTGTACCGCGGGCCACCGTTGTTGTAGTCACGCCCGCGCGCAATGCAGTCCTCCACGAAAAGTGACAGGAACGGTGCCGGCATCTGCTCGGCATACAGCCGCTCGATAACGTTGTTGCCACGCACCTTGATGTCCACGAAGTGATGCAGCTGCGCTTTAAATGCTTCAAACAACTCGTCATAGCCAGCAAATGTTCGCGGATCCCCCGTGTGCAGACCGATGATCTTGCCGGTACGTTGGTCCAGACCATCATGCAGGCTCACTTCGAGGATCTTGGGCAGGTTCAGGTAGCCAGTGAGGATATACGCTTCACGGCCGAACGCGCCGGTTTCGACACAGCCGGAAATGCCGCCCATGCGGGCATCGACGACAGACTTGCCTTGGCGGAGGAGTTCCTCGACGACCATGTCGGCATTGAAGACGGAGGGCTGACCCCAGCCTTCGCGGATGATCTCGGCGGCACGCCTGAGGAAGCGGTCTGGACTCTTGCGGCTGAGCTGGATGTTCGAGGACGGCTGCAGCAGGTGCATGTCGTCGATAACGTCAAGCAGGAGATAGCTGACGTCGTTCACGCCGTCTGAACCATCCGGGCGCAGTCCACCCACATTGATATTGGCAAAGTCCGTATACGTTCCACTTTCAGCAGCCGTCACACCCACTTTGGGCGGCGCTGGCTGATTGTTGAACTTAATCCAGAAGCACTCCAGGAGTTCCATGGCTGATGCGCGCGTCAGTGTGCCGTCGGCAAGCCCCTTCGCGTAGAACGGCTCCAGGTGCTGGTCGAGACGCCCGGGACAGAACGAATCCCAGGTGTTGAGCTCAGTCACGACGCCCAGGTGGACGAACCAGTATGCCTGCAGTGCCTCGTGGAATGTGCGCGGAGCATGCGCCGGGACCCAGGAGCAGACCTCGGCGATGCGCAGGAGTTCCGCCCTGCGCACGGGGTCCTGCTCTGCATTGCCCATCGAACGCGCCAGGGCAGCATTGCGCTCTGCATAACCCATCATCGCGTCTGCCGCAATGGCCATTGCCCGCAGCTCTTCGCGGCGTGCGGTTGCCTGCGGGTCATTCAGAAAGTCGAGGCCGTCGATGGCTTCTGCCACCTCCGCCTTCAGTTCCAGCAACCCCTTGTGATAGATCACGTCGCCCAGCACCGTATGGCCCGGCGCGCGCTGCTCCATGAATTCGGTAAACACGCCGGCTTCATAGGCGTCCTTCCACGCAGGTTCCATCAGAGCAAACATGCGGTCACGCATAGACCGCCCGTTCCATGCAGGAATGATCTCCTCCTGCTGAATGCGGCGACCCTCATCGTCGACCTTGTAGGAGATCTTCTCCCGCGTATCGAGGACAGTGAGGTCCTGCATGCTGTGACAGCACAGCTCCGGAAAGGACGGCACGGCTTTGGGCGCGGGACCACGTTCGCCCACGATCAGCTCGCCAGGCCCGATGAACAGCTGCTTGTGTTCAAGAATGTACTGCAGGAGGTGTGCGCGGTAGACAGGTACCGACAATCCCCGCGTCTGCCGGTCGAACTCCGTCACCAGATGCGCTCGCTCCAGGGACAGCCGGGGCACTGCAGTAAGACTCTCATGGCGCAGACGTGCAACGCGTTCGTTCATGCTAACCTCCCACCGACGCTTCGATGCCGGCGTCCGCGAACGCGCGCCGGATGTTCTCCATGGCTTCCGCCGAAGGAGGCTGGAGTTCGGCCAGCTCGTACGGCCTTCCAAGCCTCCGGTATTTGTCCGTCCCGATGCGGTGATAGGGCAGCAGGTCGATATCGCGAAGCCCGAGCCGATGCATCATCGCAACCATCAGACCAACGTTCTCGCTGCCGTCGTTGATCCCTGGTATCACGGGAAATCGTATGATGACGTGGGCATGGGCCGCCGCCAGCGCTGCGAGATTCGCAAGAATTTCCTCGTTTCCCACGCCTGTCGCTTCTCCGTGCCGTGCCTGGTCCATGAGCTTGACGTCGTACAGAAACAGGTCGATCTTGTCCGCCATCCCCAGCAATTCCCCTTGGTCAGTCATCCCGCAGGTCTCGACCGCAGTCGATATGCCTTCGTCCTGACAGGCTTCAAGCAGACTTCTCAGGAATGCCGGCTGCATGAAGGGTTCGCCACCGGAGAACGTGACGCCACCGCCCGACTCCTCGAAGAACACGCGGTCCCGAACAAGCTCGCTCATAACTTCTGGCACCGTCATGATCCTTCCCGCAATCGTCCTGGCACCGACCAGACAAGCATCGACACACTGTCCACATGCGGTACACACCTCAGTGGCTCCGGGTATTCCACCCTCCAGGACTGCCGCGCCCGTCGGGCATGCTGTCAGGCAATCCCCACACCCGGTGCACCGTTCCGTCACAACCATAAGCTCAGGTCGTGGGGTTTGGCTTTCGGGGTTGTGGCACCAACGGCACGCCAGCGGACAGCCCTTGAGGAACACGACCGTGCGGATCCCCGGCCCGTCATGTAAAGCATAGTGCATGACATTGAATACCATCCCACTCATGCGTCCGCTCCGCACGGCCTTTTCATGCACAGTACCGCCTGTCGTCGCTTCATAAAACTATTCTAGCACAACATGCGGCAAGGTCATATTGTCCACATGATGACCCTTCCACAACCACCTCCACGCCCTCTGTGGAAACAACGGTCAACCTGCCTACACTGGAGCTTGACAGCGCAACGTGCACTGTCAGGCTCCACACCCCGTTCCTCAGGAGGGACCGATGGAAGGAGAACACGTGCTGGGCGCACTCCCGGTCCAGTGGCACAAGAACTTGCTTAATATCATTCCGTGGACTATCGTGGTCACGAACAGTCGTATCATTTTCGCGAGACTCACACCGGAGATCCAAAAGCAGGCAGTCGACGCCAAGGTGAAGGAGCAGGGAGGTGGATTCCTCAAGCGCATGGCGGTCGCCGCCACCAGCGGGCTCACGCTGCACAAGCGGTACCTCACGATGGACCCGGAAGCTGTACTGACCGAGACACCCGAGAACTGGTGGGTCGACGTTGGTGGCGTCTCGCAGGTCACGGTCACGGAAGGACGCTGGGTCTCGGACCAGAACCGTCATCGGAAGCAGAACGACCACCAGCTTCTCATTGTGACGCAACAGGGGAAGTTCTCGTACACGTTCGCGCCCCTTTCGATGAACGCCGCGGATGCAGCCAACCTCCTCGCCCAGGTGTTCGGCGCGACGGTGACATTGCGGTAGGAGCCTATCGGGGGAGAGTCCCCTTGTGCCTGATTGCCCTTTGTGCCTGCTCGCCTACAATGATTGCCGAGGTGAGACGATGGCGACAGTGACCGTAAGAGTGTATCTGACAGAAGACTTCAAACAGGGACCCGTTCCACTCTCAGCCTCAACCTGTATCGAGGCCCTGCGAAGCCTTGTTGCGGAGTATCCCATCCTCAAGGACGTCATCCTCACCGAAGAGCTGAAACTGAAACGGGACTACATCTACTTGCTCAACGGGAGAAGTGTCGAGTTTCTGGGCAAGGAAGATGCACTACTCAAGGACGGTGACACCCTTTCGCTGTTTCCACCGATCGGCGGTGGCTAGACAGCGGAGACGCTCGACGATCCCCTGGTCTCCTGACAAGGTGGCCCCTTACAGGGCCACCTTGAAAACGGACGGATACAAGTCTGCGTGCGCAATGGTTCCGTGCAGGACAGGATTGATCATGGAGCTGATGTCGGTCTGGTCTCTCATCATCGTGAGATAGACACCAGGGTTGATGGCGCCTTCGCCGACGAAGACAAAACCTTTCAACCGGCCATCCTTGACGACGATCTTCCTGTACTCGCCGTCACTCACGTTCCTGTAGACATCACCTTCGTCATGCGTACTGAGCCCGCCGGTGAAGATGGTCTGTCCAAAAACCATCAAGATATTCCTGAGGACATCGCCACCATAGGGCATCTCCATGCCGAGCATATTCTCGGCAGCGTTGTTCGCCTGCTCTATGGCCACGGGCCAGAGAGCATGAAGCGTCTTCTGGCCCAGCAGGATGTCGTCTGTCTCGACAGCATCCCCCGCGCCATAGATACCCGGTACACTTGTTTCAAGATATCGCCCAAGAACGATACCCTTGTTGAGCTGGACACCCGTGTTCTTCAGAAAGCTGGTGTTGGGGCGCACCCCTTTGCCATAAACGACACAGGAACCGCTGAGGACTTTTCCTGATGCGAGCTTCACCTCCAGGGCGCCGTCCTTCTCCTCGATTTCCTGGATGTCCTCGCCCTTGAGCAGCTCCACATCGAGTCCTGCAAACGACTTCTCAATGATTGCAGAAGCTTCTCGATCGACAATCTGGGACAGCACCCTGTCCGAAGAAATGACATAGGTCACAGGAATACCAAGCTTTACAAGAGCATCACCTATTTCAGCATTGACCAGCCCGGCGCCTGCCAGAATGACTCTCTTCTGTGTCGACTCCGCTATTCTCTTCCGAATCACCTCAATATCTCCGATATTCCTGACACCGACCACGGAAGGAAGTCTGGCGCCGGGGATGTCAGGGATGAACGGAGATGTGCCCGTTGCTATCAGGAGTCTGTCATACTCGAACTGCTCGCCATCGCTCGTATGGACAGTCTTCAACACCGTGTCGACCCCGTCGACGTACTTGTTGAGCATGACGTCGACCCCGTCCACCGAAGGCAGCGTACAGTTCGCAAACCAGGTCATCCCGGAAAGCATGTAGGGAAGGGACATCTTGCCATATGGCTGGACTCCCTCCCCCGAGAGGACGATCACCTCCTGCTCCGGGCTGAGTTTCTTTATCCTCGCTGCAGCCGTAATCCCTGCAACAGAGGCTCCAATGATCACGTGTCTCATGACAGGTCTTCGAGTCCCAGCTCTTTCAGTCTGTCCTTTGTGGGAACGCTGTCCTTGCCCCATCCTCTCAGAGAATAGTACTCACCCAGCATCTTATCGAGGTCTTCGACTTCGCCTTTGGAAGGACCTGATGTGATCGGCTCGTTGAGGATTCTCGGGGGCAGGGTATCGTCCTTCCCGGTGAGCCCTGACTTCAGGTTGAAGAGTTTCTCCATGTTCCAGATTCTCTCGCCGATCTTCAGGAACTCCTTGTCGTCACAGTCAAAACCGGTAGCAGCTGAATAAAGCTGCGCAAGGTCCTTTGCCTGCAGTCCAAATGTCGTAAACAGACATGTACCCGTAGAATCAAGTGCTGCCGTCAAGTCCTGCAGGAACTTGGTAACAGCAGCCTTGCCCTCATAAGCCAGCCTGTCAAGGCCGGGGGAGAGTATTTCGGCAGCTATGGTATAGCCCCTGACATGACAGGCCCCTCTGTTACTGGTTGCATATTCCAGACCGATTCCCTTGATACCTCTCGGGTCATAGGCAGGGAACTCCTGCTTCTTCACCGACATGGACAGCTCTGGATGTCCATAGTGCTCACCAAGCCGGTAGGAACCCTGCGCGAGCAGTCTTCCAAACTCATCCTTCTGCTCTCCCATTGCCCGAATTGACTCTACAAGCGCGTCCGGGTCGCCGAACCTCAGAGGGAAGGGCGCATCTTTGGCAGGCATGTACCCCTTTTCAGAGAGCTCCATCGCACAGGCAACCGTTGACCCGGCAGAGATAGCATCAAGACCGTATCGGTCGCACAGGTAGTTTGCCATGGTGATGGCGTTGAGGTCCGAGATGCCACACATTGCACCAAAAGACCAGATAGGCTCGTACTCGGGTCCACCGCCGTGCTCGCCTTTGTACTTGCCCTCTTTGATCGCGGTGATTCTTCCGCAGGCAATAGAGCAGTCAGAGCATCCTTCATTCCGTACCAGGTTCTGCGCCCGTAACGTCTCGCCGCTTATCTTGTCCGCTTCAGGAAAATACGAATCCTGTGCATTTCGTACAGGGAACGAACCAGTGGAGTTTATGATGTTCACAAGAACCGCCGTTCCATACAGAGGGAGTCCTCCACTCGCAACGGGATTCTGTGCAAGGATCTCTCTTGTCGCCCGCACAGCCTCTGCGAACTTGTCATGGTCAGCGACGGTGACGCCCAGATTCCCTCGTACAACAATACCCTTGAGGTTCTTGCTGCCCACTACCGCGCCGACGCCTGTCCTGCCCGAAGCTCTGTGCCCATTGAACATGACATTGGCGATCATTGACATCTTCTCGCCGGCAGGTCCGATCGCCATCGTCTCGGCTTCGAGATGTGTCTCCTCTCTCATCAGCTGATCAGACTCGTTGACGAGTTTTCCCCAGAGATGCTTGGCATCACGGAACTCAACCTTTCCTTTGTTGATCCAGAGATACACGGGGTCGCTGGACTTTCCCTCCAGGATAATCATGTCATATCCGGTTCTCTTCAGCATCGGTCCAAAATACCCGCCGGCATTCGAGCAGGCGATCGTGCCGTTGAGGGGTCCCTTGGTGATCACCATGACGCGGCCTGACGACGGAGCCGTCGTACCATCCAGAGGACCTGTTGCAATGACAACCTTGTTCTCGGGGGCAAGTGGGTCGACCTTTGGGTCGACTTCATCACAGATGATTCTCGTGCCGTACCCTCTACCGCCGATGTATCTCTTTGCCCAGTCTTCCCGCAGAGCTTCTTCCTTCACGACGTGGTCCGTGAGATTCACTCTCAGGATCTTGCCCTGATAGCCGCCGTCGATCATGGGTTCACCCCCTTCGCCATCTCCGCTGCAATGCGTCTGTACGTCTGTGCAACCCCCTGCTGCTTACTGGAGACAACATCCTCGACCTCAACATATGTCAGCGCCTCGGCCTTGCAGACCTTGACGCAGGCAGGATCTCCGCTGCAATGGTCGCACTTGATGATCTCTTTACCCAGATGATTGATCCTGATAGAACCCCAGGGACATGCCACGACGCACTGCTTGCAGCCGATGCATTTCTCTTTGAGGAAGTCTACGAGGCCTGTTGTGGTATTCTTGACCAGTGCCGCCGTGGGGCAGACCTGCTCGCAGTACGGCGTTTCGCATTGGCTGCATACCGTTGGGACAAACGTCAGGTCTTCGTGGAATGTGATCACGTTGACTCGAGAATCCAGTGGATTGAAGACCCCCGTCTTCTCGAACGAACAGGCGTCCATGCACGCCCTGCATCCGGTACACTTCGCCGGCTCAAGCACAAGTACCTTCATGCTCACACCCCCCTGTTTCAATTCCCTTTCCAATTGTGGGAGGTATAAGAGTTTCCCCTTATGCCCTATCGGCTTCACTCCGTAGCATCTGCAGTAGGCCATGAAGCTCGGGTACCCTTCTTGTACCTTCTTTCACAGAATTGTCAACCGCGTCACCAACGGCAAACGGGAGGTCGTATACCAACCTAGCGTTTGATGGGTGCCTGTTTCGGCCGGATGATGATCGTGTGTGTCGGCCTCCCCAGCGTGTGACGATACCTGAGCACATGGCCTACGTCATCTTTGAGGAAGGTGCCGTCTGTGATCCATACCCTGTACCCGAACGGGTACTGCGACGGCGGCACGAAGATCTCGGTGGGTTCGATGACGTCAGCGTCGTGACGGAAGGTGAAGCGCAGGACCCTGCGCTGCATGTTGAAGGAGAAATGCAAGGGCTCGCCGGCCGTCGCGATCGGGTACGGGCGAACGACGGCTCGGAGCGCACGCCCCCCACGGTCTAGGACTCTCGTATCCCGGCCCTGGTCCGCACTCCAGATGGACAGGTCTTCGCCGTTCCAACCGTCACCCCTGCCATTGGTGTTGCTTGCCGTGTAGTTCCAGATTGTGGCTGAGCAGAGGCTGCTTTCTACGGCACGAAGACTGTGGTCCATGAGTGCCTCCTGCTCCCGGTAGTCACCAGTACGGAGGGCGCGCCCACCGCGGAGGTCATACGGGATGCCGATTTCGCCGATGACGGTGGGCCCGTGCAGGCGGTCGGTTCCAGCCCGGCGGATGGCTGCGAGCTGCCAGGCAGCGCTGCGGCGTACAGCCCACGGTCCGACGACGATCCGGCTGTGCACGGCGTCGTAGCCGAGCCATGCACTCGGCCGCTTCAGCAGCAGTGGAATTGCGTCGTACCAGTGCGGCGCAGACACGAACCCCGAACATCCTTCGCCGACCTGCGGCGGCAAAGCTTGTGGTTCCCCCTCGGCGAAAATGAGTGCTTCGGGGTCTGTCGCCCGCACAGCGTCTGCATAGCGTCGTATGAATGGGACCAGGTAGTCTCGCTCGAAGTCGACGTCTCGCCCGCCCACATGTGAGAAGTAGTCTGGCGCAAGCAGTTGCGGGTTGCCCTCGCCGTCGGCCGTCCAGACCCCGTGGTCGCGCCAGATGCACGGCCTGCCTTCCTTCCAGGCCCGGACGTGTCCTGTGTTGAGCAGTCGCTGTCCTTGCAGGCGTGCGCCTGTCAGTCCCATGCCCCAGACTCCCACTTCTTGCTCCAGCCCGTCCCCTAAGGCAAACGACTCGAGAGGTGTCGGCATGAGGTCGGCCCTCAGCAAGCTGTCATGCGCCGTGAGGTCCTTCCACCCGATGTACCCGTGTGATGGCTCATTGAACGTGTCATAGCCGAGGACGCAGGACATCCCCTTCAAGCGCTGCACAACCTGAACCACCGCATCCAGATAGTGCCGCTGCAGGTACTCCTGGACTGGTTCGCCCTCGACGAGAAGGTGTGGGGCGAAGTCGTTGCCCCCGAAGAAGAGCGTGAACATCGTCGCGGACGCCAGCCGGCTCGCATTGGTCGGCCAGATGACACTCGAGAACGGGTCTCCATGCGTCTGATGAACGATAGCGGCGCACGTATCCGCAAACCTCGTCATGTCGAAGCCGACCGCTTCCAGCGTCCAGCCGGGGGCGCCGTCGCCCCCTGTGAATCTGCTCCAAACGTCCTGGTGTGGGTCCACGAACACGGTGAAGCCCATCTCCCCGGCCAGCCGGACGACCCGCTCGATGTAGTCCAGGTACTCAGTATCGTAGAGCCCCGGGCCCGCGTGTTCGATCGCCTCCCATGTCACCAGGAACCGCAGGAACGTCAGTCCCCACGACTTCAGACGCGACAGGTGTTCGACAGCTTCCGAGAGAGGAAACGGCCGACCCACGAACGAGACCATGCGGTGGTCAAAGAACCCCTGGGCCAAGTGCGTGACCCCAGTCGGGATGACCGGGACCTTGCTGTCTCCTCCGAGGTTGATGCCACGCAGGAGGAGCGTGCGGCCGGCGTCGTCCTTGAACCAGCTGCCGTCAGGATGCAGCATCGCGTCGCTTGAAAGGAGTCATGCGCCTGCCCTCACCGAGTCCCTGCAGCGTCCATCGTACGGGCAGTACGTGCCGCAAACGGCAGGAGGTCGATGACCTCTGCTACTTCATCCCCGGTCAGCCCGAACAGGTCCATGTGCTCCCCATAATCCTGCATGACGAAAACCTGGTCTCCGTCACGTGCCAGGGCTATCTGCCACCACCAGAGAGACTCGTGACCGGAACCGTGGCCCCCGACGACAGCCCTGGTGACCGCAGGCGTGACGACACCCCAGAACATGAGGGCTCCGTCTTCGCGTCTCCGTTCGATCGTCTCAGCGACCGGCATGAGCAACTTGATGGCGTCGGTGTCTTCCCGCTGGCAGACGACCTCGAAGGTCCCCGCGCGACGCAGGGCAAATTCGGCCAGGGGAACCCAGAACGCTGTTGAAACCGACGTCCCGACACCGGGCAGCATACCCCTCAGGTCAGGAATCGTGATGTGCAGCGATGTGAGCTTGTCGGTCATCATGTCACAGCAGGCCGTATTCGTCCAGAAGCTGGGACAATGGTACCTCCAGCATAACGTGGACATCCCCTGCAACAGTTTCAGAAATCATCGTTCCCCCTGTTCTCCTGCGACATGATACCAGACACTATCAGTGTAACCCGCGCGGCAGGTAATCAAGAGACTCCGCCGGTCGTGTCACGGACGAACCGGGCCAAGTCCTGCCAGGGTCCGATATCAAAGAAGCGTCTCGCCAAACCAGATGTCGAGGGCAGGACCCACACTACGGTCCGGCCAAGGCACTCCTGTTGCCTCCCTGGCACAGCTCGCCGCTCCATGAACTGAGCCGCCACGGTCTTGCTGGTGAATGCCAGTACGCGCGGCTGCCACCGCAGGACCTTTGTCCTGAGCAGCCTGCGCGCTTCG
>Ga0209538_1000658_pt1 | contig 19799 bp, 18 predicted proteins | sample BarGraNGADG00211_2_FD_184492 | JGI IMG/M metagenome (GOLD analysis project Ga0209538, IMG submission 184492) | Arctic peat soil microbial communities from Barrow, Alaska - Barrow Graham LP Ref core NGADG0004-211 (SPAdes) (version 2) | ecosystem: Environmental > Terrestrial > Soil > Wetlands >... | reverse complement strand
TATAAACAAGTTACACAAGAGGAACTCCGCAATATGTTCGGAGGTGGAGGACAATAAAACACCCACCAACTTATTTTATCAACAACCTCCTGAACAGGGAGGTTGTTTTGTTTTTAATGAATTGTTAAAGCTGCTTAAATTTGTCCGTAGGACATAAATGTCAATAGAGAGATCGTTTTAATATTTCTTTTCCCCGTAGGGGATTAACATTAAAGGTTGATGCCCTACGGGCAAAAAGAGGGGTGTGGGATTAATTCTATTGACATTTATGCCCTACGGGCAAAAGAAAAAACAATATTTAATCAGTTATTTGATATCTTTAAACCCTTTCAATTTAAGTTATACCAATGATTTCTTTAAGAAATTATTACCTTTGTGTACTAAAAAATAATTTGGTTAATGGCAAATTCCAACAATAGTAGCATTCCAAAAAAAAATACCTTAAAAAACGAGCTTGCCCAGCCTAAGTCTACTCCTAAACCCAGGTCTAAAGCAACATCAAAGCCCGCTTTTAAGTTCGATTTTTTTAAAAGTGAAAGATTCCGTAAGATAGCAGGGATGTTCTTTCTGCTTCTTGGTGTTTATCTTGCAATGGCTATTATTAGTTACGTAGTTAACTATTTTACATTTGCTACCGACGATTCGTTTACAAGTCAGGCTACAGTTCAAAAAATACTCCTGAAATCACCAGAAGAGATTCATAACTGGATGGGTAGAATGGGTGCTTTTGTAAGTGACGTTTTAGTCAAACAATGGTTTGGCATTTCTTCATTGTTGATTAGTTTGTTTACCATCTCGATAGGATTGAAACTGCTTAAATACAAGAATCTTCCTTTAATGCCTACTTTTTGGTACTCTGTTTTTGGTCTCCTTTGGACGTCTACAACTTTAGGTTTTGTTTTTCAATCTTTTTCCGAATTGTTGATACTTGGAGGCACTATAGGCTACCAGACAGCAATATGGCTACAGGGAATATTTGGAAAACCAGGTTTGGGAATTCTGCTTTTCTTTGCACTGATGAGTTTTTTGGTTCTGGTGTATAATATAAATATTCACTTCAACAAAAACAGAAAAGACAAAGACGATACAATCATAGACGAAGAGACCGGAGAAATTATTTCTGTTTCAAACTCAAGACGTTCAAACGGATACAATCCTAAAGAGGATAAATACAATACAAACGAATTCGCTGTAAAAGATGAAGATGATGATCTTCGTGATGAAGATATTCCTGATGACGAATACGAACCACCGGTCTTAAAAAGCAACCCGGGTCAACGTACTCCCGATTTTGAAATCAATGCAAATGATATTCCCTATATGCAAGGAAGTGAGGATAAAAGACAAAATCACCCGACAAATTCTGACCATATTGTAGAATTGACGATTGAAAACCCTGCTGTTGAACCTTCACAATCAGGTCAAAAAAAATCTGCAATCACAAAAGATCACTACACAATCGACGAACCCTTTGATCCTACCCTCGAATTATTCGACTATAAGTTTCCACCTATCGACCTGATGAACGAATATGGTGGAAGAAGCAAGGTTCAACGCGAAGAAATTGAAGCAAACAGCCAGCGTATTGTTGATACACTTCGCAACTACTCTATCGAAATTGATAAGATTAAAGCAACCGTTGGTCCTGCTGTAACGCTCTATGAAATCATTCCGGCACCCGGTGTACGTATCTCCAAAATCAAAAACCTTGAAGATGATATAGCATTGAGTCTTTCTGCATTGGGCATACGTATCATTGCTCCTATTCCCGGCAAAGGCACAATTGGAATAGAAGTTCCAAATCTGAAACCGGATATCGTATCCATGAAGTCAATCATAGAATCGGATGCCTTTCAGAATGCCAATTATGAACTTCCTTTTGGAATGGGTAAAAACATTGCTAACGAAGCCTTTATAGCCGACCTGGCCAGGATGCCGCATATTCTGATGGCAGGCGCTACCGGTCAGGGTAAGTCTGTTGGTTTGAATGCAATTATTACATCATTGCTTTATAAAAAGCACCCATCCGAACTTAAATTCGTGATGATCGATCCGAAAAAGGTTGAGTTGACACTCTTTTCAAAAATTGAACGTCATTTCCTGGCCAAGTTACCCGATTGTGAAGAAGCAATTATAACAGATACACGTATTGTAGTCCGCACGCTTAATTCGCTTTGTATCGAAATGGATAACCGTTACGACCTGATGAAGGATGCACTGGTCCGAAACATTAAAGAATACAACGAAAAATTTAAAGCACGGAAGCTGAATCCTCTTCATGGACACAGATTTTTGCCTTATATCGTCGTAGTAATTGATGAGTTTGCCGATCTGATTATGACCGCCGGTAAGGAGGTCGAGATCCCGCTTACCCGTCTTGCTCAGCTTGCCCGAGCCATCGGAATTCACCTGATCATCGCTACACAACGTCCTTCAGTCAATATCATCACCGGATCTATCAAGGCAAACTTTCCGGCACGTATCGCATTTCGCGTTATTTCTAAAATCGATTCACGGACCATTCTCGACTCATCGGGTGCCGATCAGCTAATTGGACGCGGAGACATGCTCCTTTCGACAGGTAGCGACCTCATACGTTTACAGTGTGCCTTTATCGACCTGCCCGAAATAGATCGCATCACTTCATTCATAGGAGACCAAAGAGCCCCGACAGAATTTCTGTTGCCCGAATTTTATGATGAGGCCAGTGAGCCAATGGCAGACATGGATCCTAACGAACGTGATGAACTGTTTGAAGATGCAGCCCGCATTATTGTTCAGACACAACAGGGTTCTACATCGCTGTTACAGCGCAAGTTAAAACTCGGCTACAACCGTGCCGGGCGAATTATCGACCAGCTGGAAGCTGCTGGAATTGTCGGAGCCTTTGAAGGTTCGAAAGCCCGTGATGTAAAAGTTGCCGGAGAGATGGCTTTGGAACAATATTTGAAGGATTTATACATGAAGGAAAACAAACGCCACGAAAACAACTTTTGAACTTAAAACAAAAAATCAATAATGAAAATCAATTTTTTAAAATCACTAACTGTTGTAATGCTGATTACAGTTACTTCTCTATCACCCTTTTATGTAAAGGCGCAGTCGGCTGAAAAGAAAGCAACCTCATTGCTCGACGAAGTTACGGCAAAGATGAAGGCATATAAAACGATGAAACTTGATTTTACTTATAGTATGATCAATAAAAGTCAGAAGATCAACGAAAGTTTTAAAGGATCACTACTTGCCAAAGGAGATAAGTACAAACTGACCATTAAGGATCAACAGATCTTTTGTGATGGCAAAACTGCATGGACCTATCAAAAAGATGCCAACGAGGTTCAAATTAGTGAGGTTACAGGTGATGATGAATCATTTACACCCACTAAATTCATGACCTCATACAATAACAATTATAAATCGAAACTGGTTTCTGACAAAGGAAGTCTTCAGATTATTGAAATGTCTCCTTTAAAAGGCAAAAAGAGATTTCAAAAGGTCAATCTGACCCTGGACAAAGAATCCAAACAGGTAAAAAGCATGCAAGTCTTCGATAAAAACGGTGGTGTATTTACATACAATATCGAAAGTTTTACTACAAACCAGCCTATCGCTGATACAGAATTTGTATTCAAAGCCAGCAACTATCCAAAAGTTGAAGTCATAGATATGCGCTAACCGGAAAGCTATTTGACAACAACCAAAAAATCATGAAAACATGAATCAAACCACCAGGGGTTAGGTTTATTTTATTGGGGTCTTATTGGGGTCTTATTGGGGTTTGATTCATATTATAGAATTCGAATCAAACCCCAATAAGACCCCAATATAATTTAAAGAAGCTACTCCAAACCCCTGGTGGTAATTTCTAAAGTATTATTATGATTTCAACACCAATATAAAAATTCTGATCTGAATGAAGAATATGCCTTCGGCCAGATGATTTTGCTGTCAAATGCCGGAAAGATTTTTAATTCAACTTGAGGAAGTTATAGATGATTTTACCTATCTGTTCATCGGGTCCTGTCGGATTTGCAGAGAAGAGTGCCTGGCGGGCTGCTGATTCTGCCTGACGAATCAGCGCCGGATCTGTAACTGTAGTTCCCTTGGCTCCACTCAATACACGTGTTACCTTCCCAGCCTGATTGACCCAGATCGTGACTACTACCCTACCCTGTTCAGCGGAATTGTAAGAAGGTTTTGGAAGGCTACGGGCTGATCGTCCACCGAGATCGTAAGAGATGCCAGCGCCGGTTCCTGATCCGATTCCGGGGCCATTCCCATTTCCGGTTCCGCCTCCGGTTCCATTTCCTGAACCGCCACCATTTCCTGTTCCGGGATTTCCTTTATAGACTCTGCCGCCGGTAATTCCACCTGCTACTCCCTGATCGCCGGGTCTACCGGTTATTCCCTGACTGGCGCCAACTTTTGTTGGTTGTCTATACATCGCATTGGGATTGATAACAGGCTCAGGTTTCGTCTCAATAACTCTTTTTACAGGTTTTTCTGCAACTTTAACTTGAGTTTCTTCGCCTCTATCGCTTGTAAGAATCTGTTCACCACTGGTTTTTGTTCGAATCGTTTTAACTTCTTTTGAAACTTCAACAGGACGAGCTGGTGTCTTTACTTTTACAACAGAAGGCCTGTCAGGTTGTATATTTCCCATGCCCTCATCAGAATTACCCAGATTCACTTCAAGAGACATTCCTCCCCCACCCGGTGTTTCAGGAAATGGCGGTATTGGCGTGACCAACAGGATCCATCGGAGGATAAAATAGAGTGCCGTATGAAACAAAAGTGTCCCAAATATTCCCCAGAGTTTGAAATGGGTTTCCTGATTATTGCTTACTTGCTGTTCCATTTGGACTTTTTGTTGCCAGAATCATTTTCACCTTCAACTTGTTTCCAATCTGAAGCACATTTACCAGATCCTGAACAGTCAGACTATTGTCGCAACGAATAATCACGATGGCATCAGCGTTTTTGGCGACACTCGCCTGCAATGTTGATTCCAGTTGATCAGATGCAACGGGCTTATTATCAATAAAAAATTGCAGCTCTTTTGTAATGGACAATACAACCTCTTTATGATGGATCGCCTGATTATTTTTTGAGTTGGGTAAATTAAGTTTGATCACGTTAGGGTTGAGCAGTGTTGAGATGATCAGAAAAAACAACATCAGGAAAAACATGATGTCATTCATTGCCGAAGTGCTTACCTCTGCTACAGACCTGGTTTTTTTTCTAAGGTTCATTTTACCGGTTCTTGTAACATATCAATAAACTCCATCGTATCCTGTTCCATCTTTTGCACCTGACGGTTGATCATGATATTGAGCCAATGAAAACAAATAAATGCAAACATCCCTATTAACAGACCGGCTGCACTTGAGACCATTTTGACATATAAACCCGAAGATACACTGGTAATGCTGACATCACCTGCCAGAGAAATGTCGTGAAAGATCCTGATTACACCTAAAATCGTTCCTACGAAACCAAACATTGGGGCAATCCCTGCAATAATAGAGAGGATGGCCATATTTTTTTCGAGCTTATAGACCTCAAACTTACCCACTATCTCAATCGAATCTTCGATTTCTTTGAGTGGCTTGCCCAAACGCTTAATCCCCTTTTCAACCAATCTTGCTGTCGGGGCATGTGAACGCCTGCAATATTCAATTGCTGCTTCAATGCGCCCTGAATAGATGCTATCTCGAATATTATTCAGGAAATGTTCTTCCACTTTCGACGCTTTTCGGATTACCAGAAAGCGTTCAATGAAAATATATACGGCTATTACAGTCATCAGAGCCAATGGCCACATCAATGGTCCACCCTTTAAAACCATGTCCCACACAGAAATAGAAGTTACAGCCGGTGGTGCAGCTACAACAGGCAAATTTTGAGCGACTCTATTTGCACTGTCTACGACAGTTGTTGCAGTATTCGTTACTTGAAGCAGAATTGCTGAGATCATTTTTGAATATTTTTTTTGTAAAAATAAGGATAATAGGACTAACTTTTAGCAAAGATTGAGCCAAAAATGATTCCTTTTGTGTATAATCGGTTGTTTGAGAATAAACAGAAAATCATTCACCATTTCTGATTCAGTCATTAAAGGTAAAGTTGTATTGGTTAAATCCATAATTTTGCAAAATAATTTCTATGAATAAATTCCACAAATGAAATTAATCCTATTAATAAGCGGTGGGGCGTTGGGAACTTTTCTACGCTATACAGTTGTAGAATTTGGATCTCGTTTTAACCTAGGTAGCTTCCCCCTTGGAACATTGCTGGTTAACTTAATTGGAAGTTTCCTTATCGGTTTATCATGGGGTTTATTGGGGAAAGAGGACATTAAACCCGAAACAAAAGCTTTTCTTTTTATAGGACTATTTGGGGGATTTACAACATTCTCATCATTCGCTCTCGAAAATTTTCATCTGATAAGAGGAGGCGATTTCCGTACTGCCATTACTTACCTCACAATTAGCAATATTGGAGGTATCTTTTTGGTTTTTGCAGGTTACATTTTTTCACAAACCTTGCTGAATTATTTCCGCAAATAATAAATTTTTTCTGGTGCACGATCTTGAACCTTTTTATAATTGGCGACATCTTTATATTGCTTCCGAAGATGAACGTTCTCCTTTCTTTGAACGAAATTACAATGAATTTGAATTTACGCATCAAATTTATAATTACCTCATCCATCCTCAATGGGATCATTTTGGATCAGATACACTTTATTGCAAGATATTGTTTGTGAATTATGAAGAACATTTTTGCATCATTGAGATGTTGGGAGAATGGAATGATTGTCTTTACAATGATATCATGTTTTTCAAACGCAATGTTATAGAACCGCTTGAAGGAGAAGATATCAATAAATTCATTCTGATTGGGGAAAACGTTTTGCTCTTCCATTCTTCTGACGACGCATATTATGAAGAATGGTTTGATGATATTGAAGATGGCTGGATTGCATTTATCAATTTCAGGGATCAGGTGATTCAGGATTTCAAAAATGCCCGGCTTGATTATTATATCGCAATGGGAGACCCGTTTAGAGAAGTGACATGGCGCCGGTATTCACCAACCCATTTGTACAATAATATAAATGATTGGTTTTCTAAACGATTACCTTTATAATTTAGTAATTGTTTTAGCTTAAGTGCAACCAATATGAAGAAACACTACAATATTACTGTCAGGGGTCGTGTTCAGGGCGTCGGTTTTCGTTATAATGCACGACGACAGGCATTGACACTTGGACTTGAAGGTTTTGTGAAAAACATGCCCGATGGCAGTGTTTATATTGAAGCAGAAGGAAACGAGGCAGAGCTTGATGAGTTTGTGGGCTGGTGTCAGAAAGGCCCTTCCGGTTCCAGAATTATTGATGTAATAGTCAGTAAAAGTAATCTGGAGGGATTATCCGGATTCAATGCTTATTAGATAAATTTTAGTGCTCTGGTAATTTCTCTTTTGCCTTTTGGTCCGGGAAGATTTTCAACTGTGAAGCCTGCCGATTTTAATGCCCTTTTCACCCTGCCTTTTGCACAATAGGTCACCAATATTCCACCAGGGGCCAGGACCTTGTAACATTTTTCAAAAACTTCCTGTTCCCATAGTTCGGGTTGTGCCTCAGGAGAAAAAGCATCAAAATAGATCAAATCAAAACTATTATCAGGTAATGCTACCTCCATTATTCCAGTTTGTTTTTTCTTAAAATTGAAATATGGATGTATAAGAAGGCTCTCCTCCCATTCACTTTCATGTAGAGCAGAAAAAATAAAATTACTGCTTCCTGTTAATATGTCGGTGTAATTAAGCTGTTTAACAATTTCAGCTTTAATTGGAAAAGGCTCTAATCCAAGATAAGAAACTGCAATTTTTTCTTTGTCAGCCTCCATAGCAGTGAGCAATGCATTCAAACCTGTGCCAAATCCAATTTCAAGGATTCTTAGTTCCTTTATTTTCTGTTTTTTAGATACTGACTTAAAACCGGCTTCTATAAAAATATGTAAACTTTCATTCAATGCACCATGTATACTGTGATAACACTCGCCGGCTTTCCCGGAAAATAAAGTATGTGAACCATCCTCACAAATACGCAAAGTCTTATCCATTGTGCAAAAGTACGAAGTAGAGTTATGTATTGGTTAAAAAATCTTAAAAGTTATCTTGAATTGACTTTCAACTTACAGTCCTGATGAGAGATTTAATTTTAATTTACACTATATTTGCCGGATTAAACCGCAATCAAGAAACGGGCATCATCCTAAACCATAAAAAAAGGAGCTGATTTTGCACCCCTTTCCATTGAATTCAAGAAATATAAACAATTACTAAAGATGAAAAAAGGTATTTTATTAACATGCATGATGGGTGCTGCACTTATTATGAGTAGCACAACATTTGCACAAAAAGACAAAAAACAACCAGCCCCGGCGCCTGTAACTCCACCGGTAGCTGTTGTAGCACCTCCAGCTCCAACGTTTACAAATCGCATGGACACCATCAGTTATATTCTTGGTGCTGATATTGCAAAGAGTTTCATTAAAAATGAAATGAAGGTAAATCAGGAAAGAATGTTCAAAGGTTTTAGCGACGGTATGGCTAAAAAAGACACCTTGTTTACTGAAGCTCAGGTGACTGAAATCATGAAATCTTATCAGGAAGAAATGATGAAGGTTATTCAAGCTAAGGCTGATGCAGCTGCTAAAATAGCATCTGAAACATCAAAGGCATTTTTTGCTCAGAACAAAACTAAAGCTGGGATTATTGAACTCCCAAGTGGCATTCAGTACAAAATTATGAAAGAGGGTACAGGTGCTTTTCCTGTTGAAACAGATAAAGTAACTGTCCATTATAAAGGAACACTGCTTGACGGAACTGTATTTGATTCTTCAATTGATCGTGGTGAGCCTGTTACTTTTCCTTTGAATCAGGTTATCAAAGGATGGACAGAAGGAATGCAAAAATGCAAAATGGGTGGCAAAATCCAACTCTTCATACCTAGCGAACTTGCTTATGGTGATAAAGCTACCGGTCCAATCCCAGGTGGTTCAGCACTTATTTTCGAGGTTGAATTGTTAAAAATTGAAGCTTCTGCTCCTGAAGTTGCTCCTGCAGCTGAAGTAAAAGCTACACCAGCAACAAAAGTTACAACTAAAGCTGTTTCTAAGCCAGCTGCAAAACCAATTGTAACGAAAACAGTTGCTAAACCCGCTGTGAAGAAATAAACATTAAACTTACAAGAATAAAAACCCCCGAAACACAAATTTCATTTTTGTTTTCGGGGGTTTTCTTTTATAGAAAACACAATATTAAATTGAATTATAGTAGGTTGGCAATTAATAAAAATTTCGCCATTAGAATTAATAATGGAGTTTAAATAATCGTTTTCAGGTAAACTTTCAAATAAACGTAAAACTTAAAGTATTGTTAAAGTAGACTTTAACAATACTTTAAGTTTTACGTTTTAAACTAATGCCCCTCGAATATATCTTAATTAAAAGATAAATAATTAAGTGTTAATAAAACAATAATTAACAGTCCTTTAAGATTTAAATCGATTTTAATTATATAATATTGCAACGCAAACCTTTACAAAATCTAATAACCGTGAAAATCAAACATTTACTCTTTGCGATGATGTTGAGTGTGATAGGGGTTCTTACCACTCAGGCACAAACAAGAACAACTACAGTAACACTAAAAGGTATAGTTATCGATAGTACAACGACTCAGCCAATGGCTTTTGCAACTGTAACCCTGTTGAACGTCAAAGACTCAGCAGCAGTCATTGGTGGTTTAACAACTGCTAAAGGAGATTTTACCATCCCTGGGGTACGCACCGGAAAGTATGTGCTTAAAATTGCATATATGGGATACAAAAATATTTTGAATCCACTAACAGTTGTTCCGAGTACAAAAGAGGTAACTATTGGTCCTTTTGCGATGTCAAACAACACTAAAACGCTTGGTGAAGTTATTATTATCGGACAAAAAGCCCCTGTAGTCGTAAAAACAGATACAGTCGAATTTACAGCTGTAAACTTCAAAACAGAAAAAAACGACGTTGTTGAAGAAATGATAAAAAAACTTCCTGGAGTTCAGGTAGATAAAGACGGAAATATTCAGGCACACGGACAAACTGTAACAAAAGTAATGGTTGATGGTAAGCCTTTCTTTGGAAACGACCCTAAACTTGCTACACAGAATCTTCCAGCTGAAATGATTGATAAAATTCAGGTAATTGATCAGAAATCAGATCAGGCGCAATTTACCAAGATTGATGATGGCCAGAGTGAAAAGGTTATCAACATCATTACTAAGATGGGATACAAAAGAGGTAATTTCGGAAAACTCTCTCTTGGTGGTGGACAGGAAGTTGGTGCTGGAAATGAAAATCGTTATGACGGGAGTGGAATGTTTAATTCATTCAAAGATGATCGTCAATTATCTGTTATAGGAATGTCGAATAACACTAATGTTACTCGTTTTACTGCCGACATGGGCGCAAGCATGAATAGTGGCGGTGGCGGTGGTCAACGTGGCGGTGGCGGCGGTGGCGGCGGTCAACGCGGTGGCGGTGGCTTTGGTTTTGGAGGAAATGGTATCAACATAACCAATGCTTTAGGTGTCAATTTTAAAGATAAGATCGGTAAACTTGATTTCGCAGCCAGTTACTTTTATAATGGCAGAAACAACAGTAACTTCACAAACAGTCACAGACAAACTATGTTGGGAGACAGTACTTTCCTGACAAATACAACTAACACAAGTAGTTCTATAAATCAGAATCACAGGTTCAATATGCAGATGGACTATATGGTCGACTCTTCTTTCTCGATTCGTTTTGTTCCAAATATCAGTATGGGAAATACATCGTCGTCGACTGATAAAAATGTAGTCTCTACCGGTTTTAAAAATCCTGACTTTTTGATCAACAATAGCAAATCAACCACGAACACAACAGGAGATAATTTAAATGCATCAGGTTTCCTATTATTAAGAAAGCAATTTAAAAAACCGAGACGTACTTTATCTATGAATCTCTCAGGTAATTACAGCAAGAATAATTCAGATGGTCTCAACTATTCGAAAACCAGTTATTATTCTCAACTTCATCAGTTCCCATCAGCAGATTCGATCATAACGATCAAACAGGATAATATTACAAAGTCAAACAGTTCAGGATTCGGAATGCGCTTAGCTTATACAGAACCAATTACAAAGTTTTCAAGTCTGCAATTGGATTATTCATATAACTATAGCTTTACAAATTCAGATAAGAGAACACTGGATTTTGACACAATTGCGAGAGATTATACAATACTCAACAAACGCTATACCAATCATTTCGAAAATACTTATATTAATCAACGTATTGGTTTGAGTATTCAAACCAGGAAAGAAAAATTTGATTATACATTTGGTGTCGGATTTGAACCAACATCGATTTCAAGCAAGATGTTGATTAACGACACGATGCGTTATCCTAAGATGAATGTTGTCAATTTTTCTCCTTTGGCTAGTTTAAATTATAATTTCTCGAAAAACAGCAAATTGAGACTCGAATACAGAGGTCGTGCCAACCAACCAGATATTTCTCAGCTACAACCTATCGAGGATAATTCAAATCCTTTGTTAATTACTAAAGGCAACCCGAATCTGAAACCGGAATTTTCTAACAATATTGGCTTAAATTACAACGCCATGAACTATGTCAATTTTGCAAATTATTATGTAAATGCACAGGTTGGCAATACTTTAAACAGAATCACTAATCTGAACACATATGGAAAAGGTGGTGTCCAGACTACAATTCCGGTAAATGTAAATGGAGGTTATAACACCCGGATAATGTTAGGTTTGGGCCGTCCGTTTAAACAAAACAAATTTGTTCTCAACACTTTTGGTATGCTCAGCTACAATAAAGATATCAGTTTTGCCAGTAATGGCAAACCTTCATCAGGAGGAACAGGCGGTGATATTCTTTTAAACTTACCTCCACAAAATGTAACCACTTCACTGACCGGTATGTACAATTTAGGTTTTACAATTAATATTAAGACCTTCACAATGACATCTTCAGTTCGTGCAACATACAGCAAAGCTGCTTATTCAATTTCAACCTCACAAAACACAGAATATACGAACTATGCCGCAAGCACTGATGCCAGAATTACTTTATTCGGCAGTCTCCGCCTAGCTAGTGATGTTTCATATACTACCAATAATGGACTTTCAACTGGTTTTAACCAAAACACAACATTATGGAATGCAAACATTACAAAAGACTTCTTTAAAGATAAACGTGCACAGATAAAAATTCAGTTATATGACATTCTTGGACAAGCCGTAAGTATCAGACGTACAACAACTGAAAATTATATCGAAGACGTTCAGTCAAAAGTACTTACACGCTACTTCCTGGTAAGTTTTATATATAACTTTAACAAGTTTTTAAGTGCTCAGAAAGCACAACCACAAGATGATCATCAGATGATGCCGGGCATGCGCATGGGTGGATTCCGTGGTGGAAGAGGCATGGACTAATCTCTAATAAATTTTTAAAAAATAAATACAAAAATCCTTCCATTTACATGGAGGGATTTTTGTATTTTTGGCAATATGGATGACCTGTCACAATCTTCCGGTTTCAATCCTTCTGATTTACCGGAAAACAAAAAAAAGTTTGGGCGAAGACTACCCTCAACGCAATTAATTCCAGAGGCCGGAAAGATTCCACCTCAGGCACTTGATCTCGAAGAAGCAGTTCTTGGAGCGTTAATGCTTGAAAAAGATGCCCTCACTGAAGTCATCGATATTTTAAGACCTGAGGCTTTCTATAAAGAAACCCATCAGCGAATATTCAGAGCTATTACGAATCTCTTTCGTAAATCAGAACCTGTTGATATTCTTACTGTCACAAATGAACTTAAAACAAGCGGCGAACTGGAACTTGTTGGCGGCCCATGGTATATCACTCGACTTACAAATCGCATTGCATCAGCAGCCAACATTGAATATCATTCCCGTATTATCATTGAGAAATATATTCAACGTGAATTAATCCGCATTTCTTCAGATGTAATCAAAGAGGCTTACGAAGACACTTCCAATGCTTTCGATCTTTTGGACAAAGCTGAACAAGGTCTTTTTTCAGTCAGTGAAACCAATCTCAGACGAAGTTTTTTAGATATGCCGACTTTGGTGCAGGAGGCCGTTAAGATGGCACAGACTGCAAGTAAAAAAGATGGAAATTTCACCGGGGTACCTTCCGGATTTACAGAACTCGACCGTATTACTTCCGGCTGGCAACCAAATGATCTTATTATTGTTGCTGCCCGTCCCGGAATGGGTAAAACAGCTTTTTGTTTAACCACAGCACGAAATGCATGCATAGATTACGGGAAATCTGTTGCATTTTTCTCACTCGAAATGTCAGCTGTTCAGCTTGTTACACGTCTTATTTCTGGTGAATCTGAAATACCGGCTGAGAAACTTCGCAGGGGAGATTTGGAAAGTCATGAATGGCAGCAGTTATTCTCTAAAATGAAGAGTCTTGAAGATGCTAAAATTTATATTGACGATACTCCTTCACTCTCGATATTTGAACTTCGGGCTAAGTGCAGAAGATTAAAACAACAATTCAATATTGATATGGTTGTCATTGACTACTTGCAACTAATGCATTCAGGAACAGATATGAAGGGTAACCGTGTTGAAGAAATCAGTTTAATCTCGCGTTCGCTCAAAAGTCTGGCAAAAGAATTGCGTATCCCGGTTATTGCGTTGTCTCAATTGAGTCGAGCTGTAGAACAACGTGGGGGTACAAAAAAACCGGTACTCTCCGACCTTCGTGAGTCTGGAGCAATTGAGCAGGATGCTGATATCGTAATCTTCATCTATCGTCCTGAATATTACAAACTTGACGAGGATGAAACCGGTAATTCAACTGCCGGTATGGCTGAAATATCCATAGCAAAACACCGTAACGGTAGTTTGGCTGATATCCCACTTCGTTTTATTGGCAAGTTTGCTAAGTTTACGGATCCGGAAGATAATATTTTTGGAAATATAGGGGGCATGACTGACACAACTATTCCTCAGAATCATGACTTTGATTATACATCAAATTCAGGAAAGCCCAATACCCCAAACACATACACACTTCCAAGCAAGATGAACGATGATTCTTTCGATACCCCTTTCTAAAAAAGAGGTATCGATAATTATCATTTTACTCTTCCTTTTAGAATTGTCACGACATCTTCTAAGCCTTTGTCTTTGGCTTCCAACAAAATCATCAGGTGAAACAGTAGATCTGCAGCTTCATTTAAAAACAGTTCATCGTTATTATCTTTTGCTTCAATCACCACTTCTACAGCTTCCTCCCCTACTTTCTGAGCAATTTTATTGATTCCTTTTGAAAACAATTTTGCTACATAGGATACTTCAGGTGATTGGCTGCGTCTCTGATGAATGACATCCTCAAGTTGCTTTAAAAAAACAAGATTGGAACCTACCGCTTTTTCTTCATCCCAACAAGTGTAACTACCGGTGTGACAAACAGGTCCAACCGGGTTTGCTTTTATTAAAAGAGTATCGCCATCACAATCAACAGCCATAGATACAAATTTTAAATAATTACCACTGGTTTCTCCCTTTACCCAGATTTCATGACGTGAACGGCTATAAAAGGTAACCAAACCACTTTCCTGGGTCTGCCTAACAGTCAGAGCATTCATATATGCAAGCATCAATACCTGTCCACTTAAAGCATCCTGAATAACCGCAGGAACTAAACCGGTTTGTAAATCAAATTTTATGTCCTTCATGATATTCTTACTGGGATTTTCTTATTAAATAAATATTGCTTAAGGTCAGGGATTGCTACCTCATGATAATGAAATATTCCAGCTGCAAGAGCTGCATCTGCTTTACCTTTTAAAAATGCATCTGCAAAATGATCCATATTTCCGGCTCCCCCTGAGGCTATGAGTGGAACAGAGAACCTTTGCGACATCTCTAAAAGCGCTTCATTGGCAAATCCATTCCGCGTTCCGTCGTGATCCATAGAAGTAAAAAGAATCTCACCAGCCCCCCTGTCAACTGCTTCACTCACCCATGCAAACAATTCAATTCCGGTTGGTATACGTCCTCCATTCAGATAGACCTCCCACCCTTTTTCAGTTTGTCGGGCGTCTACAGCCAGAACAACACATTGGCTACCAAACTGTGCCGCCAACTCACTGATTAATTCAGGTCTTCTGACCGCAGCTGAATTAACCGATACTTTATCAGCTCCTGAATGCAGAAGAACCAATGCATCATCAACTGAAACTATACCTCCACCCACTGTAAATGGGATGTTAATTGCTTGAGCAACATTTGAAGCAAGTTCAGCCAATGTTTTCCGTTTCTCATGTGTAGCAGTGATATCCAGAAAAACCAGTTCATCTGCCCCTTCAAGAGCATAACGTGCAGCAAGTTCTACCGGATCTCCTGCATCACGAAGATTCAAAAAGTTAACGCCCTTCACTGTTCTTCCGTTCATCACGTCCAAACAAGGAATAATTCTTTTACATAACATATTTATCCCTCATCCCTACCTGTTCAATATTGGTAGATTTTATTTTTAAACTATAAATTTTCTGGTTAATTCTTCTAACGAAATTTTCCCTTCATAAATGGCTTTACCTATAATAACTGCAGGTATACCAATTTCATCCAACAGATCCACATCTTCAATATTACTGATCCCACCACTCGCAATTAATTCAATATGTGGGTAATCATCCTTGATTGTAGTATATAGTTCAAATGCCGGACCCGAAAGCATTCCATCTTTTGAGATATCTGTACAACATACTTTTTTAATTCCCCGCGAAGCCCAGTCCTGAAGAAATTCCCAAAGGCTTATTGAAACCCCTTCGGTCCAACCGCTAACAGCAATGGTTTCATTTTTCACATCAGCACCTAGAATGACACAATCTGAACCGAAATGGTCCAAAATTATCTGAGCAATATGTGGATTCCTTACCGCCATACTACCAAGATTTACCATTTTAGCTCCTGCATTGAATACAGATTCAACATCCTTAAACTCTCTAAGTCCTCCTCCAAAATCAATTATCAGGTCAGTTGATTTTGCAATATCCTCAAGTACTTTCAGATTTGTCACTTTTCCTGTCCGGGCTCCATCAAGATCAACCAGATGTAATCTTTTAATACCAGCATCTGCAAATCGTTTTGCAACTAATACAGGATTTGAGTCATAGATTTTACTGGTTGTAAAATCACCTTTTTCTAACCTAACGCAGTCCCCTGCTATTATGTCAATTGCCGGAATAATTTCGATCATAATTATAAATCAATAAAGTTTTGAAGTATCTGAGCTCCAATAGTTCCACTCTTTTCAGGATGAAACTGCACAGCATAAAAATTGTCTTTCTGTAAGGCAGCACTGAATGCAGTTCCGTAATATGAAACTGCAATAGTATTAGTAGAAATAGGCACATAAAAACTATGAACAAAATAAACTGAACTATGGTCAGGAATTGACCTAAATAATGGTTCAGAAATCTTAAAAACAGTATTCCACCCCATATGGGGTACTTTTAGACTCTTTTCGAACTTTAATACTTTTTCTGAAAATATGCCTAACCCACTAACGTCACCTTCTGCAGAATGATCACACATGAGTTGCATCCCGAGGCAAATCCCCAGTACCGGGCATTTTAGGACGGGAATGACAGCATCAAGTCCTTTTAGTTGGAGTGCCTGCATAGCAGCCGCTGCATGTCCTACCCCCGGGAAAATCACTTTCTCTGCTTTTAAAAGTATGTCAGGGTCAGAAGTTAAAACAGCCTCTACTCCCATTCTCGCAAGAGCGTATTTTACAGAAGCCACATTACCGGCACCATAATCAATTATTGTTACCTTTTTCATAGCGTTCCTTTGGTTGAAGGCAAGCTTGCATGTTCAAAATCAGTCCTGATAGCCATCCTGATAGCACGGGATACTGCTTTAAAAATAGCTTCTATTTTGTGATGTTCATTATCACCTTTTGCCTGAATATTCAGATTTATCCGGGCGGCATCACTAAAAGATTTAAAAAAATGATAGAACATTTCAGTTGGTACATCGCCAATGAACTCTCTTTTAAATTTTACTTTCCATACCAGCCATGGACGTCCTCCAAAATCAATGGCAGCCTGAGCCAGACAATCATCCATAGGCAAACAGAAACCATAGCGGGCCATTCCTTTTTTATCACCAATGGCTCGAGCAAATGCTGTTCCCAGTGCTATAGCTGTATCTTCAACTGTATGATGTTCATCAACATCCAAATCGCCTTTCACATAGATCTTTAGTTCAATTCCTCCATGCATAGCAATCTGTTCAAGCATATGATCAAAAAACTTCAGGCCTGTATTGATTTCTGATTTGCCTTCTCCATCAAGATTCAGGTTTATCCTGATATCGGTTTCTTTAGTTTTTCTGACAATTTCTGCTTTTCGCATATTACCAGCCATATATTTCCATACACCTTCCCAGTTTGGTGTTTCTAATGCAATCACATGTTTCAGACCATCCGGAATTTCAAAAGCCATACCCGATTCATCAAAAGGGAGAAGACGAATAGCCTTACACCCAAGATTTGCAGCTAACTGAATATCTGTCAGCCTATCTCCGATCACAAAAGAATTTGCCATATCAACATTTCCATTCAGATAATCCGTCAACATTCCAAGTTCAGGTTTTCGTGTAATTGCATTTTCTTCCGGAAAGCTGCGGTCTATATGAACAGCTGAAAAATGAATACCTTCATTCTTAAGAGATCTCATGATTAAATCATGGATAGGCATAAATATTTCTTCAGGATATGACTCAGAACCAAGACCATCCTGATTTGTAACCATTACCAGATCATAGTTCATCCATCGGACTATCTGCCCCAGGAATCTGAACATTCCAGGATAAAAAGTAAGCTTTTCAATGCTATCTATCTGAAAATCGAAAGGCTCAAGTATCAATGTTCCATCACGATCAATGAATAGTACTTTCTTCATGCTTCTAATTTAAGAAGTGCTTTAATAAGTTTTCTGTTTTCTTCAGGAATGCCAACTGTTATACGAAGACATTGTTCGCAAAGGATAACCGAAGATCTATTGCGTACAACAATTTTCTGCTCAATTAGTTTTCTGTAAACCTGATCAGCATCCTGAATCTTAACCAATACAAAATTAGCATCAGAATCATAGATTTTCTCAACAGATTTCAGTTCGCGTAATGCATTCGTTAACCAAACCCTCTCAGCAAGCAAAATATCAACCTTTTCAATCATAGATTTAGAATCAGTTAACGCTTCAATTGCAGCAGTGGCATTCAAAACACTTATATTGTATGGAGGTTTTATATTATCCAGCACTTGTATCAGATCAGGTTGTCCGATTCCAATTCCAATTCTGACTCCTGCTAACCCCCAAGCTTTGGATAAAGTCTGCATGATAAAAAGATTTGAATATTCGTTGATAAAACCGGTAAAACTTGCTGAAGGACAAAAGTCAATATATGCTTCATCAATAACCACCAGACCTTCAAACCGATTCAATAATGCAATAACAATTTCCCGGTTTACCAGATTTGCTGTTGGATTATTGGGTGAACAAATAAACAACAGCTTACTTTTTTCGTCAGCCTTTGCAAGTATTGCATCAACATCTGGTTGAAAAAAGGTAGTGAGTGGAACCTCCCGAACTTCAACATCATTGATTCCGGCACTGACACTATACATCCCGTAGGTTGGCGGTAAAGTGATAATATTATCAACACCCGGATTACAAAACATGCGCATCAACAAATCTATTACTTCGTCTGAGCCATTTCCTGTAAATATCATTGTAGGATCAACCCCTTTCATGTCTGCAATTGTTTTCCTCAAAAACCGTTGATGTGGATCCGGATAACGGTTTTTGCCATTCTGGAAAGGGTTTTCATTTGCATCCAGATAAATATCTGCTTCGCCACTGAACTCATCACGTGCAGAAGCATAAGGTTTTAATCCCTTAATATTTTTTCGTATTTTATTATCAAGTATAAACATCGATATTAAAGATTATTGATTAGATATTCTAAGTTCAACAGCTCTACTATGAGCTTCAAGCTTTTCTTCTTTCGCCATAGCTATGATAACAGGTGCCAGTTGCAAAAGGCCATCTTTACTGATCTTCTGGAAGGATATCTTTTTAATAAATGAATCCGTCGAAACTCCACTATACATGCGTGCGAAGCCTGCAGTCGGTAAAGTATGATTGGTTCCGGAAGCATAGTCACCTGCGCTCTCTGGAGAATAATTCCCAATAAACACAGAACCGGCATTTATAATCCTGTCGCAGAAGTATTCCTCTTCAGATACAGATAATATCAGGTGTTCGGGTGCATAACTGTTGATGCAGGAAATTGCTTCATCTCTGTTATTCACTTTTACAAATGATGAGTTTTCCAGAGCCGTCCTCGCAATTTCTTTTCGTGGCAAAGATTCAATCTGTTGCTCGATTTCAGCAATAACTTTATCCATCAATCCATCAATCCATGTGATCATCATAACCTGACTATCGGGTCCATGTTCAGCTTGTGAAAGCAGGTCTGCAGCCACAAATGATGAAACAGCTGTCTGATCTGCGACCACCATTACCTCTGAAGGCCCTGCCGGTAAATCAACTGCTATTCCATAACGAAAAGCTTCCAGTTTTGCAGCTGTAACATATTGATTGCCCGGC
>Ga0209538_1000654_pt1 | contig 19828 bp, 11 predicted proteins | sample BarGraNGADG00211_2_FD_184492 | JGI IMG/M metagenome (GOLD analysis project Ga0209538, IMG submission 184492) | Arctic peat soil microbial communities from Barrow, Alaska - Barrow Graham LP Ref core NGADG0004-211 (SPAdes) (version 2) | ecosystem: Environmental > Terrestrial > Soil > Wetlands >... | reverse complement strand
TCGAGGCCGCCGCCCTCACCCTGATCGTCACCCTCAAGGAACGCGACGCCCTCGACCGGCGAGCCGGCGCAGCGATCCGGGCCATGCTCACCGACGGGCTCACACTCGCCGACGTCCTCACCTGGACCGACGGCGAGACCACCCTCAAGGAAGCCACCCGACTCTCCAAGCTGGACGCCACGGACCGAGCCCTGTCATGAGCACTCCACGTCGATACCGTCACATCGTCAGGGACAGCTGCGTGGGGCAGTGACCGCCATGAAGCCGAGCAGCGCTCCGCCGGGGCGGGACGTCAAGGGAGCCCTGATCAAGACCGCGGCCGCCCTGCCTCACCTGATGATCGCCAGCCTGCTTTGGCTTGTCTTCATTACCGCCCTTCCCTCGACGATCGGAGTGGGCGTCGCTGTCCTCGGCGCGTTCGTCTTGGTACTTCTCGCCGTGGGCGTCGCCGAGGGTCTCGCCGTCCGTATCTTGCGCGCCGCTCGTCGGCCAACTCCCGAGGAGGCGAGGCGGCTGGTGGTCCCGCTGCGGTTGGTCGCCGACTGGGTCGACGTCAGCGGCATCCAGTTGCGCGTGGTCGCCCACGGCCGTCCCGTCGACGCCGCCGGCCGACGACAGATCCTCGTGGCTCAAGAAGTCGTGGACGCCTACCTCGCCGGGCGGATGACCGACCGCGACGTGGCGGCGCTGATCGTCCACGGCATCGGTCGCCTCCGCTGGGGTCGGACTCGCTTCGACCTGGCCGGCCTGTTGTGGACCGTCCCATGGGACCTTATCCGTGGCCTCGCCGTCGGAACCGGGCGGCTTCTGGCGTGGGTACCGCTCGCACGCTTCGCCTGGCAGACGCGAGTGATCGTGGGCGCCATCGCTGTCGTGCTTGAGACCCAGGCCGGACGCTGGCCATCTGCCCTCATCATCGCCGCGTTCATCGCCCTCACGTACCTGATCCCGCCCTGGGGTCGCGCATGGGAGCGGCACCTCGCCGAACAGGCGAACCGCTTCACGAGCGAGCACGGCTTTGGAGACGACGCGCCACCCTTCGACGCCAACGAGGTGGGAGCGTTGCTGCAGTTGGCCCACTCTAGGTCGACCGCGGCTAATGCTCCGATAGACGTTTGAGAGGTCGTCAGTTCACATCGAGCAGATCTGAATGCAATCCCGGCCGTCGTTGGGGCCGAGTGTCGATGCCTCCTCGGGCTAGAGTGCGAGCAACCCCAAGGAGAGGTGACGTGGACGTCTTTGCTGTGCGCGACACGGTGATTGATGATTATCGCTCGTTCACCACCGCGTCCCTCGACATCAAGGACGCCCGGCTGAAGGACTATTACGAGACCGAGCTCGAACGCGATCGGCAATGGCCTGAGCCTTGGATTTCGTTGAATCCCGCCTTCGAAACGGGCGGTCGCGTCGACGAGTTGGTCCGCGAGGGGCTCCTTCATCCCGAGTGCGATCGCATCTTCCGGGTGAAGCAGCACCTTGATGACCCCGGTCAGGCGCCCCTCACTCTGCACCGCCATCAGCGCGAGGCGGTCGAGGTTGCGAGGTCGGGCAAGAGCTACGTGCTGACGACTGGCACGGGCTCGGGTAAGTCGTTGGCCTACATCGTCCCGATCGTGGACCACGTGTTACGGCAGCCCCGCACGCCTGGGGTGAAGGCGATCATCGTCTACCCGATGAACGCGCTGGCGAACTCGCAACTCGGTGAGCTGGAGAAGTTCTTGTTGAACGGCTATGGCGAGGGACGCCAGCCAGTCACCTTCGCCCGCTACACGGGGCAGGAGCAGGGGGAGGAGCGCGACCGGATCCTGGCGAACCCTCCAGACATCCTGCTCACGAACTACGTGATGCTCGAGCTGGTCCTCACCCGTCCCGCCGAGCGTGCCCGGTTGGTGAAGGCAGCGAAGGGGCTGCAGTTCCTGGTTCTCGACGAGTTGCACACCTACCGCGGACGCCAGGGCGCCGATGTGGCGCTGCTGGTGCGTCGCGTTCGCGAGGCGTGCTCGTCGCCGCACCTGCAGTGCGTCGGCACGTCGGCGACGATGTCCAGCGGCGGATCGACTCTCGACCAGAAGCGCACGGTGGCGGAGGTCGCGACGCGCCTTTTCGGGGCGGACGTCGTCCCTGAGCACGTCATCGGCGAGACCCTAACCCGCGCGACTGCGTCGGACGCCGGCCAGGACGCTGACGCCTTGACGCAGGCGGTCAGGTCGGGGTATCTGCCCGACGACTACGCCGGCCTGGCGTCGTCCCCCTTGGCGTCCTGGATCGAGACGATGTTCGGCCTGACCACCGAGGCGGCGACCGGTCAGCTGATCCGTCAGGTGCCTCGACGGCTCCGCGAGCACGCGGCTCCGGCCCTGTCCGACGCGACCGGCCTCCCGGTACAGGACTGTTATGACGCAATCCAGCGGGCCCTCTTGAAGGGGTCGCGCGTCCGTCACCCGGACACCGGCCGGCCGCTGTTCGCCTTCCGGCTGCACCAATTCCTGTCGAAGGGCGACACGCTCTACGTGTCGCTCGAGCCGGAGGACGAGCGCTATATCAGCTCCAAGTATCAGCTGGCGGTTCCGTCTTCCCCGGAGAAGCTGCTTTTCCCGTTGGCCTTCTGCCGCGAGTGCGGTCAGGAGTATGCGGTCGTCAAGGCGGTCACGCGGGCCAGCGAAACGACGTACGTTCCGCGCGCGTCCCGTGACGTCACGGCGGGCGACGCCGTCGATGGCTACCTGTATGTCTCCAGCGAGTTTCGGTGGCCGGTCGACCCGATCGCCGAGGGACGTCTGCCCGATTCGTGGGTGGGGCCCGACAACCAGCCATTGCCCGGCAAGGTGCGCTATCTGCCCCAGCCCGTGCGGGTCGATGCGGCCGGTCACCTCGTCGATAAGGGCGGAACTGCGGCGGCATTTGTCCCGTCGCCTTTCACTTTCTGTCTGTCGTGCCAGGTCAGCTACGAGCAGACCCGCGGGCGCGACTTCTCCAAGCTGGTGACTCTGGACGCCGAGGGGCGGAGCTCGGCGATTTCGGTGCTGTCGACCAGCCTGGTGCGTGCCCTGCGTAAGGTCCCTGAGACGGAGCTCCCCGCCGAGGCGCGCAAGCTGCTCACCTTTGTCGACAACCGGCAGGACGCGAGCCTGCAGGCTGGTCACCTGAACGACTTCGTGCAGGTCGCCCAGCTTCGTGGTGCCGTGTACTCCGCCATGAGGCGGGCTCCCCGCGCTCTGACCCACGAACGCGTCGCCGCGCAGGTGGTGGATGCGCTGGGCCTGGAGTTCGCCGATTACGCAGCCGCCCCGGACGCCGTGTACGCCGCCCGGACTCGCACCCAGAGGGCGCTGCGCGACCTGGTCGAGTACCGCCTGTATCTCGATCTGCAGCGCGGATGGCGGATCACCATGCCGAACCTCGAGCAGACCGGCCTGTTGAACGTGGGCTACGAGTCCCTCACAGAGATCGCCGCCGACCAGTCTCTATGGGCGGGGGCGCTCGAGCCGCTGCGCGAGGCCGGCGATGGGCACCGCGAGGAGTTGTGCCGGATCGTGCTTGACGAGTTCCGCAAGGTGCTTGCCGTTGATGTGGATTGCCTCACTGAGTCCGGCTTCGAGCGGATCAAGCGGCAGTCGTCGCAGGACCTGAGTGGGGTGTGGGCGGTGCCCGCCAACGAGATGGTCGCCCCGGTGGGTGCGGTGTATGCGTTCGCCAGCCAGCCGGGCAAGGGCCGCAACGACTTGCACCTGACGGGGCGCTCCGCGTTGGGGCGCTACCTATGCCGCCCGAACCAGTTCCCCGGCCACGCGGGCAAGGTGGGAACTGCCGATGCCCAGCGGATCATCCAGGACATTCTCGCCGTCCTCACCCGGGCAGGGGTCCTCACCGAGGTCGAGGGCACCGAGGGACGCCGCGGATACCGGCTGAAGGCGTCGTCGCTGGTCTGGCTCCCCGGCGATGGCATGAGCGCCGCGGCCGATCCGATCCGCAAGACCGTGGACGCCGACACCGGTGGTCGAGTGAACGCGTACTTCCGGAGTCTCTACCAGGGGGTGGCCCACGAGTTGCGCGGCTTATCTGCACGGGAGCACACGGCCCAGGTGGGTCCGCGCGAGCGTGAGGAGCGCGAGCGCGCATTCCGCAAGGGCACCCTGCCGCTGCTGTACTGCTCGCCGACGATGGAGCTCGGCGTCGACATCGCGAGCCTCAACGCGGTGGGCCTGCGGAACGTGCCGCCGACGCCGGCGAACTATGCCCAGCGGTCCGGTCGGGCGGGGAGGTCGGGTCAGCCGGCGCTGGTGCTCACCTACTGCGCGACAGGCAATTCCCACGACCAGTACTACTTCCGTCGCTCGGCGGACATGGTGGCCGGCTCGGTGGCCGCTCCGCGCCTCGACCTGGCCAACGAAGCCCTGCTGCGCAGCCATGTCCAGGCGGTGTGGCTCGCTGAGACCGGCGAGAAGCTGGGCTCCCGGATGACCGATCTGCTGGAGGCCGAGGGCGCCACCCCGTCGCTGCGGATGAAGACGGAGAAGGAGAACGCCTTCGCAGATCCCGACGCCATTCGGCGGGCGATTCGGCACGCGGGGGCGATCATCGACCCGATGCTGGGCGAGTTGTGCGCCACTGCGTGGTGGCACGACGACTGGGTGGCCGACGTCATTCGCGCCGCACCGCGCACCCTGGACGAATCCTGCGATCGATGGCGACGCCTCTATTGGGCGGCCGTCGCCGACCAGGACGCCCAGAACCGGATCGTGCTCGAAAGCAAGCTGTCCGCGCGGGCTCGGCAGGCGGCTACGACCCGCCGGCGCGAGGCGGAGAACCAGTTGCGGCTGCTCCGTAACGAGGACGACGAGTCGGGTCACTCCGACTTCTACACCTATCGGTACTTCGCGTCCGAGGGATTCCTCCCCGGCTACAGCTTCCCGCGGCTGCCCCTAGCGGCCTACATCCCCGCGGTCCGCGGTACAGTCGGCACCCGCGACGGCGGCGACTACATCCAGCGGCCGCGGTTCCTAGCCATCTCCGAGTTCGGGCCGGGCTCCCTGATCTACCACGAGGGCGCCCGCTACGAGGTGAACCGCATCCAGGTGCCGTTGTCGCCGTCTGGGCAGGCGACGGTGGACACCTCCGAGGCCCGCCGCTGCGAGTCGTGCGGCTACCACCATGACCGGCGTGCCGGCTTGGACGTGTGCGAGAACTGTGGGCAGGAGCTCGGGGCCACCACCCACGGGCTGATGCAGTTGACCACCGTCTACACCCGACGCCGGGAGCGCATTTCCTCGGACGAGGAGGAGCGCCGCCGGGCCGGCTTCGAGCTGCAGACGTCCTACCGGTTCAGCCAGCATGGCGCCAGGTCGGGGAAGTTGACCGCCGAGGTCATCTCGGACGGCGCGCTGCTGGCCGAGGTGGCCTACGGCGACACCGCGCAGGTGCGGGTCACCAACCGTGGACGCCGCCGCCGCAAGGACGCCAGCGAGGTCGGCTTCTACCTCGACCCTGTCAAGGGCCAGTGGCTCTCGGACAAGGCAGGGCAGGAGTCCGAGCCCGACGATGGCGAGGGAGACCCCGACCAGGAGCACGCGCTGCGCGTGATCCCGTACGTTGAGGACAGCCGCAACATCCTCGTGGTGCGCCTGGCCGACGCGGTGCCCGACGAGCTGGCGACCACCCTGAGGTATGCGCTGGAGCGTGGCATCGAAGCCACCTTCCAGCTGGAGGATTCCGAGCTGGCCAGTGAGTCCCTGCCGGACGATCAGCGCCGTGGACGGATGCTGTTCACCGAGTCGGCGGAGGGCGGGGCTGGGATCCTGCGGCGCCTCCAGGCCGAAACGGATGCGCTGGCGCTGGCCGCACGAACCGCGCTAGAGATCGCCCATTTCGACCCCGACACCGGTGAAGACCTGAGCCGTGCCGATGCCGGTAGCGAGCGCTGCGAACGGGCCTGCTACGACTGCCTGCTGTCGTACGGCAACCAGTTCGAGCACGCGGCGATCGACCGACACCTGGTGCGGGACCTGTTGCTGCGGTTGGCGGGCGCAACTACGAGTGTGTCGGCGTCCGAGCTACCGCGTGGCCAGCATTCCGACGAGCTCATGCGCGCCTGCGATACCGATCTGGAGCGGGCTTGGCTGCGGGTGCTTCTGGAAGGCGACTTTCGGCTCCCCGACGCCGCGCAGCCGCTGTTGGAGACCGCCGGATGTCGGCCCGACTTCCTGTACTCCGACGCCGGGGTGGCCGTGTTCATCGACGGGCCGGTCCACGAGCGCGACGACAAGACCGACGAGGACGTTGCAGTGGAGGAACGGTTGCTCGACGCCGGGTATACCTTCGTCCGATTCTCGCACGACGATGACTGGGTGGCCAGGCTCCGCGAACGCGCAGACGTGTTCGGGGAAGGACGGCGGGCGTGACGACCTTTACTGTGGGGAGCCTGGTGGCGGCCCGAGGCCGCGAGTGGGTGGTGCTGCCCGACAGCTCCGAAGACTTCCTTGTCCTGCGCCCCCTGGGCGGTACCGACGACGACATCGCCGGGGTGCTGCCGGCCATCGAGCCGGTGACCCCGGCGTCCTTCCCGCCCCCCACGGCCGACGACCTGGGCGACCACGCGAGCGCCCGTCTGCTGCGCAGCGCCCTTCAGATCGGCTTCCGTTCCAGCGCCGGGCCGTTCCGGTCGCTGGCGAACATCGCCGTCGAACCGCGCGCTTACCAACTCGTCCCGCTGCTAATGGCGATGCGGCAGGACAGCGTTCGGCTGCTGATCGCCGACGACGTCGGCATCGGCAAGACCATCGAGGCCGGGTTGGTCGCCACCGAGCTTCTCACCATCGGGGACGCGCGCAGGCTTGCCGTCCTGTGCAGCCCGGCGCTGGCAGAGCAGTGGGCCTCCGAACTACGCACCAAGTTCGGCCTTGATGCGGAGCTTGTGCTCTCCAGTACGGTCCGCCGGCTGGAGCGGCAGTGCGTCGCCGGGGACTCGATCTTCGAACGATTCCCGGTAACGGTGGTCTCGACCGACTTCATCAAGTCCGACCGGAGACGCAACGAGTTCCTGCGCACCTGTCCCGACCTGGTCATCGTCGACGAGGCCCACACTTGCGTCGCCGACGGCGGCTACGGCGGCAAGGCCCGCTCACAGCGCTACGACCTGGTCCGCGCCTTGGCGCAGGACGCCTCCCGGCACCTCTTGCTGGTGACGGCCACCCCGCACAGTGGCAAGGACGAGACATTCCGCAACCTGATCGGGTTGCTCGACCCCCAGTTGCACGACCTCGACCTTGATCAGACCAAGGGCCGCGAGCTCCTCTCGAAACACCTCGTCCAGCGGCGGCGCGCCGACATCCGCCGGTACCTCGACGAGAACACGCCTTTCCCGTCTGACCGACTCTCCAAGGAGGTCGCCTACGAGTTGTCCCCGGCGTACCGGGACCTGTTTGACGATGTGCTGACCTACGCCGGCGAGACGGTCCGCACCGCCCAGGGCGCTCTCCAGCAGCGGGTCAGCTGGTGGTCGGTGCTAGCCCTGCTGCGGGCGCTGGCGTCCTCGCCCCGCGCGGCCGCCCAGACGCTGGCCACCCGCTCGGCTGCCCTAGGCGGGGAGTCGGCAAGCGAGGCCGATGCCTTGGGCCGCTCGGCCGTCCTGGACCTTGCCGACGACGAGAACCTCGAGTCGGTCGACGTAGCGCCAGGCGCGAACGCTTCGACCGAGTCCGGCACCCCGCAGCAGCGCAAACTGCGCGGCTTCCTCAAGCGTGCTCAAGGGCTCGAGGGCGCCAGCGACCGCAAGCTCATCGCCATCACGACCCAGGTGAAGGCCCTGCTCGCCGACTCCTACGCCCCGATCGTGTTCTGCCGCTTCATCGACACCGCAGAATACGTCTCCGAGCACCTCAGCAAGGCGCTCGGCAAGGGCACGACCGTCGCATGTGTGACGGGCACGCTGCCGCCCTCGGAGCGGGTCGCGCGGATCGCCGAATTCAGGGACGCCCAAGGGCCGGTGGTGCTTGTGGCCACCGACTGCCTGTCAGAGGGCGTCAACCTGCAGGACCAGTTCCAGGCCGTCGTCCACTACGACCTGGCCTGGAATCCGACCCGACACGAGCAGCGGGAGGGCCGCGTCGACAGGTTCGGCCAGCAGCGCGACGTCGTCCGCACAGTCACCCTGTACGGCCGCGACAACCCCATCGACGGCATCGTGCTCGACGTGCTGCTGCGCAAGCACGAGGCCATCCGCAAGGCGACTGGCGTCTCGGTGCCGGTGCCCGACAACAGCGACGCTGTGCTTGAGGCGCTGATGGAGGGGCTAATCCTGCGCGGCGGCGACCATCGTCAAGACACTCTCGACCTCGAGTTCGAGCAGAAGGCGTCGGATCTGGAGAAGGAGTGGCGCAGCGCCGCCGAACGGGAGAAGGCGTCGCGCACCAAATTCGCCCAGCGCGCCATCCATCCCGAGGAGGTCGGCGCCGAGGTCGCCGAGATCCGCGCTCACCTTGGCACGCATGCCGCTGTCCGAAAGTTCACGCGGACAGCCTTGGAGTCGCTACGATCCACGATCCAGCTCCAGCCGCGTGGGTTCACTGCAGCCACCGGACCCATGCCGGGCGGCTTGCTGGACGCACTCCCGCCCGGCCGCGGCGGGACCCTCACGTTCGTCGATGACTTCCCGGTCGCCAAGGGCGAGAACGTGCTCCACCGCACGGACGCTGCCGTCGAGGCGATCGCGTCTTACGTGCTGGAGGCCGCACTCGACCCGGCCCTACCGGCAGACGCACGCCCGGCCCGCCGCTGTGCGGTCGTGCGGACGACCACGGTCGACACGCGCACAACTCTGCTTCTGGTTCGCTACCGCTTCCACCTCACTCTTCCATCGCGCAGCGGCGACCGGATGGCTGTGGCTGAGGACGTCGCTACCCTCGGCTTCGCCAGCCGCGACGGCGTGACGGCCTGGCTGGAGGCAGCCGAGGTGGATGCCCTGCTGAACGCAGCACCGTCCGGCAACGTCGTGAACGCCGAGCAGCACCTCAGCGCCGCAATATCCCGGCTACCGCAGTTGCAGGGGCACCTCGAAGCCCACGGGGAGGCACTCGCCGAGCGGATTCGGGCGTCCCACCGGCGGGTCCGTGCGGCATCCGGGGCGGCGGTGCGGGGCCTCGGCGTCCGCGCACAGAGTCCGCCAGACGTACTCGGCGTGTATGTGTTCGTTCCGGTTCCGAAGGGGTGAGGAATGGCCACCGATTCGTTCGTGGGCGTCCGGGTGCAGGGGGGACTCCTGCCTGCCGAACTGCTGTCGCGGATCGCGGTGGGCGCGCTGGCCGGGCAGGCATCCGCCGACTACCACCTGGCCGCCGGTGAGACCGTCCGCGAGGCCGCCAACCGGGCCTGGGCGTACCTGACGGGTGTCTGGGCGGCCTACCACCAGGCTGCCGTCAAGCTCCCGGAGGCTGACCGGGGGACCACGCTGACCCGCGACCGCTGGCTGATGATCCTGCTCCGCGAGCTGGGCTACGGGCGAGTCTCCGCCACCCCCGCGGGCGGCCTGATTGCTGGCGAGAAGCAGATGCCGGTCTCGCACGTGTGGGAACACGTCCCCATGCACCTGCTCGGACACCGGATCGAGCTGGACCGGCGCACCCAAGGCGTCGCCGGCGCCGCAACCTCGTCGCCTCAATCGATGGTTCAGGAACTGCTCAACCGGTCGGACGCCCACCTGTGGGCGATCCTGTCCAACGGGCTCACCTTGCGCCTGCTGCGCGACTCAACTTCGCTGGTCGGGTCGGCCTACGTCGAGTTCGACCTGGAAGCCATCTTCGATGGCGACCTGTTTGCCGACTTTCTGCTGCTGTTCAGCGTGTGCCACGAGTCGCGCCTCGAAGTGCGTGACTCAGAGAAGGGCGCGGCGTCCTGCTGGCTGGAGGTGTGGCGCACCGAGTCGCTGGAGTCGGGCTCGCGGGCGCTCGACCAGCTCTGCCACAGCGTGATCCAGGCGATCACGACACTCGGCACCGGGTTCCTCGCGCACCCGTCGAACGTGCACCTTCGCGACGGCCTCGCTGAGGGGAGCCTCCGTATCGAAGACGTCAACCACGGGCTGCTGCGGGTGGTGTATCGACTTCTGTTCACATTCGTGGCTGAGGACCGCGGCCTGCTGCTCGCGCCCGATGCCGAGCCCCTGGCCAGACAGCGTTACCGGGACTACTTCTCGACCGCGCGCCTACGTCGCACATCCCGCCGGCGGCGCGGTACCCGGCACGCCGACCAGTGGCGTGCCCTCAACGTCGTGTGGGACGGTCTCGGCTCGGTCGACGGACGCCCAGAACTCGGCCTGGTCGGCATCGGCGGCTTGTTCGAACCCGGCGCGCTGGACCTGTTCCGGGGGTGCGAGCTCCCGAACGAGGCGCTGCTCCGGGCTGTCCGGCACCTGAGCCTGGTCGAGGAACCCGGCTCGAAGGTGAAGCGCGTCGTCGACTACCGCAACCTCGGCGCCGAGGAGTTGGGCTCCATCTACGAGGACCTGCTGGAATTCGTGCCGTCGTGGGACGCAGGTCGGCGGATGTTCGAACTGCTCTCGGCCGCAGGCAACGACCGCAAGTCGACGGGGTCGTATTACACGCCCACTTCGCTCATCGACTGTTTGTTGGATTCGGCCCTCGACCCGGTGCTTGAGCGCGCCGAGCGTCAGCCCGACCCCGAGGCGGCCCTCCTGGCTCTGACCGTGTGTGACCCAGCCTGCGGGTCGGGGCACTTCCTCGTGGCGGCGGCCCGGCGGATCGCGAAGCGGGTCGCCGCGATTCGGACCGGCGACCCCGAACCGCCGCCCGAGCGGGTCCGCGAGGCCCTCGGCGATGTGGTTGGTCGTTGCATCTACGGCGTCGACCTCAACCCCCTTGCTGCGGAGCTGGCGAAAGTATCCCTCTGGCTGGAAACTCTCGACCCCGGGCGCCCGCTCGCCTTCCTGGACGCCCAGATCAGGGTTGGCAATTCCCTCATCGGAGCGACTCCCGAACTGCTGGCCTCTGGGGTGCCGGACAAGGCCTTCTCCCCAATCGAGGGCGACGACCCCATGACCGTCGAGAGGCACAGGCGGCAAAACAGGGCTGAACGGCTGGGGCAGGATGACCTCTTTCAATCAGGATCGATGACTGCCGAGGCGATCGCATTTGGAGAGCTCGTGGCGAGCCCTCGCGCCCTCTCGCTGTCGGACGTGCACGCCCGACATGAGCAACTGCACGCACTTCAGTCCGACCCGGTGGTCATGCAGCGAAAGCTCCTCGCGGATGCATGGTGTGCTGCCTTCTTCTCAGGAAGGCGAGAAGGGAGCCCTACACCTGTCACTGAGGGAACCGTTCGAGCATTGGAGCGAGGAGAGAGCCTGTCAGCGGGGACGGAGGGGCTGATCCGCGCGTTGACAGTTGAGCATCGCTTCTTCCACTGGCATCTCGAATTCCCGCATCTCTTTCGGGAGGGCTCAAGCGATACTGAAGTGCCGGGGTTTGACGTCATACTTGGGAATCCTCCTTGGGAGAGAATCGCGTTGGAGGACAAGGATTTCTTCGAATTCTCTGCCCCTGAAGTGCTTGAGTCGGAGACGACAGACAAACGGAAGCAGGCAATCGAGCGTCTCGAGGTGACGGAACCACAGCTGTATAGCCGATATCGCGAAGAGATTCAGCAGCGGCAGAAGCTAAGCCGCTTTTTCGCGGAAAGTACGATCTACGAATTTTCGGCAGCGGGCCGCCTCAATACCCAGAGTCTCTTCACTGAGCGGTGCTTTCAGCTCATTCGAGGCCGCGGGAGGGTGGGTCTGGTCATCCCGACCGGCGTCCTGACTGACACGCCAATGAAGGATTTTTGGAGGTGGCTCGTTGATTCACGGCGGGCCGAGGGAATCATCGATTTCGAAAACAAGAAGAAGATCTTTCCGATACACGCCAGTTACAATTTCGTACTCTTCACAGCCAACGGCGGGCTTCCTGATGTGGGAAGCAAACTGCGAGTTGCAACGCGGTTAACCGGAGTCGACGAGCTTAGTGTCGCAGGCCGCCTATTCTCCTTCAACCTTGCCGATCTCGACCGGATAAATCCGTCGACGAGGCAGCTGCCCCTCTGCCGAAACCAGCGTGAGATCGATATTCTACTTCGAATCACGGACTCCGCAGACGTCATAGCAAAGAGGGGTTGGGTCGGGTTCACGTCCGAGGCAAATTCGAAGGATTACCTCAGCGAGTGGGGCTCGGGGCTGGTGGGCTTGTATGAAGGGAAACTGATGCATCAATTCGATGCGGCATTCGCAACCTACGCCCAAGTTGGCTTAGGCGAGAAGCGGGCTGGCAAGCCGCGTCGCACCTCCCTAGATGAGCGAAATTCGCCAATTCGCCCTAGGTTCTGGGTTCAGAGGGCTACTGCACTCAGGTTTCTATCAAGTAAACATCTGCCTTCGACGGAATGGGTACTAGTAGTGAGGGACTATGCGCGTGCCTCAGATGACCGCACAGCTATCGCTGCGATCTTGCCGACCACCGTGCCAATCCAGCCCCTCAATGGAATCACAACCGCGTCCGCTCTTGATGCGTTGTTCTGTGTGGCGTCCATGAATTCGTTTTGCTACGATTGGACGGCCCGCCAGCGGACTCCCGGTCAGCACTTCAATGTAACTATTCTGGGCCAAACCCCCGCCTCGTACCCGACTTCTGAACTTCGCGCATTGACTTTCCGTCGAGCCCTCGAATTGTCCTATACTCAAGAGGCACTGTTCGCCTTTGCGTCGGAGTGTGGGCTGGTGCGGGCGCCCTATCCTTGGGACAACGAAAAGCGGGAGTTGATGGCTCGTGAGTTGGATGCAGTGTTCTTCCTGAGCGCGAAGCTGGCTCGGGAAGACGTCGCGTACATTATGGACAGCTTCACCTCCCGTCGCGATTACGATAAGTCACAATTCGGTGAATTCCGCACGAAGCGTCTGGTGCTGGACTTCTATGACTCCATGCACCGCGCACTGACAAGCGGTGATTCGTATGTCTCCTCCATCGATGGTGACGCTAATGACAAGTGATCCGACGGATGCAGCATCAACTCAGCCGGTCCGGCGATGGTTGCTCTATCGCGCCACACTGGAGCTGCTCACCCACCAAGGCCCATCGCAACGGGCGGAGGTGATCTCCAAAGTTGGTGAGCTGCTCGCCAGTGAGCTCACAGACTACGAGAAGGCCACGTTCCGCACAGGGGACGAGACGCCGCGCTGGGCCAACAACCTCGCTTGGGGGACCACCGACATGGTGGCTGCCGGGTGGATGACGAAGCACGATGGGCTGTGGGCCATCACCGATTCGGGGCGTGAAGCGTTGGCGTCCCATCCCGACGGTGTCGGACTCGACGTCGAGTCGACTCGCGCATACCGCGAGCGGCTGAGGGCGTCCCGACCCGTGACCGCATTCGAACCGAGGTATGTTCCGATCCTGGAGGCCGCACTGGAGTTCATCGAGCCGGGTCAGTGGAGCACTTACACCGATCTGGCTGCCGTGGCGAGCACCAACCCTCAGACGGTCGGGAACTATATGGGGTCAAACCTCCACCGAAGGTGCCCACCGCGTCCTCGGTAAGGATGGGCGTCCGGTCCAAGGGTTCGTCTGGTCCGACAAGCGCCGCACCGGTTCCCAGCGGGAGGTGTTGGAGGCCGAAGGCGTCGATTTCGACGCGTCCGGAGCCGCGGACGAGGCGCAGCATGTCCGCACCGAGGACCTACGCGCCAACCTCGAGGAGCGCGGCGTCATCGAGATGCTGCCGAAGCGCGCCTGGTTGGTCCGCGGCTCTTCGGTTGACGGTCACGACCTGGTCCCGGTCTGGCGGCAGGATGAGTACGCGTCACTGCGGGCGTCCAAGCTGCGTGAGGTGGGGCCGGGGATCAGCCGGCCGGACCTGAAGACGCTCGTGGACGAGGACTACTCCCAGACGTCGTATGCGGCGAAGGCGGCGAAGCTCGACGAGTTTCATGCGTTCCTGTCGCGGATGCAGGTGGACGATATGGTCGCCACCACGAGTCAAGGGAAGCTGTATCTGGGCAGGATCATTGGGGCTGCTGAGTACAGGAAGTCCTCGGACGGGTTGTCTAATTCGCGACGCGCCGTCGACTGGGCGCCCGAAGGTTTCGACTACGGCGAACTGGCCAGTGAGATAAAGGCGCGGCTTCAGGTGCAGTATGACGTGGTCGAAATGACCCAGCAGCTCGACCTGTTGGAGGAGATGCTGGCGGTGGCTCCTGCTGTGTCCGAGGACGAGACACCTCCGGTGGTGGTGCGTGAATTGACTCTGCCCGACGCCACCGACGAGTTGGCTGAGCGTCTGAATGTGGACCGTGCGTGGTTGCAGGAGTGCATCGACCTGCTGCGGGATCGGCCGCAGCTGATCTTCTACGGGCCTCCCGGCACAGGCAAGACCTTTATCGCACAGCACCTCGCCGCCCATATGGGCGGCGACAACGTTCGGCTTGTCCAGTTCCACCCCGGTTACTCCTACGAGGACTTCTTCGAGGGCTACCGTCCGCTCGAGGAGGGCGGTTTCAAGCTCAAACCCGGCCCTCTGCGCAAGACTGTGGACGCTGCCCGCGAAAGCCCGTCGACGCCGTACTTCCTGATCATCGACGAGATCAACCGCGGCAACCTGGCGAAGATCTTTGGGGAGTTGTACTTCCTGCTTGAGTACCGCAGCCAGAACGTCGACCTGCTCTATGCCACCGATGACGACATCGGGTTCACGTTGCCTGAGAACGTGTTCGTCATCGGCACGATGAACACCGCAGACCGGTCGATCGCTCTGGTGGACGCGGCGATGCGTCGCAGGTTCGCGTTCGTGGCGCTGCACCCCTCGGAGCCACCCATTAGCGACGTCTTGCGTCGGTGGCTGGCTGCGTTCGAGCATGACCTGGGGGTGGCCGACCTGCTGGACGAGCTGAACCGGCGCATTGAGGACGAGGACTTCAAGATCGGGCCGTCGTACTTCATGCGCAGGGCTGTGCACGAGCCGGGCGGTCTGGAGCGGGCGTGGCGAACGGCGATCCTGCCGCTGTTGGAGGAGCACCACTATGGCGAGGACGTCGATGTCCGCGCCCGTTACGGCTTAGACGCTATCCGGGCCCGAGTGGCTGGGCGGGCATCGTCAGGGGGGTCGGAGAGAAGTGGTGGCGAGCCCACTGATACTGCGTGAGGGCGACCCGCCGCGGCTGGTGGAGCTGCGTCGTCCGGTCGTGGACGCGCTCGCTGCGGCCGGTGTGGTACAGCTCGCGCTGACCGAACGCCCGGGCTGGTGGGAGGTCACGGCCGGCACCCAAGTCGGCGTGGTGAACGCGGGCGGGTTACAGGTGGTCGTCCAGCCGAAGATCGATATCAACCGGTTGGTGTTCCTCATGGGTTACGCGCGGCGTCCGGACTTCTGGGGCGACGACCGGGTTCTGCTGGACGCCGACGCGGACCTGCCGGAGGCGCTGGCGGACGCCTTCGTGCGGCTGGCGAGGCGGGCGCTGGAGCAGGGGCTGCTCAAGGGATACGTAACGGTGGACGAGACCCTGGCGGTGTTGCGGGGGCGGGTCCGGGAGGCCGACCAGCTGCGACGCCGGTGGGGGCGCAGCATCCCGTTGGAAGTCCGCTACGACGAGTTAACCGTCGACATCGCCGAGAATCAGCTGATGCTGGCGGCGGTCGAACAGTTGTTGAGGACGCCGCGCGTTGGCGTACGGCATCGGGCGGGGCTGCAGCGCCTGCGGCTGCAGCTGGCGGACGTAACCCCACCACCCCGTGGTGGCGTCCGACCGGTGTGGATGGCCAGCCGCCTGAACACGCGGTATGCACCGGCCTTGGAACTGGCGGGGCTGATCCTTGACGGGCGTTCGTTCGAGCAGCGGGTCGGGGACGTCCAGGTGTCTGGCTTCCTGTTCAACATGGCGACGATTTTCGAGGACTTCGTGACCGTCGCCTTGCGCGAAGCGTTCCGGCCGCATGGTGGCCGGTCGCGGTTGCAGTACCGGACGCATTTGGACGAGGCCGAGACGGTTCCAGTGCGTCCGGACTTCGTGTGGTTGGACGCCGGCGTGCCGCGGGCCGTAGTGGACGCCAAGTACAAGTCGGAGAAGCTCAGCGGCTTCCCCCAGGCAGACCTCTATCAGCTGCTCGCCTATTGCACGGTGCTCGGGCTACCGGTCGGGCACTTGGTGTACGCCAAGGGGTACGAGGACGCCCGCGTGCACACTGTGCGCCGCGCCGGCGTCCGGATCATCGCGCATACCCTCGATCTCGAGGCCGACCCAAGCGATCTGCTGCGGTCGGTTGAGGGCTTGGTCGACGGGATGCTTGGCACGCGCGATGCGGCATGCTCGCCATCGCCTGCCGTGCCGCGGTCCTCCGATCCGTGAGCGTCACCAGCTGCTCGGGTGGGTTTCGCCGCTTCCTCGCCGGCGAGCACGCCGCGTGAGCTGTTGAACCCGGAGAAGACATGGTGGGGGTGCATGAAAGACGACGACTCTCAGATCGTCTTGTTTCGTACTTCGCAGGATCCATGCAAAGGATGAGTAGGTCGGCCGGGCGCCGCAACCAGGCGCCAGCCATCAATGGATGCGCTTGGTTCCAAGGTTGACGCGGACTCTTCCGAAGTCGGCCCGGGGATGGGATCTAGTGGGGCGCGCCTCGAAGATCCCCCTTACTTGCGTCGTGGGGGCAGTGAGTAGCCCTCCCCGCGCGGGGGGTCGTGCCACAACGGTTGCATCGCCCAACCGGCCGGGAACCCCATGTCGACCTCGGCAGAGAGGTACGGCACGTCAGGGAACTTCCCGACTCGCTCTCGAGCCCGACGCGCCCAGTCGGCCTGAGGTGCGATGTTTCGCACGAGGTAAGCCATGATCGCCAGCGCGCTGTAGATCTTTGGGGCTAGGGGACGCCCTGCGAGATGGGCTAGGTCGGGGCCAACCTCGGTGCCGTAGAACTTGGGGAGAGTCATGGTCAATCGCCTGTTCCACAGCCGGCTGTGGTGAGCGCATAGGTTGCGAACGTACCCGGCAGTGAGGAGGAAGGCATGGAGCTTGCCCCCGCTGGAGACCCCTACCGCACGGGCGACTTCGTTCTGGTCCTCCACCCGCATCAGGGAGAAGAGCCGAGTCACAGCCCCGAAGGAGAGGAACTCGACGGCGACCCAGATTGGTACTTCAGACTCGCTGTAGGTCACCAAGTGATGCTTGACATAGTCTTCGCTCTTCGCGCCGTCCCTCAACTCCCGATACCTCTCACACCACGAATCGAAGGCGGTTCGGTTCGCGTACTGGCGTTCGCACATCGCTGCATCCAGAGACTGCGGATTCATGTGACCGAAAGGGTCGCGCGCCCCCAGCACGTAGGCAAGTTGCGTCCGGATCCCGACCTCGATGACCTCACTTGCGTCGAGGCACAGCAGTCGGAAGGCTCGATCGAAGGCCCACAGATCCTCAACGTGCTTCCAGCTGACCCCGGCTCGGATGGAGTCGGAACGGTAGTGGACACCCATCTGCTCGTCCGACGGGAGGAGCTCACGGAAGGGGTAGACGTAGGCCGACAGCCGGTAGTACCCCACTGATCGGAGCACTTGGAGTGTTCGTGCTGCATCATCGCAGGCAAGTCCGCGCGCAGTCAGTTTCGCGAGCTGCGCTTCGAACGAGAGGTGCGGCTTGGTGTACTCCAAGCTCCGCCACCCCCTGAGCGCAATAGAAAACCGGCCCTTGCCACCGAAGTGGTAGTGGAGCCGGTGTTATGGAATCAGTGTAGACACGTTGAGCTCGACCTCGTGACCAGGGATGCCATTTCTTGGAAGATACTCAGCATGATTGATCGATAGTTGCTGTCAGCGGAACTGCCCCGCTCCTTGAGATCGGCGACGAGCGACGCGCACATCGCCTCATCGATCCGGTACTTCGCGCGGTAGTCACCTCGCCGACGACGATGAGGATCGGCGGGATGATCAGCATCGCGACCCAGATTATGAGCAGGCCGCTGGTGCGACGCCGTCGCGGTTGATCGCACGGTTCACGCCCGAGATCATGACCGCGACGCTGACAGGATGGAGGGCGAGGGCGGCGCCGACCCGGTTGATTAACGGCTGCAGCGTGAAGGTCACGTCGCCGTTGCGTCGGCCGAGCTGCCACTGTCCGCGCACATTGGAAGAGAACATTGGGCACGTATTGGGCACGAAATGCGGGACAGCGTCTTGGCAAGACCGCGTTTCCCCTAGTGGGGACGCGGTTCCGGATGGTGGGCCTAACTGGACTTGAACCGTTGCCGCGTGGACGCCGCTGTCGCTGGCGCCGGAAACGCGTGACGTCGCGTCCCGTGGGGGGTGAAGAATCTGGCAAGCTGCTGCTCGAGCCGGGCCTGATGGACGATCCGACGATCGCAGGGGTAACTACCGGCTCACGCAGGCGCTCCCGGCACCCGCCGCCTGACGCCCCGTCCAGCGGGACTGAATTTCGAGAGCCGGGCGGCGGGGTGTCCGTGATGAGCCTGCTCTGTCGCTTCTGGTAGGTGAGGGAAGTTGCATGGCATCCCTCGGAACCTCAGGTCACGCAAACCCAAGGAGATGACATGACCGCTCACACGAGTACCCGGACACACACAACTTCGACCACGGGGCAGACCGGCCCTCGGCCGCGTTGGCTCACCTACCCGGAGGCTGCAGAGCTGTGTACGCTGTCGGTGCGGTCGCTGAAGCGACTCACGGCGGCAGGCATGCTGCGCTGCTATGTGGTCGGCGGCAAGGTACTGCGGCTGAAGGCGTCCGACGTGGAGGCGCTAATCGTGCCTGCGGACGAGTGCCGCAACTGGTAGTGGCGTTCCGGCGCCACCCGCCCCGATCAGCTCACCAACCCGCCACTACACCCTCGCTTGCGAAGAGCCATCAATGCCTTCACCGCCGTGACCGCGATGGTCCTTTGTCGAAGGCTGCAAGCGCCCGTCGCCCGTACTCGGGGGAGGGATCTTCTAGTGCCAGGCGAGAGTAGCAATGCAACCAGGCCGGAACGTCGGTGCCGGTCTAGCCCCGTGGGAGGGTGGAGACGAGTGTCGCTGGTTGGGCGGTCTCGCCTACCTGTAGTTATGAATCCCGATGTGGTCGACGACAAACCGGCGGCCACCCGAGTCGAGCGCGAAGTAGATGCGACCGCAACGGTCGGGACTCACATGGTCGTCGACTTTGACGTGTGGCTCCGCCTTCAGCTTCGTGACGGCACCGCCTAGCACCAGCTTCGGAGGGTTGAGTTCCCCGTCGAACAAGGCGACGGTGAGCCCCATCTCGGCTGCGGCGTCCTCGAGGCGCCCCCCGAGAGTGCCATCGTGATATTTGTGAGCCAGCTCGACGAGAAGTCGGAAATGGTCGAGCATCCGACTCGGATCTGGATACGGGTTGGCGGGAAGCATGCGCCAAGCCCGGTCAGTCAGCACGATCAGCTCTGGAGCGTCCGTTGCGAGTGCACGGATCTCGACTCCGACCTCGCTCCAGCTCATCGCCGCGACCGCCGCGAGCTGGGCCGTCTCACGCAAGAGAGCGAGGTGACATACCAGGTCACGAACCAGGCCGTCCTCGCCCGACGAGGACGGCGGTTGAAGCCAGTCCGCGTAGCCGCCTGGGTTGGCCTTCGTGAAGGTCTCCATGAATCTGGAACCAGACGTGACGTGGTCTCGGACAAGCAGTTGGTTCGGCGGCCTGGTCTTGATGCTGTGATCTGTTTCAGCTCAAATGTCGCACTTCGCGGGTTTGATCAGTCCACCCCTGGCGGATCTGGACGATGGTTGTGCAACTGATTGTTCCGCCGTTGGCGGTGGTGAGCAAGCCGGCGCTGGTGGGC
>Ga0209538_1000652_pt1 | contig 19866 bp, 18 predicted proteins | sample BarGraNGADG00211_2_FD_184492 | JGI IMG/M metagenome (GOLD analysis project Ga0209538, IMG submission 184492) | Arctic peat soil microbial communities from Barrow, Alaska - Barrow Graham LP Ref core NGADG0004-211 (SPAdes) (version 2) | ecosystem: Environmental > Terrestrial > Soil > Wetlands >... | reverse complement strand
TTGAGTATAATTTTGATAAATTTTGCATTGCCCGGATTATGACAGTATGTTATCAGTCGCGCAAGAGTAGATTTAATCACCCAGGAGATTTGATTATGGCTTTAGTATTACCATTTAAGGCGGTTCGGCCGCACCCTCAATTCGTGTCCCAAGTGGCGGCGCTACCCTATGACGTTATGACCAGGGAAGAGGCGCAAAAAGCAGTTGCGGGCAATCCGCTGAGCTTTATGCATGTGGAAAAATCAGAAATTGATGTACCCGACCAGACCAAAAGCAACGACATGATAATTTATCAAACAGCAAAACGTAATTTCGCTCAAATGCGCGGGAAGGGGATATTGCTGCAGGATAAATCCCCCTGCTTTTATATATACCGGCAGCAGATGGGTGGCCGGGCGCAAACAGGAATTGTCGGATTGATGAGCACTATCGAATACGATGCCGGAAAAATCAAAAAACATGAGCTGACCAGAAAAGACAAGGAAGATGATCGCATTAATCATGTAAGCACAGTCAACGCCCAGACTGGTCCGGTATTTATAAGTTACCGGGAACGGCAAACCCTCAATAAGATCGTCGATAAAATAACGGCCGGCACTCCCGAATATAATTTCACTGCCGACGATGGCGTGATTCACACAGCCTGGATTGTCGCTGATGGTAAGCAAATTGAAGAAATAAAAAAAGAATTTCAACAGGTCGATGCTCTTTATATTGCCGATGGACATCACCGTGCCGCCGCCGCAGCCGCTGTTGCCAGAAACAGACGCAATCAGGATAAACCCGCAGGTGCAACAAACGAATATGAATCGGTGCTGGCAGTATTCCTCCCTCACACTCAACTTAGGGTCATGGATTATAACCGTGCGGTTAAAGACCTAGGCGGTTTAACCCCGGATAAATATCTCCAGAAGATCAGTTCCTGCTTTACAATCAGTAAAAACTTTACGGCAAGATCACCACAACAGCTGCACGATTTTGGGATGTATCTAGGCGGACAGTGGTATAAAATAACAATTAAAAAAGGGATGTATAATGAAAGTGATCCTGTAGCCAGCTTGGACGCGGCCATATTGCAGGAACACCTGCTGGATCCTGTTTTGGGTATTAAAGATCCGCGTATAGATAACCGGATCAAATTTATTGGTGGCATAAGAGGCATGGATGAACTGGAAAAGCTGGTGAACAAAGACGGATTTACCGTGGCGTTTTCTCTTTATCCCACGACCATGGAGCAGATAATAAAAGTTGCCGATGCTGGAGCGATTATGCCGCCCAAATCGACATGGTTTGAGCCGAAATTACGCAGCGGTATATTTGTCCATGAAATATAGTAACTAGTTTTTGAAAGCAGTAACTTCGCTGGGCATGGAAATCATGGAAGAAGAAACAGCTGACCGAATACTTAATGGAAGCTTGCAAATATTCCAGAAGAAAAGAGGCTACCGGTTTTCACTGGACTCCATTCTTCTGTCTCATTTTGTTTTCTCAAAACCAAAAACTTCTAATATTGATCTGGGATGCGGCAGTGGCATAATTATGCTCATTTTAGCCAGGCGTTTTCCGCATACTACCTGGACAGGTGTGGAAATTCAGGAAGGTCTGGCGGCACTGGCGCAAAAAAATGTTCAACTGGGCGGGTTGGAAAGCCGGATCAAAATATTGTGTGACGATGCGCGAGTGATAAAAAAAATCTTACCGGCGAATTCTTTTGACTCTGTAATATTTAATCCACCCTATCGAAAATTAAAATCCGGCAGAATTAATCCGCAGTTAGAAAAAGCCATTGCCCGCCACGAAATCAAGGGATCATTAAAGGACTTTCTTCAGGCTGCACTTTATTTACTAAAGCCTGGTGGAAGGGTTTTTACTATTTATCCGGCAAAAAGATTGGTTGAACTTATTTCCCTTTTCCGCTTGTGTGTCATTGAACCCAAAAGATTGAAACTCGTGTTTTCCGGTTATTTTTCTGAGGCGGAATTTGTTTTGGTCGAAGGCAGGAGTGGAAGCAGCGAGGAACTTAAAATAGAACAACCGCTTTATATTTATGATCAGGACAAAAAATATACACGGGAGCTGTCTGCTATCTTCAGAGAGCTTTCTCAATTTCCCGCTGACGGCGGCGGCTGATTTCCACTTGCATCACCCTTTTTAAGATAGCCGCTAATTCCGGATCGGCCAATGCGGCTGTAGTCTCCGCGATCATTTTTTTGTCTCTTTCTTTTAATACGAGTTTTTTTGTCACGGGATTATTTGCTTCGGCCTGCGCTTGTGCAAGCTTGTGTCCGACTGAAAAGCGAATTTCTTTTATGGCCTCTTTCCCGGAAAGCTCATTTAGCTTCAGGCGAATTTCTTCTTTTATGAAGTGTAGTTGCTGCATCCAGACAGAGGAAGTTGTTTTAACAAATAAAGTGCCGCCTCGCAGGCAATCAGGTTGTGTTTGAGACGCGATTTGCGGGCCTACAGCCTTTGGCCAGAATTTCAACAAGGCATTTTCTTCCAGTTTAGCCGCCATGCCTCTTCTTTTTAAGGCCTTAAAAAGAATTTCGCCTATGGATTGTAATCGAGCCCGTGAATTTTTTCTGCGCATTATTTTTTGTGACACAATTTAGAGAAATGGTCAAGAGAACGGAATTAGAGAAAGATGATTTTCTCACCTAATTTTCTGATTTCGTGTTCGAGCTCTTCGTAAGTCGGTTTAACTTCCATCTTCGCACCAGTTTGTGGCTAAACCATTTTTTTTAACTCCGCAGAAAAAATATCATATATCTTGCGGTTAAATAAGATGTGGCGAATGAGCTTTATGCCTGTATTTTCACGAGCAAATTCAATACAAGTCTTCATGGCTAGCCGCGCTGCTTCGTCTTGGGGATAACCATAAATGCCGCAGCTTATCGCCGGAAATGATATGCTTTGCAATCTCTTTTCTTGGGCAAGTTTTAAACTATTTCTGTAGGCGTTTTGCAGAAGGTCTGCTTCGCCTTTACTTCCGCCATGATATATTGGTCCAACGGTGTGGATTACATATTTTGCTTTCAGTTTGCCTGCCGTTGTAATTACCGCCTGACCGGTGGGGCAACCTCCAATCTGACGGCATTCGGCCATAATGGTTGGTCCGCCGGCGCTGTGGATAGCTCCATCAACACCCGCTCCACCGGCTAAACGCTCGTTGGCGGCGTTGACAATGGCATCGGTTGTTTCCTTAGTTATGTCACCGCAAACAAGAACTATCTCGGTTTCATTGATTTTTATTTCCATTATAGATATCTAGCTAAATAATGAAAAAGAGTAAAGGGGGAATTTTTAACGACCAGTGAAGAAGGCCTTTTTATGCCATTTCTAAATCAAAGATGATATCGAGGCGGCAAGGACGACACTGCTAACAAAGATAGCGCTTTGATTTAGAATTGGTATTAGGTTGAAAATTAAGCGCTTAAATGATAGAGACTCAATTCGTTTGAATATAAGGAAAAGGTTTATGCCAACGCTCCAGACAAGAAAAGATAATCAACACGAAAATATATGTGAAGAATTATTGCGGGAAAGAGCTGCGGTATTAAGTCGCGCCGGTATTGCTGTCGAGGATGCCATTGACCGTTTGATGTCAGTAGAGCAGGAAATAGAGACAAAAATATCACTGCTGAAGTTATTTAGAACTCAGGCGCATGATCGCGAGATATTGGACAAACAGAAATTGTTACATGAAGAAATAAACTTGAATATTGATCAATTCAACGATCTTTGCCGGAATGCACAGCTTAAGTATTATTATCTGATTGTAACGAGGGAAGCTATGGGATTGCGGCGGCACGAAATGATTAAGGAAATTTACCGGATTCCGTCGATAAAGAAAAAATACAGGCGATTTGATGGATAGATACAAAAAACAAAGAGCACGGATGGTAGAGACGCAAATAAAAGCGCGCTCGATCACTGATCCCCTTGTATTGAAAGCGATGGAAACAATTCCGCGGCATCTTTTTGTCGATGAAGGTCTGATTGATCAAGCCCATAGCGATAACCCTCTGCCTATCGGGGAAAAACAAACAATATCTCAGCCTTATATAGTGGCCCTCATGACACAGGCCCTCGAGCTAAAAGGAAAAGAAAGAATTTTAGAGATCGGCACCGGTTCCGGCTATCAAACAGCAATTCTGGCTCATCTGGCCGATCGGGTTTTTTCTATTGAACGTATCGCCGCTCTGGCTACCAGGGCCCGAAAAATTCTTGACCAGCTCAATTATTATAATGTGGCCATAAGAGTGGGTGATGGTTCTTATGGCTGGAAAGAAGAAGCTCCTTTCGACGCTATTATCACTACAGCCGCCGCGCCAAAAATCCCTCGATATTTGATCGAACAGCTGGTTGTGGGTGGAAGATTAGTTGTCCCTGTGGGAAGCCGCGACGTTCAAACATTATATAAACTGACGCGTCTTGCGAAAGATTTATCCCAGATAAAAAAGGAAGACTTGGGTGGTTGCCGCTTTGTCAGTCTGATCGGGGAGAGCGGATGGAAGGAATAAAACCAAATACCAATTTGCCGAAAGCTTGCTGCTTTGCCAGTTGGTATAAATTATTAGTTTGTTTTTTTTGTATTTTTTTCCCCCTGCAGTTAACTATTTCATGCTCCGGGTCTCAGGTCCAAAAGACGCAGGCAAAAGGCGTTTACCATCGGGTAAAAAAAGGTGAAACCGCCCGGAACATTGCCCGCGCTTATAATATAAAATTACAAGACCTGGCCGAAATCAACAATATCGAAGATCCCGCCTTAATAAAAGAAGATACCATATTTTTTATACCTGATGCCAACCAGGTAATCGATGATGTAATGATCCATGCCAAAAGTAGGGATGCTCCGGCCAATGCGCCCGTTAAGGCAGATAGTTCAGGTTTCGTAAAAAAATCTATTGAAAATAACAATTCTAAAGAAGAAAAAAAGGCGACAGGTTTACAGCCCGCCCCGGATAAAAAAACAGTGCCGCTGCCGGTGACAAGGGAAAAACAAACACCAACAAAAGTTTTGCCTCGTGAAGAACCCGTATCAAAAGGGGGAATTCCGGCGCAGAAAGGCACAGATGAAAAAATTGAGTCCAGGTCTAAAGCAAAATTACCGTTAGAGGAAAAAGAAAAAATTCAACGGGAAGAAGGAAGATTTATCTGGCCGGTACGAGGCAGTGTGGAAACGCGTTTCGGAATTCAGCCAAACAAGACTTACCATAACTGGATTAAAATTGTGTCTGTCCCGGGAGCGCCGGTAAAAGCCGCGGCTTCAGGCACGGTTATATTCTCATCGGCATTAAAAGATTATGGTGAAACTATTATTATCCGCCACGAAAAAGAATTTGCAACGGTTTACACACACCTGAATAAAAGATATGTCAAGATCGATCAGAATGTCAAAAAAGGTGAAACTATCGCTGGTGTGGGACAAAAAGACGAAGCGGGCAATACTTATATAAATTTTGAGATCCGTTTGCGTGGTAAGGCGCGCAATCCGCTATTTTTTCTGCCTTAATTGGGGAAATCATTAATCATTGACTAAAATATCAAATGATGTTAATATCTTTCTTTATGATGGAAAGGCAGGGACGTATAAAATGTTTAAAGTAGGGGATTTGGCGGTGTATCCGGCCCAGGGGGTCGGTGTCATTGAAGCTATTGAAAACAGGGAAGTAATGGGAAAAAATCAACCATTTTATGTCATGAAGATCATGGGTAATGGCATGAAGATAATGATTCCGATGACGAGTGCGAAGGCTGTCGGGCTGCGTGAAGTAATATTGGAGAAGGAAATACCCAGGGTATATGAGATATTGCGAAATAAGGATGTTACAATAGATAAGCAAACATGGAATAAGCGCTACAGGGAGTACCTGGAAAAAATAAAGACTGGTTCTGTTTTTGAAATTGCCAGCGTTTTGCGGGATTTGTTTATCTTAAAGAGCGACAAGAACCTTTCCTTTGGCGAAAGGAAGATGATGGACACGGCTAAGAATTTGCTGGTTAAGGAAATATCTGTGGCTACCAACGCGCAGGAAGCCAAGGTAGAACATGATTTGCAGATGATTTTTACCGTGCAATAACTTTCACTATTCAATAAGAAAACAGAGCTCTTTGAAAATTGAAAACGGGCATTTTACTTTTTTTAGGGAAAGCCGTAAATGTTTACCTCCGTTTTTTATGGTTTATAATTTGGAATGAAATGATTGTGCACACAACTAAAATAATATTAGCGGAAAGGAGGTGAGACGCTTGATCATTAGAGTTATCTTAATTCTGGCTTGTTCGATAAGTGGTTACTTTATCGTGTATTATTCGGTGGCAGACAGTCCATATTTGTATTTTGAATCAATTGCTGGCTTTATTATAGGTTTATTAGTTGCGCTGTTGGTGATAAAGATTGAAAAGGATATTCGCAAGCTTTCCTTAAAAATCATTCTAGGCGGTGTAGCCGGCATGATAGTCGGATTGCTGATCGCTTTAATCCTGGGTTTCGGTTTAAACATGGTCAGCAAAATCAGAGAAAATCAACAGGTAGTTCCTTGGATTTATCTTCTTTTAACAGGCATATTGGGCTACCTCGGTCTTGTGTTAGGTTTGAAAAAAGTTGAGGAGTTTAGTTTCCGCAGTGGCGACTATAAGGCGACATCAGATTTTCGTATTCTGGATACCAGCGTAATCATCGATGGAAGAATTGCGGATATTTGTGATAGCGGTTTCATGGAGGGAGAATTAATTGTTCCCCGGTTTGTATTGAATGAGTTGCAATTTGTCGCCGATTCGTCCGATTCGATGAAAAGATCCCGGGGAAGACGGGGACTTGACATTCTCAACCGCATGCAAAAGAGTTCAGCTATTAACATTGAAATTCTCGAACAGGACTTCACTAAGATCAAAGGAGTTGATGGTAAACTTGTGGCTTTGGCCAAGAAAATCAATGCCAAACTTCTGACCAACGACTATAACCTGAACAAGGTAGCTGAATTGCAAGGTGTCAGGGTTTTGAATGTTAATGAGTTGGCTAATGCCATGAAACCGGTTGTTTTACCCGGCGAGCAAATGGTGGTAAAAATTATTCGCGAAGGCAAGGAACTGGGGCAGGGTGTCGGCTATTTGGATGATGGGACAATGATTATTGTAGATCATGCTCAGAAAATGCTCAATATGAATGTGGAAGTGGTCGTCACCAGTGTCTTGCAGACAACTGCCGGCAGGATGATTTTTTCGGAATTGAAAGAAGTGGCAGAAAAGAAAAATCACCAAAATAAAGAAGCATAATTTTACATTGGCGTTATCTTTTGAGGCCGGAAAGAAATACCTTTGGCAAATAAGCCCGGGAAGATTGTTTTCCGGGCTTATGTTTTTTGGGGGAATAATGATACCATTTCGCTTTCAAAGGATAACGAGGCAACAAGGAGGAGGCGACGAGGCGTATTGTACATACGTTGAGGAAGCCGACGACGCTGCCAACAAAGTTAGCCAAAGAAAGCGAAATGGTATGAAGACAGTGGCCATCATTCCAGCAGGTGGAGCTGGAAAAAGATTAGGAACTTCCATAGCCAAACAATACTTGTTATTGGATCGTGTCCCAGTGCTGGTCCGCACCCTAAAAATATTTCAGCAGGCAAAAGTTATCGATGAAATTGTTTTGGTTGTGCCTGAAGATGATTTGGTATCCGCTAAAAAACAGTTGGTAGATAAATATGATTTGACCAAGGTGACCGCCATTGTTGCCGGAGGTAAAGAGCGGCAGGATTCTGTTAGAAATGGCCTTTCCGCTATTTTTGATAGATGCGATGTGGTGATAATTCATGATGGCGTTCGGCCGCTGCTTACGGAAAAAATGATCAATCAGGTTGTTGCTGCCGCGAAAAGTTATGGCGCTTCATCGATGGGGGTGAAGGTTAAAGATACAGTAAAACAAACCACAGACAGTGATCTGATCGCGGCGACACTGCCGCGAAATAATTTGTGGTTGACGCAAACTCCCCAGGCGTTTGCCTTTGATATTTTGCAGAAGGCCTATGCCGCTGCCGTAAGCGATAAATTTTATGGAACCGATGATGCGTCTTTGGTCGAAAGAATTGGCGTGAAAGTGAAAATGATTGCCGGTTCTTATGAAAATATTAAAATTACTACTCCGGACGACCTGATTATTGCGGAAGCGTTTATAAAAAACAAGGCGGGAATTCAAATGAATACTCGTAGCGGTTTCGGTTACGATAGCCACAGATTTGCCGCAGGCAGGAAACTCATCCTCGGTGGTGTGGAAATGGCTTTTGATTACGGCCTGCAGGGTCACTCCGATGCCGATGCGCTCATCCATGCTATTTGCGACGCGCTTCTGGGCGCGGCAGGATGCGGCGATATTGGGCGGCATTTTCCGGATAGCGATCAGGCCTATAAAGAAATTTCCAGTATAATTATTCTGGAACGGGTAAAGAAAATTATAGAAGCAAAAGGATTCTTGATTAACAATATTGATGCCACTGTCGTTATGGAAAAGCCGAAGCTTGCGCCATATGCTGCGGCGATGGTAACCAATATCGCGCGGACGCTGGAAATTTCAGAAGCAGCGGTAAACGTTAAAGCCAAAACCAATGAGGGCATGGGTTTTACCGGCAGAAATGAAGGGGTAGCCGTATTCGCTACTGCTTGTGTAACAGAAAGGAAAACGGATGGTTCCAAGGCCTAGGGTCAGATTTGCACCGTCTCCCACGGGAGAGCTTCATGTGGGTAATGCGCGCACGGCGTTGTTCAATTGGATGTTTGCCCGTCATCACGGTGGAGATTTTGTTCTGCGGATTGAAGACACGGACGAATCACGCAGCGCCTTGGCTTATCAGGTAAATCTGATTGATGATTTAAAATGGCTGAGTATGGACTGGGATGAAGGGCCGCAAAAAGAAGGAGTTTATGGCCCTTATAAACAAAGTGAACGCCTGAATATATATGAGGATCATCTGAAAAAGCTGATTGCTGCCGGTCTGGTTTATCCCTGCTATTGTACCGCAGAAGAACTGGAAGAAGAACGTCAGGCGCTGATCCTGAGCAAGCGGATGCCGCGCTACATGGGCAAGTGCCGCAATCTTACGTCTGCCGAGCGCAAATCCCGGGAAGCCCGGGGCAGAAAACCTTCCTATCGTTTTAAAGTGCCTCAGCTCACTGTTGAATTTGATGATTTAATCCGTGGGGCCATGAAATTTGAGGGTGAAGCAATTGGTGATTTCATCATCGTTCGTTCCAACGGCATGCCCGCGTATAATTTCGCTGTGGTTATCGATGATCATCTCATGGCGATTACGCATGTCATCAGGGGTGAGGATCATCTCTCCAATACCGCCCCGCAAATTATGCTTTACCGGGCTTTCGGGTTTGAACCGCCCACTTTCGCGCATCATTCATTAATTCTGGGTAAAGATCGATCCAAGCTCAGCAAACGTCATGGTTCAGTATCCGTAGGCGAATTCCGCAAACAGGGAATTTTACCTGAAGCACTGATGAATTATCTGGGATTGTTAGGCAGTTCTTTTACAGAAGGCCGGGAAATCTTATCCAGCGACGAAATGATTGCGGACTTTTCTCTGGAGCGTGCCTCCAAAAGCGGGGCAATTTTTGATGAAGAAAAATTGCGCTGGCTCAACGCCATATATATTAGAAATTGCGAGACGGAAGATTTAACCAAACGTCTTTTTCCTTTTTTACAGCAAGCAGGTTATCAACCGGACACGCTGGATACTCAATGGTTGAGAAATGTAATTGATACAGTTAAAAATGATTTAACGAAACTTACGGATATTGGCGGCCATATTCGTTTCTTTTTTGATGAGCAATATGAATTGACGGATGCCGCAAAGCAAATTCTTGCTGGAGAAAACGCCCGTAAAGTCGTGAGAGCCTTTGGTGAATATCTCGTTTCTGCGCAAGGCATGCCTAAGGATTTGTACGCTGGCGCGATAAAATACGCCAAAGAAAAAACAGGCGTTAAAGGCAAAGAATTATTTATGCCTATCCGGGCAGCGCTTACCGGTGAAGTTCACGGGCCGGAACTGGATCGGGTGTTTGCTGTTCTGGGTAAAGAATCAGCCGCAAAAAGATTGCAGTGGTATAAAGATTAGTTTTTAAAATATTAATGAAGGGATTAAATCGCCTATTCATTACATTGCCGTCAATAAGAAATACTTTTGCAAAAAGAACATACTGAAACATGAAGGGGGAGCCCTTTGCAATAATGCATAAAACAAACAGGATCGTCATTCCGGCGAAGAGATCGTGCAGTAATCCTCGTTTGTCATTGCGAACGCACGACAGTGCGTGTGGCAATCTTTACATTATCAAGGGCTTATGAGATTGCTTCGGTCGTTTCACTCCCTCGCAAAGACATCATAACACAGTTTTGATGGCCAGAATCCAGTGCTGTCGAATGTTTACCGGAATGTCGCAGAGAGTTTTTGTCTGTCCTCTATTTTTTTGTCTGTTGTTTTTTCTTACGATTCTTCCTCGAATGATTTTAAAAAATACATAAGCGCGCTGGAGCAGCAAAACTCCCGTTATGGGTGGACAGACATCAAACCGGGAGCAATATCCTGGGAATATCACCGGACAACAAAAAACAAGCATCTCCTTATGTTTACACATTTCGGTAATACCACAGGAAACTGCGTTTTATTTTTAGGCGGCGTGCACGGGGATGAATTGCCGACTGTCTATCTCATGTTCAAGCTTGCCCATTACGTTAAAGACAATCCGGCCCTGTTTAAAGATAAGTGCATTGTGATTGCGCCGCTCGTCAATCCAGACGGTTTCTTATCCGCCTCACCAACACGGGTCAATGCCAGTGGCGTTGATATCAATAGAAATTTTCCAACAAAGGACTGGCAGGCAAGCGCGATTCGTCAATGGATTGCCAGGGGGAAAAAAACAAGCGCTACTATCCGGGGGCAAAACCGGCATCAGAGCAGGAAACACTTTTTCAGATTGCTTTAATCAAGAGATTCAAACCGCAAAAAATATTGTCGGTACATTCACCACTTAATTTTTTTGATTACGACGGACCATCATCAGATTTGAATTCTTTTGAACAATGGATGGAAAAAATATGTAAGGAGATAAATCATCCTTTGAAAAAATTCGGATACTATCCCGGATCACTCGGTAACTATGCCGGTCATGAACGCAACATTTTTACTCTAACGCTGGAGCTGCCCTCATCCGATCCCAGGAATGGCAGTGAGTATTTCCAGAAGTTTCAACCATCAATTTTAAAATTTATTAACCTGCCGGTTGTTGGTTCATCGCCAAACATAAAGATTATCAATAATTAAAAGTAAGTGAGTAGTAAATAGTTCCACTGTGCTCTTTGGCAAGTTGTCTCATATCACTTATTGTTAGTTTATAGCTGCTGCCACATATATGACACCATGGACCTCGCTTGATATTTTTCGGCGTTGCCTCCCACCGATGACCTTCTGCACATTCCCATAAAAGCCTTGTACTATTGTTTATGTAATTATTAGAATTATTACCAATTATAATGATCAATCTTTTTCCAAGACAGTAACTTGTTGTAGTACAGGAAGAAGTTAATATACGAGTTAACAGCAATCTGCATTGATATGGCCGTTCATCTTGGTGATGGCTATCATATTTCCGATAGCCATCACCAAGATGAAAGCAAAGATGATAATTTATACCAATTCTAAATCAAAGCGCTATCTTTGTTGGCAGCGTCGTCGGCTTCCTCAACGTATGTACAATACGTCTCGTCGCCTCCTCCTTGCCGCCCCGATATCATCTTTGATTTAAAAATGGTATCACAGCGGAATATTGTTATGTTTTTTCCCTGCTTGCAACTAAGTAATCATTTAGGCATCCAGCCCAGTCCTTTGGCGTGCAGGCTCTGGATGTAGAGCCGGTCAGCGGTCTCCGTTACTGCCGTCGTTTCCGGGTAAGCGCCGCTTGGGTCCTGCAAATCAGCCACCACCTTGCCGTCTTCCGTGAAGGCAATCACATGGCCGTAAGATTTAGGAAGCGGCCACATCGAGCGCGGCAGGCGCAGTGTGAGCTTACGCATAAACGGCTTGGCGGCCAGTTTATCTATGGTGAGGTTACGCGGCTTGGCGAAGCCCAGCCAGATTTTCCCGTTGAGTCCGCGCATCAGGTTGTCCGGATAACCGGGCAGGTTGTCAAACAGCACTTCGGCCTGGTCGCTCGGGATAAAGATATCCAGATCTTTAGCGCTCACTGAAATTTTCCACACCCGGTATTTACCGGTTTCATTAACGAAAAGCGTTTGTTCATCACTGCTCAGGGCTACGCCGTTGGCAAAACTAAAACCTTTCGCTACGATACGGGTAGTTTTATTTGCCGGGTCGTACTCCAGAATACGGCCTGTTGATGACTGCTCCAGGATGTCCAGCACGCTGGCTTCAAACGTCCCTCCCCAATCTTTGGGCGCAAAGCGGGCTGAAGCGTCACTCAAATACATCTTGCCGGATTTGGCCACCACCACCGCGTCGGCATAGCGGATCGGATCTCCGTTTACCTTGTCGGTCAATAAAGTTATTTTTTTATCCGGGCTGATCGAAAGCAGGCCATTGTTTACGTCTGCAGCGATCAGGTTTCCGGATGCGTCAAAGTCAAAACCAAGCACCCGACCGCCGGTGTTTACAAATACTTCTTGCGCGCTGCCGTCCGGATTCATGCGCAGGATGTTGCCGCTGGCAACCGTGGTGTAAAGCTTACCGTCTTTACCGATGGCGATGTGCTCTGGTCCTTCTTCCTTGCCCAGAGAAATTATATTGAGGTTGGCTAGCTTGGTGTTGACTGCGTGAAACCCGACGTAGCCGGGCGGCATGGGCGCATTCCAACTGACAGGCTTAATCGGCACTGGCCAGAGAGTCAAATAAGCGGCCAGCAGAAACAAAATGGCAACAATCGTCAAAACAATTTTTTTCATAATGCCTCCTGAATAATTATTTTAGGTTATTAAGAGTGTTAACACTATATCCTACAAAGGTATGTTGTTGTGCTTTTTGGAGAGCCGTGCTTCTTTCTTATCCTGCATGGCCTCCAATACAGCGATGATTCTTTTTCGTGTGTCGCGCGGGGCAATAATTTCTTCAATAGCTCCCAGCGAGGCGGCAAAATAAGGATTATTGAACTTTTCTTCATAGCCCTTAATCAATTCAGCTCTTTTGGCCGCGGGATCAGCTGCCGCCGCAATTTCGCTGCGGTAAATAATATTGCACGCGCCTTCCGCACCCATCACGGCGATTTCTGCTGTCGGCCAGGCCATGACATAATCCGCCCCTAATTGCTTGCAGCACATGCCGATATAAGATCCGCCGTAATCCTTGCGGGTGACAACGGTAATCTTGGGCACGGTCGCTTCCGCGTAAGCATGGAGCAGCTTCGCGCCGTGGCGAATGATGCCCGCCCATTCCTGATCCGTGCCCGGCATATATCCGGGAACATCGGCAAACGTCAGAAGCGGAATATTAAAGGCGTCGCAGAAGCGAATAAAACGGGACGCTTTGTCGGAAGCGTTGACGTTCAGAACACCGGCAAAAAACATCGGGTTGTTGGCAATCACGCCAACTGGTTTGCCCATAATCCGAATCAGCGCGACAATGATATTTTGCGCCCACTGTTCGTGCAGTTCAAACATTTCGTTACTGTCGGCAATGGCTTTAATAACATTTTTCATATTATAAGCGCGGGCAGCCTTATCGGGAATTGCCTTATCCAGTTCGGGACAGTCCCGGTCAGGAATGTCGGTGGAGGTGACAACCGGCAGGGGAGAGTTGCAGCTGTCCGGCAGATACGAAAGCAGAACTTTTATTTTATCGATACAGTCAGTGTCGTTTTCCGTGACTACATGGCAGACGCCGCTTTTGGAGGCGTGGGCAACGGCTCCGCCCAATTGTTCCTGGGTTACTTCTTCGCCGATTACCGCCTTGATGACTTCCGGGCCGGTGATATACATATAGGAAGTGTTTTTCACCATGAAAACCCAATCCGTGAGCGCTGGCGAATAAACAGCGCCTCCGGCTGTTGGTCCCATGATGGCTGTGATCTGGGGAATGTAGCCGGAACTGATGGTGTTGCGGTAAAAAATTCCGCCGTAGCCTTCCAGCGAGGGAACGCCTTCCTGAATGCGAGCGCCGCCGGAATCATTGATGGCAATAAATGGTTTCTGGGCGGCAATCGCCATATCCATCACTTTCCAGATTTTCTTGGCGTGCATTTCACCCAGGGTACCGCCCGTGCTGGTGAAGTCCTGAGAAGCGGCAAAAACGATACGGCCGTTGACTTTGCCGAAGCCGGTGATCACGCCATCGGCTGCTATTTGTTTTTTGTCCATGCCAAAAAGGGTCGAGCGGTGCTGCACAAAAAGCTGCACTTCCTGAAATGTTCCTTTATCGAATAAATGATCCAGACGTTCGCGGGCAGTAAGCTTGCCGCTGTCATGCTGTTTTTTAACTTGTTTTTCGCCGCCCATGAGCAGCAATGCCTGAGCCTTTGCTTCAAAGTTGTTTATTTTTTCTTGAGTTGTTGCCTTCTGTAAATTGTCCGCCATACACTATCTCCTTTTATGTCGAATGCTTTTGTCTTGACCAACCAATAGGTGTAAGCTATTACTATACACACATGATCAATGTTGCTAACATCTTTAAAAAAAACTGGCAAGCAGGATTTGTGAAAAATATTGATCAAACTACCCCGGATTTATATACAAAAAACTACGAGGGCAGACAATAATAAAGTTCAGGATAAACCATGCATAACTTTAAAATGATTGTGGAGTATGACGGCGCTGCTTATTGCGGTTGGCAAAGGCAAAAGAATGGCGTTTCGATTCAACAAATACTGGAGGAAGCCATCGCGCTTATTGTTTGCGAAAAAGTGACATTAATCGGTTCCGGGCGCACTGATGCCGGTGTGCACGCGATCAATCAGGTAGCCAATTTCAAAAGTTCCACCTTGTTGCCTGCTGAAAAAATATTCCGGGGAATCAACAGCGTTCTCCCGCAGGATATTGTGGTCAAATTGCTTAACGAAGTCCATGTTGACTTTCACGCCCAGCGTGATGTCCAAAGCAAAATTTATGTTTACCGTATCTGCAACAGGCGCTTACGTCCTGTTCTGGGACGCAATTATTTCTGGTTTATTCGTTTTCCGCTTGATCTGGAAATGATGAAGAAAGCGGCGCAATATTTAATCGGCACGCAGGATTTTTCCTGTTTTTGCGCAACTGGCACTGATGTTAAAGACCGAGTGAGGACGATAACCGGTATTGATATCAAATCCGGTGCGGATGGCTTGATCGAAATTACTGTGGAAGCCCGCGGCTTTTTAAAATATATGGTTCGCAATATTGTCGGAACGCTGGTGGAAGTTGCCCTGGGCAAAAGAAAGCCTCAAGACATGAAAGAAATTATTGATTCCCGTAATCGGAATATCGCTGGTGTAACTGCGCCCGCGTGCGGTTTATTTTTAAAGGAGGTTAAATACGATCAATGAAAATATTATTACTGGGGCATAAAGGAATGCTGGGGACTGACCTTCTTACGCAAATGCGCCTGCACCATGAGATTGTCGGGATGGATAAAGAAGAAATTGATATAACTTCAGCGGATGAATGCGCCAAAGCCATTGGTAAGACAGCACCGCAAATAGTCATCAATGCCGCAGGCTATACTAATGTTGATGGCTGTGAAACTGCAAAGGAAGAATGTTTTGCCGTCAATGCTGAGGCGCTGAAAAATATTGCCGTGGCCTGCCATCGTAAAAATATTCGGATAATTCATTTCAGTACTGATTATGTTTTTAACGGGACCGGGAGCGCTCCTTACAAAGAAGACGATGATTGCGATCCGATCAATACTTATGGCGCTTCCAAGCTTGCGGGTGAACGCTATCTGCAAACTCTTGCTCAAAATTATATCATCATTCGCACGGCCTGGTTATATGGAGTAAACGGAAAAAACTTTGTGCGGACAATTTTGGAAAAGGCAAAAACTACACCAAGGCTTACAGTTGTTGACGATCAACTGGGTTCGCCCACCCATACGAAAGATTTGGCGGCAGCTGTTGATCTTCTAATTGAAAAGAACGCTCAGGGTATATTTCACGTAACCAATAGGGGCAGTTGCAGCTGGTATCAGTTTGCCGTAAAAATATTACAGGAGGCGGGAATTGATGATGTTGAAGTCAGTCCGATAAAATCAGATCAACTCGCAAGACAGGCAAAGCGCCCGGCCTACAGTGTTTTGAGCATGCAAAAATTTATTCAGACAACAGGAAAGGCAATGCAGCCCTGGCAACTGGGATTACAAGATTATCTGGAGAGCGTTAAAGCTCGCCTGCACACTTTGACATGAAGAGAATGGCCCTAAAGTTGATGAAACCGAAAAAGTCGGGAAACCACAGCTGTGTCATTCCGGACTTGATCCGGAATCCAGTTGTTTTGTTATGTTCTGGATACCGGCCTTCGCCGGTATGACAATTATTGAGCTTTTGAAGAGAACACCAACTACTGGAGGACTACTTTCATTAATAAAAAAGCTTCCCACAACAGGCGGTGGGAAGTTTGGATAGCGTGAATAAAAATCAATCCCAATTTTCAGGGTTTATCATCAATTCATTGCGAAAAAGATCTGGCGAATAATCCCTTGATTGCTTTCTTGCCGTTTTCTTCGAGGAAGCGGGTTCCCGTTCCGGTGAAATGAACCTGGCTTATAACCGGCTCGTCTCCTTTTTTACGTTCAACCCATTCCAATTTATTCCAGATGAACCACTTGTTTCTTTTTTGGTCAAAAACATGCAAGGGTTTGTTGCAAATCTTGCTGAATTCGGCGCCCCAGCCGGTGCCGCCCTTGACAGTCTTATCGTCAAGTATTTCGCCGATTACAAAAATTTCCTGACCGCTGTTAATCTGGTACCAGATACTCTGGAGGATTTTGCGAAAAGTCGTATTATCAGTGTAACGGCGATTCATTAATTTGGACACATATTCCAGACTCACATCGCCGTTTTTCAGTTCTTCGTGATTGAGGACACGCAATCCCCGTTTGCGGATGATGGTATGTCCGTTAAATGTAAAGTTTACTTCTTCAATTCCAAAGCTCTCCGCATTTGCGCCAAATTCCGCTTCGGCCCCTTGAGCTCCGCCACTAAAGAGTATGCAATCTTCTTTTTTCATTTTTTCCCTTTCTTCAACTTGCTTGTTTTTATAGACATTCAGAATGAGGAACTTATATCAAAGAAACAAAATAATAGCTAACAAATTAGAGTTCGTCTAAAAAGCAAGGATTTCGCCCGGTCAACGTGGCAGATACTTACTAGCAGATCATAATATGAAAATCTGTCATGTCGGATCAATGCCAAACAAACTATTACATCCAATTATCAATAAAATGTAGGTAATCTAAACAAGCGCTTCATTAGTAAAAAACGGATATTAATTCTTATTGCAACCTGGCAGATATTTTGTTATTTTTGACCGCAAAAATTAATGAAATTTAACTTGTTTCAAGTATATCAGTCTTCGAAAATTGCCAAAGGGAGATTATGAAATCAAGATTCACATCCGTAATAGTTACTATAAGTTTATTGCTCATTTTTACAGGAATCGGTATTTGTCAGGATAAGGTCAGTGCATCCGACTTGGTGGATAAGGTTGGTCAAAACAGTATTAATTGGTCGGCAGGTTATATTGAGGCGGTCGGTATTGGCTCACCACCAGAAAAATTGACAGGCAAAATAAATGCCCGGCCGATAGCTCTGCGTGCGGCTCAAAAAGATGCTTTGCGTAATTTGCTGGAAATCATCAAGGGTGTGCAAGTTGATTCGGCAACCGCAATAAAAGATTTTACCGTGGGAAGCGATGTTGTTGATAAGCAAGTCAACGGTCTGGTGAAAGGCGCTGAAGTCGCGGATCAGCAATACATGCCCGATGGTAGAGCCGAAGTCAAATTAAGGATACCTCTTTACGGCAACTTAGCTCAGATAATTATGCCGCTGGCCATGGCAAAGCCACCTGCGGCGCCAGCCCCGACTGAATCAATACCGGCTCCAGCTGTAAAAGCACTTGAGTCTCTATCGGCGCCTGTTGTTTACACAAGCATGGTTGTTGATACTCGTGGAATTCAAGCGCGTCCGGCAATGTTACCGAGAATATTTGATGAAGACGGCAGGGAAGTTTACAGTTCAGCCAATGTTGACCTTGAATACGCTGTAAAGCAGGGAATGAGCGGCTATGTGCGTGATCTAACCTCGGTACGGACCAATCAGCGCGTAAGATACAATCCAATAACGGTAAAAGCTGTGAGAACAAGCGGCTCCGGTAAATCCGATATTATCATCAGCAATGCCGATGCCAAAAAAATTAGATCATCGACGGAGAGTGCTTCCTTTTTGAAAAAGTGCAATGTCATGATTGTTTTGGATTAATCTGCATATTAAATTTGCCCAAAAGCAGCAGACTCAAAGTATTTTAGCATGCAGAAGTTTATTCAAACCACGGGAAAAACTACTCAGCCGTGGCAACTGGCTCTGTAGGAATATCTGAGAATCATCAGTATTAAAAGGGAAGTCTGATAGCATTTGGACAAATATGCCATGTTTTTCTTTTAGAAAGAAATGGCATATGCTATGATTACATCCTAATCTAGAGTCGTGATGCAAACCAGAACAAGAAAGAACGGTAATGGGTTAAATGAACTATATTTCTTGGATCGTATTCATAATTGTAGCATCTTATATTTTTCTAAAGGCGTCTGAACTATTTCTTCCAGAAAAGAACCAAGAGTCTTTTAGGCAAGCATTGAAAAGTGTGGAAGACGAAGTTTGCCAGAAAGGGCCAGAAGGGACGGCACTATCTCCCCTTTTCTATATGTCACTTTTTTTAGACAAATATTTGGGTAAAAAACTGGTCTCACGCCGCTCAATTAGCATAGCCTCGATATTTGCTACAATATTGGTTATTTCTACCATATGGTTAATTAACATACCTATAGATAAGGGTGATTTTATAAAAAATTCTCCTTTCAAGCTCTGGAATCGCGGAATTGAAACAATTGAAAAAATACATATCGTTAATAATATGAACCTCGAAACTGGCAGACCGGACGACATAGAGAACAAAAAGTATATGCTTAAACTGGAGGAAAGGGGAAAATGGTTGATTAAGGTAAACCATTCGGGAGGAGTCTACACTTTCTCAATTGTTCTTTTGTTATCATGCTTTTTTAGCATAATTATTCTGAGTTCTTTAACACTTGCGATAACACGTCAATTTTTGAGAGAAATGATCGACGCTAAAGGTTTATGGACATTAATAAGCGGATTCACCGTCAATGTTTTACTAGCATTAATTCTGAGTTCTTTTTTTTATTTGTTACTTTTATTTATCAGTAGCCCCAGCTTCTGGATTATGGGTGATGGTTTGATCAAAATTCTTATGGAGTATCCACTGATAGCATATTCAGTTAGTTCCATATTTGCTCTATTTATTTTACCTGGATGGATAAAACTAGTGGTGGTGGTATCAATAATTCCTATTATTTTGTCGGCTTTTACCCTCTTATTATCTGCGCTAATATTTATTTTTCGAAGACCAATTCATTTAACTATTTTGTATTTATTGCGGCGCGCACTTGAATGGAAAGCCGGACCTATTGCTTTCCTTGCGTCTCTATTCTCGCTATTTACAATTATAATTAAACTAATTATCCAATAATAGCGATTATATCAACTACTCCTTACAAGGTATACAGCATGGATCAAATTAAAGAAGTCATAAACGGGGTATTTACACTTGACAATTGTCATTAAGAAACACGAAATCTCAAATTTAGGAGA